>Ga0222654_1000082_pt1 | contig 88774 bp, 98 predicted proteins | sample AntAcemetagen421_FD_179805 | JGI IMG/M metagenome (GOLD analysis project Ga0222654, IMG submission 179805) | Saline water microbial communities from Ace Lake, Antarctica - #421 | ecosystem: Environmental > Aquatic > Non-marine Saline and Alkaline > Saline | place: Antarctica: Ace Lake...
GAGTTTATTGAATTATTTTATAACCGCCAAAGAGCACATCAATCATTAGGATATAAAACACCTATTGAGATCGATGCTGTGGCTTAATTAACTGTCCCGGGAAACTGGGTTGGTCCAGAGTAAAGGGTCAGAGTAAACTTGAAGGCAGCCTTAACGCCCTGGTGGGCAAGGCCTGCTTATACTCCGATCATGTCCCGCAAAACGTCCGCTGCACAACTTCGTGGTCTTCGGGTGGTTGGGCATAAGGTGAGTCTACAAGGGACGCCAAATAAGGATTCTTAAGCGCATCAACGAGATTATGGAATGGTTCGAAGTCCGCTTCTAACGCGGCCTGAATAACAGCTTCCACCTGATGATTCCTTGGCACGATAACGGGATTTATCGCTTTCATTAGCTGCCCATCAGGCGCATTCGATTGCCAATTCGAAAACCAATCGACAAACGCTTCTGGCAGAGCCGTTAACTGCCCTGCTGCCAGGCTCTGTCCTAACCGCGAGAATGTCAGCGTGTAATCTTGTTGCTCTGTCGCCATTAAACTCAACAGGTCTTGGGTGAGTCCGTCCGATGTTTCCGATGGTGTATCAAGCCCAAGCTTCTGCGCCATGCCGCGCCGATGATGCTCGTAGAATACGCCAGGAAATTTGTCGAGCTCTGCTTTGGCCACGTCAATCGCCGCTGCTTCGCTGTCCGCCAGCAATGGCAGCAAACACTGGGCAAAGTTAGCGAGGTTCCAATGGGCGATATCAGGCTGGTTCTGATAGGCATAGCGACCAGCGGTATCAATGGAACTAAAAACCTGTTCAGGATGGTAAACATCCATAAAGGCGCAGGGACCATAGTCGACCGTTTCGCCACACACCAACATGTTGTCGGTATTCATCACGCCATGAATAAAGCCCAACTGTTGCCAATGTGACACTAGCGTCGCGGTCTTCTCGATGACGGCTCCGAGCAGAGCACGATAGGGTTCGCTGGATTCTCTTGCCTCGGGATAATGGCGATCCATGACATGATCTGCCAGCGCGACCAAAGCTTCTGTGTCACTTCGAGCCGCAAAGAATTGAAAGGTGCCGATGCGAATATGGCTGCTGGCCACCCGCGTTAATACCGCGCCTGGCTGAACTGTTTCCCGCATCGTGGGTTCACCCGTGGTGACCGCCGCCAGACTGCGCGACGTTGGCACGCCCAACGTATGCATGGCTTCCGACACGATGTACTCTCTTAGCACCGGACCTAAAGGCGCTAAACCATCTCCGCCGCGGGAGTATGGCGTTGGACCACTGCCCTTAAGCTGAACATCGAATCGCTCACCCGTCGTTGATAACACCTCGCCAAGTAACAACGCGCGACCATCGCCTAACTGCGGGTTCCAATTGCCGAATTGATGAGCGGCGTAGACCGTCGCAATTGGCTCCGCTCCCTCAGGCACTGAATTTCCCGCGAGCACCTTTATGCCCTCCTCGGACTCTAACCATTCAGCACTGATACCAAGCTGCTCAGCAAGTCCATGGTTCACTCGAATCAGCCCCGGCGCACGAACCGACAGTGGCGGCTGAGCGTGATAGAAACGCTCGGGCAGTTTTGCATAGGTATTATCAAATCGAATATTCATGCTAGGTTTACGCAGGAGAAGATAAAGAAGATTCTACCATCGCCTAGATCTCTTCTGTACTGGGCGCTCCCCTGGAAGATTCGTCCGCCAATGTAGGCGCCAGATCAATCGATGATGCCAGGGAATCTGTTCGCCCCGCAGCATGGCCAGGCGCATCGGTTAACGGGTCATAACTGGATTTAGACAGCGGCATATCTTTGGCCTGATGCATATCGAACCACTTCCCCGCCGGCGTCATCGGGTGGTGGGGATCGGCATACAAACTGGGTTCGATACCCAGCCGCTATCAAACACCATCCCGGTTTGCTCATGAGTACCGGCTCCTTATTTTTAAGGTATTTTTATGGGGGTCTTGAGCGAGCTATGACAACAAGAAAGTCGCTGAGAGTAAAGAAACAGCGCAAGGAGACGGCACGGAATGGCACCGGGTGGCGGAATTGGCTTACCGCATGAATAGGCGTTGTGTTCTAATCCTAGGCGCGGGTCACGATGCGCCAAGTCTAGCACCGGCGAGTCATCCATTATTCGGCAATATTAAAAGGAACGGCAAGTGTTCACCTTTATACCAAAGCCCATCCGCGGGGTATTGGCCAGCGTATTGGTCATCGGCAATACGCTGTTCTGGTGCATACCCCTATATTTGTTCGCCTTCCTTCGTTTTATTGGTCCGGCAGCAGCCGAACCCTGGTGTACGCGCCGCGCGATGAATACCGCGGAGCTCTGGATTGATTGTAACAACCTGTTTCTGGGGTTGTTCACGAAACTTGATGTTGATGTACAGGGCGGCGAAGACCTGAGCCGATCAAAATGGTATCTGATCTTTTGCAATCATCAAACCTGGGTAGATATCGTCATTCTGCAACGCGTATTCAATCGAAAAATTCCGATGCAGAAATTTTTCATCAAACAACAATTGATCTATGTGCCCGTCATCGGCATCGCCTGGTGGGCGCTCGACTTTCCGATCATGAAACGATATACCCGTGAGTTTTTAAAGAAGCATCCAGAGCTCAAGGGCAAGGATCTTGAAGCCACCCGTCAAGCCTGTGAAAAATTCAAACTAACACCGGTGTCTATCCTGAATTTCCTTGAGGGGACTCGATACACACCCGCAAAACGCGACAGTCAAAACTCGCCCCATAAGCACTTACTGAGACCGAAAGGCGGCGGCGCTGCTCTGGTGATCAATTCTCTTGGTGACAAGCTCGACTGCGTTCTGAACGTCACCATTCACTATCCAGATGGCGCACCCGGATTCTTCGAATTTCTTTGCGGCCACACTGAACGCGTAACCGTTATCATCGAGCGCCTGCCAGTTCCTGTCGGTAACGCCGGCGGTGATTCAGAGTCTGGCACCACACTGAATAAAGATTTTCGACAATGGCTCAACGGGGTCTGGGAAGAAAAGGACCAGCAATTGGAAGAAATCGGCTCAGAATGGACAGGCGGATTGAAGAGACAGATTGAAGAGACAGATTGAAGAGGACAGGGTAAAGGGAAGAGCGGACTGTCAATTGCACCACTGGGTGTCTGACAACGAGTATTGCGCAGCGTCATGATTCTTCACGATATCTAGATATGCCGACGCACGCGGCAGTACCTGGGCAAAGTAAAATCTAACCGTGATGATCTTTGCCCCATAAAAGTCTTGGTCCTCGGCAAGCTTCTGGCTCGCCACAAGTGCTGACTTTGCCATCAGCCAGCCAGCAACGATTGTGCCTACGCCCATCATAAAATTGAAAGCCACGCCGCCTGTCAGCAGTCCGTCTTGCGCATGTTCAAGCAGCCAGTGACAAGTCGCGTCGAGTCGATTAATCGCAACTTCAAGATCCTGTGCCATTGATTCAAAATCGCTAACTCCTACAATCAAAGCCAGATCCTGACGCATTTCTTCGAGCAGCCTATACATCTCCGCACCGCCATCACGGAGAAACTTGCGCCCCACCAGGTCGTTGGCCTGTATCCCCGTTGTACCTTCATAAATAGTGGTAATACGAGCATCGCGCATAAACTGCGCGGCACCGGTTTCTTCAATAAACCCCATACCACCGTGCACCTGCACGCCGAGTGACGTCACCTCCTGAGACACTTCTGTTGACCAGGCCTTGGCGACTGGAGTCAGTAATTCACCCCGCTTGATTGCGAGACTTGCCAGCACCTCATCGGCTGCATGATGACCCATATCAAAGTTGGCGGCTGTCAGATAACAGAGAGTCCGGGAAGCTTCCGCCAGCGAACGCATCAACATCAACATCCTGCGCACGTCTGGATGGTGAATGATCGGGGCTGTGTTTCCCTCATTCGGCGGGGTATTCGCTGGAACGCCTTGGACGCGATCAGATGCATAGGCGACCGCCTTTTGATAGGCACGATCAGAGAGTGCAACACCCTGCACACCGACACACAGTCGAGCGTGATTCATCATGGTGAACATGTAGCTGAGACCGCGATTTTCTTCTCCCACCAGATAACCTATTGCGCCTTCCATACCTGCCGCACCTTCTACACCCGAGCCAAACTCCATCACGCAGGTTGGACTGCCATGAATGCCCATCTTGTGTTCAACAGAGACCGCACGGACGTTGTTTCTTTGTGCAATCTCGCCACCGGCAGTCACCATCTTTTTGGGCACTAAAAACAGCGAAATGCCATGCACGCCCTCGGGTGCGTCACTGGTTCTGGCCAACACCAGATGGATGATGTTTTCAGCCATCTGGTGATCGCCCCAGGTAATAAAGATCTTAGTGCCCTTGATCAGATAGTGATCGCCGTTGCGTTCCGCTTTTGTTCTGATCGCAGCGAGATCAGACCCGGCTTGTGATTCCGTCAAGTTCATAGTCCCCGTCCACTCACCGGAGATCAGCTGTGTAAGAAAGGTCTCACGCAGGTCCTGACTCGCATGAGAAAACAGCGCCTCTATGGCCCCCTGGCTCAGCAGCGGGCAGAGTCCAAAACTGGTATTGGCGGCTGACCACATCTCTGTCGTTGCCAGGCCGACGCACTCTGGCAAACCCGTACCGCCATATTCAGGTGCACTGGCGAGAGAGTTCCAGCCCCCTGCGACAAACTGCTGATAAGCCTCAGAGAAACCGCTAGCCTCCCTAACCTGACCGCCCACGATCTTGCTGCCGATAAGATCACCAACGCTGTTAAGTGGCGACAGCACACCGCTGGCAAATTTCGAGGCCTCTTCAAGCACTGTTTCGACTAATTCACTGCTGCATTCTTCAAACCCAGGTTGACTGGAAAGACTGTCGAGACCGACAATTTCATTGAGTACAAAGTTCATGTCCTTTGTCGGTGCGGTATATTCGGTCATTGGCAGAGGTTCCATTATCAATTCTGTCGGTGTTGGCTGATAAAAAAGGGCTAGTATAAACCAGGCCTGTGCGACGTGGCACGTCTCGCCGCTGGATTCAGCTCTAGTAATACCAATTCTACTATTTGCGGGCTTCTGGCATCAGCAACCAGTAAAACCTCATCACTATCTCAAACGTCAGCGCAGTTAATACCAAACAGGGCCTGCTTAACTAGATAACAGCACCGACAAGGGGCGATGAATTGTCGACGTCTCAATCTAATGATCTCAAAGAGGGAATTAGTACCGCGTTAAAAAATTCGTGAAGTGCGAGTATCGAAGCCAGGCTAGCGGTGGCACCTATGGCAACCCTTGGATACCCAGAGACCTGCGAGATGATGGCGAATCATGCAGTGTTCATCGAGTGGCTAAAATTATGCGGATGAATAAACTCAAAGCTTAAATTGGCGACAAGCGCCGTTATATAAAAGGCGGTAAGTCCGGTAGAGTCGCTGACAATATATCGAATCGTCAATTCAATCCTGACGCACCTAATCAATCATGAGTTAGCGACATTACTTACGTCAGAACCCATGAAGGTTTTTTGTATGTGGCAACGGTATTGGATTTATTTTCTCGGCGAATCGTTGGCTGGTCTATGTAACGCCTTGTTGATGGCCGTTTGGCAGAGGCAACCCAAAAGCGAAGTGTTAGTGCGTAGCGATCAAGCTAGCCAGTATGCCAGCTCGGACTATTTGGCCTTTTTGAAGGCGCACAAATTATTGCCGTCGATGAGTCGATGTGGAAATTGGCACGACAACGATCAATCCCGGTCAGCCACGGCCAGAGAATTGGGTATCAATGTTAATACGCTGCATACATAGGTGAGCAAATATAAAGGCGATAGCGCAGGTAGCCACACGGATAGTCGACCGTCACTCGCAGATGAGAACAAGCGGCTGAAGAAAGAAAATGCTCGTCTCAAGGAGGAGCGCGAGATACTAAAAAAGGCGTCAGACGGATGGCCGCCCCTCCTTTGCGAGCCACATGTCGTGAAGTAGGCATTCATTCAGGAGCAGAGAATACACCACAGCATTGTTCTGCTTTGCGCCGTGCTCAAAGTCAGCAGAAGTGGTTTCTACGACTGGCTAAAGCGACCCGTTTCGACGCGCCAGCAAGATGATGACAAGCTGGTGGTGAAGATCAAAACATTTCACGAAAATAGCCGTGACAGTTACGGTACCCGTCGCATCAAAGACGATTTACATGATGATGGCGATCAAGTTAGTCGTCGACGAATATCACCTTTGATGGCGTAGGAGGCGCTACAGAGCATGCATAAGAAGAAGTTCAAGGTAACGACTGACTCTCGGCATGCGCTGCCGATATCGCCGAACTTGTTAAACCGTGATGTCGAACCCGATCAGCCCGACAGGGCATACGTATCTGATATCACCTACATCTGGACGAGTGAAGGCTGGCTTTACCTGGCTGTGGTTATTGATCTGTTTTCACGATGGGTGGTTGGTTGGTCAATAAGCGCCCGGATGCGTGCCAGTCTGGCGGTAGATGCCCTGGCGATGGCGACGGACTCCAGACAGCCTGAGGCTGGATTGATCCACCATAGCGACAGAGGTTCTCAGTATGCTTTCGATGCTTTTCAGACGGCTCCGGAGAAGAATGAGTACTTGGGCAGCATGAGCCGTATAGGTAATTGTTGGGATAACGCTATTACGGAAAGCTTCTTCAAAAGTCTGAGCTGGAGCTGATTTATCAACAGAGATTTAAAACCAGGGAACAGGCTCGTCTTGCGATCTTTGAGTAGGTTGAGGTTTACTACAATCGTCAGCGTAAACACTCTAGAAACGAATATCTGTCACCGGCAGATTATGAGGCGCAGAAGTTGAAAGCTGCGTAGAAAAAATGTCCGGCAAAGTGTTGCCATTCGACTTGGCATCGCCAAGTACTTTCGGCAATAAAGCACTCGCGCGGGTTATTGCCTGATGGACTATGGGATCGAATCCGTACTCCGCTCTGGTGCGGGTCAATACAACGGCATCAGTCGAATAATTCAACAAAGCGGGATGCCGCACGCACGGGTTCATCCGCCATACAAATGGGCGCACACAGGGCAATCACATCTGCGCCCGCGTCCCGGACCCACTGTGCGTTTTCGAGCGTAATGCCGCCAATCGCGATAACCGGAATGGAGACAGCCCTGCAGACCTCGGCCAGCACCTCCAACCCCAGTGGCGCGTACTTTTTCTGCTTCGTTGTGGTCTCGAAGATATGCCCCAGCGCAACGTAATCAGCTCCGTCGCGTTCCACCTGCAACGCTTCCTCAAGAGTAGACGATGTGCCACCAACAATCAGGCCGGCACCCACTACATCACGCGCCGCGGAAACCGGCAGATCGTCCTGCCCGACATGGACACCGTCTGTTCCTCCGGCTATGGCAAGATCAGCGCGATCATTGATGATAAACCTCGTCGCGCTTGGTCGGGTCATCGCCGAAATCACCCGCAACTCCTCAAGCGCTTGCCGGGCACCCGCCACCTTGTCACGGTACTGAATCATATGAACGCCTGCCTCCAGCGCAAACCCGGCCAGTTGCCGGTGGCTATAGCGTTGTTGAATGACTGTATCTGTTATCAGGTATACGCCTTTCAACCTGCTTGCTCCGTGATCCATCTACAATTCCTCCAAAACATGACGCCACCTGTTGACAGAATCAACAATCGACTCGGCCCCCAGAATGTCTGAGATACCGGCGATGCCGCTTGCGCCCACCGCCATACAAGCCCCGGCACCAGACGGCGTGATGCCGCCCACCGCATAGACAGGAATGCCTACCGCGGCAACCACCGCGCCTAACGCTTCGAACCCCTGGGGCGCGCCATATCTCGCCTTGGACTGGGTATAGAACACAGGCCCAAAAAGCAGAAAATCAGCGCCCTCCGCTTCAGCCCGTGTCGCCGATGCGATTGAATGTACACTCGCCCCTACAGACAATGACCCATTGATATGTTTGACGCCATCGGGCGCCAGGCCTTCTTCTGTGCAATGAACCCCGTCAGCACCAACCGCCATGGCAATATCCGCCCGATCATTGATGTACAAGGTAGCGCCCCAATGCCGCGTAATGTCACGCAGACGACTCGCTAAACGGAACAGGGGACCCGCAGGTAGATCCTTCTCGCGTAGTTGCACCGCTTTCACGCCATGCTCACAAGCACACGCCACCGCGTCCTCGATCGACCGGGGGTAACACTGCGTTCGATCCGTGATGAGATAGTACCGGAAAGCCGGATCAGCCATGATCACCGGACACGGCAATCCTGCCTTCCATCGGGCTCGAGGCATTCGCATAAAGACGCCGCGGTATTCGTCCCGCCTCAAAAGCGAGCCTGCCAGCAATGACAGCGCCCTTCATTGCTTCGGCCATCAGCACCGGGTGTTGCGCCTGCGCAATCGCGGAATTCATCAAGACGCCATCGATGCCAAACTCCATCGCAAGCGCAGCGTCCGACGCTGTACCGACGCCGGCATCTATAATCATGGGTATATCCACTTGTTCCCGTATAATCTGCAGGTTATACGGATTGCAGATACCCATACCCGAACCAATGGGCGCAGCTAAAGGCATGACAGCGGCGCATCCCATATTTGCCAGCTTGATGCAGGTAATAGGATCGTCAGTCGTATAAGGCAGCACGATAAAATCATCCGCAATCAACTGTTCAGCGGCCTTGAGCAACTCCACGGTGTCCGGAAACAATGTTTTATCATCCCCGATCACCTCCAACTTGATCCAACTGGTTCCCAGGGCTTCCCGACTCATTTGAGCGGTTAACACGGCTTCCTTCGCCGTATAACATCCTGCGGTATTCGGCAGTAAGTGATATCCCTCATCAACCAGATAATTGAGCACATCTTCCTCACTTGCAGATCCGATATTCACTCTGCGCAAAGCCACCGTCACCATTTCTGTACCACTGACCTTAAGCGCTTGCTTCATGGTCTGAGGGTCTGGATAGCGGGCACTCCCCAGGATAAGTCGAGATGAAAATGTTTTGCCGGCGATAGTCATTCCCGTCATGGTGTCATCCTCCTTGTATCGCTCGTACGATCTCGATATGGTCATTTTCGTTTAGCTGAAATGTTTCCCATTGATGGCTGGACACCACCGTGTCGTTTACAACCACCACTACGCCCTTGACCTTGCGGTTTGCTATGTCCTGAGGCTTCACCCCATCGACAAGGTCACAGGATTCAAGCAACTCGTATAAGGTGCCCGCATCCGCGTCGGTTATCTCTCCGTTCAAACTCAGCTTCATCACACGTCTCCCAATCCAGAACCAGATCGACTGGCATCATAACGCGTCGGGGAAAATGACGTGCTACATGCGGAGTCACCGCTGATCTCCGCGGCGAGCGTTACGGCGGTAACAGGGGCGAGCAGAATCCCGTGGCGGTAATGACCGGTCGCGCCATAAAGCTTTTTAATGGATGTCTCCCCGATCAAGGGGGCATGATCACGACTGGCGGGCCGCAGCCCCGCCATGGCAGTCACCACCGGCAAGTCATAGATAGAGGGCACCGCTTCGAAAGCGTCCTGCAGTAGATCTTTCTGTACACCCGCCGTGAGCCGGGTATCAAACCCCTTGTCCTCCATACTGGCGCCCAGACGCAGGGTCCCGTTTAACTTTGGCACAAGATACATTCTAGGTGACCTGACCATACAGCCCAGGGCGCAATCACGGGTCTGTTCAAGGGTAATGATCTGGCCTTTTACCGGCCGGACAGACATCACGGCAGCCGCCGGCACAGCAATATCACTGGACCAGCATCCTGCGGCAACAACGACGGCATCAAAAACATAGTCGGCTGATTCAGTAGATAAACTGTGAACAGAGCCAGCATTCTCGTTAACAGCCGTCACACGTTCGTTCTCGTGAATGACACCTCCGCGATTTTCGAACGCCTGCTTCAAACAATGGATCAGATCGAGGTTATCGATCTGTGCATCCTCCGGTAACCAGAGCGCGGAAACCACCTTGGGGGACAGCAACGGCTCCCGATCACGAGCCTCGCTCCCCGTCATCATCTGCACCGGTAACTCGAGATCCTGGCGAAAAGCGTACAGCCTCTTTATATACGCGGCGTCATCCCGGTTCAGACCGACGATCAAGGTGCCACACTGATCAAGTACCGGTACCCGCCCCACATCCTCGCTAAGACTTTTAAGGAAATCGGGATAGAGACGCAGGCTCTGCTCACCCAACTTCATCAGTTCCAATTCTTCGAAACCGACTTCTGCATAGGGCGCCAGCATTCCGGCAGCGACATGACTCGCGCCTTCTGTGACCTTATTAGCATCGAACAACGTGACTTCAACCTCACGGCGAAGCAATTGCCAGCCCAAGGATAAACCGATGACGCCGCCTCCAATGATCCCCACTTTCATATGACTATCCAATCAACTCCAGCGGCCACTTCTCTTTTCGATACGCACTTTCCCAGAACATCCATTCAAGCTCCGTTGATTTGACGAAAACACGTTCCATTTCCGCCAACCCTTCGACAGTTTCTGTCGCCGCCAATTCATTGGTAATTTCAATCGCTTGATCAACGCTGTTGTTAAACGCCTCACCTGCGTAGGTATCGATCCAGTCCTGGTATGGGTTATTCGCGCCTGCCCGCTTGTGGATCTCCATACCCACTTCACGATATATCCAAAAACAGGGTAGCAATGCAGCAACATTGACGGCATGGTCCCGGGTCAGCGCCGTAGACAGCAGAAAGTGAGTGTAAGCAAAGCAGGACGGGGATTTTTCTGCCGTCAACTCAACCTTGTAACGCTCAAAAAAACTGTGGTGCAGATCTTGCTCTACCGCTACCGCACCACCGGCAAATCCGAGGAAACGAGCCATCTGATCACCCTGCTGCGAACGCACAGCCGCCAGTGACAACGCCCGCGAAAAATCAGCCAGATAAAGGCTGTCCTGCTGAAGATAAAACATAAAGACATCTTCAGACAAACTGCCGTCAGTCAGCTCCCGAATAAAGGCCATATCAATCATGGCATCGTAAATCGGTTCAATCTTGGTCCAGAGTTGGTCAGTAAAATTCATTGCTGATTCCTTATCGGTGTGAGGATGTTTGCCTAACGATAGACATCATTTCCAAAACTTGTAAAAGTGATGTGTCGGGCCGTGGCCTGTGCCAATGCGATATAAGCTGCCGGCCTCAATCGCACCGGTGATAAAGGCTTTGGCGTCAGTCACAGCCTCCTGAATCGAGACCCCCTTTGCCAGGCCCGCAGCGATAGCGGACGACAATGTGCAGCCCGTTCCATGGTTGTTAACGGTGTCTATTCGTTCCGCATCAAACCAGTACACGGATTGACCGTCGCTCCCCGGTTCAGCCAATACCAGGCAATCGATACTGCTTCCTTGGGTAAAGTGTCCACCTTTCAACAGGACAGCCCGTGAGCCGAATCTCAGTAGTTCACGCGCAGCCTGCTCCATCTCAGCATGATCCCGAATGTTTCGACCCAATAACGTTTCAGCTTCCGGCAGATTCGGAGTAACGACTTTACTAAGGGGGAATAGCTGTTCCTTCAGGATATTGATCGCGTCATCTTCAATCAATTTTGCCCCGCTCTGGGCGACCATCACCGGGTCCAGTACCACGGCGCTGATCGAGTGGGCGACCAACCGGTCAGCCACTGCCTTCATAATCTCACCATTGAAGAGCATGCCGATCTTGACAGCGTCGACACCGAGATCCTCAATGACCGCATCGATTTGCGATTTCACAAAATCTGGCGGCAGCGCGTAGATATCCCTTACGCCCACGGTATTTTGGGCAGTCAACGCGACCAGCGCCGACATGCCGTAACAACCCATAGCAGAGAAAGTTTTTAGATCCGCCTGTACACCAGCACCGCCGCCACTATCGGACGACGCAATGGTCAAGGCTCGAGCGTAACTAAGTGGTGCATCTTTCATGGTCGGCAAACAGCTCCATCGTTTTGCTGTTTACCGTCGAAAGAAGGCCACATGGGCTTGTCGTTTTCCTACGCTGGTGCTAACCAGTTCAGGTGAATAAGGATTTAATCTCAGCCAGTCCTAAGACCAGCACTCCTAACAACAAACAGCTTTGAAAAGATAAACACCATAACATACAGGGACACCAGCTGCATATTCCGGCGAACGACCGGATTAGGTGTTCACGATAAAGCGGATTGGATGTTCACGATGGGCCGGAATATGCAAGCGGCAAGAAAAGCAGCAGAAAAGATCGCAGCTAGAGTCATCCAGGGCGAAGACCCGCACAATCACAAGAAACTGGAGCGCGCTAAAACCGTAAAGGCCAAGAAAGAAACCCTCGGCGGCTTCATTGAGAATCAATACGAGAAGTGGGCCCTAGCGCATCAGAAGCGAGGGAACGAAACCATCATCCTCCTGGATGGTAACTTCGAATACTTGTATTCGACACGGATGAGCAAGGTGCCAGCGTGGGATATCCAAAAGTGGCGGTCGGACAAAACAAAGTCAGGTCTAGCACCCAGTACGATCAATCGGCGTGTTGCAACTTTGAAGGCCGTGATCAACAAAGCGGTTGAGTGGGATGTAATCGAATCAAACCCATTACAGAAAGTGAAGCCTCTCAAAGTAGACCGAAAATCTCGTGTTCTTTATCTCTCACCTGAGGAAGAAACAAAGCTCAGAAAGGCGCTGAAAGGTCGCGAGGAGGATATTCGACTAGGACGAGAGCTGGCAATCAATGGCGTACTCAGCGCGGATATGCAGAGTTTGACTCTTTTGGGGATGACTATGTAGATCACCTGCAGCCAATGGTATTACTCAGCCTGAATACCGGCATGCGCCGCGGCGAAGTATTTTATCTGAAGTGGCAAGATGTCGACTTGATGAAGCGACAACTCACGGTCGAGGGCACAACTTCAAAGTCAGGGCAGACGCGCCATATCAGGTTGAATTCTGAGGTCTGGCAAGTTCTTAAGGCTTGGAACGAACAGAATGACGGAGAGTTTGTTTTCGTAAGCCCAGTTACAGGAAAGAGTTTTGACAATATTAAAAGGTCCTGGTCACTCCTTCGCAATAGAGCAGGTTTATCAGATTTCAGGTTTCGTGATTTACGATACACTTTTGCCAGTAAGTTAGTCATGGCTGGCGTTGACCTTTATACGGTCAAAGAACTGATGGGCCACTCGACAATCCAGATGACCGAAAGGTATGCCCACCTAGCGCCAGAGCATAAAGCTAGTGCCGTAGAAACTTTGGTCTCGAAAACTTGAACATCACAAACTTGCTACGAACCAAACAATCGCTATCAAACCTCGCGTGAGATTTGAGGAACTAATTTTCACTAATGATTTCGGTTAAAAAAATGGGCGGATGGGGAAGCGGTAATCGGTGGTCAAATACCACAAAACTCGAAGAAACCAAGCGAATAGACATCCGATGGATGAAGAAACAGGAGATGCTAGAGCCATACTCTCAAGGCAGCATGAAATGGTCTCGCGCCGGCGAACCCGCTGCCGAAATTGGTTTTTCAGTGCAAACTAATAGCATGACTCTTTCCTATCGTTGCAAAGGCCACGATAGGAAAGAGTGGGCACCCCGCGAAGAAACGTAAGCGGCTAATTATCTGTACCTAGCCACCCAGCGCTTTATCCGCTAACGATTGTACAATCATATCCGGATCAACGCCGTAAGGCAGTAAAGCGCGAAGCGCTTTAAGGCTTGTGGTGTCGGCGTTAGGCAATGTATTGAACAACCACCTCAGATACATATCCGGCGCCAGGTCGTTGGCTTTGGCTGTTTCGATTAAACTGTAGATCGCTGCACTCGACTCTGCGCCGTTGACCGAGTCATTGAACATCCAGTTCTTACGGTTATGTTCATCTCAACATAACCGTAATTATGTGCACAACCCTATTATGTGCAGTTGCTCCCAACTTCCTCGGTAAAACAAGCCTCAAATATACGTAGATGTGAACATAATATGGAAGCTCCGCCAATTTTTGAGGAGTGCTCCATTGCTTACTAATTACCTGTTATGCCCATCATTGCTCGCCGAAGCTTCATATATTGATAATTCAAAAATTTCAAAAATCCTAACATTCCTTGAATGTCGCGGTCATGTTCCTGGAACAATACGCCAATACATTAGTGCCATCGTACATTTTGAGTCATGGCGTCGCGCCGATAACAATTCTCGGTTACCGGATCTTGATGTCAGCGCATTTATAAACCAGCATTTGGTGCATTGTGAATGCCCTGCATTTTTTCCCAAAGGTAGAAAGACAGCACAGGCAGCCCTGAAGCATTGGTTGAGTGTTCTCAACCCAACGCTTGCTGTAGTAGATAAACAATCAGCAAATACGCAACTCGTAGAGTCATATGACAAATATCTGGAAGGGGTAGCGGGGTTGTCACCATCAACACGCTACTATCGGTGCCGTCATGCTCTGGCGCTGCTTGACTGGCTGGGTCGCCAGTCTATAAGGCTAGCGCAGCTATCAAACAATTGCCTCGAAAATTATATTACCTCGATGGCAACTTCCAAAGTTGCGAGTATTGGGGTGAAAATCACATCAACAAAATCCTTTGTCAATTTCCTGGTCAGCAACGAGCATTGCGCTGTCACATGGCATCCTGCATTTTCTTCCCCCAAAAAGATTCATGCGCCGCTCAGTACGCGTGCACTTGGGGATGATGAACTCAATCGATTACTTGATGCCTTTGATCGGACTTCAGCCCTGGGCAAGCGAGACTATGCCATGGCCCGTTGCCTTATTGACCTGGGTCTGCGGACCAGTGATGTAGCACATATTGATCTGGATCTGGTTGATTGGCGCTGTGGCACACTAACGCTACGCCCGGGTAAAGCAAAGCACGCCCGATCGCTCCCCATGCCAGCTACAACCACCGACGCACTGATTGATTATATCCGCTGTGCGCGCCCAGCCACGAGAGATCGCCAAGTTTTTGTTTACCATCGCCCGCCACTTGGCCAGGGTGTTCTAACCTCGACTGTCCGTGGTGCTTTGCGTCGGGCATTTAAACGTGCAGGTTTTAGCGACAGTGAGAGCCAGGTGCATCGCCTTCGCCATACGATGGCAACCAGATTGTTACAAAAAGGCAACTCACTCAAAACGATTGCAGATGTGTTGGGTCATCTCAGCATCAATACAACGACACGTTATATCCACATTGATCGATCAAGACTGGCTATCGTTGCCATGCCCTGGTCGGGGAGGACTAATTGATGAACTGGACAACCTTGGTAGAGAACTATTTGAAGCAGCGGCGCCAGATGGGTTACCCGTTATCGATCGAAGGCCAACAGCTCCTTAACTTTGCGCGATATGCAGAACGCCAGGGTGCAAAGCGGCCACTGACAGTCTCACTTGCCAGAGACTGGGGAAATGCAGCCCCGTCAGGATCACCCATCGCCATGGCCAGACGCGTGTCATTGCTAAGACTTTTTTCACAATACCTAAACAGCCTTGACCCTACGCAAGTGATATTACCTACACGACTGATGGGCGCGACACACCGCCGTCTCTCACCTTTTATCTACAGTAAAGAAGATATCGTCGGGCTAATGACGGCGTGTGACAAGCTTTTTTCGATCGTGGGTTTGCGCCCGCATACATTGCGCACCTTGATTGGGTTACTGGTATCTACAGGTCTGCGACCTGGTGAAGCGGTTCGTCTAAAACAAAATGAAGTCAATCTGCCAGCGAAGGAGCTGGTAATTAATAGTTCTAAAGGGTGGAAGCACCGAGTTGTGCCCGTAACGACAAGTACCGTAGCGGCACTGCAAGCTTATCAACAATGTCGGGAGCAACTGGTTCCTTGCAACATATCAGACGCATTTTTTATCACTGACTACGGTCAGCCGTTGAGTATCATCGCAGCAGACTATGCCTTTGGACTGTTACGCACGCATCAGGGCTTGTCTCATCAAAATAATGGTCGTCGGCCGAGACTTTATGATATGCGCCACACCTTTGTCTGCAATCGACTGCTCGCCTGGTATGACGCCAACGAGAATGTCGATAGTTTGATGCCATTGCTTTCTCAATATATTGGCCACAAAAGGGTCAGCGATACTTATCACTATATCCAGTCAATTCCAGCCCTGATGAACAGGGCTGCCTACTTATTTGAGCACCATCAACGAACCATTCGAGGCAAAAGATGAAACCACAAAATGATTTACCCCATCTTCTACAACTATTTTTTAAATCCTATCTTGTCAGTCAACGCCAGGTGAGTAAGCACACTGTAGCGGCATATCGCGATACCTTCAGGATCTTTCTACCTTTTCTGGCAGAGCTGTCGAACAAAAAAATTGGCGCGCTATTACTGACCGACTTGAGTGCGACTCATCTCATTAAGTTTTTGAGCTATCTTGAAAATGAACGAGCAAACAGCATCGCTACACGCAATGCGAGACTGGCGGCGATTCGAGCATTCCTCAACTACACCTCTGTTGAAGTACCCGATGAGCTCCTCTCTATCACCAGGGCTTTGGCAGTACCGCAAAAGAAGAAGGCACGGTCGGTGATTGAGTGTTTGGATAGAACAGAGGTCGACGCACTTCTCGCTGTGCCCGATGTTTCCACCTGGACGGGTCGGCGAGATCGGGTTCTATTGATGACGATGTACAATACGGGGGCCCGTGTTTCAGAGATTACCGGTGTTAGAACGCAAGATCTGGATCTAATCAGACAACACTCGATTCATCTACATGGTAAAGGACGTAAAGAACGCATCATTCCGCTGTGGAAAGAGACTGCCATAGCGCTACGCACATGGGTAAACAGTGCTGGCCCATCAGGTAACGGATTTGTTTTCCCCAATCGATTTGGTGAGCCACTTACCCGATCTGGGGTCAGACAACGTCTATCAACTATTTGTCGTAGAGCAACCATGAATTGTCCATCACTGCTAAAGCGAAATGTAACACCACATTCCCTTCGGCACGCAACAGCATTGCACTTATTGCAGTCAGGCGTCGATCTCAGTGTGATTGCGCTTTGGCTGGGTCATGAAAAAATAGAAACTACCCATCAATATATGGAGGCCAATCTAACAATGAAAAAAGCCGCGTTAGCGTCATTGCCTGCAATCAGCCCACAAACGAAGAGGCAGCACAAGCAGCCTTCCGAGAAGATACTGGCCTTCCTCGAAAGCCTTTGATTATGTTCACATGGTGAACGACGAAACAACGTGAAACGCCTTTGTCGCTGAGGTTTCTTATATTGATGGGCGTAGAACTGCACATAATAGGGTTGTGCACATAATTACGGCCAATCACAAAGGGCCGGATTTTGTTCTCGGCCTGGTTGTTGTGGATCGGCACGTCCCCTGATTGCAAAAACACCGTGAGCTTGTCCCACTGCTTGTGCAGGTAAAACATCGCCCGGCCTAGTTGAGACTTTGGCGTAATTGTCGGTAACGATTGCTCAAGCCACTGGGCGAGTTCATCTATGAGTGGTTGAGCGATCAGCTGTCGTTGCTCGAAGCGTTGCTCTACTGATAAGGCCGCCCATTGTTTCTCCAGGGCGAACAGTCGTTGGATATAGTTGAACCCCACCTGCGCCTTGCCAGTACGCTGACCTTTCTGCACCTTCAAAGCATCGTTGAACTTGCGGCGCGCATGCGCCCAGCAACCCGCATGGGTGGCGTGAGCCAACCCTTGATAGGCGGCGTAGCCGTCTGTCACAAGTGTGCCACCGTAATCTCCAAACAAGTGCTCGACCACTTTCCCAGATCGCCCCGGTGCATAGTGATAAATCACCATCGGCGGACCTGTGCCGGTACTTTGAACCCACATGTAAGATTTTTGGTCTGGGCGCCTATCCGGTTCTTTCAGCACCTGCACCGTGGTCTCATCGGCATGCAAAACCTCCGCCGTTAAGGCATCGAGGCGCATTTGTTCGATCAAAGGTTTGAGCTTTTGACCCACCGCCACCATCCAGTTAGCCATGGTGGTTCGATCAAGCGTGACGCCCAATCGCTCAAACATCTTTTGCTGCCGATACAGCGGCAACGCATCCTGATATTTGTGGATCGCTATATGTGCTAATAACTCAGCGCTGGCTCGACTTTTGGGCAGAAGATCCGCGGGCTTTGGCGCACGCTGAACCGACTCACAGGTTGGGCAAGCGTAGGTCTTACGGATCTTGCGTATCACCCTGATTTTGGCGGGGATAATATCCAGTTGTTCCGTGATGTCCTCACCGATGACCTTCAGAGCACTGCCATCTGCAGCGCAATGCGCCGAGGCATCATCCAACTCAAAGACCACGTCAATACGAGGCAAATGGGCCGGTAAAGGTTTGCGGCCAGGCTTCTTTCTGGCGGGCGCGTTATCAGCAACAAATTCACTCGTTGCAACGTCATTTATGGCATCTGTTTCGTGGTCCGGGTTTTGTTCAGTCTCCGCTTCATCAAACAGATCATGCTGACCGGGAGCCGCTTCACAGGAGCGACCAAACTCGCGCTTTAATGCCAGTCTGAGTTGTTCTAGCAGATTGTCACGTTCGAGACGGATCGTCTCAATGATTTCAGTACTTTCAGCACGGATAGTGTCGATTTTTTTATCTTGAACTGCGATGGTTTCATCTTGCGTTGAGATGATTTTTTTGAGCGCTTCGAGCTCGGAGACGAGTTGATCTAACGATTGTGACATGCCGCATAGTATAGCAATACTATGCGGCAAGATCAGCCTTTATAGAGCGGATAACGGGGATATTTTTTGATGCGGATGTAACCGGCGGATATCGTAACCATCCAGTAGCCAGTTCAATTGTTGGCCGTTCAAGGTGACGATGTCGCCTTGTTTGTCGGGCCACAAAAACCGTTCCTTCTCCAGACGTTTGTACCACATGACAAAGCCATTGCGCTCCCAGCAGAGGATCTTGACCTTATCCCTCTGCCGATTGGTAAAGACAAACAAAGTACCCGAGTACGGGTTCTCATCAAGCGCTTCTTCAACAATGACGGACAGGCCATCGACAGCTTTTCGGAAGTCGACGGGCTTGGAGTAGAGGAGCACCCGCTCGATCGTGTTCGCCGGTCTGATCATGACAAGGCCGACACGGCGAGCCGAAGTGCCACCGGATTACTATCGTCATGAACCTCGATCATGGCGCCATTGGCAAAGCACACGCGCACGGGTGCAGTGTGAACCTCAACCACGACCGGCAAAAACCGCCCAGGTTGATGATCACCTAGTTTCTTACGCCATAGATAAAACGATGAGGGGCTAATTGACTGCTCGCGGCAGTACTCGGCGATGGATAAATGACTGCGCTGATAATCGGCAAAGATCACTTGCCACTTCTGTTTCACTTCTGCTCGGGACATGATTGCCTCCTTTTATTGGAAGCGGAACCGTTACAGATTAGAGATGGGCTGAGAAGGTACGGATAATTAGGCGGTTACATTTATCTGGCCTTGATTAGCCTAACTATCAACTCGAATGTATGTGACCTCAAAAGCCTTACATGGACGTTGCTTCTGTATCCTATTGGACAGCTGGAAAGAATCGTTCATGTCGTAGTGCTGGAAAATGTCGAGCCCACGATCCAACGAAATCTTCCAGCCGGTGTCGGTCACAATATGGCGTGCATGTTGTACGCCCGAATTGTCAAAGGAATAGGCGAATTTGATACCGACCGTCAGCATTGAACTTTGAATCTGGTTTAGCCACTCGCGCTGCTGCTCGCCTTTGGTCTCATCTTCGACGGTAACTAGACTAACGACTACCTCGTCCTCTTCATTCTTATACTTGACCACCGTCTCCAGGAGTTCCATCAGGTTACGAGCCTGATAATACAGTCTGATGTAAGGATCGGTGATCGTAATATGCGTTGCTGCGCGGAGATAAGGCCCGAACAGTCCGTCGTAACTTATGCCCCGCTGATTTTCCATCACAACGAGATGGTGCTCTTTGAGAGCGGCCTCTTCGGTTTCTAATGGACCGGAAGGTTCTTGATTGGCTGATTGAAGCTCTCTCTGCGAGCCAGGCTCTGGAAGCTCACCATCATCCACTTCGATTTCTGTATGGAAGTACTTGGGGTATTCAAGCTCCTCGAGTGTTGATACTGAAAATTGCTTACCCGACTCATCACTGTAGCCGAAGTTAACCGGTGCGTAGGTCGTATCGATTCGCATTAGCTGATCTTTAACGCGCTTACGGCCTTCCATAGCAAGCCGCAGGATCCTTTCGCTCTCTTCAACCGTTGCGCCGCCTTGGGGGAACAGTATTTTCATCAATCCAGAGAAGGTCTTGTTGATTCCGTCTTTGTCTCTGGTTGAGAGTGTTGGATCGAGTTCAAACATGCCTTTGTAATGATCAGAGTAATCTTGGTTTCGGAGGTGGCGCAGAACTTCTGCCAAATAGTCCACAACAAACCCATAGCCACTTGAGAACATCTCCCCGCGGATAATGTCCACTTCCCAACCAGGGATGTAAAAGTGCAGACGATCCAAAAATGCGGAGTCATAGAACTTATCTGGCAGCGCGTCAAACAGGTCGCTGTTTTTGAGCATAAATGGGAGGCTGTGCTCGGTGTTACCCACAAATGCCATTGACGCATCAGCACCAAGCGTCTCAATACCCCGCGAGAAAGACTTATTGGCCATGTAATTCTTCATAATATCGACAAGGGATTTATCCACCTTCTTCTGCTTACCAGCGAACTCATCGAAGGCGACGGTATCCCAATACCCCACCAGACCGAGTTTGCCGTTAGAGTTGTTCACAAATAGTTTCGCTACCGTGACCTCACCACCGGATAGCAGAATGCCGTGCGGCGAAAACTCAGAGTAGATGTGTGACTTACCCGTTCCCTTGGGGCCAAGTTCTATGATGTTGTAGTTCCGCTCACAAAATGGAATCAAACGTATCAGCTGCGTTAGCTTGCTGCGCTCGCCAAAGTATTCGGGGTTGAAGCCGATGCTTTGCATCAGCACGTCAATCCACTCATCTAGGGTGAACTGCTTACGTGCTTCTAGATAGCCTTCGTAGTCGAAATGTGACATCTGAATAGGCTTGAGTGACCCAAGAATCCAAGGCACAGCATCGCTGCCTTCGGTATGGTCATACTCAATGTCTGCGATTACCCAGACGCCACCGACAAGTAGTTTCGGGTGTTTTTTAACCGTACCCGAGTCAATGAGAACTTTCTTAATCCCAAGGTTTGAGAACTCTGTTTCATAGCAGTCGTCTTTATCGTTCAGGGCAACTGTCACTTTATCGATGACTTTGTATCGCCCCTTCTCACGAATGGTTGAACGCACAAGACCTGCTTCGTTACGATGGACATAGTGCTTAGCCAGAATCTCTTTAACGGTTTGAATGCCGCTTTGGATACTGTCTTCGTCATTAGTCGCGCAATATTGTCCGAGTAGATACTCCAGGACGTAGGATGGGACAATCGCGTTCCCCTTTACGGCTTTAACCAGATCCTTGCGTACGACAAGACCAGGGAAAACGTCGCATATTTTTGTATTCAGTTCCGTCATAGCTCTACCTTTAATCCAGTACGCTCGTTTGGCTTAAAAATCGAAGTCACTCGTGAAAGAGCGCCTAATGGTGTACTTCAAATGTTTATATTCGGTGTATTGGTTAGTCCCAGCCACAGGCTCTTCGAGCTTGAGACTTACTTCCTGGTTGTTGGCACTGTCGGACTCTTGTGTCAGAACAAAGCGCAGCTTCAATTCACGTTCACGCGCATTATCGGTCGTGAGGTCCATAGTGACGTTATGGGTATCAGAAATGAGCTCTCCAGATGCCGTATAGATACCGCAGCGCAACTCACGCATTTTGAGTTTATCGGTGACCGCTTCGGTCTGGTACAGAGTTACCGACAACTGCCCGGCAGTAATCACATTGGTGCCACCACGAAGCAGATCTACCTCAACAGTCGCCACGTCATCCTGGCGACTCTTATTCACCGCGATGACTGGAACAATGACTTCTTGCAAGGTTGCGCCGCCATGAACAAATCGACTGCCCGAGCCACTTAACCGCAGACGCTGAATCCCTTTTGGAATCGCTGCGTGTACATCACTTACTAGCCCTAGCTGCTCAGGACTAAAGACCTTCATAGAATCCGGCGCAGACAATCCTTTACCCAACACAAAACGACGGTCTCGATAATGCACTTGACCCTCGATATCCGCCGCCAAGAAGTCGCTCTCATCAAGTGGTCGATTCTGGTAGATAAACCCATGATCAGCGGTGATAAGCACATTCGATGCGTTATAGGCGGCCAGTTTTTTGATTAAACGAAGCAGATCATCAAATGTACGCTCTGTCGCATCAAAGGCTTCACCTTCTGACTGCATTTTGTCGCCTGCATGGTCGATCCGGTTATGATAGATGTAAATAACATCGTGGTTTTTGAAGAGCTCTCGGCCCTCAGTTTGTGTCATCTCTAATATAGATTTGGCTTGTTGCGCGCAGGCGTTTTCACCAAGCGCGGCTTTTATCAGTTTATCTCTGTTGGCAGTCCCTTGTGTGGAGACCCCACCGATTGATACCGATCCATCCTTTTCAGAAATTGTGAACTCGCCACTCTTGGTTGGTAACAGCGATGCCATGCCTAACTGAGTGTAACTGGGCAAGGATGAAAGCATATGATCAAGCGAGGCCTGATAGCGTTTCTCACGATTAATGCGCCCGATCATCTCCTCTGCTGCCTCATAACGGAAGGCATCAGAGATAATCACGCAGACCTTATTCCCTCGACTTGAGTAGGGTTTGACCCAGCGGTTGTAGAACTGACGCTGAGGCGTAAGATCCGGCACTGACCAGCTATCCATCGCGTCAACCTGACCTTGCCACTGGGTCGCCAACGGGCTTAAGAATCGGTTTGTATAGAGGCTTTCAATTGTATCGACCAGACTACTCAACAACGTCATCTGTCCCGAGGTTTTCAGGGCATGGATAAACTGACGATACATCTGATCGATCTTGAACCAGTGACGAACGTAACCGTGTACGGCGTCGGAGCTACTAGTCATATTGAGCTGAATACTATCCAGCCTAGATAGGAACTGGCTGGCAACTTCAACGGCTATATAGAGATGCTTAAACTCGTCGTGCCAATGACTCTGGCGGCGTTCTCGGCAATACTTGGTGACCTCGCCCTCAGACAACACCCGTTGCCCTACCGCTTTAACCAAATCGACAATGATCTTCTGATCGATCAGCCGATAGTAGTCCATCTCAATCACGTCGCGAAGATCTCGACTGCTTAAGTCACTCTCTATGTTGAGCAAAGTTGCGTACTCAGAAGATAGTGTCTCGAAAACATCCTCGTGTTTACGACTCTCCTTCCAGCGTTTAAAAAGCACCAGGGCGTCATTGTTGAGCGAAGCCTTGTCCTGAGCTTTGGGGTTGGCTATAGAGAGCGCATAGCAGGACTTGAACAACTCGATCGAGAAGTCCTTCACGGAAGGTGTATCCGAAACGTATCCATAATGACGTTCTATCTGCTCCCATAACACGCCGGTCAGGTTGCAGCGTTCGATCAATCCGTAGCGTGGCTGATTTTCTTCGATCAACTCATCAAACAGACTTTCGCAAATCACATCCAGACGAACGTCGGCGAACTGATGCAAATCCGCACAGACGGCAAGCATCTTCAGCCGAACCTGTTGCTTAAGATCGTCCGGCTTTAACAAGGCCAGCAGATGTTGTTTTCGAGTTTCTGCTTGTTTAGGCGCGCGACCCGCATCAAAGAATGCTTCATGCTGCGTAACCACTTCAGCATAATCAGGCGGCAAATTGAGCTCGCTTAACCAAATTGCAGACTGGTCGGTGCGAAATACAGCACTGCTCAGCTGCACATCCAGCAACCAATTGTTGATGTATGTAGGCTCCTTGCCTTCGCAATAGAGTAGGAATGGCTGCTTAGGGGATTGACGCAGAATTCGGTGCTTAAGCGTGAACTCGTTACTTCTGATCTCGATTTTCTCCACACCTTCTATTGCAAGACTTTCATAGGTTTCGCGGAACTCTTGCTTGTCATCGTACCAGAAGACGATTCGTTGGCGCTCAAAGAGTCGAGTTAATGCTTTTTGTATTCGGTTTTCAGACATCGGACCCGCCTCAGCTCAAACCGGAAATTGTCTTCAGCGCATTGCCGAATAATGGGTAGTTACTCTTCACGCCATCATCGAGGTCGATACCGATTTTTTGACCCGCGAGTGGGTATAGCACTTCACGTTCATACTCGTTGACCTCATCGATTGCTTTATCGAGCTTAACGATCATTTTCAGCGCATCTGTTTTCTCTTTCTGGCTCACGCTGGCGTTAATAGAGGTCTGCTCGCAGTTATTTTTACGCGCTTCCAGCTTGGTACGGAACTCACGCAGATACTCGTTTAGCACCACACTAACCGTTGAGGATGTATAGCAGTGCATGTATATCAAAGCATTGAACGTACCTTTTGGGCTGGAAAACAGCCAATAGATTGGCCGTTTCTTGTAGCGTTTTACATGATCGCTGTAGAAATCTTTTGTGAAGTATTTCTGGATGCTTTTGCCGAGTGCATCCTCGAGAAATGCGAGATTCTCGCCATAGCGTTCATCGCCAAAGGTCACGCGCAAGAACTGTTTAAACCGTTCTCCGATATCGTCCTCAAACCAGTCGCCGTCAAAGTCGATCAGTGGAATTACGTTATCAGCGTCTGGCGTGAAAGTTGGTTCGGGGATGCGGGCAAGGTAGTCGGCCAGCGTCTCGCCCTGATTGGCCAGGATCAAGCCCGGAGAATCAAGACTGTAGCGCCCGAACATGCAGCCCACTGCATAGGAGAGGAACTCGGCCATGGTGTCCGCGCGCAGGCGGACCTCATTGGCGGCGGCGGCGTTCTTGATGCCATAGCGATAGGCCGGATTGCAAGTAAGGGTGATCTCTTTCAGCGGCACCTCGGGTGTCAGCTCGTCTTGCAGCCCGTAAGCGTCGATGAAGATGCGGTTGTTCTCTTCCTCCAGCCGCTGCATCTCATCGGTCATGCCCTGCCAATGATTACGGAGGCGTGCGTAGGTGTCCTCCAGCGTATCGGCGCAATGATCTGACAAAAGCAGCGGCGGTGTAGTGAAATCCCAGGAGGTTTCATAGGCATCCCAGTCAGATTGTGAAATTGCGACGATATCTGAGACACAATGCTCCAACGCGGTATTACTAAGTTCGTTTACAGCCGGGATATTTGATATATCTCCTGGCTGAAATTCAACAGTTGGATTCAGAGCCGCCAAGACACTGGTCGCAGGCTTTGAAGCCAGGAGGCCCAGGATGGGGAGTGTAAACCCAGAGGTCGCGAAATAGGACGATCCCTTGTTATCGAAGAGAAAGCCACTGGGCGAATACCTTACACCAAAATAGGATGAGCTCGTTGCCGTAAAAGTTAGACAGGGCTTGAAGATATAGTCGAGGTTAAAATTATGAGCCCAAATTCTTTTGCCAGATGGATGCAGAGTATTTCGAAGTGAATAGCCGTCTTGCTCCCAGTTCACCAGGAAAAAATTGTTCCCATACCATCGCCTAAACGGGCCACCCTTATTATAAGGAAACCATTTTTTACCTGACAATAGTGCAGCGTCTCGACTGTCAATCTGAAAACCAGCCTTCGAGTAACTAACCTCGGACCAAATTCTTAGGTAAATATCATTGTTTCCGGTAGCCATGCCCAGCCGGGCCTCGCCAATGCTTGACAGCGGCTCATAGGATTGGAATGTATCTCTAAACTTGTCCGAGACCCAATATGCAATTGGGTGACCAGGTAAACTACGGAAGTCCGAAGAGACCGCCTTATGCCTTCGCTGGCTAGTCGTGTTTGCGATTGCTGACGCGGCCTCTGCCGGCATCACTGTTGCTCCGCCGCGGACATCGACCAATCGAATGAACAACGCTGGCCCCGGTTGGTTCTGAGATGTCCGAAAGTTGTAGGCACAGATTTGAACGGTTGCGCCATCAAAACCAGTAAGAGGCAGCTCGACTAAGTTTGTGAGGTGAGCAGAGGATGTTAACAAATCGCGAAGCGCTAGGTGCGATGAAATAAACATCCATACATTTGGAGACATTATGCCGACATAGGCATCGCCGGCGGATAGCCGACTGCACCGCGCGACAAAACACGGAAAAAGATCTGATTTGAAAGATGGAAACCGCTCCTCCATCCATGCTGCTAAACTTTCGTTCAAGTCTTGCCTCTTCTTGTATGGTGGGTTGGCCACCACCACATGATACTTCGGCGACAACGCCTCGGCCATGCGCAGCACAGTGACGACACGGTCCTGCACCTCTTTCAGCAGCAGATCGCCGCCGAAATCCCACGCCACCACCACCCGCAGCGTCTCTGCCGGGTCTCGTAGTTTCGGCACGATCAGCGAACCGAAGTTCTTGGCCTGCTCGAACTGCCCCAGCGTGTCGCGCAGCTCATCGGTGAACAGATCCTTGCCAACCACGGCGGCGACGTCCTTCAACTCGGCCTCGGTAAAGGCCACGTTCTGCAACACGCAGATGTCGGGCTTCGCCTTCATCCGCAGGAAACGCCGACGCCCGAGCCTTTCCGCTGCCTTCATCGCTAGCGCAAAGGCGGCCAATGCACCTGCGCGGTCGTCAATCTCTACTCCAGTCAGGTTGTTCGTCAGAATCAGCGCCGGGATCTCTGTCGCGTTATAGCCCTCCTCCTCGTAGATAGCGTAGAGCAGATCAAAGGCATAGGTAAGCATATGGCCAGAGCCGACAGCTGGATCTGCGACGTTGATGTCTTCCGGACTGTTGATCCTTAAAAAGTCTGTCTCTGGTTCTTCTGGTGCAATGTAATAATCCATTTGCTCAGCGAGCTTGGAGTTGGGTCGGTTCAGCAGCCAGAGCCGCCCCAGTGAATTTTCCACCAGGTAACGCACGATCCAATGCGGGGTGAACAGCTGTGTCGCGGCAGGGATGTTCTCGGCCGTGATCTTCTGGTTCTTCTTAAGGCCAGCAAAAACCTGGTCCTTTTTCTCTGCGATGTAGAACTGATAGAGCCAGCCAATGATCTCGACATCCTGACATGACTCTGCGGTCATTGCGTCACGCATTTTTGCCAGTATAGAATTCTCGGAGAGCAGATCGTCCGGCATAAGCAGCTCAGTGTAATCCTGAATCCGTTCAAACAGGTATGGCATCGAAGCATAGAGCGCGTTGCAGGAACCTACGATCAATAAACGATAGGCTTCGCTCTGGGCATCGGGACTTTGAATAGCGCCGTTTAACAAGCCTAAAATCTGATCGGTCATCTTTCGATTGAATTGTGCATCATCAATAATGCCAGACTTAGCCTCTGCCAATATTTCAGGCTGAACCTGCCCCTCTGAAGGTGATACCACTCCGACGCGGTTGTAACCATTCAGATCCATAAACCTCAACGCACAGAAGCGGTTAAACCAGGTATACGCCACTTGGTCAATCAATCCTGCCTTGCCTTGTGCCGCCATAGCCTTTTCAAGCTTATTGACCACGGCGGGAGATTCACGCCGCGCAGGGCTCTCTGGTTTCAGAACAAACGCTAGTTTACTACTTACCTGTTCTAGAAGGTCTTGACGCGCCGCCTGGGCAAATTTCTTTAACTTTGAAGTATCCACTAGACGCGCACCTTCTTACCTTGCTTAACGGTATCGATGAGTGCCTGTTTGTAGCTTTCCAGATAGGCGTCAACATCCGCCTCCGATTCAAGCAATGGCTTGGTAAACGAGAACGACAACTCACTGACTCCTACGATCTCCACTTTGGGTTTAGGCGGCTCATAGGGTTTTCCAGGCTCTTCGCCAACTCCCCCTGCCCCATTTCCAGAGGAAATGACTGTAGGTGCTTCAACCACTTTTGCCGCTGGTGCATTCCAATCCTCGATCTGTTGGAGCAGCGCACCATATCGATGACTTTCAAAGTCGTTTGCGGTATCTCGAATCATTGCGATGAGGTTCTGTTCGCTGACCTTCTGCTTAGCCGCACCAATCTGAGCTTGTACTTCAGATTTTTGAGCCTCGCTGATTGAGATATAACCTTCGTATTGTGTCAACTTGCTTTCAAGGCTTGCGATTTTGTTGACCGCAGCTGATTTTTCCTCGTCGATCGCTTGATCCAACTTCGGTTTCAGCGACTCCATATTGCCAATGAGCTGCTGAATCGCTGAACCCTTAAAGATATTTGGATCCGTAAGCGCAGCCTTAATTTCATCCAGCTCGTCGCCTTGAACATAACTGAGGTTAGCGTCGTGGTCATTCAATAGCCGACTTGCGTTATCAAGCTGGGTTTTGTTCGAACCCTTCATGAAAGTCAAAATGGGATTAATCACTAGATCTTTATAATCGTCGAGCCATTTGTCCTCGTCCCGAGTCAACTCAGTGACAAACCACTGATAAGGCTTTGCCTCTAACTCTGACAACTCATCAATGATGACAGTCAGCACACGCAAAAATGGGTATCGCTCGGCCTGAATGTGAAGCCGCTCTAGTTCCGTTTTCTGGGTAGCAAAGGCCTCTTGAGTTTCCCTGGCCAGGGCTTTGGCCTCAGTCGCGTGAGCTACTTTATCGAAGTAGTCGTTAAAGAACTCTTTGAGCTTTTTGGTTTGGCCTGGTGTGAACTCGACCTGCGGATCCAAAATCAAATTCCCATGCGTATTTGAATTACCCAGAGCGCGCGCCAATTCAGCGTCGTCAAGCAGATTGGTCGACTCCCTAACTTCAATCTTGCCGCGAGCACACAAATGCGCAAGCGTGCAAAGCACAGCCGCATACGACCAACCATAAGGCTTACGTTCAAACTTTTCCTGCAGCAGTTTAACTGTGGTACGAACACCACCCCGATGGTTACTTTGGATATGGGAGAACATTTCTTGCTGGGCTTCTGGCAAGTTGGGTTCATCGCCAAACAACCCTTGCTCGCCCTGGGTTAGGATCGCTGAAACTTCGCTTTCCTGATACTGCTTACCACGAAGCATTTTGAGGTTAGGGTAGGTCTGCTTCGCTAATTCAATGAACGCTCTCTGGACCTTAGTTGAACCGTCTTCACCTGCGAGCTCGATTTCTTTGCCACCAACAAAGTACACCGCCTTGCTCATGAGTGTTGAAATCAGTGTTTTTAGTTGGTTATAGCGCTCACCGTTCTGGGCAGCTTTCTCTCCTAGTATTCTCTTAAGCGAATCTTGTTGAGTCGTTCGCGTTTCATGTGAGATATATTTCTCGGTTTTCTTGTACAGCATCAAGTCACGGATTAGGCGCTCGTTGTCAGGCATCACGACACGCAATTCATCGTTATAGACAGTGTCCGTTTTGTGTTTATCAAATGCATCACGGTGATCGTGGAAAGACGTAATCACGTTGATGGCCAGCTCTTGCTCACGTCCAATCTGGTTATCATCGAGTTTGCGGGTATAAGCATAATCTTGACCGCTTTCATCCCAGCGAATCTTACGATTTTTGATCACACCATCAAAAACCAGTTTTTCAAGCTCGGCAGCCACAACCTGTGTATCGATCTCGGTATTCTTGATCTCTGCCTCGACGTCCTGCTCCTCATCGGTGAGGTATTCATAGAGTTCACCGTTGCGCTGAATCAGCGTTTGGTTTTCGAGCAGGGCCAGGGACTCTTCGACATCCTTTTTCAATACCGTGATGGAGGAGCCAAAACTGTCCTGCATCAGCACGCAGATATTGCGAACGGTGGGTTTGAACTCTTTCACGTATTTAACCAGGAACAGGGCCTTCAGCACACGCAGTGCGAATTCATTGGTTAGAGTTCCTTCTGCAAGATGAATAGACTTCTGAATGCCGCTTTTAAGCGCCGTACGAACCCCTCCAAACATCAAGTCGAACGTTGCTAAATCACCAAGCTCATGGCCTTTGATGCTTTTCGCGACCTCTTGAAACACACCTAGCATCGATCGCTCACCAACTGAGCTATGCTTACCCTCAAACGCGTTATGGGTGGATAGACTTTGAATCGCAAGCTGGAACAAGGTGAATTGATAGGGCACAAATGGATAACTATTGATAAAGTGCTCTCGATCTCGAAAGTTTGGGTACGCCGTTGATCCGTCTGCAAAATCAAATAATGTCTTAAAGTTGTTTTCCTGCTGATCAAAGAGGTCTGACAGGTCGTTCATGCACTCCGGTCGCTTGGCCAGTAACCGCATCTGAATCACTTCCGCCACGTCCTGGCTATTAAGTTTCATACGGTTCTTAAAGCGCGCCTGAATCTTGGTAAAGTCATTCGACTGCTGCGCACCTTCGCCAAGAACCGCTGACATATCCTCCTGTGCTGTTACCACTACCCAAGACCGCCCCTTGCACTTAGTTGCTAAAGACTCTGCTACCGTCTGAAGGTTAGTCATCAGTTTGGTGTTGTCGGCAATGTACTGACCAACTTCATCGACAAAGAAATTGAGGCGAAAGTCATCACCCTTTGATTCAATATAAGTGTTTACCTGCTCGGCAAAATCCTCGATTGATAAGCGATAATCATCGCGGTATTTGTCGAGGATATCCGTAACTGCCGCACCGGCAATCTGTGAGTACGCTTTATCAATATGCTGCGCCATGCGTTTTGCTCGGCGCCGCCCTGACTCCCAGTCTTGCCCAGCAAGGTCTGCAAAAGCACTTTTGAATGCTTCGAAATGCCCGTCAACATCCAGCTCACGTTCGAACTGTGCAATGTATGACTGCTTACCATAGTAACCGCAGTGTTCATCAAAGACTTTGACGAAGACGGCGATCAGAGCGTCCAGCTCATCTTTAGAAATGACATCAGCTTTTTGGTCGATATTAAAAAGAATACTCTCTGATGGAATCGCAACAGCAAGCTTAAGATTCTCAGCATCGATGCCGCCTTCATTGAAAGGCACCTTTAACAGAAAAAGATCAAGCGGATAATGGCTTTCTTCAATTGGCTTGTTTTGAAGCAGCAACGCCAGAATTTTTAAAAGGTGGGATTTACCCGAGCCAAAAAAGCCTGAGACCCAAACGCCATTAGCACCTTCATAGTTTAGATATGCGTCCAAAAACTTGACGAGACTTTTGGCAACCTCATTCGTCACTACATATTCGTCGAGCTCGATATACAAGCTAACATCATCATCGGCCTTGATAACACCTTCGATCGCGCGATCAATCGGTTTGTTAAACAGCTGTTCTACTAGCATAGAAACTCCTTTAAATTCGATCAGCTCGCTCGATCGAGTATGTTGAACGCGCGGTAATATTTGTCGTCTGTTAGCTTGTCGAAGAGGCGTAGTGATGCGCCGCTAGCTAAAGAGTGCTCATATTTACCCGGAAAAAACATCAATGTCGGTTGGTCTTTGGCAACACGTTGCAGGTTGTTCAAAATATTATGAGAACGCATGTACGGAAAGACCTCGCCTACCCCGGTGATAAAAATGACGTTATAGCTGGCAGCCTTCATTTTGCTGGCAATCGCAGGAATCAGAACGTTTTCGATATCCAAGATACCCTCAAGTTCTTCTTTCAGTTCGTCACGAGAGAGCGTGATCTCGTTCTCCATAATCCATTCTAGGTCGCCCTCTTCCTTGAGGATCTCAATGACCAGGTCATAAAGATTGATATCTAAAACACTGACATTCTTATCTGCCAGCTCATTTTTGAGTTGCTTTATCGCATGACTCATATCCAGGCTGATATCAGGCTCAAAAGGACATATGTGAAAAGGCACTTCGTTGTTTAAGCCTTCGCTATCAAGGAAACGCTGGCTACAGATCACGCTCAAAAGGTGCGCCTGACAATCAGCCAGACTCTTGGCTGAGACAGTGTTCGGTAGAGATGGGCGATTGGTAACCTGGCTCATAAACGAATGGCTCCGGGAATAAACGCTAGATCAGAGTGCGGTGAGCAGTTTTGAACCGCATTGGAGATCATCTGGGGAATCAGATCATTGGACTCATTCAATAGATCACATTGGCGCATCATTTGGAACAGCGCTTGACGCGCATTAGAGCGGGTCTTGTCCGATACGCTTTCAAGCTCAGGATGATAATCAGCTTTCGCGTTAAAGAAGTAGCCATAGTCATCGTAACCGATCTGCTGGCGGCCACTTAGAAAGGCTGGCTCAAGCACCTCGGTTGTGAAGTCGCCCACGAATGGATACTGCTTACAGAGAGCGATCCAGACTAATTGGCAGACTTCCGATGGGTTATCTTCTGCAACGATTTCGCACTGTTCTTCGTTTAGCAAAGAGAGGCGCTTATAGATTTCACTAAATAGAATGGTGGCTGTTCTCTGCGTACGTGCCTGAAGTAAGTTATCTTCAAGTATGGTCGCTTTCGTTGATTCCCAGCTCTTTGACGAAATGTACTGTTGCGCAACGGCAACTGTCTCTCTCAACAAGGCCGTTCTTGCGAAACCAATCTTGTAACCCGCTCCCATAAAGCACTCACTTTCAAATATTGCTCACTACCGCTAACGGCAGTCAGACGTGATGCTCTAGTCTATCGGATTCGGGAACTGTAGTCCTTGACCAAAAAACAGCGTTTAGCACGAGCTGAACAAAATATAACCAGCTCTTAACACCTCACATCACTCGTCAGAGTGACTATTACTTGACTGAATGAAAGCTACTTTTGCCAAAACGACTTTTAGAAGCTTTTCCAAGAGAAGGCCAATAGTAGGATCATTCAAAAAGTGACGGCTCTGTGAATCAATACTGCTAGCACCAAGCGCACACGAAACTAAATACCATATCAACCTGGGGTAAGAGTTACCCGGCGCTGAGAACTGGTATCCACGATCAATGAAAGCAACATACAGATCATCCAACAGTTCTCTGTATTCACTATCAGGATAAACATGATGGTACAGCAGCACATGGACTTCCTTTTCAGTGATACCACTCACCTTGTAGTCACTGAGCAATTGAGATCGGTCACGGTGGCTACGCACCCAATCAGAGAGCGACTGAAGCTGTTTTTTCTGACGCCTTAATGTTGCTGACGCGTCGTCTGCCATGGTTCTCTGCCTGAAAGCTTCGATCCTGAAACAGATAGCCGCATCTTTTAGCATTACCGCAGCCTCTCTCGCTTCGCCTTTATCCAGCAATGCTTCGCCTTCAGCTAACAGGGCTCGAATCGCCTCAACATCACCTCTCAGCGCAAGGCGAGACAGATCAACAATCGATTTTTCATCGGACTTTTGACTTTCATCCCGCTCAATCAAGCGTGGTTTCGACGAAGAAAAATCAGGAACCACCTCAACCAACTCTAGTGGAAGCTTGGCTCCAAGCTTTGTTCTGGCATTTGAAGCTTTTGCAACTGCCGTGAGCCCGACAACTAGATTTAAAAATTCGGAACCAAGGTCCAAAGCACTGACGTCCTCCCCCCAAAGCTCGGCACATAACTGAGATACCTCATGCGCAAACACATCTGAAGCCTTATCAAGTTCTAACTGCTCAGCGAAAACGGCATTGGACCGAACATGATCAACCAAGAATACAGAAGCGGATATCTCAAAATAGGCTCGCCTGAAATGCTCGATATGACCTAACTGTTGCTGGGTGAACATCTCAGCCATTTCACCAGACTTGCCATCTAACGCTATGACAAAAAGGGGAATCCCATGCCAGCCTGGTGGCGGCAGATGAGGCAATAAATCGATGAGATCTTTTACTATGCCCGCTTTAAACGGTTCGCTTTCATAATCGTTGAATCTTAAGAACCGCCAGCGGTCACCCACAGGCTCCACGCAGATCGAAATTGTGTCGTCGTGCATTGTCTAGTCACTCATTCAGGTTGCTAACCACCAAGACCGTAGGCTTTGATCGCGTATATCTAGCAACAAAGGGCCTTTGTGCATGAAGTTGAGAAATAGATCTAGAGATGAACGATCAGCGATTAGGTTTTGTGTCTTTTGTAGGAATGAGCGACTGTGATTAGCGTGTCTTCCTGAGACTTAACCACGTAAACATTCTGCAGCGAATCATAGTGCTGGATGATGGACTTTAGATCCTTAAAGAGCTTCTTCTGCTGCTTTTTACAGAGTTGAATGGAAGCGACACCTCCTGGGCACCTAGATGACGTGCCATATTGCTCAACCAATGAAACCATCAGATTAGGAATAGCTCGTTGTTGCATTCGAATTTCAGCATGTCTTGTGACATTCATCACTTCGCGCCTCCTTTGGAGTCCAGATAAGCTATATCTGCCTGCCATTCACCCATCGCCTTCTGGCAGTTCTTCGGGCTTTTGATGTTGTCTTTAAAGGCGCACAAGCAATTTCGAAGTTTTGTAACCCGCTCAGCTGAAGCAGGTCGACCCCAGTCGGCCATATAAGCCCTTGAATGCACAAAAGGTAATTCACCCGTAAGAACGTAATCCAACAACTGCCTTCGCTCTTTCTCACATCGCCCCTTCGCAAAGCCAACGTTGTAACCTAAAACATCCAGCACGCCATGTTCAGGCCATGATTTACTTTTAGCGCTTGAGGCACTTCGCCCTCGCTTCTTCCATTCGCGACCAATCGTATAAACCACGGCCTGCGCTCGCTCAGTCTGCCGACTACCAAACAAAGCATTATGAAAAAGCTTGATCAGCTCATCATCACTGTAACCAGGTATGTTATCGATCAACTTGCACATATGAATTCTCCAGAACTAAAGTTTGAAGGTCTCTTCTTGGTCTTTACCGCCATGCAGATAGCGCTGCTCACATTCGTCGACAGCCGTTCGAAGAGCTGAAATCATTTTCCTGGCGTCTTCATCTGAGTACTCGTAATTGCTCTTATCAGCCAGGTTGCCGATTAATTTTATTTGATGAACCGATTTACTAACCCGTTTCTCAGCCAGTTCAACAAACCGTTCTCGTCTTGAATTCCTCATTTGCAAACCCCGTATGAATTTCCACACATAATATATACGCAATATTATTTGTCAATATATTTACAAGTGTATGTGAAACTCATATTGATTGTAAATATGTTATATGTACGACAACCCGGACTAGGCCCACCTCTGAAAAGAGCAACTATGTAGCTGTTTTTGTTGGTTTTTTCGACAAAATTGATGGCGCTGGCACTCAAAGAAAACTTTCGGGCACTCACGCCGAAACGCTGATATTCGCAGTACAGGGGCCGCTTCTAAACACATAATAAGGAGGGGTTTTGGTGACAGGTTAGTCTGGCGAGGACCGAGTAAAGGCCGCAGGCCTGGCCACGAGGTCCGAAGCCAAGAAACAAGGAGTTGTGCTAGATAGGCAATAAACTTCAGCACTATGTAACTCTAACTTGCCGCTTCTTCGTCTTCGGATACGAAGCTGGGGCCTCAAGCCGAAGTCTGTGTCCAGTAACAGTGAAATTAGCGACAAAAGAGCATATTCAAATTAGGTAGTGGTGCTCAAACTTAATCAACGGATTCGTCTGTGCTCTCCGGCTGCCGCTTGCGCTACGCCGTCGGTACCGCCTCGCTAAGACTCATTCATCACTAACCGCACTGAGCTGTGGTGGACAAGTGTTCTGCGTCGCCGACTTAGAGGAGTTACTGCAGACCTCCTCCGCTTTGAAACTTAGTCCACTACCAGAATCGCACTGCCACTCACGTCGTAGGTAGTTTCGTTGCCATTTAGATCGCAGACGACAGAAATGGTAAATGAAATTTCATTCTCACTGACCTGCAGCACTGAGCCGCCGCTAGAAGTTGTAGTCTGACCGAAACTACCACCGGCCTGGCGGCCAAGCTCTATGGGAAAGTTCTGAGGGTTGCTGAACGGAAATTGAGAAGAAGTTCCGGAGTCAAATCCAATGGCCAAGCCTAATTGGGCATCGCCGTTAAAGTTGAGCGAAAGGGCAGGACCATTTCCTAAAACTACTTGTGAAAGAGTCAATGAGTCAATTGTCGGCTGGCCGTTTGAAGTGAGATAACAAGCTTTATTATTTAAAGCTATGATTTCATCGTCAACAGTCGTCACGGGCAACATTAAAGGTGGGTCAATCTTGTAGGATCCTGAAATGAAAGGTGTCTCGATTTTTGGAACTAGTAGAGACAGTTTTGAGATATTGCCGGACGTGTCGGATACAGAGAATAGTAAATTACTCTCAAAACCAAACTGCTTAGTGAACTCAAACTTAATGATGGACTGACGAACACCTGGCTTAAAAACCAGAGGTGTCAGAACCTGGGAAGCTTCTCCGTCGAGGAAGATCGAAAAGCGACTTGAAGTGATCAGTTGACCAAGTTCAACATCGTCCTCAATCATATATTCAAAGCTCTCAAGGATAGAGGCTGGGTCATTTATTTCACTGACTAATGTAAAGGTCGGTTTTCCGGTATCTACATTATCCAGTCGCTGATCCAGTGACTGGAAGTTTTCGTTGACCTCATCAGCCTTGGCTGGGGTCCCAGGTATGAAATCGTGAGGCACTGCTGCAACTACAAAACCAACATGGAATAATGCAGGCAGTGTAAGTACAAACCATTTAAACCCTGTGCTACAGCCAAACATCTTCATTCCACACCCCTTCAGACCAAAATAAATTTTCCGGCTTCTGATCATCAATAGGAAAGGCATCATTCACATCCTCAATTCCATCACCATCATCATCCGTATCGGCGTTATCGCCCGTACCATCACCATCGGTGTCCAGCGACTCTAACGCATTCAATGGAAATGCATCTGCGACATCTAGGACACCATCATTGTCATCATCGGTGTCAACAAGGTTAGGCACCGAATCAAGGTCAGTGTCATCAAATTCAACGCCATTAGAAATGCGCGCTATTAACTGAGTGGGCGAATTTCTATCGACAAACTGGTCAAGAGTTACAGCTCCTTGCGCAAGCAGTAGAGCCTCATCTTTTAGTGTGGTTTGAGCATCAAGCGTAAGAGAAGCTACCTGAACACTTTCCAAGTCATCTAGATCCGCGATTATTGCATTTACGCCAGCAATGACTGCACCGATTGCGCCAGCTGAAGCCGAGGGCTGACCAGGAGCTGACGCGCTAAGTAGCGTAGTCACAGTGGCACTATTCGTAAGATCGAACACAGGGGAGTCAGATGATGCAATGTTTTCGATCGCTTGACTGATCCGAGTAATGACATCCTTCGGCATCGCACCCAAAGCGACAGCGGTCTGAATTACAAGCGCCAACTGCGCATTTATATGCTGAATGCGCACACTCTCAGCTTCACGATTTACCGTCGCACCCTGCCAATAGTCAGTCAGTAGGAACTCCTCGAACGTTTGATTGATACCGATCAATGAGGCTATTGTGATGTCATTGCCTAAAGACAATATGGTACTCAAGGGCGTGACATTCGAGCTACCGACTACAGATGGCAAGCCAACCAACAACGAATCACTAAGTGTTACACCGGACACTACATCTGTACCTCCAACAACCACTAAACGAACGTCACATAGGCCGGAGAAAGCATCACAAGCTTGCGCAGTGTCTGGCATAACAAAGTATCCTTGAGCGTCTGAAAGAGCGCTTGGCTCACTCTCATCGCGAATCATATTGTTATTCAGGTCCAGGAAGACAATGGCTTCGGACAAGGGGGCATCAACAACTCTCCCTTGCAAAAGGTTAAGCACTGATACGCTCACGCCTACTTCAGCAGTTTCACCTTCAGGATCAGTGGCGACGAGAACAATTGAGTAACTGTTTTGTCCTCCCGGAATAAAAACTGAAGGTTCAATAAAAACAAGAGCATCATCAACAATCCCGAAGAGAGCAGCGTCAGCCCCTTGAATAATGACGGTCGCGCTTCCCTCATCCACGACTTGGATGGGAGCTACAACAACACTGCCTTCCTCAATATTGATCTGCTCTGCAATCACTATTCTTGGAGGGTCATTCGTTACGATGACGCCTTCCTTGGAGCCGCAGCCCACAGTAATTGTTAGTAACACCATAAGAACAGCGTACTGGAAATTGATCAAACTGTGCTTGATACTGACTATCACCGCCGAAACATCTTTTATTGGATTCTCCTAGAAGAAAAAGAAAACTAACCGAAAGCGATCAGCCATAATAGAGTTATCTACATTTTCTCCAACTATTGAATACATTAGTTTCAAACTGCTCAACTTTCGTACAATTTTTTGACTTAAATTCACTCCGTTCGCAATAGCTTGTTTGCAACTCATGTAAAGCGTTGTAGCGAAGTTGCCGAGAGGGACGGAAGGCGAGCCATTCATCCTGACCCAAATATTCATACTCATGAATGCTAATGCCTCAAACTGTTAGCGGGCTCGCGAGTACCCAGTCAACTCCCTTAGTTGATCTTTGGTTAACCCGACTCGATCATCGATACCGCCGCCCCCTATTACATCACCTACATTTAGTAATTGTAGTAGCACGCAGCCAGCGCAGCGTCAGCGGAGGCTGGCAAAGTGCAGGTACAATTACTTGGAAACATACCACCAAAAAAACGGCACCCAAGTGGATGCCGTATAGCCCTACATCAAACCTTGCTCTGCCATTGACAGAGCTTCGCCCGTACCCACAATAATATGGTCCAAGACACGGACATCAACCAAAGCAAGAGCATCTTTCAGTTTGATTGTGATTCGTTTATCAGCCGCACTTGGGTCGGTGACACCAGAGGGATGGTTATGAGTAAAGATCACTGCTGCCGCGTTGAGCTCTAAGGCGCGTCTGACGACGACCCTTGGATAAACAGCGGCTCCATCGATCGTTCCCCTGAACAGCCTCTCGAAGACAATCAGTCGATGCTGGTTATCTAAAAATAGACAGCAGAAGTACTCGTCTCTTTTATGGGATATTTTGAGACGACAGTATTGCTTCACTTCGATGGTACTCGTGAAAGCCTCTGCCGAAGTTAATCTCGACTCAAGAATTCCGACTGCTTCTCGGATGGTAGCTGACTGGGTTGAGGTGAATTCGAGCTCCGATGCAAACTTGGCATCACTGGTTTCGTAGTTGTCTCCCATAGATAGGTACTCCTTATGCATGTGGGTTGGCGGTTGCCATCTCATATGCGGAGCACCTTGAAGGTCGATGCGTGAATCACCGCAGAGCTTTGACTGAGCGAGCGGTATAGGGTTTATCACTCACGTGATTTGAAACTGCTGTTTGGATCGGAAGTGACTATCTCTCGATGTGTTATGTGTATAAAAACTAACCCGCCCTCTCGGGCAGGCCAATACTCAAGTGATTGCTGCTACATTTTGGACACGGTCTTCATCGGAGGATGTCGGATTTTCAAAGATGGTAATTGCTAGTTGCTTGCGCAGCCTGGTGATCTTTTCTTCGCGTTCTATCGCCATGACATTTGCTAGGCCATCTGCTTCAGCTTCTGCGATGCCAGCTAGGTGGTCGAGAGAGGCTGCACCTTTGTCGAGCGCTGAGAACATTGTGAACAGAGCGTTAAAGAACTGACCGATTGCTTTAAACATTGGAGTACTCCTGATATTAGTAGGGTGGCGGTTGCCATGTCACATGCGGAGCATTAGATGGTGGGGGGGGGCCAGATTCTCGTGGTGAAGATGTTTGAACAAGTAATAACCCAGTACCCAGATGAAGTGTTTTTCAAACAATTTCCAAAAAATATTTTGTGTATCGGCCGCGTATCGCCAAAATCACTACTTAGGGTTGGTTAGTATATCGGGCGACATGATCAGAGACTTCTCGCCGCGTTATGGATTAACTTATCGGGTGCGTATCGGTATTGAAAGTACCGCTATAGCGTATCGGTTTCTGGGAATCCGCAACCTGGTGTAGATGAAAATTAGGTCATCAGTACTGGTGGCGGTCTTAGAACTCTTGATGTAACCACCCCCTTACACCGCCTCAGCCACACACTCAAATAAACAAGCTCGAGTGCAGCCCTCAAGTGGCTCGCGCAGCGAGGCCGCGCCAGAGGGCGAGAACGGGAGCTTGTTTATTCTGGGGGAGAACTTGATATGAATATTTATCACACATCTACAATTGAGCCGTGGCGGCCTACGCGCTGCGCGCTGGCCACCAGGCTTTGCTGTTATGTTAGATAGGTCTGAAGGATGATTAGGACGCCCGTACCAGCTGATGCGGTCCTACATGATAAAAACCACAACAGTGCAACAATCGAGAAGAATCAAGGCGTTGTGGTTACGTCGCCCGCAACAAACCCGAAACAGTAAAGCAACCCAAGTAAAACGAATGCGTCACTTAGGTTGCGGTCACGTTGCACCCTTGTAGTGTTATGCCCCTTGATTGCTGCGGGCTGTTGCACTGTTACGGTTTCCCGCAGGTACTAGTCGGGCGGTAGGTATCGCTCGAATGCGTCACTGAACTGTGCTGCCTCGTACCCACGTTTGGTGGATTCACCGAACCGTAGGGTATTGGGAGAAATTCCATAGGGGCGCAGCAGCTTAGCCGCCTGGCTCTGCGTCAGCTGCCTACCATTATTGCATTCCTGCCATGCGCCCGTGGAGTCTTTACACAGTGCTGCCACGAGGTCGGCCGAACCAACCCGAGACGTTCCAGAACAATTAAAGTAGACACGAATGTCGATGAGGAGCTGTGTGGGCAGCTCCGGCGCATTGACCATGGTCAGCTTGCGGTACGCCTGCTCACAGCGAGCTGGCCAATCACCGCCAACAATTTGGGCCACCGAGAAAAGGGGCGCCCAGTTGTCTGCTGCACGATCATTACCCAGTTTGGGAGGAACTATGGATGCTTCTCGGACTGCAGCTTCGTTGTCCTTGCACCACTCAGTGATTTGATCACGAACTGGCTCCTGTAACTCAGCAAGATCTACAGGTACAGGCGCTGTATGTTCATGAGACTTCTTCCGTCGCAAATTTATGACGATGCTACGGTCCATCAGTGTATGCGGCAAGTCCCCGATAGAGGCCAACACCATTGGCATCCAAGTACTGAAGCTCTTGGCGTCATAGTTCTCACCGACACACCGAACAACGTTCGCGGCGGCTTTTGTATGGCTTGAATTTATTAAGCCAACCAACTCAGCGTCTCCGCTCCTGAGAAACGTGTCAGCTTCGTCGATAAACAGCGTGGGCTGGTACTGCTCAGTAATCCTGAATAGTGAAGCCGCCGACACGTTGGAAACCAGTAGGCCACGATTGGATAACGCATGAATTGTCTCCATGGTCGTGGTTTTACCGCAACGTTTCTCCGGGCTGATGAGTGACAGTTTGGGGAAGATGCGGAAGGTGTTGATCATGTAGCTTGAAATAAGCCACAGAACCATCGCATCCACTTCTTCGTCTGTAAGCACGCAATGCAATTTTATAAGTGCCTCCATCTGAGAGGCAGGCACGGCTGGTTTAGCAAAGAGAAACAATGGAGCCCCCCCTACTCCGCTGGCCGAGCTGGTAACAATGGCTTGGGCTCCTTCTGCATTTTTGGTACCATCGACCTGTAAGTCTTCGGGGAAGTCCTGTGTCTGCCTGCAAGCGTCCAGGGCTTTCGCCTCCACATCTCCATCTCGACAAGTTTCGCCTTTCAACTGCTCTTTTAACGGCATGTGAGCACTCCATCTGTAATATCAGCATCATTCAGCAAGCCTATTTCTTGGCTCCAATAATGAAAGCTGTAGTGAGCAACTCGCCGATGTATCGCTCCACCTTCATCTTCAGTCTCCTTTAGCTTTTTACTTATTACAGCTCCGCGCTTACGAAGTTCACTGATTGAGCTGGCCGGATTCAGACAGCCTTTGCGGACTAATTCCAATGAACTAATCCCTTCGGCGCCAGAATACTTCACGCAATTTAGCGCCTTACCAAGTTGTTTCGGCAGATCAACGGCACGAATAAGCTGCGGAATCGAAACTATGACTCTTTGTGGCTTACTCATGACAAGCCTCCCATATCACGTTCGGCAACTCTGCCATTTAGCCAGTCCTGCACCTCGGCGCAAACCCAAGCCCTCGAGGAACCTCCAGGAACTAGAGCCACACTTTTCGGGAACAACCCGTCTGCACTTAGTGAATAAATATAAGAGCGGGACAAACCGGTAAGCTCGCGAACTTCGGCCATTCTTATCAGGCGTATCAGATCGCCCTGCTTCTTATCTATTTCTTTCTTGCCTTGATACATAATTGTCTCCTCGAGACTCTATGCCACCCGGAAAACCCGAATGGACAATTGAAGCTTGAAGTAACAAAAAATGCTTTTCTTGGATTTGTTTGGTTTCGTCTTTCACTAAACCTAACATTTAGCAATGTTATATCTGGAGGCCTTCAAGATAGTCCGCCCAGCCTTGCATCATGATTTTTCGCCCCAATATATGGGCGGTTCTGTTGTATGCCCTACCATTAGCGTCGCGGACTGCATGGGCGAGCTGATGCTCAATCCAATCGACTCGATAATCCAACACCTCATCAAGTAACGTCCGCGCCATGGCCCTGAAGCCATGAGGCGTCATGGTTTCATTATCAAAACCTAAGGTCCTAAGAGCAGTTCTCACAGCATTGTCTGATAGGCACCGACTCGCTCCTCGTGCACTTGGAAACACATACTTACCTTTACCTGTTAGCGGCTCTATACCCTCAAGAACCTCTAAAGCTTGAGAGCTCAGAGGTACGATATGGTCTTGCCTCATTTTCATCTTCTCGGCCGGTATCAGCCAAAGCTTGCGTTCCCAATCAATTTCGCACCACTGCATCGCCCTAATTTCACCTGGACGCTGAAACAATAGGGCAGACAATCGGAGCGCCGCACAAACTTGCGGTGTGCCTTTGTAAGAATCGATCGCGACCATCAATCTCGCGACATCCTTAGGATCGGTAATCGCCGCTCGATGGGTTTTTATTGGATTGCCAAGCGCACCTTCTAAATCTCGGGTGGGATCTCTGGTAGCTCTGCCTGTCGCTATGGCGAATCGGAACACCTTTCCTGCTGTCTGCTTGGCTCGCCGCGCCGTCTCGATGGCGCCTCTTGCTTCAATCCTTCTAAGTGCAGCGAGCAACTCGGGAGGTGTGACATTGGAGATAGGTCGACTACCGAGCCAAGGAAACAAGTCTTTTTCAAGCGCCCGCCATGTCCGTTTTTTATGTCCTTCAGACTTGCCTGGCATCTTGGTTTCAAACCACTCGGTGGCGATGGCTTCAAAACTAGATGCAGCCATTATGTGAGACGTAAGTTTTTGAACCTTCCTCTTTTCAGCAGGGTCACTACCTTGATGTAGTGCCGCTCTAGCGTCCAAGTGAACTTCTCTAGCTTGCTTCAACGAGACTTCTGGATAAACACCTAAAGATAGTGTTTTCCTCCTACCTGAGTAGCGGTAGTCATACCGCCAGTAACGAGCACCGCTGGTTTGGATAAGTAAGTAGAGCCCACCACCGTCAGACATCTTTGTCGGCCTATCACCAGTCTTGGCATTCTTAACTGCTGTTGCTGTTAGCTTCTGCATGTCGCTCTCCACGAATTGACGGTATCAAGAGCCCAGCAATACGAAGTACCGACACACATACCGACAACTAAGACGGTATACAGTCAGACGAGCTGGACACGATTGGAGCGATGCTAAAGAGGTAGTTCATTGTTTTCAGAGGTTTATAAACGCTCTGGACAATATCGGACGGGAAGTTGGTAGCTACGGGTGGACTTGAACCACCGACCCCAGCATTATGAATGCTGTGCTCTAACCAACTGAGCTACGTAGCCATATTGACACTGCTTTCCGGCGGGGAGCCAGAAGGACGCGAATTCTCCATTTTCAGGTTGTCTTTGTCAAGACAGCGTGGTCTCTAGACGTTAAAACGGAAGTGAATTACATCGCCATCTTTAACAATGTATTCTTTGCCTTCTGAGCGCCATTTACCTACCTGTTTGGCACCATTTTCGCCTTTGTTCTCGATATAGTCATCAAAAGCGACGACCTCCGCGCGAATAAAACCCCGTTCAAAATCCGTGTGGATCACACCCGCAGCCTGAGGCGCGGTGGCATTTTGCTTCAGAGTCCAGGCTCGCACTTCCTTCTCACCGGCGGTGAAATAGGTTTGCAAGCCCAGCAACTTGTAACCCGCTCGAATCACGCGATCGAGGCCAGGTTCATCCATGCCAAGATCCGCCAAAAATTCGAGCTTTTCTTCGTCATCTAACTCAGCTATTTCTGCTTCAAGCTTATTGCAGATCGCCACAATCTCAGCGCCTTCTGCTTCCGCAATCGTTCGAACAGCATCTAGATAGGGGTTATCGCTAAACCCTTCTTCATCGACGTTAGCAATATAGAGAACGGGCTTTGCCGTGATGAGTTGCAAGTCCCGAATCATCAGCAGTTGTTCCTGATCCATCTCGAAGGTTCGGACCGGATTACCCTCGTTCACATGAGCAAGTATCGCTTCTAGCAGCGCTTTCTTTGTGATCGCCTCTTTGTCACCGCTCTTGGCGACTCGCGCCATACGCTCAATGCCTTTCTCTATCGACTCTAGATCTGCCAGTTGCAGCTCCGTGTCGATAATTTCTATATCGCGAGCAGGATCAATGCTATCGGATACGTGGGTGATATTCTCGTCATCGAAGCATCGCACCACATGCGCGATTGCATCCGTCTCACGAATATTGGCGAGGAACTTATTACCCAATCCCTCACCTTTAGATGCACCTGCTACCAGGCCAGCAATGTCGACAAATTCCATTGTAGTGGGGAGGATTTTTTGCGGATTCACAATCTCCGCCAACTGCTGCAGCCTTGGGTCTGGCATCGCCACAATCCCGGAATTCGGCTCAATCGTACAGAATGGAAAGTTTTCTGCCGCGATGCCCGCTTTGGTCAGCGCATTGAACAATGTGGACTTTCCCACATTTGGCAAACCAACAATCCCGCAATTAAATCCCATGACTCATATCCCCTATCTTTCTTACGCTTAGCCTTTTTGGGGCTCTATTCGTATACCGTTTAGTTGGTTCATCGCATTTTCCCAGTCACCACTGATCGCAACGGGTAACACTCTTAAAGCTTCCTCAATACAGTCAAGCATGACGTTCTCATCTGAAGCGGCTACTTTACCGAGCACATGGCCCGTCACTTGGGACTTGTCGCCGGGATGACCCACACCAATTCGCAGACGATTGTAGTCCTGAGTGCCGCCCATTCGTTGAGTAATACTTCGCAGACCATTGTGTCCGGCTAATCCACCGCCCTGTTTAAAACGAATGAGGCCGGTGTCTAGATCGAGTTCGTCATGAGCAATGAGGATTTCTTCTGGCGTTATCTTGAAAAAGTTTGCCAGTGCCGCGACAGATTTGCCGCTCTCATTCATATAGGTATCAGGCAGCAATAACCGAATCTCTTGGCCGTCGAACATGATGGTTGCCGTTCGACCAAAAAACTTCTTTTGCTGCGAGAAGGTAACACCTTGTTGGACTGCAAAACGGGAGACAAACCAGACCCCGACATTATGTCTGGTTCTAGCATATTGTTCTCCCGGATTGCCGATGCCAACAATGAGCTTAAGGGGTAAGCTCATCGCGGTGCCGATTAGCTGCCAGGTTCAGAAGCATCGTCGCCATCAACTGTTGGAACGTCAGCTGAAGGTGCGTCTTCATCATCTTCTTCAATGGTTGCACGAGTAGCAATAACCGTAACCACAACTTGGTCATGGTCTCCGCCAAGCTCCAACTCAGGAACTTCAACGCCTTCAGGAAGCACAACTTCGCTTAAGTGAATAGAGTCGCCAATATTCAGTGCTGCAATATCGATTTCGATATATTCTGGCAAATTACCTGGCAAACAACTGATTTGTACGGTGCTCATTACATGGGACACGGTACCGCCATCTTGCTTCACGCCCACGCACACTTCTTCGTTTGCAAAGTGGAATGGTACTTCAACGCTGATTGCAACATCCATACGGACACGCTGAAAGTCAGCATGCAAGATACGATCTTTTGCTGGATGACGCTGAAGCGCCTTCACAATCGCATTTTCTTTCGTGCCATCAACGTCGATGGCAATGATGTGCGCAAAGAACGCTTCATTTTCACATGACTTGTGCAAATCCTTGTGAGCAAGGGATATCGACACGGGTTCTTGTTGGGCTCCATACAAAACTGCAGGAACCAGATCAGCTAAACGACGTAGGCGGCGGCTCGCACCTTTCCCCAGGTCAGTTCGTAACTGAGCATTTAGCTCAAAATCACTCGCCATCTTTGTTCTCCTTCTCTTTATTGAGAATTTCGACAAAAAATGCCGGGGCAACTGCGACCGTCGCACCCGGCTAATAAACATCGACTCAAGGTCAATGCGGTGTTCTGGTCCATGAACAAAATGTTTAAGGACCAAATATCGTGACTGCTGATCGCCAGCACAGCAGTCGGGTATTCTTTGAAATATAAATGGCTGGGGCGGCAGGACTCGAACCTGCGCATACAAGGATCAAAACCTTGGGCCTTACCAACTTGGCGACGCCCCAAAAACTCTTCGAATAGTCAACTCAACAACACTGAAAGCGGAGACCGATCAACACCCTGGGCGATAAACGATTGCCACTTAGAAGGAACTTCCTTCTGGATGGCATCGGCTTCACCGGGCGACTCACAACGTAAAAAAACGCAGGAACCAGTGCCCGTCATTTTAGCAGGCCCCCATTGGTATAACCAATCAAGCGCCTCACTAACCTCTGGGTAGAGTTGACACACGATATTCTCGCAGTCGTTCCCTGCCCCGAGGCTCAAAAAGCGCGCTATTGTGATGGTAGACGAGTCCCGTGTCAAATCAGGATGATTAAACACCGCTTGCGTCGAAACATGGCACTTGGGATAAACCAGTAAATAGGTCGCCTCGGGCAATTTTAAAGGCGTTAGCGCCTCCCCTTTGCCCTCACCCCAGGCAGAAGCACCATGCACAAAGACCGGCACGTCAGCACCCAATGTTGCCCCTAGTGCCGCTAAATCTGTAATTGACAAATCGCAGCCTAGCAATTCATTCAACGCCACCAGGGTGGTCGCCGCATCAGAGCTGCCACCACCGAGGCCCGCGCCCATGGGAATTCGCTTCTTTACCGTGATTTTGACTCGCGGCAAGATGCCACAATAATCGCAGAGCAGCATACCCGCTCGATAAACCAAATTATCTTTAGGCGAAACTTCCGGCATCCCAGCCACGATAAGCGCTTCCTCTTTCAGGGATTGCTTGCCCAATAGTTCAAAGCGCAGGTCGTCATGAAAACTCAACAGTTGAAACGCGGTTTGCAGGTTGTGATAGCCATCTGGGCGGCGACCAACTATCAACAGGCACAAGTTAAGCTTCGCTGGTGCTGGTAACGTAATCGGCAACTTTATCGCCATTCTGTCACCGTCAGTCGTAGCAAAATATCCGCACCACTGGCATTAAGCCGAAGTGGACGACCTTGTTTGTCAGACTCCAGTATCGAAATTTGCCAGCCTTCAAAACTGCCCGGTCGCGTCGAACCACTGAGCACCGGAATCAATCTGGCAACAGGCAGGTTGAGCCCAGTGGACTCGAACAGTAACGCTCCGGGGGAAGCTGCAAACTGACGCGATTTGCCGGGCACATCGATGTAGTGAACATTGTCTTCAGAGACCAAACGCGCAACCGAGGCCCCAAGGGTGCCATTTAATAAAATTTCAAAGTTCTGTTGATTTTGGCGCCAGTAGATAGATAAACGCTGGGAAGATTCTGAGGTCGTAACAATAATACGCCCCTTCATAACCCAGTCAGCAGGCGCGTTCTTGTCTAGAGACTGGCATCCGCCTAACAGCAATGCCAGCCAAATAAGAGATACGGAACGAATTATTTGCTGGTGAATTTTTCAATTACTCGCAGAAGAATCTCACTATCCGGAGTTTTTTTCAGCGCTTCTTGCCAGACTTGCTTGGCTTCTTTCAAGCTACCGAGGGCCCAGAGCGCCTCGCCCAGATGCGCCGCAACTTCATCGTTGGGGAACAATGCAAAAGCGCGTCTAAGGTGTTCGACCGCCGCCGAAAAGTTTCCGAGCCGGTATTGAGCCCAACCAAGCGAATCAATAAACGCCGCTTCATCGGGTTTAATCGCCAATGCTCGCTCGATCAAACCAAGCGCCTCGTCATGCCGGTCAGTTTGATCCGTTAAGGTATAACCCAGCGCATTGAGGGCATCCGCATTTTGCGGATCCATTTCTATAATTTGATACAAGTCTCGCTCAAGGATATCCAGCCGCTCAAATGTCTGACCTGTCATCGCACGAAAATAGAGCAGCTCGACATTATCCGGCGCTTCAGCTAGCGCACCATCCAGCAGATCAAACACCTCTCCCTGCATGCCGCGATCGACGAATACCTGCGCCTCGATCATGGTGATTTGGCTGGCGCGTTCAGGGTTGTCCGCTCGCATGTTTGCCAGATGCTCTTGCATCTCGGCGATTCGGCCTTGCTCAACCATCAAACTAGCAATCCGAGCTTGTGCCGGTAAAAACTCGTAACCACGACCCGCCCGTTTGTATTCTCGAACAGCTAGATCGATTTCATCATTCTTCTCGGCAATGCTACCAAGATAATAATGGGCTTCACCCACCCGCCGATTCCAGCGAATCATTTGATTCAGATATCTCCTGGCATCCGCATCATTTTCTTGCTCCATCGCGATCAGCGATAAGGCAAACAAGATATCGCCATCGTTGGGGGATGATTCCAGCACAATTTCATATTGTTCGCGTGCTCTGACCAGCTTTTTGCCTTCAAACAGGAAGCGCGCGTAGATCAGTCTGAGACGTTTCAGGGTGTCTCGGCGGGAAGCGGTATCGGTTTCCGAAATGTCCGCTATGGTGTCATCGAGAAACCCGATGGCATCGTCTGTGCGAGCAAGGTCCCGCAGCGCATTCACCTTCAATATGACGACATTAATGTTTTGATTCTTCTCAAGTAACTCATCCGCCAGGGCTAGCGCCTGCTCCATTTCACCTTTTTGCTCTAAGAGCACGGCTTTGGCGAACATCAGCTGTTCGTCGCCTGGATAGCGACCCAGCATCCGGCTGATCGCGACTAGTAAAGCCTCACGGGTCGCGTCATCCAAATTGGCTGCCCGATAAGCGAAAATATCAAAATTGGCCAGACCGCCCAGGTTCTTCACCGCCTCCATGTGCAAAATGGCATTTTCAAGATCGCCGGAGCGCATCAGTAATTCAGCTGAATGCCGGTGAGCATCAATATTGTCTGGCTCTACCTCAGCCCAGAGCCTGGCAGAACGAAGTGCCACATCCTCGCGCTTCAAATAATTTGCGAGCCGTGTAGCGCGAGCTGCAACCCCCGCGTCACGGGTCTCTTCGGCCATCTCGATATACTTATCAAGCGCCAGATCATACTCGCCACGATAACCAGCTACCTCTGCCACAAGCAGTTGGTACATAGAGTCGCTCGGAAACGGCTCGACCGGATAGTCGCTAGGCTTGGGCTTGGGCTTGGGCCGGGGCGCGGGGGCAGTGGCGACTGCGCCTTCAGCCGATTTCTTGGCAACATCAGCGCCGGCCGGCTCTATACTGGTGGGCACTGTGCTGCAACCGTAAAAAGGCAGCAGAGCCGCCAAGGTCATCGCTAAAAGTAGTCTAGTTTTGTGCGTCACGGAGTCCCTATATTCACCGTGCCAAGCAACGTACAATACGCCGTCTGGGTCGGCTACAAGATTTGGTGCGAATTTGCGCTAATCTTAAGTCTGATCATTCTACTTATACGAGACAACCAAAGTCATCAAATCGTTCCCAAAAAAATGGGGCGCGGCTTTTCAAAGACCGGCGAAAAACCAGATGGATCTACTCATAGTTGGCGTCAACCACCAGACAGCTCCGGTGGCATTGCGAGAAAAAGTCGCTTTTACGCCGGCTCAGCTTGGCCCTGCCTTGATGGACTTAAAGGTATGCGAGGGCCTGTCTGAGCTCTCGATCTTAAGCACCTGCAATCGAACGGAAATCTATGCGATATCGAAGCCGGACCAGGCTTCGCGGATCATCGACTGGCTTGCGAACTACCATCAAGAAGCACCTGAAACACTACAGAACTGTGTTTACACGCACTATGGGACACGGGCCCTAAGGCATTTAATGAGAGTAGCAGCAGGCCTGGACTCCATGATACTTGGTGAACCGCAGATATTGGGCCAGTTGAAAGAGAGTTTCAGCACTGCCAATCAATTTGAGTCGATGGGCAGCCATCTGAACCGAGTTTCACAAAACACCTATCGAGTAGCAAAGGCAGTTCGGACTGAAACCTCAATTGGTGAAAGCACTGTCTCAGCTGCCTCTACCGCCGTCGACCTGGCATCGCAGCTGTTTGCCGACCTGTCAGACTGCAATGCCCTGCTGGTCGGTGCCGGGGAAACCATTGATATCGTCGGTAAGCACCTGCGCAACGCTAACGTGGCAAAGCTCGTGATTGCGAATCGAACCATCGAGAATGCTGAAACCCTTGCCACGCAGTTGTCCGGCACAGCTGTGACGCTAAATGACCTGCCCCTTCATCTGATTGACGCCGATATCGTGATCAGCTCCACGGCGAGTGAGCTGCCCATTATTGGCAAAGGCATGGCCGAACGTGCACTTAAGGCGCGACGCCACAAGCCGATTTTCATGGTGGATTTGGCCGTTCCAAGGGATATCGAGCCGGAAGTCAACGACCTGCGTGATATCTATCTCTACAGCATTGACGACTTGCAGCAAATCATTTCGGACAACCTCTCTAGTCGAACGGAAGCCGCAGCGGAGGCCGAAACCATCATCGATAAGGCAGTCGCCCAATTTGATCGCGACGACAAGTCCCGCGAGGTGACCGACACTCTGGTAAGATTCCGGCAGCGCCATGACAACATCAAACAACAAGAGCTAGAGAAAGCTCTGAAGCGTCTGGCCAATGGTGAGAACCCTGAGGCTGTTTTGACCAGTCTGGCCAACCAACTCACTAATAAAATTATCCATAACCCTAGTGTACAAATGAAGCAGGCTAAGGCTGAAGGTCGAGACGATGTGCTCGACGCCGTGCACCGCCTGTTTGATCTGGATCAGTAATCGCGAGCAAGTATGAAAGCGTCACTCAAAACTAAACTAGAACAGCTGCTAGAGCGCTACGACGAAATCGGATATCTCCTCAGCGACAGCGGCACCATTTCCAATCAGGATCTGTTCCGCAACTTATCGATGGAATATGCCGAGATCGAGCCCGTCGTACTCTGCTACCGAAAATTTGAAGAAAAGTCTGAGCAGATGGATGAAACCAAAATCATGCTGGAAGACAGCGATCCTGAAATAGAGCAAATGGCACGGGATGAAATTAGCACGCTAGGTTCAGATCTCGAGCAGCTTGATGCCGAATTACAAAAGCTCCTTTTGCCACAGGACCCCAACGACTCTCACAATGTTTTTTTAGAAATTCGCGCCGGTACTGGCGGCGACGAGGCGGCCATTTTTGCGGGTGACCTGCTTAAAATGTACACCCGATACGCCGAGACGAAGGGCTGGAAGTTTGAAATCATGAGCGAGCGGCTCGGTGATCACGGTGGCTATAAAGAAGTGATTTTGCGCATCGTCGGCAAGGATGTATTTGGCACACTCAAGTTCGAATCTGGTGCCCACCGAGTACAGCGGGTCCCGCAAACAGAATCACAGGGACGCATACATACATCAGCCTGCACGGTCGCTGCCATGCCAGAAGTTGAGGATATTGACGAAATCGACATAAACAAGGGCGATTTACGAGTCGATACCTATCGCGCATCTGGCTCTGGCGGACAGCACGTCAACAAGACCGACTCTGCCGTTCGATTGACCCACTTGCCAACGGGTATTGTTGTTGAGTGTCAGGACGAGAGATCCCAGCACAAGAACAAAGCAAGAGCCATGAGCCTGCTACAGGCGAAACTCATGGATGTCGCCACCAGCGAACAGGATGCCGCACAGGCGGAAACGAGGAAAAGCCTCGTCGGCAGTGGCGACCGCTCAGAGAAGATTCGTACCTACAATTATCCCGACAGTCGTGTGACTGATCATAGGATCAACCTCACCTTGCATCGCCTGGCGCAAACCATGGCAGGAGACCTGGGACCTATCGTTGACCAACTACTTGCAGAGCACCAGGCCGACCTACTACAGCAGATGGGTCAGGACAGTGACTAACGATGTTTCTATAGCGGAGGCCATCAACGGCGGTACAGCGCGACTGGGTCGTCGCGGTGATAGCGGTGGTGGTAGCGACAGCGCACGCCTCGACAGCCAGCTAATTCTGGCGCAGATACTCGGTTGTAACCGCTCTTGGTTGATTGCTCACAGCGATGACAATCTGAGCGAAGTACAGCAAAGCGCCTACCTGGCCAACATCGAAAAGCGCGCGTTAGGTTTGCCGGTAGCCTATATTTTAGGTGAACAGGAATTTTGGAGCTTACCATTTCGCGTCACTGAGTCTGTCCTAATTCCGCGCCCTGAAACCGAATTACTGGTGGAAGAAGTGCTATCTTTGCACCCGAGTCGATCCATTCAAATTGCGGACCTGGGCACGGGTACGGGCGCCATCGCCATCGCCCTGGCGCTGGAAAACCCGAATGATTCGATCATCGCTGTCGATAAGAGCATTGCCGCGATTCAAGTCGCCGCAGAGAATCGCCTGGCACTTGGTGCAACCAACGTCAGTCTATGCGTTGGTAGCTGGTTAAGCGGTTTTGCGCCAGCAAGCCTGGACATCGTCGTCAGCAACCCGCCGTATATTGCCGAAGGCGACGAGCATTTGCTGGCGCTACAATACGAACCGACAGAAGCCCTGGTATCGGGGTACGACGGCCTCAATGACATCAAACAAATAATCGCTAGCGGCATCGATACACTAAAGTCAGGTGGGCTCATCGCCATTGAACATGGCTACAATCAGCAAACTGCTATCATGGGTTTGATGTTACAAGCTGGATACCGCAACATCGTCGGCAAGCAAGATCTAGCAGGTCAACCAAGAATCACTATTGCGGAACGCCCATGACTGACGAGGAACTACTCCGGTATAGCCGTCACATTCTACTACCCGAGATTGATGTTGCCGGCCAAGAAGCGCTCATCAATGCCCGGGTACTGATCGTGGGTATGGGCGGCCTGGGCTGCCCTATCGCCCTGTACCTTACAGCTTCTGGTGTGGGGCATATCACAATCAGCGACGATGATTCCGTTGAACTGACTAATCTGCAGCGACAAATCGCCCACTTTGATTCTGATTTAGGCAGCGCGAAAGTCGAATCAGCCCGAACAAAAATGCAAGCCATGAATCGGCATGTTGAAGTCATCACTATCGAGCGTCGGATCGATGAAGCAGAACTGATAAAAACCATGGAAAACATCGATCTCGTGGTCGATGCGACCGACAACTTTGCATCAAGGCTCGTTATTAATCGTGTCTGTGTTGCAACAAAAACGCCCGCCGTGTTTGGCGCTGCAGTGCGCCTTGATGGCCAAATTCTCGTTTACGATCCTATGCAAGACGGGGCGCCCTGCTACGAGTGTGCCTACAGCGACGTCAACGATAGCGCGCTAAATTGTTCGGAATCTGGTGTTGCCGCACCCGTGGTCGGAATTATAGGCACTTGTCAGGCGATGGAGGCGCTGCGCATCATCTGCAACATAGGCCAGTCGTCAGCAGGGTATTTACAAACCTTCGATGCCAGATCAATGATATGGAATCGATTCAAGGTGCTGAAGCGCAGTAATTGTGGCGGCTGCTCCGGGTCAAGCCTGTGAGCTCAGGGCTGTTAGCTCAGGGCTGTGAGCTCAGAGAAAAAGCTCACGCGAGGCAATGAATCAGATGCTCAACTAGATGACTAGCTCACCTTTGGCTTGCAGATCCGCACGGTAAGAGGACCGGACAAGAGGTCCGCTGGCGACCTGAGAAAAACCCATTTCATCGCCCAACGCTTTCAACATCGCAAACTCATCAGGATGCACGAAACGTTCGACCTTGAGATGATCACGGCTCGGTTGTAAGTATTGCCCAAGCGTTAACATATCAATATCGTGCTCGCGCATATCGGCCATCACGCCTTTTACTTCGTCGATGGTTTCACCCAGGCCAAGCATCAAACCCGATTTGGTTCGCACTTTGGGCTGAATCGCCTTGTAGCGCTTAAGCAGCATCAAAGACCAGTGATAGTCGGCTCCAGGCCTCGCTTTCTTGTAGAGACTCGGCACCGTTTCAAGATTGTGGTTAAACACATCTGGCGGTGTCTTTGACAAAAGCTCTAACGCAATATCCATTCTGCCGCGGAAGTCCGGCACCAGAACTTCTACGGTGGTGTTGGGGTTCAAACGCCGCATTTCGCTAATACATTCTGCAAAATGCGTGGCACCGCTGTCTTTAAGATCATCGCGATCAACCGACGTCACCACAACATATTTCAGCTGCATTTCCTCAATCGCCTCGGCCAGTTGGCGCGGCTCATCAGGATCAAGAGCGTTCGGTTTGCCGTGACCGACATCACAAAAGGGGCAGCGACGAGTACAGATTTCGCCCATGATCATAAAAGTCGCCGTACCGTGAGAAAAACACTCACCCAGATTAGGACAACTGGCTTCTTCACAGACAGACGCTAGCTTTCGAGTTCTTAGGATACTTTTGATACGGCCAATTTCCGGACTCGCAGGAATGCGCACACGAATCCAGTCTGGCTTTCGAAGTAGCTCATCCGTGGGAATAACCTTGACCGGTATGCGCCGCACCTTATCGGCGCCGCGAAGCTTAACGCCCTGTACCAGTTTGTTCCTCTCGTCTCTCGCCATACCCGTTTACTATCCTTTGTTGTTGTCACACCAGATCACATCATCATACCGGAAGGTGTGGCCAATTTCGTTGACTAAGCTTTGCGCTACGGCTGAAACAGATTCATCTACACCATGGGCGCGCAACTGCGTGATTTCGAGCCCTTCATAACCACAGGGGTTTATGGCCTCGAATGGCGTTAGATCCATTGCCACGTTCAGACTAAGACCATGATAGCTGCAGCCCCTGCGGACTCGGAGGCCCAGAGCAGCAATCTTACGCCCACTAACGTATACGCCGGGTGCTTGCTTTTGGGCTTCAGACTCTATGTCCCACCCTTTTAGCAATTTGATAATGGCATTTTCTATACCAGACACCAGATCTCGTACGCCGAGACTGTTTCGCCTCAAATCAAACAAAAGATAAATCACCAGCTGACCCGGACCATGGTAAGTCACCTGGCCGCCACGATCTGACTTCACGATTGGAATGTCGGATTCCCTCAGAATGTGCTCACGCTTCCCTGCCTGGCCAAGGGTAAACACCGGAGGGTGCTCGACGACCCAGAGCTCGTCTGGTGAAGATCCATTTCGTGAATCGGTGAATTCGCGCATCGCCTGCCAGACTTCGCCATAGGGCCGAATACCCAATGTCCGTACCAGCAACTCAGTCACCTAGAGCACCATCCGAACGGCGCTGAGCTGTTTCAAGTCGACGAACAGCGCTTCTAGTTGGGACACACCCGTCGCCCAAAAACTGAGCCGCAAAGAGACATAAGTACCGTTCTTACTGGGCTTAACCTCGATCTGATCTTGGAGCTTTGGATCATAGCGCCGAGCAATCACTTCTACTTCAGCAATCGCTGTTGGATCATTATCGAGAATGACCTTGATCGGATAGGCGCAGGGAAATTCAATTTTGGGTTCGTCCATACTCAGACCGCCAATGTGTCGCCAGAGAATAGTTTCGAAAAGAACAAACTAATACTATCCCACACCCGCTTGAAGAAGCCCCCTTCCGCCACTTCGGCATTGGCTACCAGAGGCACCTCTTTGACAAGTACACCACCATTCATGATTTTGAGCGTACCGAATGTCTCGCCTGCCCGCAGCGGTGCGCGCACAATCTTTTGCAAATCCATACTGGCTTCCAGGTTCTTACGCGAACCCTGAGGTACTGTGATGACAATATCTTCCGCGACACCTAGATCGACACTGGGATGTTCTCCGCCCCATACACGCACGGTCTTGAGCGTTTCACCGGCGTCGTAGAGTCGAACTGTTTCGAAATAACGAAATCCGTAGGTCAATAGCTTCTGGCTCTCGATTGCGCGTGACTCTTCTGAATCGGCCCCCATAACAACAGAGATCAGCCGCATATCGTCTCGTTTGGCAGAAGCGACCAGACAAAAGCCAGCCGCTTCGGTGTGCCCGGTCTTCACGCCATCCACAGTTTTGTCACGCCACAAAAGCGTATTACGATTCGGTTGTTTTATATCGTTATAAGTGAAGTACTTCTCTCTGTAGATCTTATAGTCTTCTGGAAAATCGCGAATGAGTGCATTGGTTATCTTCGCGAGATCGGCGGCAGTTGTGTAGTGGTTTTCGTCAGGCAAACCTGTGGAGTTCATGAAATTAGTATCAGTCATACCAAGACGAGCAGCGTGCTGATTCATCAGATCGGCAAAGGCATCTTCGCTACCGGCAATTCTTTCGGCCATTGCCACGCTGGAGTCATTGCCCGACTGAATAATAATGCCCCGCTTCAGGTCATTCACAGAAACCTTGGTTCCTTCCCGCACAAACATTCGAGACCCTTCAGTCCGCCAGGCTTTAACGCTAATGTCGACTTCTTCCTCTAGAGTGACCGTGCCTTGCTTCAACTCAGCAGAGATAATATAGCTGGTCATGATTTTAGTCAGACTGGCCGGAGGCAACCGTTGCTTGCTGTTAAATTCCACAAGCACATGGCCTGTATCGGCATCAATGAGCAGATAGCCTTCGGCAGCCAACTGTGGCGCCGCTGGCGTTATCGATTGAGCTGAAACCGCACAACTCGCCGTTAATAGCAGCAGGGTTAGCAATCCAGGTTTCATACTTCGCAACATGACTTATTCCACTTCAACATTTAAGGGTTTACCCAGATTCGCCAATTCAACCATTGTGGCAATCGATTGTCGCTGGTCTTCGTCTGCCATCGGTCCGAGCCAGACTTTGTGCAGTACAACTTCATCGTGTTCGCTCTGAAGAATTCGAAGGCCGATATCTTGACCCTCTCTTTTGATCAGCGCGCCAACCTGTTCTTTTAGCTCGCTAGCCCATCGCAACTCGGAGAAAGCGCCTAGCTGCAGGTAGTACTTCGTATGTGCCACGACCGTCAGGGCTGGGTTCAGAAGCGCGTAGCGATCAGGATGATTCGCTTCATCAATCGCCTCCACAACCACAGGCGCAAGGCCATCATCTGAATATCCTAAGGCTTTCGCTGCCGCGTAAGACAAATCGATCACCCGGTTGTCGTGAAAAGGTCCTCGATCGTTAATTCTCAACACCACATGCTTACCATTATCAAGATTTGTCACTTTGACCATGGACGGAATCGGCAACGTTTTATGCGCGGCACTCATTTGATACATGTCGTAAATTTCACCGTTGGACGTCAACCTGCCGTGAAACTTTTTGCCGTACCAGGACGCAACACCAATATCCAAATATCCAAAGCTATCGGGCATGACTTCATACACTTCACCAAACACCTCATAGGGTGTTTTATTACCTGCGGTAAATGGCGCTATCGGTCCCAGCGAGACCGGCTCCAACTGCGGCTCCTGATAGGAGACACAGCCAGCGAGCAATAACATTAGAGTAACCAGTAAAAAATAACGCATGACAAATACTAAACTCGAATGATGAGGCGAATGACCTCTAATCTGGCTTTAATTCGAAAGAGATCGTTGGATCCGCTCGCTCAGCTGGAAAACCGCCATTGCATACAACTTGCTGTGATTATAACGGGTAATGACGTAGAAGTTATTGAGGCCCAACCAATACTCCTCACCTGCTTTGCCTTCCAGCCTCATCGGGCTGACGTCAAGACTGCCGTCTAGCAACACATCGGTCAGAACACCCAGGGTAGACAAGTCAGCGACTGACAGGTTCGGTTTGAGTGACACATTAAAAACGTTATCCGTCAGTTCACGATCGAGTCGCGCTGAAACAGTGACAAGGCCGCCGCGCTCCCAGCCATGCCGCGACAAATAGTTCGCAACACTACCGATGGCATCGACGGGATTATTCCAGATATCCCTGATGCCATCTCCGTCAAAATCCACAGCATAGCTTCGATAGCTGCTAGAAATAAACTGACCGTAGCCCATCGCACCGGCATAGGAACCGAGCGGCTCTAGAACCGACTGACCTTCTTCTCGGGTCAGCCGGAAAAACTCCTTTAGCTCGGAGCGAAAGAACTTAGATCGAGGCGGATAATCAAATGCCAGCGTGGATAAGGCATCAATCACGCGGTATTTGCCGGTAATTCGACCATAGAGTGTCTCGACACCGATGATCGATGCGATGACCGGAATAGGCACCCCATACCTGGCCTCTGCCGCTTCAAAAGCATCCCGGTGGGTGTCGATAAACTCAACACCAGCTTGCACACGTCGTTCGGTTAAAAAAATGTCCTGATATTTGTCCCAGTTCAGAGTGCGCTCGGCCGGCCTAGAAATCGAATCGATGATACTTTGCTGATAGCGAGCCGCAACGAACGTATTTTGCAGCATCTCAGCGTCAAAGCCTTCCTCGGCCATTTCGCTAATAAACTGCTGCACATCTTCTCGCTCAGCGTAGCTTGTGTTGACAAGCGTTGCACTGGCTTCATCGGCGAACGACGAGCAGCCAGCCGGTAACAGAAATATCAGTAAAAGTGTTAGACGAAGCATGAACAGACCCTATATCTACAGCGTAATGCGGCGGTGAGTATGGATGGACATGACGATACCAAACCCAGCAAACAGGGTCAGCACAGAAGTACCGCCGTAGCTCACCAGTGGCAATGGCACACCGACGACCGGCAAAATTCCACTCACCATGCCAATGTTCACGAATACATAGACAAAAAAGGTGAAAGTGATGCTGCCAGCGAGCAGTCGGCCAAAGGTGTCCTGAGCCTGGACGGCTATGAGCGCACCACGAGCCACTAATAAAAGATACAAGATCAACAATACCATGACACCGACTAAACCAAGCTCCTCGGCCATTACCGCGATAATGAAGTCAGTCTGACTCTCTGGTAGAAAATCGAGATGAGACTGAGTACCTTGGAACAAGCCCTTGCCAGACAACCCCCCCGAGCCAATCGCGGTTTTGGACTGAATAATATTCCAGCCCGACCCAAGGGGATCACTTTCGGGGTTAAACAGCGTCAACACTCGTTGCCGCTGATAGTCCTTCATGACAAACCAAAGCGCAGGTGCAGAAAGCAGACCGAACCCCATTGCTGAAAAAACATACCGCCAGGGAATGCCGGCAAAAAACAATACGAGAACGCCGGAGGCAGCAATCAATATGGCAGTACCCAGATCAGGTTGAGATGCAATCAACAGGGTGGGTATGGCAATCATCACTAGCGCCCAAAAGATGTGTTTCGTTCTGGGTGGTAAATGCCGATCATGAAAGTACCAGGCCAAAATCATCGGCACCACGAGCTTCATGATCTCAGATGGCTGAAATGTAAAGAGGCCTGGAATGCGCAGCCAACGCTTGGAGCCATTCACCGACACACCAAATAAATCGAGCGCAACGAGCAGGCAAAGCCCGCCAATAAACAGGAACGGCGCCATCCGCAAATAGAAAATCGGAGATATTTGCGCCATCACCACCATCACAGCAAAGGCAATACCAATTTTGAGCGCCTGTGAAACCACAGGGCCAGACTGCTGTTCAACGGCGCTATATAAAATGAGCAGACCATAACCAACGATCATTGCCAGCAACAGTAGCAAAATGATATCGAGATGGAATATATGGTTGTTACCAAGCCGGCGTTCGATGCCGATGCTCGCATCACCCATGCTCCTAACGAAATCCTGGCTCATGGCGCTTTTGCTACCCCCGCTACAACGTTAGCAGGCTTATTCTGCAAAAAATGATAATCAAGAATCTCGCGTACAATCGGTGATGCAACAGAACTACCACCACCGCCATTCTCAACTAGCACTGCGATCGCTATCTGCGGGTTCTCGATCGGCGCAAAGGCAACAAACCAGGCGTGTTTTCTCTGCCGCTCACTCAACAGTTCCGCGTCATACTCTTCGCCCTGCGCAATACCTACCACCTGCGCAGTACCAGACTTACCTGCCATCCGATAAGGCAAGTCTCTGCCAATGTATGCCCAGGCTGTGCCGTTTTCACCAAAACCCTGATTACCTCTGTGTACGACCATTCCCATCGACTCATGAATCAGATCCCAAACATGGTCAGGCACAAGTTCAATATCCTGGAGTTGTTCAGCCGCTGGAATCTCAGGAATTTCAGCTCCCTCTTTGATCAAACGCGGCATCACGGCCTTGCCGCGGTTGGCTAACATAGCCACAGCAGATGCCAACTGAAGCGGTGTTACAAGAATATCGCCCTGTCCAATGCCTATATTCACTGTATCTCCAGGAAACCAGGACTCGCCTCTGGCGGCCTGCTTCCATTCTCGCGACGGCAGCAAACCATCTCGCGCTTCCGGTAGATCGATGGCAACGTTACGGCCAAAACCGAACAGGCTCAGATGTTCATGAAGTCTATCAATGCCGAGCTTTACCGCGAGTTGATAGAAGTACACATTACATGAGCGATAAATCGCCTTTTGCAAATTGACCGTGCCATGACCACCGGAATTATTTACTTTCCAGTTCCAATCTCGGTACAGCCTGGAATTGTTAGGTAATTTGAACTCGCCGCGATCCTCAATGGTGAATTCAGGCGTGATTTGGCCGGTCGTCAATCCCGCTAAGCCAATAAATGGTTTGAGTGTTGAGCCTGGTTCATACTGTCCCTGTAGCGCCCGATTGAACAATGGCACGTCTTTAGAATCACGCAGCGCCGCGTAGCTCTCAAAATCAATCCCGGTCACAAACAAATTGGGGTCATAAGAAGGCTTGCTTACCAACGCCAAAACCCCGCCAGTTCGTGGGTCAATCGCGACCACCGAACCGCGCCGATCACCAAGCGCTTCACTTGCCGCCTGCTGCAGTCCTGAATCGACATGAAGCGTCAGATTCTTACCAGGAACAGGTGGGGTTCGATCTAGAACGGCCATCACACGTCCACGGGCATCTGTTTCTACTCGCTGATAACCGACTTTTCCCAGTAGTTGAGATTCGTAATACTTTTCTATGCCTATCTTGCCAATATGATTAGTCCCGGAATAAGCCACAGGATCCAGACGTCGTGCATCCGACTCGTTGATTCGCCGCACGCTACCCAGCGCGTGCGCCATTAACTCACCCTTCGGGTAATGGCGGACCAATGCAGCCTCGACTTCTACTCCTGGCATCCGATAGCGATTCAAGCTGATGCGAGCAATTTCTTCAGGGGTCATTTTGAATAAGATGGGGACTGATTCGAACGGCCGCTGACGACGTTTCAAACGACGTTTGAAGGAAGAGACCTGATCATCCGAAATCTCAACCAACTCGCCTATCTGCGCCAGCGTCTCGTCAATATTGTCGATCCGCTCTGCTGTCAACGTTAAGCGATAAGACGGTACGTTATCCGCGATCAACTCTCCGTTGCGATCATAGACCAGACCCCGGGTAGGTGGGATAGATTGCACCTGAATGCGATTTTGATCTGACAGCGTCTGATAAAGGTCATGCTGAACGATCTGCAAGTAAAATAGCCGCGCAACTAAAAACACAGTTAGCAGCAGTATGAACGCAACACCCACAGCCATGCGGTCAAAGAATACCTGACTCTCCCCGCTATGATCTTTTAGTGCTAGTGGTTCTGCCATTGACTGCTAGTTATTTATGGTAAGGGTGATTGTTCAACAATGACCAGGCGCGATAAATCTGTTCCGCAAGAAGAATACGAACAATGAAGTGAGGGAATGTGAGGTTCGATAAGGACCAGGACTCAGCTGCCACCTCTAGGCAGTTGTTAGAAAGCCCATCGGGACCGCCGATTAGAAATTGAACTTTGCTGAAATCCAGTTGCCAACGCTCTAGATTTTTTGCCAGCTCTTGCGTTGACCAATTCCGACCCTTTCTGTCGAGCGTCACAACCAAACTAGAGGGCGTGATGGCTGCAAGCATGCGCTCACCTTCTTCTTGAATTGGGCGGGTCACTGGTTCACCCTTGCGTCGCTTCGCGACCGGAATCTCTCGTATTTCAAGCGGCCAATCGCGGGGGAGCCGCTTCTGATATTCGCTAATACCTGTTGCTATCCATGCAGGCGGTTTGGTGCCAGCTGCCAGCAACTCAATGTTCAAGCGGGCTATTCTCTTCCGCCAGGGGTTTGACTGATATAGGCTCAATCGTCCAAAGACGTTCAAGATCATAAAACGCACGAGCCTGAGGTAGCATTACGTGCACCACGACATCAACGAGATCCACCAGCACCCATTCACCGGTTTGCTGGCCTTCAATACCATTCGGCATGACACCGGCTTTCTTCGCTTCGACGACAACATTATTGACCATTGCGGAGACATGACGACTGGATGTACCACTCGCCACAATCAAATAATCGGCGATATCAGTTTGAGTTCTCACGTCCAGACAAACGATATCATTTCCTTTGAGATCAGCCAGGGCATCGATTGCCAGCTGCTTCAGCTCAACTTCTTGCATATTGCTCCTCGAATGCTTCGACATTCATTGATATAACTCGTGCGCAGCGATGTAGTCCTGCACGGTAGCGGGCACCAAAAAGTCGATGGCTTGCCCGTTATGACAACGCCGCCGAATGTCGGTAGCCGACACATCTAACTGAGCTAACTTCACTTTCAGCACCTGGCCGCATGTTCTGCCTCCAAGCTCAACTACCTGGTGAATTTCTTTGCCCTGCAGCCATTCTAACACCGGATTCGTCGGTTGGGGGCGTTCCGCGCCAGGCCGTTCAAGAATTACCAGGTGTACAAAATCTGTCAGGCTCCGCCACTCGTGCCAGGTGTGAATGAGTGCAAACGCATCTTGCCCCATCACAAAGAAAAGTGGTGCTTCTGGATGCGCGAGACGAGCTTCCTTAAGCGTATCGATGCTGTACGAGACGCCCGATCGTTGTATTTCTCGATCATCAACAACAATGCCCGATAGATCTCTGGTCGCAAGGTTTAACATCTCAAGCCGGGCAAGCGCGCTTGCGCCCGGCTGCTCACGATGAGGAGGGGTATAGGAAGGCACCATTCTAAGCTCGGAGACACCCAATAAGGCCCTGACGTCTATCGCCGATCTCAAATGGCCAATATGTACGGGGTCAAATGTCCCGCCATAAATGGCAATACCTGAGGTCACTGGCGAACTTGCCCACTGCCTAGCACCACGTACTTCTGGGATGTTAGGCCGTCGAGGCCTACAGGACCACGTGCGTGAAGCTTATCGGTGGAAATACCGATTTCCGCACCCAGACCGTATTCAAATCCGTCCGCAAACCGAGGTGATGCATTGATCATCACGGAACTGGAGTCAACTTCCCGTAAAAACTGCTGACCCCGACTGTAGTTTTCAGTGACGATGACATCGGTGTGTTTAGAACCATAGTGGTTGATATGACTGATCGCCTCAGCCAAATCCGCAACGATCTTGACCGCAAGAATTGGTCCGACATATTCGGTGTACCAGTCGTCTTCTGTAGCCGGTGTCACCGGGCAGATATTCGATAACAATTTTGCCGTTTGCGCACAGCCACGTAGTTCAACTTCTGCCGTTTGGTAGCGCTTTGCCAGCTCTGGCAGAACATCTGCCGCAACTGACTCTGCGAGCAATAAAGTTTCCATTGCATTGCAGACCGCGTAACGATTGCATTTAGCGTTAAACGCAATGTCGATGGCCATTTGTCGGTCTGCTGTCTCATCTATATAGACGTGGCAGTTACCGTCCAGATGCTTGATCACGGGGATACTCGCTTCTTTAGCGATGCGAGATGTCAAGCTTAATCCTCCCCGCGGCACAATGACGTCTACATATTCATTCATGGTGATCAGTTCACCCACCGCGGCCCGATCTGTTGTCGGCACTAACTGCACCACTTCTTTTGGCAAGCCAACAGACTCGAGTGCGGTATCTATGCAACGGGCAAGAGCTTGATTGGAGTGAATAGACTCTGAGCCACCACGCAAGATCACAGCATTGCCTGATTTCAGGCAGAGACTTGCGGCGTCGATAGTGACGTTCGGCCGAGACTCGTAAATGATGCCAATAACACCGAGAGGCGCCCTCATTTTACCGACTTGTAAACCATTCGGCTGAAAAGCCATGTCACTAATTTCACCCACTGGGTCATCCAGACTGGCGACCTGAAGACAACCTTCTACCATTGAATCGAAGCGGGTATCAGTGAACGTGAGGCGATCCAGCAGCGCATCTGCTATTCCGTTCTCCCTGGCGGCCTCGAGGTCCTTCTGATTTTCAGCCAGCAACAGTGCCCGCTGCGCCACAATTTGATCGGCGATCGCGATCAGTGCCGAATTCTTCAACTCGGTGGAGGCCTTATTAATCTGCGTAGAGGCTTTTCTCGCCGCAACCCCTATCGCCTGCATCTGTGCCTTAACGTCCATATTGAAACTAAATTCCTGCATGATCCGCGCATTATATCTCATACCTTGGCAGACCGTGATTCTTGAAAAGGAATTCTTCAAGCCATCGGCCAGGATGGCACGCTAGGGTGGAGCATTCTGCATTTTCAGGATCAGCCTTTCGAGCTCGGATAGACGGACGTCAGCATTCCTGATTTCTAGCATCTTCTGTTTGAACTCGTTTGAGCATGGCAGCAGTTCTGCAAGGCGCGCGCTGACGTCCCTGGCATCTTCAAAATCAACCTCCAGGCCCAATGCTCTGACAGCATCATGACGGGTCAGGGATTCCAACAGACTCACCAGATGCTGTTTGTTTTTAGGGATCGGCGCTTCGTCTTCTAAAGGTAAGAACTCGACCTGTGCCAGCATCAGTCGGTCTGCAGATTCATACTGATCACGAACTGAAAACTTCACCTGCCCTTCAATCGTGATCTCGAGATTGCCGGATGTATGCTGGTCGAAATCCACAATTGTGCAATAGGTGCCGCAATGAGCAACCGCCGGGAGCTGCTGATCCGTGTCATAAAGTATCTGCTCGCCCTCTCTGATCAGCACCAGACCAAAGCCCACTTCATCACGCAGGCAGTCCCGCACCATATCCAGATAGCGCGTTTCAAGAATCTGCAAAGTGGTTTTCCCACCGGGAAACAACACCATCCGCAGCGGAAAAAGGGGAATCTCAGCCACGGGCTAAGTATACGCTAATCCCCAAGAGTCATTGAACGGCATTGAATCGGCCGCTACACTGAGCCGCGAATTTTTGGAACTTACCCTTGGATTACCTTCACACGATTTTCCTTGCCCTGATTCAGGGGGTTACGGAATTTCTACCCATCTCGAGCTCGGCACACTTGATTTTGCCTTTTGAAATTCTTGGCTGGCCAGATCAAGGGCTCGCATTTGATGTCGCCGTTCACCTTGGCACTCTGATCGCTGTCATCGTCTACTTCTGGCAGGATCTTATGCGGCTGTTAACAGGGTTCCTGCAATCACTAGCGGGAAACCGCAACGAAGACGGCAGGCTGGCGATAAATTTGCTGGTCGCGAGCTTACCGATTGTGGCCGTTGGCATGCTGCTGAAATCGCTGGTCGAAGGAGAGCTCCGTTCGGCAGGTGTTATCGCCATTTCCACGATTGTATTCGGACTCGTGCTTTTCTGGGCAGACTACATTAGCCGTAGGGAGAGAAACGACCGAGATTTAACCTGGAGGCACGCCTTAGTGATTGGCTTCGCCCAATGTCTGGCGCTAATTCCCGGCACTTCACGATCGGGTATCACCATGACGGCAGCCCTGGCGCTAGGCTACACAAGACAGGCAGCATCACGCATTTCATTTTTACTGTCGGTGCCCACCATCCTCGGTGCGAGCGTATTATTACTTCGCGACCTAATCATCATTGACGACCCCGTCAACTGGAACCAACTCGGCATCAGCATGCTGGTCTCTGGTATTACTGCCTACCTTTGCATTCGCTTCTTTCTGGGATTTATTGATCGGATCGGGTTTCTGCCATTCGTGATCTACCGACTGGTCCTTGGCGTCGCGCTCGGGCTGTTCCTGTATTTTTGAAGCCGGACAAATGAATAGAACAAATAGGTAGGTCCCGTCAGGACTGTTTGGGAAACCAGTGTTTGGTTCTGTTGGCAAATGCGACCAACGACAGCATCACCGGCACTTCAACCAATACGCCAACCACCGTTGCGAGTGCTGCACCAGAATTAAGACCGAATAACGAAATGGCCACCGCCACCGCCAATTCAAAAAAATTGGAAGTACTGATCATAGAAGCAGGTGCTGCCACGTTATGGGGGAGTTTGAGCTGGATCGCCAACAAGTAGGCAATGGCGAAAATACCGTAGGTTTGTATTGAGAGCGGAATGGCAATCAGCAAAATAGTTAGTGGTGATGCCCAGATTCGCTCCGCTTGGAATCCAAATAAAAGCAGTACAGTCGCCAGTAATCCAACAATAGACCAGGGCTTTAGCCGCGCAACAAACTTATCGAGTCGAGTGTGGTCGTTATTTTGATCGAGCAAAGACCGCGTTATCACGCCCGCAACCAGTGGCAGAACGACATACAATAAAATCGACACCAGTAAGGTCTCCCAGGGAACCTGGATATCCGTTACACCCAACAAGAACGCCGTGATCGGTGCAAATGCAAATATCATGATGACGTCGTTGATCGACACTTGAACCAGGGTGTAGTTCGCATCCCCATCCGTCAACTGGCTCCAGACAAATACCATTGCCGTGCAGGGCGCGACCCCAAGCAAAATCATACCGGCGATGTACTCTGAGGCCGATTCTGGCGCGACCAGATCGACAAAAATGATCTTAAAGAACAACCAACCTAGCAATGCCATCGTGAACGGCTTGATCAACCAGTTCACTACGAGGGTTAGTATGAGACCTTTTGGCTTTTTGCCGACATCCTTAATCGCCGTAAAATCTACCTGGATCATCATCGGGTAGATCATGAGCCAAATCAGCACTGCAATGACGAGGTTAACGTGCGCGTACTCAAATTGAGCCACAGCAGCAAAAATGCCCGGCACCAGAAGACCCAGCATCACGCCAATGCCGATAGCAATGGCAACCCATACGGTTAGATAACGTTCAAACAAGCCCATTCACTGCTCCACTAGAACTTTTGTATGTAAGCTCTTGTATAAAAATTCTGGCGTCCAACTCAGCCACTTAAATCAATCACTTAACTTAGTTAGGGCTCGACTGAGGTCGTCTCTTCCCAGCAGGTCAGCATCGATCGAAAGCAAGGCATCGACTCTGGACCGAATGATGCACATGCTGTTGTGAAAGGCTTCCGCTAACGTTTGCTCGGTTCCCTCTAGCTTCGAAGGATCACTCAACCCCCAATGCAGCCGAAGGCTTTTATGAAAATAGGCCGGGCAGACTTCGCCAGCGGCGGCATCACAAACCGTGATGACCAGATCCGGCGCAAAAGCTTCCAGCTCATGCCAGCTTTGACTGCGGAGCCCCTTGGTTGAAACACCAGCGGCGCGCAAATACTTAAGGGCCAGTGGATGCACCATAGCTACGGAATCACTACCGGCGCTCCTGGCCACGATTCTGCCCGCTCCCCTATGGTTGGATATCGCTTCTGACAGAATGCTGCGACAGCGATTGTGAGTACAAACATAGAGAATTTTTAACACTCAGCTCCCGACCTAATGGAATAGAACCAGGGGGATTGTCGATTCTTATTTACTAAAAAGCAAAAGCCCGCTGATAACGGGCGCTAAATTGAATTGTTTGACAGTAAGGGCCTCAGGTGGCCTCTAGAACGGAATATCGTCGTCGAAGTCTTCCGGGGGCGGTGCGTCATAAGCTGGCGCTGAATTTGAGTTGCCACCAGAGCTAGCATTAGGGTTAGCGTTCGAGCTACCCCTGTTATTAGGTGCCTGGTTATTACTGGGTGCCTGGTTATAGTTGCCGCCACCACCGCTCATGTTGTCACCACGGCTATCGAGCATTTGCATCTCATTCGCTACGATCTCGGTGGAGTAATGCTTCTGGCCTTCCTTCTCGTACTGGCGAGTTCGAAGCTGACCCTCAACGTAAACTTTGGAACCCTTCTTCAAGTACTCACCGGCAATTTCTGCCAAACGGCGGAAAAAAACCACGCGATGCCATTCAGTTCTCTCGTTCTGTTGACCTGTATTCTTATCCTTCCAGCTTTCGGAAGTGGCAATACTGATATTAGTAACAGCATTTCCGTCCGGCAAATAGCGAGTCTCCGGATCATTGCCCAGATTGCCTACCAGTATCACCTTATTTATTCCGCGGGCCATTTCGGCTCTCCTATTTGCATCATTCTATATTCATGATTCTAAGTTCGTAACTTCCAAACTCGTAAATCTAATCTCGTAAATCTGATCTCGTAGATTTAAGCACCATTAAACGGCGATTTGACGCATGTTATCTAGTGCAACTAGTATCAATTTCACCTCGATCAATCTTGGGGTATGCCACTTCTTCGGCTTCTACCAACTCTGCCCCCGGAACACCTCCGACCGATAATACAGCGTTTAGGACTTCTTGCGAACTCATGCCCAGGTTTGCTGCGTAAATGGTTCCTGCATTCCAGGGTTTCTACCTAGCTACGAAGCTCAGGTTCAGCGCTTAGACCCATGGTAACACCTATCCAGACCACGCATATCAGTGCGTTGACCCAGAGAACGTAAGCAATCTCCCATCCGCCTAATATAAAGCCACCCACTGCCCCGCCCATAAACGCACCCGCAAACTGGGCGGTGGTATAAACACCCATCGCTGTACCCCGAAACCCCGCTGGTGCAATCCGCGAGACAATGGCCGGTAATACAACCTCTAGCAAGTTGAAAGCCATAAAAAACAGTACCATACCTAGCATCACCACATAAAATTGCTGACTACTGGCCAGCACTATATTGGCAACAATAAATGTTGCGATCATTCCGACCGCTAGACGAAGCGCGTAGCCCTTTCGATCTGACAACCGCATTAAGGGGCCCATCAAGATAAACGTGATCAACAGGAGGAAAAAATAGTAAAGATGATGAGACGTGAGCTCTATTTCTCCTGTGGCTTGCATAAGCAAAGGAAAAACCAAAAAACTCGACATCAACAAGTAGTGCAAGGCGAAAACGCCAACGGCTGCTCGCATCATCCCGCTGTCCTTAACGACATCCACAAGCCGCTCAAGATACAGAAAAGTTTCTGGGTTAGTGCGATGAGTCTCGAGCTTAGGGAATGTGGTCAACACCAGTAGGCCCAAGCCACCCAGTGCGGCTGTCGCAAAAAACATTCCTGAGACACCAAAATGCACGTTGATCAATGGGCCAATCACCAAAGCAATACCGAATGAGGCACCAATACTCATACCTACAATCGCCATGGCCTTGGATCTGTTGGCTGGTTGGGTGACATCGCCGACAAGCGCGAGGAGCGTGCTGGCAATAGCGCCGCAACCTTGCAAGAACCGACCGAAGATTATGCCGTATATATCATCAGAGAAACCGGCTACCAGGCTGCCGACAATGAATATGCTAAGGCCGACCGCGATGATTTTCTTACGCCCGAACCGATCTGACCAGATACCCATAGGAATCTGCAACACCGCTTGCGACAGGCCATAGGCGCCCAGCGCTAGGCCAATCAGAAATGGGCTCGCGGACTCGATTGAATCAGCCATAAGCGGCAGCACGGGCAAAACCATAAAAAGCCCCAACATCCTGACCACATAGAGCAAGGCGATAGAAAGAGTAGCCGTTAGTTCCTGACGATTCATGTGACCCAAAAGTAGATAGATTTCAAAGGTAAATAGGCTTCAAAGGTAGAGAGTTTTGATAAGAGAGAGACAAAAATATACTATTCGTCCCCGCGTATGATGCGGAGCAGTTCAAGTGTTCTCACCGGAGCCGCATCTTAGCAAATTCAGCATTAGCTGACAGCGCGAAGTCCGACTAAATCGAACAGCACATAAACAGAAATTATACGGCACTTTAAAAGAGGCGGCCTGACACGAAATGAGCAGCATCGTAATTCGCGGCGCCAAAACACATAACCTGAAGAACCTGGATCTGGATATTCCGCGAGATAAGCTCGTGGTCATCACCGGTTTATCAGGCTCGGGTAAGTCTTCATTGGCGTTTGACACGCTTTATGCTGAAGGGCAACGACGTTACGTCGAGTCTCTTTCCGCCTATGCGAGACAGTTTCTGTCTTTGATGGAAAAGCCCGACGTTGACCATATTGACGGGCTTTCCCCGGCCATTTCGATTGAGCAAAAGTCGACCAGCCACAATCCACGCTCGACTGTCGGCACTATTACCGAAATTTACGACTATCTGCGATTGATGTTCGCCAGAGTGGGAGAGCCTTTTTGCCCTGATCACGGACTACGGCTTGAGGCACAGTCTGTGTCACAGATCGTTGATCTGGTCCTCGCGATTCCTGAAGGGACCAGCATCATGTTGCTCGCACCGGTGGTGAAGAACCGAAAGGGCGAGCACTTGCATCTTTTTAATCAGTTACGCAGTCAGGGGTTTGTTCGCGCCAGAATCAACGGCATCGTGACCGATCTCGACGAAACACCCGCGCTCGAGAAAAACAAGCAGCACACCATTGAGGTCGTCGTAGACCGGTTTCGCGTACGACCGGATATCCAGACACGACTTGCAGACTCGATAGAGACTGCCGTCAACACCTCCGATGGCATGGTCGGACTTGCCTACATCGACGGCGAAGAACCAGACCAAATGTTCTCCGCCCGATTCGCCTGCCCCGAGTGTGGTCATTCGATTCCGGACCTAGAACCTCGCATGTTTTCTTTCAATAACCCAGCAGGCGCCTGTCAGGTATGTGACGGGCTGGGACATAAACAGTTCTTTGATCGGTCGACAATTATTCAGGACGACACACTATCGCTATCTGAAGGCGCGATTACTGGCTGGGACCGCCGCAATATCTATTACTTTCAGATGTTGGTGTCACTTTCCACACATTACGGGTTCGATATCGATACGCCGATTAGAGAAATCGACCCTGAGATGATCAATATCGTTCTGTACGGCAGCGGCACTGAAAATATTGAATTTCGTTACGTCAATGATCGCGGCGACGGATACACCCGTGCGCATACTTTTGAAGGCATTATTCCGAACATGGAGCGCCGCTACCATGACACAGATTCCCAGGTCGTTAGAGAGAACCTGGCCAAATTCCTCAGCAACCAGAAGTGTCCAAAGTGCTCCGGTGCTCGGCTAAATGCTGATGCCCGAGCCGTCACCATTGAAGGCGTGTCACTACCGACTGCCACAGACTGGTCCGTTGCAGAGGCACATGACTATTTTTCATCGCTGAATCTAACCGGTCAGCGAGAGAAGATTGCAGAGAAGATACTCAAAGAAGTGGTATCTCGTTTGCGCTTCTTGAAGGATGTCGGACTTAACTATTTAACCTTGTCACGCAGCGCCGATACACTGAGCGGCGGTGAAGCACAACGAATCAGATTAGCGAGCCAGATCGGCGCAGGTCTGGTCGGCGTGATGTACATTCTGGACGAACCCTCGATAGGACTGCACCAACGGGACAACGAGCGTCTGCTAAAAACCTTGTTCCATCTCAGGGACCTGGGTAATACCGTGATTGTGGTCGAGCACGACGAAGAGGCGATCCGCGCAGCAGACTTTGTTGTCGACATAGGGCCCGGAGCTGGCGTGCATGGCGGCGAAGTCGTCGCGAGCGGTAACATTGAAGACATTCTTGGCGCAGAAGCCTCCATTACAGGACAGTTTCTCTCCGGCAAGCGAGAAATCAAGATACCAACCAAACGAGTACCGACCGACCCAGAAAAAGTGCTCACTATCAAAGGCGCCTCGGGAAATAATTTGCAGCACGTAGACCTAACCATCCCACTTGGGTTGATGACTTGCGTCACAGGCGTTTCTGGTTCAGGCAAATCAACGCTGGTGAATGGCACGCTCTACCCAATCGCCGCTAAAGAGTTGAATGGCGCGCAGAACCCAATGGTTGCACCCTATGATTCCATCACCGGTATGGAGCTTCTCGACAAGGTAGTCGACATAGATCAGAGTCCCATCGGTCGAACACCACGCTCCAATCCAGCAACCTACACCAATATCTTTACGCCGATTCGAGAACTGTTTGCGGGTACACAGGAAGCAAGATCGAGAGGCTATAAACCCGGCAGGTTTAGCTTCAATGTCAAAGGCGGTCGTTGCGAAGCCTGTCAAGGCGACGGTTTGATCAAGGTGGAGATGCACTTTCTGCCTGATGTGTATGTCACCTGCGACGAATGCAAAGCCAAACGATACAATCGCGAAACGCTCGAGGTTCGTTACAAGGGGCAATCGATCCATCAGGTATTGGATATGACAGTGGAAGAAGCCCGTGTATTTTTTCAAGCCGTGCCAATGATTGAAAGAAGACTGAAGACCCTCATGGATGTCGGCCTCGGTTATATCCGTCTCGGACAAAGCGCGACCACACTCTCCGGCGGCGAAGCACAGCGAGTCAAACTGTCGCGTGAGCTGTCGAAAAGAGATACCGGTCAAACGCTATATATTTTGGATGAACCAACGACAGGCTTACACTTCCACGACATCGAACAATTACTAGATGTATTGCATCACCTAAGGGATCAGGGCAACACGGTAGTGATCATCGAGCACAACCTGGATGTCATTAAAACGGCCGACTGGGTCGTGGATCTGGGTCCAGAGGGTGGATCTGGCGGTGGCCAGATCATCGCAACTGGCACACCAGAAGATCTAGCGCAAAACCAAGGCTCGTTTACTGGTCAATTTCTTGCCCCGGCTTTAGAAAAGAAGGTTCTTGCGAAGGGGTTTAGCAAAACAGCAATTTAAGCGCTTATGCGACCCTGACTCTGATTCTGGCTCGCGTTCTGGCGGAACAAACAAGACGCCAGACTGTGCAGAAACACACGATCACCTAGGAAGCGTAAGCAGCCTGAATGGCCGCGGTCGCGACACCCTTATTGATGTGAGCATTGTACTGTGACAACACAGACTCTAAGGCATTCACACAGAGCAGAACGTTTTTTGGATTACTCGCGTAACCCATCAAACCAATGCGCCAGACCTTACCCGCAAGAGGCCCAAGACCGGCGCCAATCTCAAGATTGAACTGCTGCAAAAGTTGCTTCCGAACCAGTCCCTCATCTACACCATCAGGAATAGATACCGTGTTGAGCTGCGCTAGTCGTTCGTCCTCGGGCACCACGAACGTCAAACCCAAAGCCTCGAGCCCGGCGCGCAGCGCAAGGTGATTGGTACGATGCCGCTGCCAACTCGCTTGCAAACCTTCTTCCTCCAAAATTACCAATGCCTCGTGTAATCCGTACAAGGCATTCACTGGCGCGGTATGGTGGTAGGCGCGAGTTTGACCCTCGCCCCAATAGCCCATCAACAGGTTCAGATCCATAAACCAGGATTGAACTGGATGCTTGCGATTTTTGATCGCCTCTACCGCACGATCGCTTAAGCTGATCGGTGACAGACCCGGCGGGCAAGACAAACACTTCTGTGTGCCACTATAGGCTGCATCTACGCCCCAGCCATCCACATCTACTTCGCTCCCTGCAAGCGACGTCACGCAGTCCATTATCACTAAACAACCGTGGGTCGACGCCAACTTACAGATTGTTTTCGCATCGGAACTTGCTCCTGTCGACGTTTCAGCGTGAACAAAAGCCACAATCTTGGCGTCACCATGGGCTTTTAATGTTGCTTCGAGCGCTGCTGGATCGACTGCACGACCCCATTCCTGCTCAACCAAGACGGCGACCCCGCCGGCACGAGTGACATTTTCCTTCATGCGGCCACCGAACACGCCGTTCTGACAAACAATCACTTTGTCACCAGGCTCAATCAAATTCACAAAACAGGTTTCCATCCCAGCAGAACCAGGAGCAGAAACCGGAATCGTCAGCCCGTTGCCCGTCTGGAAAGCTACTTGCAACAAGGTTTTAATCTCATCCATCAAGCGAACAAACTCCGGATCCAGGTGTCCGATGGTGGGTTTACCCATCGCCGTTAGGATACGGGGGTTAACGTCGGAAGGGCCGGGACCCATCAATGTTCGAACCGTGGGGTTGAATGACTGAACCATGAATTTCCTCTTTGGATATTGCTAGCCTAAATCTAGCGGCTGATGTTACACGGGTTGAGTGCCGCTTGCCTCTTCAGTTTGATCGTGCACAAAAAAGGCCGGTAAACCGGCCTTCTTCGTAAAGTGTGCATCCATGACTATTTCTAGCGATGACGAGCGTTTAATCCTCGTCAGCGTCCACGACATCATCGTCGTCAAAGTCGGGAATCGGACGATCTACCAGTTCGATAAATGCCATTGGCGCCGCATCACCAGCACGAAATCCGCACTTTAAAATACGGGTATAGCCCCCTGGACGCTCTGCGTAACGAGGACCCAGATCCGTGAACAGTTTACCAACCGTGTCCTTGCGACCGGTTCTGGAAAAAGCCAGACGACGGTTTGCAATGGAATCGTTTTTAGCCAAAGTAATAAGCGGCTCTGCAACTCGCTTCAGTTCCTTGGCTTTCGGCAGCGTTGTTCTAATCACTTCATGCTCAAACAATGAACAAGCCATATTGCGGAACATGGCTTTCCGGTGTGATGAGTTTCTGTTTAGCTGCCGACCACTCTTTCTATGGCGCATGACAATAATTCCTGATAATGCGTTTCTTGTAAATTAGGTGTAACCGTTCTGTTTAGCACAAGCCCTTTAGACTAAGATCTTTAAACCAAGATCTTTAGACCAAGCTCTTTAGCCTAAAACTCGGTCATCACCACGAAGGCTTGATGGCGGCCAGTTCTCAAGGCGCATACCTAGAGACAAACCACGTGAAGCCAATACATCTTTAATTTCAGTGAGTGATTTCTTGCCCAGGTTTGGCGTCTTGAGCAGCTCAACCTCGGTGCGACGGATCAGGTCACCAATGTAATAAATATTCTCGGCCTTCAGACAGTTAGCTGAACGTACTGTTAGCTCAAGATCATCAACCGGACGAAGCAATATTGGATCAATTTCGTCTTCATGCTCTTCAGGTTCCGGCTCGTTCTCACTTTGCAGATCGACGAACACATTCACCTGTTGCTGCAGAATAGTTGCAGCGCGGCGGATTGATTCTTCAGGATCAATCGTACCGTTGGTTTCAAGATTAATGATCAACTTATCAAGGTCGGTACGCTGCTCAACACGAGCGCTATCAACTTTGTAGGAGACTCGGAGTACTGGACTATAGCTCGCATCCAGCAAGAGACTACCGATAACACGACCTTGATCATCATCCGCAATACGAACGTCAGCGGGCTCGTAGCCACGACCACGGCCAACTTTTGCGCGTAGCTTCAGGCTACCATTCTCGTTCAACGTTGCGATCACGTGATCCGGGTTGGCGATTTCAGCATCATGATCCAGTTGGAAGTCTGATGCAGTCACCACACAAGGGCCTTTCTTATCGAGAGTGATCTCTGCCTCGTCGGATTCATTCAAGCGAATCGCAACACCTTTCAGGTTAAGCAGGACTTCGATTACGTCTTCCTGAACACCTTCGATCGTGCTGTATTCGTGCAGCACACCGTCTATTTCTGTTTCGACAATCGCACAACCAGGCATGGACGACAGCAAAATACGTCGCAGTGCATTACCCAGTGTGTGGCCAAACCCGCGCTCTAAAGGCTCAAGAACAACCGTTGCTTTGGTAGAGCTCAGTTGGTCGACCTGAATGTGCTTCGGGGTCAAAAACTCTAATGACGAATGGGCCATATATATACCTTTCCTGATTTTCCTAAAGTGGAATCTATTCGTTAAAACTGTTCAACGCGATACGCCAAGCGTCTTGTTTACTTGGAGTAAAGCTCGACGATCAGATTTTCGTTGATTTCAGATGGTAATTCGTCACGTTCTGGGTAAGAGCGAAATACGCCTTCCAACTTGTCACCGTTTACAACAACCCAATCAACCGCGCGGTTCGCTGAAAGAGCCAGAGCACCCTGAATTCGCAGTTGTTTTTTGGCTTTCTCACGAATAGAAATAGTATCGCCTGGCTCAACCTGGTACGACGGAATGTTAACGACATTACCGTTTACCAAAACCGATTTGTGTGACACCAATTGCCGCGACTCAGCTCGAGTGGAACCGAATCCCATGCGATAAACCACATTGTCCAGTCGTCGTTCAAGAATACGCAGCAGGTTTTCACCTGTAGCGCCTTTTTGTCGGTCAGCGCGCTTATAGTAGTTACGGAATTGCTTTTCCAGAACACCATACAGACGACGAACCTTTTGCTTTTCACGCAGCTGAACCGCGTAATCAGAAAGACGCGTGCGTCTTGCACCGTGTTGCCCAGGCACATTTTCCATTCGACACTTGCTTTCGATTGGGCGCACGCCACTCTTCAAGTACAAGTCTGTACCTTCACGACGAGCTAATTTGCAAGTTGGTCCGAGATATCTAGCCATTTTCTAATTTCCTCAATTACACCCGACGACGCTTCGGTGGTCGACAGCCATTGTGTGGTATGGGTGTCACATCAGTGATGTTCGTAATCCTATAACCAACGCCATTCAAGGCACGAACCGCGGCTTCACGACCTGGTCCTGGACCTTTCACAAATACTTCTAAATTTTGTAATCCATGATCCAATGCAGCAGTGCCAGCACGTTCTGCTGCTACCTGAGCCGCGAACGGTGTGCTCTTACGAGCACCACGGAAACCAGATCCACCAGCAGTTGCCCAAGACAACGCACCGCCTTGACGATCAGTAATGGTAATGATCGTGTTATTAAAAGAGGCGTGAATATGAGCCAGCCCGTCCACTACCTGACGCTTACCTTTCTTTCGAGTTGAGGTCTGCGCTGCAGTTGGAGCCGCTGCTTCAGCTCCAGTTTCTGCTTCTGTGGTATTTTCAGTTTCAGACATAATCAGTTACTTCACTATAAATGGATGAATGCCGCGCCGGGTCATTAACCGTCAGCTACTTACGGACAGGTCGCTTAGGACCTTTTCTCGTACGGGCATTAGTTTTTGATCGCTGCCCCCGAACCGGCAAGTTTCTACGATGGCGAATGCCACGGAAACAACCCAGGTCGAGCAGACGCTTGATGTTTAACTGCGTTGCGCGACGCAGGTCACCTTCGACAGGAAGCTTGGCAATTTCACCACGCAACTTGTCCAGCTCTTCCTCTGTGAGAGTGCCAATTTTGGCTGCGCGATCAACGTTAGTTGCGTCACAGAGTTTCTTTGCAGTGGTCCTTCCGATACCAAATATGTAGGTAAGGGAAATTTCTGCATGCTTATTATCAGGAATATTGATTCCAGCTAAACGGGCCATTAACCGCTCCTATTAACCTTGCCGTTGTTTGTGTTTAGGTTCCGAACAGATTACGCGAACGGATCCCCGGCGCCGAATAATTCGGCAATTCCGACACATCTTTTTTACTGAAGCTCTTACTTTCATTGTTTGCTCCTACCTGCGTCCAAAATTCTGCAAATTGGACTTCTTCATCAATGACTCATACTGATTTGACATCAGATGGGTCTGAATTTGTGCCATAAAATCCATCACGACAACCACGACAATCAGCAGCGCAGTGCCACCCAATTGGAAAGTCACGTTGAACTGAACCACAAAGAATTGTGGCAACAGACATACAGCTGTCATGTACATCGAGCCGAACAAAGTCAGCCGTGTCAAAATCGTATCAATGTGCCGGGCAGTTTGATCACCAGGACGATAGCCCGGGATGAACGCGCCGGACTTCTTCAAGTTTTCTGCCACTTCTTTCGGATTAAACATAATCGCGGTATACCAGAAGCAGAAAAAGATAATACCTGCCGCGAACAAGATGATGTTCAGTGGCTGCCCTGGGGCAATCTGTAAACTCAAATCTTGTAACCACTCCATTCCTGGCGATTGGCCAAACCATTGACCTAGAGACGCTGGGAACAGCAGCAAGCTGCTGGCAAAAATCGCTGGTATAACACCGGCCATATTGACCTTGAGCGGCAAATGGCTGCTCTGCGCCTGATACATCTTGCGACCTTGCTGGCGTCGCGCGTAATTAATCGTAATACGTCTCTGGCCGCGCTCTACATAGACCACAATCGCCACCACCGCTACCGCGATTAGGCCAATGCCCAACAACCCGAGGATTGGAATCTCACCCTGGCGCGCCTGTTCAAAAGACTGGCCAATCGCACCTGGAAACCCCGATACGATGCCAGCAAAAATTAGTATTGAGATACCGTTGCCAATTCCACGCTCTGTTACCTGCTCCCCGAGCCACATCAGGAACATCGCCCCAGTAACCAGCGTCGTAACTGCGACAAAATGAAATGCGAAGTTACCAGAGTAAGACAGACCCTGAGAGGCCAGACCACTACTCATCGCTAACCCCTGGACCGTCGCAAGTGCGAGAGTACCGTATCGGGTGTACTGTGAAATCTTACGCCGCCCAGCATCACCTTCTTTACGCAGTTGTTGCAACGATGGTGTTGTCGCAACCAGCAGAGATGTAATGATCGATGCCGATATGTAAGGCATGATCCCTAAAGCGAAAATACTCATTCTCTCCAGTGCACCACCGGAAAACATATTAAACAGATCCAGGATACCGCCCTGATTCTGGTCGAACAGTAGTTGCAGCCGCTCTGGATCAATTCCAGGAACAGGTATATGACTACCGACTCGATAGACAACAATTGCAATCAGCACGTATAGCAAACGCTGACGTAACTCTGACAGTCCGCCGCCTGATGTCGCTGCTGTTGCTCGTTGTGCTAGTGAACTACTCATCTATGATTTACTTACTCTTCTATCTTGCCGCTCGCGGCTTCAATTGCAGCACGCGCGCCTTTGGTTACTCTGAGCCCTTTAACAGTGACCGGCTTAGTAATTTCACCGGACAACATGACTTTGGCGTACTGAATAGAGTCCTTCAGGATACCAGCGTCTTTAAGCGCTTTAAGGTCGATCAATTCTGCTTCAACCCTGGCCAGTTCGCTCAGCGTCACTTCTGCTGTTATGCGAGCTTTAGCTGAGTTAAAGCCAAACTTTGGCAACCTCATTTGCAGAGGCTGCTGGCCGCCTTCGAAACCTGGACGAACACGCCCACCTGATCGAGACTTTTGCCCTTTATGTCCGCGGCCGCCGGTTTTACCCAGACCACTACCAATGCCCCGGCCCACACGCTTCGCAGCATGCTTACTACCGGTTGCACCCTTAATTGTATTTAAACGCATCTTTGTCGCTCCTACTCGCTAACTACGCTAACCATATAAGAGATCTTATTGATCATGCCGCGATTCTCTGGTGTATCAACCACTTCAACGGTGTGCCGTACTCGGCGCAGACCAAGACCAGACACGCAGGCCTTATGGCTCTTTAAGCGACTGATTGGGCTTTTTGTCAACGTTACTTGCAGCTTCTTTTCGTTCGCCATGGTAATTAGCCCAAAATCTCTTCAATTGTTTTGCCGCGCTTCTCTGCCACACCTTCTGGTGCTCGCATATTCTGCAGACCTTTAAAGGTGGCACGGATTACGTTAACGGGATTGGTTGAGCCGTAGCACTTGGCCAATACGTTATGAACACCAGCGACTTCCAATACTGCTCGCATCGTCTTCCCTGCAATAACACCCGTACCATCCGATGCTGGCTGCATAAAAATCTTTGAAGCGCCATGTCGTGCAGTGATTGGGTATTGGATCGTAGATCCGTCCAGATCAACTTGAATCATATTGCGTCGAGCCGCTTCCATCGCCTTTTGGATAGCCAAAGGAACTTCGCGCGCTTTACCGCGACCATAGCCAACGCGACCTTTACCATCTCCTACAACCGTTAAGGCAGTGAAACCGAAAATACGTCCACCTTTTACCACCTTGGCAACGCGGTTCACTTGAACCAGCTTTTCCTGGATACCTTCTTCGTTGTCATTTTGGTCTTTATACGCCATCTCTAATCCTCAAAACCCGCCGATTAAAACTGCAAGCCGCTCTCACGAGCAGCATCTGCCAACGCCTTAACGCGGCCGTGGTATTTATATCCAGAACGGTCAAAAGCAACCGTTTCGATGCCCGCGGCTTTCGCTCGCTCGGCAATTAGCGCGCCGACTTTAGCTGCGCTATCCGTGTTGCCCGTTGCCGCGCCACGCAAGTCCTTCTCAACCGTTGAAGCAGACGCCTTTATCACGTCACCTGCCGATGAGATAACCTGCGCATAGATGTGACGAGGTGAACGGTAAACCGTCAACCGGTACACTTCCAAATCCGCGATGTGCTTTCGTCCACGTCTTGCTCTTCGTAGCCGAGCATCATTCTTTTTGCTCATGTTCTCTAATCTCTTGTCTGTTGTTGCAAGTAAATCTGTTGCAAGTGTTGCAAGTACAAAACGGCAAGTTGCCTTGCCAGCCAAGCCACCCACAATAAGTGCGGTAGCCAGGCAAAATGAATTACTTTTTCTTTGCTTCTTTGCGCTTTACGTACTCATCTACATAGCGCACACCCTTACCTTTGTATGGCTCTGGTGGACGGTAGTCGCGGATTTCTGCGGCAACCTGCCCAACCAATTGCTTATCAATACCCCGAATAATCACCTGGGTCTGAGTAGGCGTTTCGATCTCGATACCTTCTGGTGCTTCATACTCAACCGGGTGTGAAAACCCCAGGCTTAATGTCAGCTTCGTACCCTGCGCCGCCGCACGATAACCGACACCAATGAGCTGAAGTTCTTTAACGAAACCTTCAGTCACGCCTCTCACCATATTGAAGGCCAGCGCCCTGAACGTACCTGCCAGAGCACCTGACTTCTTAGTCTTTTGAGCAGCAACAAACTGCAGGCTTGCTTCGCCTTGTTCAACCTTAACCAGGTCATGGACAACCAGACTGAGGTTGCCCTTGCTGCCTTTGACGCTGAGACTCTGGTTAGAGAGTGATATTTCAACTCCACTTGGAATCTCAACTGGAGCGTTTGCTATTCGTGACATATCTGAAAACCTATTTAACTAATTGCCCTAGAATACGGAGCAAAGTACCTCGCCGCCGACACCCGCTGCCCGTGCCGCACGATCCGACATTACGCCCTTGTTGGTTGACATAATGATAATGCCCAGACCACCCTTAATCGTTGGTATTTCGTCCTTACCTTTATACTGCCGAAGCCCAGGACGACTCACACGTTTGATCTCTTCAATAACGGGTCGACCTTCAAAATACTTGAGCTCGATGGTCAAAACCGGATGACCATCTTCGCTAACTGAAAAGTCAGCGATGTAGCCTTCATCCTTTAATACCTTTGCAATATCGATCTTAGTGCCGGAAGACGGCATTTCAGTCGATGTCAGCTTCGCTGCCTGCGCGTTACGAACGCGAGTCAACATGTCTGCTACAGGGTCTTGCATTGTCATTCGTTGTTTCTCCTACCAGCTCGACTTAACAAGACCGGGGACATCGCCCCGCATGGCTGCTTCGCGTAATTTAGTTCTGGCCAAACCGAATCGACGGTAAACCGCATGTGGACGACCAGTGAGCGTACATCGACGAGTCTGGCGAGCCGGGCTCGCGTCACGAGGAAGTTTCTGCAGACTTTGCTGCGCTTCCCAGCGTTCCTCATCACTCAAATTCATGTCCACGCTTTGCTTCTTGAGCGCGGCACGCTTAACAGCATACTTAGCGACTGTTTTGCTACGCTTCAATTCGCGGTTGATCATTGATTTCTTAGCCATAAATGCTCTCTATTAGCCTCTTGCTAATTAACTTGCTTCTTCCTGCGGTACACGCAGCGGGAAGTTGAAAGCACGCAACAGCGCCCTTCCTTGGTCATCTGTTTTCGCAGTCGTGGTAATCGCAATATCCAGCCCGCGGATCTTATCGATCTTGTCGTAATCAATCTCAGGAAATACGATCTGTTCCGTAACACCCATAGCAAAGTTGCCACGACCGTCAAACATCTTAGGGCTCAAGCCGCGAAAGTCTCGCTGGCGCGGAATCGCGATGTTAATCAGACGATCCAAGAACTCGTACATCTGCTTCTTACGTAGCGTTACCTTGCAGCCGATTGGGTAGCCATCACGAACCTTAAAACCAGCTATCGATTTGCGAGCCTCGGTGATGACAGGCTTTTGACCTGCAATTTTCTCCATATCAGCAAGCGCATTATCTAGTTGCTTGCGATCAGCGATCGCTTCACCAACGCCCATATTGAGCGTGATCTTGCTGATACGAGGCACTTCCATTACAGAGGCCAGTCCCAGTTCTGCCTGGAGCTTTGCCTTCACTTCGTTTTCGTAAAACTCTTTAAGGTCTGCCATGTTGCTTACCCGTCTATCTCTTCGCCGGTTGACTTGAAGACCCTGACTTTCTTGCCGTCTTCCAGTGTTTTGAATGCAACTCGATCCGCTTTACTGGTGCTCGAGTTGTAAATCGCTATATTAGAAAGCTGTATAACCGCTTCCTTCTCAATGATCCCGCCAGGCTGACCCATTTGTGGGTTACCTTTTGTATGACGCTTGACCATATTGACGCCAGACACTAGAGCCTTGCCGTCAAGAACACGATTCACGTTGCCGCGCTTTCCTTTGTCTCTTCCTGTTATGACTATCACGTCATCATCTTTCTTTATCTTCTGCATCTGTCTCTATCCGTCAATTTTACCTTGAGCCTGCTCTTTCTATCCAAAACGACTTTGAATCTTCTAGAGAACCTCCGGCGCCAACGAAATAATTTTCATGAAATTGTCGTTTCTAAGCTCACGCGTTACCGGTCCAAAAATACGAGTACCGATGGGCTGCTTGTTGGCATTCAACAAAACCGCCGCATTGCCATCAAAACGAATAACTGACCCATCAGACCGACGAACGCCCTTTCTGGTTCGAACGACAACTGCATCCAATACCTGTCCTTTCTTTACCCGACCACGGGGAATTGCTTCTTTCACCGTGACCTTAATGATATCCCCAATACCCGCGTAACGACGCTTGGATCCACCAAGTACCTTGATACACATCACACGGCGCGCTCCGCTGTTATCCGCGATATCCAAATATGTTTGCGTCTGAATCACTGACTTAACTCCAACGTAAAAAGGTTGCTGAACTAAATAATGGTTGCTTTACGATCAACGGAGCTCAATTTCCAGGCTTTTGACTTGGAAATTGGACGCGTTTCTTGAATCGTTACCAGATCACCTTCCTGACAAACATTCTCAGGATCGTGAGCATGAATCTTATTTGAACGCTTGATGTATTTACCGTAGAGCGGGTGTTTGATCTGGCGTTCGACTAGCACAGTGATAGTTTTATCCATCTTGTTGCTGACAACTCTGCCCTTCTCTACTCGTGCTTCGCTAGTCTTACTCATTCACTTACCCTGCTTTTTTCATTCAACACAGTCTTGACCCGGGCGATGTCTTTTCTAGTCACCTTTAATACATGGGTCTGGTTCAACTGCCCTGTCGATTGCTGCATACGATGGTTGAACTGATCTTTCGCCAGAGACACCATAGTCTCTTTCAATTCATCAACCGATTTTTCTTTAAGTTCTGATGCTTTCATGCCAATCGTCTCTCAGATCACATTACTGTTCGTTTAACAAACGCGGTCGGGAAAGGAAACTTAGAGGCCGCTAGGCGGAACGCATCGCGCGCCACTTCTTCAGTTACACCTTCCATCTCGAAAAGGATCTTGCCCGGTTTGATCTGGGCTACCCAATATTCAACGTTACCTTTACCCTTACCCTGACGAACCTCTAGAGGCTTCTGAGTAATAGGCTTGTCTGGAAAAACTCGTATCCAGATTTGACCGCCACGCTTTACTCGACGAGTCATCGCACGACGACCGGCCTCAATTTGACGAGCCGTCATACGGCCTCGCCCAACTGCTTTCAAAGCATACTCACCAAAGCTAACCGTGCTACCACGCTGGGCCAGACCACGGTTACGGCCTTTCTGCATTTTTCTAAATTTCGTTCGCTTAGGCTGTAACATCTACTTATCCGAAACTTTGCACGTTAGTTTGCTTTTCTTTGCCAGCGGTCTCTTCTTGGACTCCCAATATCTCGCCCTTAAAGATCCACACCTTGACGCCAATGATGCCGTAAGTGGTCAGCGCTTCTGCTGGCGAGTAGTCGATATCAGCTCGCAATGTGTGCAGAGGGACGCGACCCTCGTGATAACTTTCTGATCGAGCAATTTCAGCACCGCCCAATCGACCTGCAACACGAACTTTGATGCCTTCAGCGCCAAGGCGCATAGCATTTTGAATCACGCGCTTCATAGCACGACGGAACTGAACTCGACGCTCAAGTTGCTGCGCTACATTTTGCGCAACCAAGTAAGCATCCAATTCGGGCTTACGTATCTCCTCGATGTTGATGTGCACCGGCACTTTCATCATCTTTGCTATGGTTTGACGCAATTTCTCGACATCTTCACCCTTCTTACCTATCACGATACCTGGCCGTGCCGTATGGATGGTAATGCGGGCAGTTTGTGCGGGGCGCCGAATTTCGATTCGACTCACCGACGCCTGCGCCAGCCTCTTTTGCAGGTATGCACGAACCTTCAGATCAATATGGAGTTTGTCCGCATAGGCAGGACCATCCGCATACCAGATCGAAGTGTGCTCTTTAACAATCCCGAGTCGAAATCCAGTGGGATGTACTTTTTGACCCATAATACTTTCCTATATGCCCTGGTGACCGTTGCTTACTTGTCTGCAACCGCCAGTGTGATATGGCAGGTTCTCTTCAATATTCGATCTGCACGACCTTTCGCTCGCGGCTTAATTCTTTTCATGGTTGTACCTTCGTCTACCATGATCTTCGAAACACTCAATTCGTCTACGTCCGCGGCCTCGTTATGCTCGGCATTGGCTATTGCTGACTCTAGAAGCTTGCGAACAATATGCGCGCCCTTCTTTGTGCTGAAGTTCAATATATTCAGCGCCTCACCAACATCTTTACCACGAATCTGGTCAGCAACCAGGCGTGCTTTTTGGGCAGATAATTTTGCGCCCTTGAGTCTTGCACCTACTTCCATCATCAAGTCCCCTTAACCTTATCGACGCGCTTTCTTGTCCGCGGCGTGGCCACGGTAAGTACGTGTGATAGAAAATTCACCAAACTTGTGACCGACCATGTCTTCGGTAACAAATACTGGAATGTGTTGGCGACCGTTATGAACTTGAACAGTCAAACCAACAAACTCTGGTGAGATCATGGAACGACGCGACCAGGTTTTGATAGGGCGCTTGTCGTTGGTCGCAATAACGGCCTGGACCTTCTTCAACAAGTGCAGGTCAATAAATGGGCCTTTCTTTAAGCTACGTGGCACTGTCTATCTCCTAGCGAGTCGAACGACGACGGCGAACAATCATGCCGTCAGTACGTTTGTTTTTACGAGTCTTGTAACCCTTGGTAGGCATGCCCCATGGTGAAACTGGGTGACGGCCACCGGAGGTCTTACCTTCACCACCACCATGCGGGTGATCGACCGGGTTCATAACAACGCCTCGAACGGTTGGACGAACACCACGCCAGCGCCGTGCGCCAGCCTTCCCCAGCGACTCCAAGCTGTGCTCGGAGTTACTGACTTCGCCCATGGTAGCGCGACAATCTGCCAATATTTTGCGCATCTCGCCAGAACGCAGTCGCAACGTCACGTAGGCACCATCTTTTGCAATCAGCTGACAGGAAGTACCTGCACTACGAATCAATTGCGCACCTTTCTCAGGCTTCAACTCAACACAGTGAATGACACTACCCATCGGAATGCTACGTAAAGGAAGACAGTTGCCGGTCTTAATAGGAACGTTAACGCCCGATTGAACCGTATCGCCGGCTTTAATACCCTTGGGCGCGATGATGTAACGACGCTCTCCATCGAGGTACTTAAGAAGTGCGATATTGGCGGTTCTGTTTGGATCGTATTCTAGTCTTTCTACTACTGCGCCAATGCCGTCTTTATTTCGTTTGAAATCGATGACTCGATATTTTTGCTTGTGACCGCCGCCGATATGACGCGTTGTAATACGGCCGTTATTATTTCGCCCACCGGTCTTGCTCTTCTTTTCTAGGAGCGGCCGATAGCCTTCACCCTTATATAGATCGGGGCTAGTGACCTTGACGACAAACCGGCGACCCGGTGATGTTGGTTTAGCTTTTACGACTGGCATTGTATTAACTCGTTACTTGTTTCGGGTATCGTTTATTCAAAGTTACTCAGCTGCGCTCGCGAAATCGATGTCATGACCATCGTCCAATCGGACGTAGGCCTTCTTCCAACTCGGCTTACGGCTAACGCCGCGCATGTTTCTTTTAACTTTTCCCTTCACGTTCAATACGGTGACTTCCCTAACGGAAACCCCATAAATTTTCTCAACCGCCTCTTTGATTTCTGGGCGGGTGGCGTCTTTAGCGACCTTGAATGCAAACTGGTTTGCTTCATCAGCAATGATCGTAGCCTTCTCAGAGATGTGCGCGCCTAACAAAATGTTATACATTCTTTCCTGATTCATGCCAGAAGCTCCTCGGCTTTCTTCAGCGCGCCAACGGTGAACAAGACCTTCTCATATCCAATCAGGTTCACTGGGTTTGCAGCGTGAACGTCAATGACTTCGACGTTACGAATGTTGCGTGCACCGAGATACAGATTGTCATCGACTTCTTCAACCACGACCAATACGTTTACCAGGTCGAGGCTCTTCAACCGCTCAAGAACGTCTTTTGTCTTAGGCGCTTCGACCGCAAAGTCTTCAGTGACAATCATTCGATCTTGACGAATCAGCTCTGACAAGATTGATTGCATCGCACCGCGATACATCTTGCGGTTCACCTTTTGACTGAAGTCCTGAGGTTTCGCTGCAAAGGTCTGACCACCCCCTCTCCATATTGGAGAACGAATGGTACCGGCACGCGCGCGGCCAGTGCCTTTTTGACGGAAAGGCTTGCGGCCACCGCCATTAACTTCTGCACGCGTTTTTTGCGCACGAGTACCCTGACGGGCGCCGGCTAAATAAGATACTACAACCTGGTGAACCAAAGCTTCATTAAACTGACGCCCGAAAGTAGTCTCAGAAAGCTCTACAGCTTTATCTGATATGCCTTTACCTGGTTCTGAAATATTGAGATTCAATGTTCCAACTCCACTAATTACCGGGATTTAACTGCAGGTGTAACGAAGATCTCGCCGCCTTTAGCCCCAGGTACTGCTCCTTTAATGAGCAGCAAATTGTTTTCTTGATCAACGCGAACCACTTCAAGGGTTTGTGTTGTTACGCGAACCGCGCCCATGTGGCCGGCCATCTTCTTACCTTTAAATACTCGCCCAGGTGTTTGACACTGACCGATGGAACCGGGCGCACGGTGTGAAACCGAGTTACCGTGTGTCGCGTCCTGCATTTGGAAGTTGTAACGCTTAATAACACCAGCGAACCCCTTACCTTTTGACTGACCTGCGACATCAACTTTTTGCCCAACTTCAAAGCTATCAACACTGATGCTGTCACCAACGTTACACGTTGTTTCCGCTTCACAACGAAATTCAGCGAGATGCCGTCCCGCTTCAACATTGGCTTTACTAAAGTGGCCCGCCTTAGGCTTGCTGACTTTAGAAGGCTTAATTGCCCCCATGGTGACCTGAACAGCGTCATAGCCGTCGGTTTCAACCGTTTTACGCTGAGTGACACGATTTGGCGTAGCCTCAATGACGGTGACTGGCACGGAATCGCCGTCTTCAGTAAAGATGCGGGTCATTCCTCTCTTAACGCCAATAATTCCGATGGTCATACTTAACTCCAGTTACTACTCTTTTCGATAACCTGCTATCAACCCAGGTTAATCTGAACTTCCACACCTGCCGCAAGATCTAGCTTCGTCAGGGCATCTACGGTCTTTTCAGTAGGCTCAACGATATCAAGCAAGCGCTTATGGGTCCTGATCTCATATTGATCACGCGCGTCCTTGTAGACATGCGGAGAAGTCAGAACCGTGAATTTTTCAATTTTGGTGGGCAAAGGAATCGGACCATGGACCTGAGCGCCGGTACGCTTGGCGGTGTTGACAATTTCCTGTGTGGAAACGTCAATCAGGCGGTGATCGAAGGCCTTTAATCGAATTCTAATTCTTTGGTTTTGCATTAAGGCCCGCTCCCAAAAACGGTAGTACTAAAATTTAAAGTGCAAAAAAGCCCCTCCCCATCATTGGGAGGAGCATCTCGCCGAAGCAAGTGTTTCTCTAATACTGAGAAACATTCCGTGACCTCCAATCGAGGTCCTGTTGTGTCCTGTCTCAAACTCGACCTCTGGTTAGAGATTCTACGTGAATGAGAGGGCGCGAATTATACAAATATCTGGGGCTTTTGCCAGTCTTTTGGCAAATTCTTTTAAAGAAGATAATCAACCACGGTTTTATAGAGCAGAAGCTGAGCTGACAATAATGTTTGTTAGCGCTTACTTACCCTTAAGCCGATAGAAGGAAGCATCCAAATCACTGACCTGACACCTCATTCACCGCCGATCGTAGCGCAGCCATTATTCAAGGAGTAGATACAAAAACCGCGGCCAGAGCCACGGCTTCCTAGACTTTTGATCAGGCGTTGATCCTTGTCACAACACCAGCACCCACCGTTCGACCACCCTCGCGGATCGCAAAACGTTGACCTTCTTCCATCGCAATCGGTGCAATCAGCTCAACGTCCAAATTCACGTTGTCACCAGGCATTACCATCTCGGTGCCCTCAGGCAATTCACAAGCACCCGTCACATCAGTTGTCTCAAAGAAGAACTGAGGCTTGTAGCCCTTGAAGAC
>Ga0222654_1000083_pt1 | contig 87641 bp, 75 predicted proteins | sample AntAcemetagen421_FD_179805 | JGI IMG/M metagenome (GOLD analysis project Ga0222654, IMG submission 179805) | Saline water microbial communities from Ace Lake, Antarctica - #421 | ecosystem: Environmental > Aquatic > Non-marine Saline and Alkaline > Saline | place: Antarctica: Ace Lake...
GCTGAAACAAGAAATAACGGGCGCGATAAGCATTGCCCCGGCATTGTTTGATGCTGCTCCGGACGTGCTCGCGCATGTAAAATCGAAATTCCGAAAAACAGCCTATTTATGGATGCGAACTAGCTAATTTCTTAATATCGTATTCCCAACGAGAGTCGCTAAGTTCTCTTGCATGCTTTCGTAATAAGGGCTGGAGAGATTCCGCTAAGTCAGATGGTTCAGGTATCCTTGCACTGCCTACAAGAACCGGGACCACCTTGCGCTGATTGTTGAACGCGGTTTCAGTCTCCATGCGAACATAGTCCTCCGGTTGCATGATTCTTAGCAACCCCTGCGCATTAGGCAGCCGCGTCCATCCAGGCCCGATGACAACCAGTAGTTCCTTGATGTCCAGTACCGCACCTACAATCCGTTCGACAAAATTATCGCCGCCTTTGATGCCTAGCCTATGTAGAAAAAGCTGTTCGTCAGTCGCCTAACCGCTCAGTGACTTGTGAATCAAGCGCGCATATCCGGAAGTGTCTTCTCTCCGATAAGAAATAAGTACCTACCCTTTGATCCGGACGCATTGATTGTCGTTACTCGACAGAAGCTCTGAGTGACGCTCGGTTAACCCTTTGGCTACGTAGCTGAGAGACGCGTTCAGCACTAAGAATATCGCGCTACGGAGTAAGTAGGCGGCTGCGCCTAACAGTAGAATCAATGTCATGAGTAAGAGAGTGTCGTCTATTTTGACAGGGAACAGCTTGACCTCTGAAAAGCTAAGTGGCCAGACTGAAAAGTTGGCGAACGTCAGCCCAGCCCCCTCTACATAAACATTGTTGTAGCGAGAGAACAGAGCCAGACCTCCTAATAAGGTCAGTATCCAAATCTGGGTATTACAGGCGTCGTTGGCGGGCCGCATGCCGAAACAGCGATCGACGTCGAACGGGTCTATGACAATGTAGTTATCTTCATTCTCTGGTTTAGAGGGTACCGAGTTCGACGTAATTTGTCGTAGCGAGAATGTGGGCGGGTAGAGGTCTGCGCATAGTAAGTGCTGCTTCCTAACGGGGCCGGGAGTGATATTTTGAAAGCCGACTTGAGAGGTGGTGTCGTTAATCGCAACTAAGATCAAAAATGAGCTAACAATATGAGTGTTATTCGCGAGCGCGCAAAGAGCAATTTTCCTATGGTCTTGCTGACGCTATTAAGTATCGTATATGCCCTTGCGTTTGAGCTGTTGTGGAATGCGGTCCACGAGCATCCGGATTTCTATGAATGGACTTGGACGGCTTTCACTGCCTGGGTGAGAGTGGCGACAACGCTACTTGGCATCATTATCATTTGGTCGAGTTATGCGACAAACGTGATGCGCTTTCGCTGGGTACCTTCGACCTCGGACACGTTCTTTCCGTTCTTCATTGGGATCGTGCAATTTGTCATGATTGACCACCTTGGACCAGAAGACACAGCGGGCTGGTTGCTTTGCCTTGCGGTACTGTTTACGGTCATGAATTGGATAGGTCACCGTGACATGAGTCGCGCACGCCAGGACACTGAAAACGCAGAGTTCTTTGACCGACGAGGTCGGGCTTCTTGGCGAGACTTTTTGCCAACCCTGGTGATTGTTATAGTGATCAGTCTGGCCAGCCTTATCATCTGGGTCACTGTACCAGATGGTTGGTTAGCCGATGCAGACCACGACAGTTCCAAGATCCGCCTGTTGGGCCGCAGCTATCATCATTAAGTTTTCGATATCCGGCTTGGTTTAGTTTGCTTTGCTCGAAATTTAAGCTCGAGCTGAGCGGTTATTCCTTTAGGTATCATCCCAGTGGTCAGGTGATGAATGGACTCGATCCGATCACAATCAAATTACTGAAGGCGCTGGTAGATGGCGTACCTGAGCATGATGATATATCAGATGCTCGCTGGAATAGAATGCTGCATTGCTTAGGTGGGTGGCACGGGCCTTTTTAGTGATAGCTTCAGTACGGTGCAGGGATAGCCGTTGTTCTTGCTTTTAAAGCTGTCCGCCTTTGTGAAGCCTTCACTCAGGTAAAGTTTTAGGGCGCGAGTGTTGCCATCAAGGACGTAAACTGTCGCGTCGCCTTTGATTGCGGCAAGCCCTTTACGCAGCAGTTGTCGCCCAACACCTTTGCCGCTTTCTGTGGGGTCGACATAGAGCCAGCCAATTTCATCACCACTGCTGCCGATAAAGCCGACCACGCGATCACCCAGGCAGGCGACCAGTTTTTGGCATTGGCGGAATTCCAGGAGATCGTCTTCATCTTCAGCCAGTGGCACAAATGCGCGGGGGTCGCATGACCCCTCTAGCTCAATGGGGCGAGCCTGATCGTGAATTAGCCTGGCCTCTGGCCAGTCTGTTTGTGCATAATTTCGCACGTGTAGGTCGTTCAACTGTATGAATCCGAAGTAGTTCTGATAATGGTGATGCTACACATTCTTGAGCGTCAGGTGTGTGTTGATGATTCCAACTTCACCTTGTGCGGTGCATTTCGCTACAATCAGGTCATAAATAGTCCAATCATTACAAGGTAGAGAGTCCATTGCTTAGTCACGATCAGATCAGTGCCTGGAGAAATCAGGGCGCATTCACCATGCAACTTCCCGCTGATATCATTAATCCGTCGCTAGAATGGCTGAACAGTAATCTTACCCTGGATCAGGTTGATCCTGATCTTTTGGATTTTGGCTCGCCAGATCGCATGTTTGAGTTTCCGACTGCCATAGAAGTGCTGGATGACCTGGTCTTGAACGAGCACCTCATTGTTGCCGTACAGCAGTTGTTAGATTCAACTGATGTGCGGTTGTTGCAAGCAGACCTCTGGTCCAAGGTTGGTGTGTCTGGCTCCGATCACGAGGCGATGTCGAATACCGATCAGCGCATGCATATGGATTATGGCAACAATACGCTGCTACATCCTGATTGGCATTTGCCAGAGACCGTGGCTGCTATTGTTTACTACGACGATTCTGAACAGACTGCTGGAGGCACGGCATTTGTGCCACGTCAAGGCGAGGCAGATCCCGTTTACCAACCACCATTTGTTCACATGCCGGGTCAGGCAGGCAAACCCTTTATTAACGACCGTCGTACAGCTGAAAACTGGTTTGATGAAAATGATCCTGAAGCCTTTAGGCTTCGCAACACGCTGTATGAGCGGGAACAGGTGATTAGTTTCAAGCCGGGCACGATTCTCTTCTACCGGCATGACATATGGCACCGGGGTACACCGGTCATGCCCAGTCAATTGCGGCGGGTCCATAACCTGGCCTGGCGATGTGCTGACGCAAGAGGCTGGAGCAACTGGAACGACGGATGGGCACGGCAAAGCTACCAGGGTCATGTCGAATCGATCATCGGTCGCTCAACCCCCTTGCAACGGAGCTTGCTGGATTTTCCCATGCCCGCTGATCGTTATTGGACCGCACAGCGAATTGACAATGTTGAAGCCCGATTTGGCTTCTATGGTTTTGATTCAGCGCCTTACCGCAATGCGCTCTAAACTTGAGAGAAGGTTGGCTGAAGAGTTGTCGGTCAAAAATTGATTAATGAGGATCCGTAGCCATAGTTAAAATAATGCATTTGACATGCTAATGGCAACGTTAGGCGTGGCCTTCAAAGGACTTGATGACCTTGCGGCGCTTGTGCCGGTTTTACAAAATCTGGCGATAAGGCATGTCGACGACGGTGTCTACGTTGAGGACTACACGCCCGTTGGGAACGCACTGTTGTATGCTTTAGAACAAGGTCTTGGGCCTAAATTTACGCCAGAACTGAAATAGGCGTGGGTCAAATTTTATCAAGTAATCGCCGAAGTTATGCGTTCAGCCGCTTATCCAAACTATGATTCGGGCACCTTCAAAAATAGTAAAAGATATGCCAAAAACTAACCCTCGCTATTCAGGTATTGCTGTCCCAGCAGCATTCACCGCAACGGCATTCTGTTTGACGTTTGGGTAGAGCTCCCGCAATAGATTGAGCATAGTCATCGTGGAGCGCCGATCTGTGGCTTCATGAAGATGTCCTGGTGGGCCTATGGTGGGTGGTAGGGCAAAGCCATGAGGCGTCCCAGAGTGGTCGTTGAAGATCCACTGCACACCTGCTGTATTCATTTCCTCATAGAACCGTTCTTTGTGCTCAGGCAGGACTTGATGATCGTCTGCGCCATTCTCGATGATCACAACGGTGTTCCCATTATAGTTATTTTCGCAATGTTTAAGAGTAGGGCGCTGCACGCCGTTGTTGCTGGGGCCGGGATCTTCGCCTGTTTGCAGTAGGCCGTGAAAAGAAACCACACCGGCGAAGTCGAGCCCGCCCCGGACCGCTTCTAGTACAGCAATACCACCAAAACAATAGCCTATGGCGCTGGCCGATACTGACCGGTCTACGCTGGGGTAGTCCATACCTGCTGCGCGCCAGGCCTCGATTAAGCCGCGAAAATAGGCGTGATCGTGATCGCAAGATGCCATGCCTTCGAAGCACTTCTTCTGATAGTCGGGAATGTGTTCAGCGTTGCTCGGCCAGGTGCGCTCGTGAGCAGGCACAATTGTGCCGTACATATCGATGGCAAGACCCACATAGCCAATCCGTGCTAGATACTCAGCAACGTCGACGTCAAAAAATTTGAGTCCCTGATAATTATGAATCACCAGCACTAGTGGTCTCGGCCCTAGTGCCGCAGGGGGTGCAACCAGGTGACCTAAAAATTGGTTGTCACCGAAGCTGATCTGAATATCGGCACGCTGTAGTTCCGGTGCGGCTGGCCATTGCTCCATACTCATTGCGTCACTCTTGGTTGAGATAAAAAAGGACAATAAATGGAGCTGAAGTAAAGCGCCAGAGTAATCTGCGTCACACTTGATAAGGGCAGATTTGACAGCATCGTTGCCGGAACTCAATTATCATCTGAAATTGCTCAATATTCGGACTTGCCTATGAGTCACGATCTACCAGGTTCAACGAATGTCGTCGTCATTGGTGGTGGCATTATCGGTTGTTCTATTGCCTACCATCTCACCCAGTTTGGCATCAGTGATGTCCTGCTATTGGAGCGGAAAAAGTTAACATCCGGAACCACCTGGCACGCAGCGGGTCTGGTGGCTCAGCTACGTGCCAGCCTCAATATGACGCGTCTTGCCAAATACACCGTCGAATTATTCGAAGAACTGGAATTGTTAACAGGCCAGGCAACAGGCTTTCGTAATACGGGCTCGATGACGGTTGCCCTAAATGATGAACGATTACAGGAACTCAAACGGCAGGCTACGCTTGCGCGCGCGTTTGAGGTTAATTGCCGCGTGATTAAGCCGGAGGACATACATAATGACTGGCCGGAATTGAATTTGGATCACGTAAAGGGCGGTGTTTACCTGGCCGGTGATGGACAAACTAACCCGGTTGATACCGCGCTGGCTTTGGCGAGCGGTGCAAGAAAGGGCGGTGCTCAGATCGTCGAGCAGGTAGAGGTTGCAGACTTGCTGATTGAAAATGACACGGTCTGCGGCGTGCGCCTCAGTGACGGACGCAGTATTCGAGCGCGTCATGTGGTGATTGCTGCGGGTATGTGGAGCCGCGACTTTGGTGAGAAACATGGTGTGTCTATTCCACTGCAAGCGGCTGAACATTTTTATGTCGTGACCGAGTCGATTGATGCCCTTGCTAACATGCGTCCTACCCTGCGTATACCAGACGAACAGGCCTACTACAAAGTCGATGCGGGACGGTTACTATTCGGTTGTTTCGAGTTGGCTGCTAAACCCTGGGGCATAAATGGCATACCGCAAGACTTTGAGTTCGGTACTCTGCCAGAAGATTTTGATCACATTGAACCGTTGCTAAATTTGGCCGCTAATCGATACCCTCCCTTTGCTGATGCAGGTTTACAGTTATTCTTCAACGGACCGGAGAGTTTTACGCCCGATGATCGCTATTTGCTTGGCGAGACCCCCGAAGTCAAAAACCTCTTTGTTGCCTGCGGCTTTAACTCAATAGGCATTCAGTCTGCGGGTAGCGCTGGTAAGGTACTTGCGGAGTGGATTCGGGATGGATATCCACCTATGGATCTGTGGGATGTGGATATCCGCAGAACATTCCCTTATCAATCAAAGCGCAAGTTTCTAGTGGAGCGGACTAAAGAAACCCTGGGGCTCCTATATGCCATGCATTGGCCCTATCGTCAGTTCGAAACCGCGCGGAATCAGCGACTGGGCCCTGTGCATAGTGAGCTAATTAAGCGCGGCGCTGTGATGGGTGAGTTGGCTGGCTGGGAACGGCCAAACTGGTACTCGACAACGATTGGCGATACCTACACACACAGCTACGGTAAACAAAACTGGTTTGATCACTGCAAGCAAGAATGCCTGGCGTTGCAGAACTCCGTCGGGTTATTCGATCAGTCCAGCTATCCGGTATTTCGAGTGACGGGCGCTGATGCTACACAGTTACTGAATCTAATTTCGACCAGTAATCTGGACGTGGCGATCGATCAGATTGTGTATACCCAGTGGTTGAATGCGCGCGGTGGCATCGAGGCCGATGTCACCATCACCCGCGTCGCTGAAAACGAATATATGGTGGTGTCTAGTTGTGCATCGGAACGACGTGATTTCACCTGGTTGCAGCGCCATGCTAGCCGCTTTAACGATGTCTTTGTGTTCAATGAAACCGAGAACATCATGATGATCGGATTAATGGGTCCAGATTCCCACGCGCTACTCAAGCAGATTCTGGGATTAGCAGACGGCACTGCGCTACCTGACTACTATCAATCTGCACGGTTTGAAAAAAGCCAGGTGATAGTGCGAGCAAACAGATTGAGTTATGTGGGTGAACCTGGATACGAACTGTACGTCACGACAGGTGATGCTTTGGCGCTTTATAAAGCCATTGTCGAGGCGAAACCTGATATTACCCATGCGGGTTTTCACGCCATGAACGCCTGCCGTATCGAAAAAGGTTACCGGCACTGGGGGCATGATATCCATGATCAGATTCACCCTTATGCCGCCGGGCTTGGCTTCACCATCGATGATAACAAAGGCGATTTTATCGGCCGGGACTCGGTGTTGAAGTCTCGCGGCAAACAAACCCGGCGGCTGGTTAACTTTGCAGTGATGGGTGATCACCTGCCGATGTTGTTGCACGATGAACCGATATTCATCAACGGGCAGCAATGCGGACTGACCACCTCTGCAATGTGGGGTCACCGCGTCGAGCGTAGCTTAGGTATTGCTGCGATTCATCACGAAGCCGGTATTGATCGGCAGTTACTTGGTGCTGAGTTGTTTGAAGTTGAGGTGGCAGGAGAACGCTTCCCGATCACACCTCAACTGGCAGCCTTCTACGATGTCAAAAACGAGAAATTGAGGGTGCGGCCTTCCTAAACCAACACTTTTTAGAAGGCGCTTTAAAAAGTCCTTCAATCAATCCCCTCTAAAAAGGCCCTGTAAAATAGCTTAGTTAACGCTGCGCTCGCCTTCTGGCCAGAAAGGCTTCCTGATTTCGGTTTTGAGAATTTTTCCCGCACCGGATAGTGGCATTGGCTCGCTTTGAAAGGACACGGATCGCGGACACTTAAACCCGGCAATCAAGGATTTGCAGTGAGCGATGACTTCATCCTCTGTCATCTGTTGGCCTTCGTTGAGCATCACAACGGCATGTACTTGCTCGCCCCATTTGTCATGGGGGATACCAATAACGGCGCACTGATTTATAGCCGGGTGCTGATACAGAGCATTCTCAACTTCTGCGGAATAAACGTTTTCTCCGCCCGAGATAATCATGTCTTTAACCCGATCGACGATAAACAGGAAACCATCCTCGTCAATGTAGCCGCCGTCACCTGTATGAAGCCAGCCGTTGACAATCGTCTTGGCAGTCTGCTCTGGCATGTTGCGGTAGCCTTTCATTACGTTTGGGCCGCGCATGCAGACTTCGCCGACGCCGCCAGTTTCAACAGGCTTGCCGTCTTCATCAAAGATGGCGAGGTCAACACCCGGAACCGCCTGACCCGCCGCCTTTATTTTCCCCGCCAGTGGCCCTTCAAAGGTATGTCGTTCCCAGGACAATATCGTAATGACAGGCGCCGCTTCCGTTTGACCGTAGGCTTGATAGAAGCGAGCTTTTGGTAGTTCTTCCATCGCCTTCTTGATCACGGCTTCGGGCATGGGTGACGCGCCGTAGAGTACCACTCGAAGGCTGGCTAGATCGTAATCCCGAATCGCGGGGTGATTCACAAACATGTTGATCATGGTTGGCACTAGGATCATGCGTTCAATTTTGTGTTGCGCAATGCCTTGCATGGTTGCAACAGGATCAAAGCCAGGCTGAAAATAATTTGAGCCGCTCATCACAACCGAAGTCATACAAACGATGGCATCGGCGATATGGAACATGGGTGCAACATGAAGAATACGATCGCCGGCCAGGCTATTCATCAGCGGGGTAGCCTGCATCGCGTTGATCACCAGATTGTTATGGGTCAGCATCACGCCTTTTGATCTGCCTGTGGTGCCGCCGGTATAAAACAGGCCAGCAATGTCGTCGCCGCTTCTGCCTGCATCGGGTACCGGATCTGCTGCGACGAGATCGCTATAGGAGGAACAATACTCAGGCAGTTCACCCTCATCGATAAAAATAAAGTGATCTACGTGTTTGAGTTCGGATCGGATGGAAGCGACCAGCGGTGCAAAAGACGTGTCTAACATGAGCACCTTGGCCGCAGAATCATTTAGCCAATACACAACCTCAGGACCTGCCAGGCGTGTGTTCACCGGCTGAAAAACGCCACCGGCCCAGGGCACGGCAAACATAAACTCTAAGTAGCGATCGCTGTTGAGTGCCAGAATTGCGACGGAGGTGTCGGCGCTGACGCCGAGCTTTTGCAGGCCCCCGGCGAATCGTGCAACCTTGTCATTGAACTCGAACCAGGTTTGGACCCGATCGCCGTTTGAAGTCGCGATCATTTTTGGGTCTGTTTGGCGTAATCGATTAATGAGTTGGCTCATAGCGAACATGTGGTTGTCTCCGTGACTGTTCTCATTATTATTGGCGTAGCTTTTTTTTCAGCAAGTTTGTACAAGTTGTTGTGTCGACAGTTGATTAATGATGGCGCCAAGCTTGGTAGCATAAACCGGTTCTGTGACCCGGCCCATTCGAAATTTTTTACAAGCAGGTAGACTAGCATGAACGAAGGTCCAGGCGAGCTCGATGTGAATGATGTCGGTGGGTTACCGTCCAACCTTCGCGCTGCTCCATTTGGTGTGCATGCAGAAACTGACCTGAGATTGCATAAGCCGTTTGAACAAAATCAGACGGTGACGGTGCAAGGTCAGCTGATTTCCAGGAAAAAATCCCGCCCGGTGTGTTTAGTGTGGATCGCTTTCGAATGACGAACAGTCGCGGCGAACTGATTGCGGAACTGGACTACAACGGAATTACGCGCGGCGCGACCTTGAACGGTCCAGATAGAGAAGTAGCACCTTCACCTACAGCGCTGGTCGCGAGCGGTTTATCTGCTGAGCGTGTCTGGGCAGAGAGCATCTATATTTCACGCCACGCGGGACAGCAGTATACTGAGTGCGCCGATATCTATAATCCAATTCACACCGAGCGCAGTGTTTTGGCTCAGTCGTCGTCGATGGGGAAATTCAAGTTTTCTATCGCGTGCTGAATGAGAGCGGGGATCCGGCCATCGCAAATGGTGTTATCTATGGAAAAGCTGCGCAGCAGGCTAATAAACGATCTTATTGAGCGCTATAACAGTATCGGGATTACTCTGAATTATTTTGAGTCACGGTTTCATTGGCGATTTCACGCGCTCATGAGCCGGTCTGTGATTGCTATGGTAGTAATGCCTATGATTACAGTGAACTTTCAGTCAGCCATCACGTGGAGTTTTTCGAGCAATTAGGTTCATTACTTCCCAAAAAGTCGTTCTGTGGTGTTGACGTGGTTTCGATTGCGGCAGCATAGTAACTGCATTAATCATTAATAGAGGTGAAGTATGGAAGTTGCAGGTAGTAACGCAATATTTGTTGGCGGTGCATCCGGCATGTGTCGAGCAACTGCGGTTAGGTTCGCGGCGCAAGGCGGCAACGTTGCGATTCTCGATCTCGAGGGTTCGGATGGCGCAAACACAGCGAAAGAACTCGGTGGTAAATTTTATCCCTGTAACGTCATGGACTTTGACGGCATGGCCACGGTCATCGACGAGGCGGTAGCAGATCTTGGCGGCTTACACTTTATGGTCAACACCGCAGGTGGTGGTGGCGCACAGAAAACGGTAAAGAAAGATGGTGTGCGACATTCCTTGGATGACTTTCGCCGCGTTATTGATTTGAATCTGATTGGCTCATTTAATATCAATTCTATCGCTGCTGAACATATGCAAAGAAATGAACCAAACGAGTCGGGCGAGCGAGGCGTGATGATCAATACCGCATCTATTGCGGCATTTGAAGGTCAAATCGGCCAGGTTTCTTACACCGCAGCTAAAGGTGGTATCGCTGCCATGACACTAACTATGGCTCGCGATCTTGGTAGCCTGGGTATTCGTTGCATGACCATTGCACCAAGCTTGTTTGATACAGGTCTTACAGCTGGCATTCCCGATGAAGCCTCGGCAAACATGACCAAAGGCGCAGCTTTTCCGCGGCGAATGGGCAGGCCTGACGAGTTCGCTGTCATGGCAATCGCAATTTACGAATGCGCGATGATGAATGGCTCAACCCTGCGGGTTGATGGTGGGCAGCGATTTGGTCCGAGATAACTAACGGTATAACCTTCTGCTTCTTAGCTGACATCGGAGTGCAATTGCACTCTCGGTGCCAGGGTTGCAGACTCGCCTTCTTTAGAATCATCATCATCGGGCACCACTTGGTCAGCCCAGATTGCAGCAAATTAGTGCCAATAAAAGCGGTAAACCATAGCCAGTTTTGGTTATGTACCACTGCGAGTCCCAGTGAAATCAAGATCATAGTCCCGGCAACATAGTCCCGGCAATAAGTCGAAGTGCGTCGTTAACTTTCATATCTGTCTCCGGTTACTGTTAAAGGCCTTCCTTGTTTGAAAAGCTCTTGTTTAAGAGCCCTGTTTGAAAACCTCCGAGAGAAAATTCATTATATTAGAAATAACTAAATTAGATAGTAATAAATTATATATTGCTAATATACAATGGACAGATATACTGGGTAAACATCTCCGGGAGGATCGCGAAGTGAAAATCAGTTTGGATAAAATGGCTGGCAATGCTGAACAGGCAGAGTCTTTTTTGAAACAACTGGCGAATCGCAATCGGCTCATGATCTTGTGCGTGCTCACTGAAGGAGAGCTATCGGTGACCGAGTTGAACACGAGGGTTCCGATTTCCCAATCTGCACTCTCCCAACATTTGGCCAAGCTGCGCGAGGCGGGACTGGTCAGTACGCGACGTGAGTCGCAAACAGTTTATTACAGCCTTGATGATCCAGATGTCAGTTTGATCATTGGCTGTCTTTACCAAAAATACTGTCAATAATCGGTGAACTGAGCCATGAATCATCCGATGGACAAGTTGGTCAATTACAGTCTTAACGGCGGCTTGCCCGTGACGATTTTGATCATTGCCACAATGTTTGGTTTGCTTGCGTTGAATTTTACAGCTCGTGAAGAAGAGCCTCAGATCGTGGTGCCGGTAGTTGATGTCACCGTTGCTGCCCCTGGTTTATCTGCACGTCAGGTCGAACGGCAGGTGACCACACCGCTCGAAAAATTGTTGGCCCAGATTCCCGGTGTTGAACACGTTTACTCAACTTCCATGACAGGACATGCGTCCGTCACGCTGCGTTTCTTTGTGGGCGAAGACCGCGAAATTTCGATATTGAATGCTTACAACAAGCTGCATTCCAATCAGGACATGATCCCAGGGGTTGTCACCCAATGGATGGTGAGTCCGGTGGAAGTCGACGACGTGCCAATATTGGCCCTGGCCTTGTGGAGTGATGATCCAGCAAGAACCAGTGATTTTGAACTGCGCCGTCTGACTGAAGAAGTATCAACGTTCCTGCAGGGGCTCACCGACACCAGCGAGGTTAACGTCATCGGCGGTCGACCGAGAAAAATCCAGATATTGCCCGACCCTGAGAGCCTTGCCGCGCGCCAGAGTACGGCAGCGGATATTGTGAATGCACTAAAGGCATCCAATGTCCTGCAGGATGTTGGTCGATACACGTTAGGTAATCAGTCCATTCAGCTACAAAGTGGTGATTTCATACGATCCGTCAGCGAGCTGAATCAAACCGTGATCAACGTCGTCGATGGTCAGCCCATATTGCTTCGGGATGTGGCTGAAGTGTTTGATGGCCCAGCCGAACCAGAAAGCTATGGCTGGCTCACGTTTGCTTCGAGCCATCCTGACTATGAGGGCGTCTATAAACAGTATCCTATGGCTACCATCAGCGTGGCGAAGCAGCGTGGCAGTAACGCCGTAACGGTTGCTGAAGATGTTCACCAGCTCGTCGCGAAAATCGAACGGGATTTTCTGCCATCGGACGTGCATGTAGAAGTGATGCGGGACAACGGTGAGACAGCCAACGATAAAGTTAACCAGCTTGCCTCGAGCCTGGCTTTCGCCGTATTTACTGTGGTTGTTTTCATTGCCGTTTTCCTTGGTATTAGGCCAGCGTTGGTGGTGGGTTTAACGGTTCCAATCAGCTACGGGATAACGCTTGCCCTCGACATGGCGTTTGGTTACACCATTAACAGGGTCACGTTGTTTGCGCTTATTTTATCGCTCGGTTTGTTGGTCGATGATCCGATAACCGGCGTCGATAATATTGAACGGTTTATTCGGCAGAAGAGTGGCTCACTGCGTGAACGCGTGGTCGCCGCTATCGGTGAAATCCGTACGCCGTTGCTGCTTTCTACGGTCACAATCATTGTCGCGTTTGTGCCGTTAGCGTTTATTACTGGGATGATGGGTCCTTATATGGCGCCCATGGCATTTAATGTGCCCGTCGCCGTCTCGCTTTCTACTCTGATTGCCTTTGTTGTGACACCCTGGTTGAGCATTAAGCTGCTGCCTACCGGCATTACCCAGGAAGAAGGCAAACGTCCCAGTGCATTGGTGAGGCTGTACCAAAAGATCCTGACGCCGCTACTCTATAACCGCAAGAAAGCCCGCTGGGCGCTGTGGAGTGTCCTTGGTTTGTTTGTACTCACCGCGATGTTGCCCATGTTCAGGCTAGTGCCTTTGAAGCTATTACCCTTTGATAACAAGAATGAAATTCAGGTGATCATCGATATGCCAGAGTCGGCTACGCTGGAACAAACGGCGGCTGTTGCCCAGCAAGTTGCGTCTGTAGCGAGACAGGTTAATGAGGTAAGTGCGATTGCTGCTTATATCGGCGCGCCTTCTGCTGAAGATTTTAATGGCATGGTGCGAGGCTACTATCGTCGAGTTGGCCCGCACATGGCAGATTTACGGATCACGCTGATTGACAAAGAAGCCCGCGAACATCAATCCCATGCCGTCGTCTTGAGACTCCGATCGTTGTTAGTTCCGCTCGCTCAGGACGGTATTAGTCTTAAGGTTGTAGAGTCACCACCAGGTCCTCCGGTGCTGAGTACCATTGTCGCAGAAGTCTACGGTTCGACCCATACATCCTACGCCGCTCTGCAATCAGCGGCGCAGGTGATCAAGCAAAGGCTTGAGCGTGAAGCATTTGTGTCTGAAGTCGATACGAGCGTTGAAGCCAATCAGCAGCGCCTGCGTTTTATCGTCGATAAACCCAAAGCAGCGCTATCGGGGATCTCAACCGATGACATTAATAGAACATTGCTTATGGCTAATGTGGGTATTGATGCTGGATATCTGCAGCTAGAACAAGAAGCGCGAACACTGCCGATTCTGATTCGCCTGCCATTAGATCAGCGCAGCTCGATTGCAGATCTCGAGCGGCTGCAGGTAAAGGGTCGTCCTGGAATTGTTCAGCGACAACTGAGTAATGGACTGGAGGCGGCTCCCCAACCATTAGTTGCCCTGGGTGAGCTGGGCCATTTCGAATCCGATATTGCCGATACTTCAATCCAGCATAAGGACCTGAAGCCGGTTGTTTATGTTTACGCTGAAGTGTCTGGTCGAACACCCATTGAGATCGTCGCGGACGTTAATGCGGACATGTTTCAACCTGAAGGAAAGACGACCAGTCAATGGGGCGAGCGGACGTTCTTTAAGCTCGGTGGCGGTGACGGTTGGCAGGTAGACGATGACATTGAGGTGAGTTGGACGGGTGAGGGGGAGTGGAAAATTACCGTGGACGTGTTTCGGGATATGGGCCTTGGTTATCTCTTTGCCCTAATCGGCATTTTCTTCGTTCTTAATTACCAGACAGGTTCCGTGAGTCTTGCGCTCATTATCATGTCTGCGATACCGCTTACAATCATTGGCATCATGCCTGGTTTTTGGCTGTTGAATCAGGTGGGCGAGCGCGTGGTCGCGGGCGCACCAGATCCTGTATTGTTCACGGCAACGGCGATGATTGGCATGATTGCTCTAGCGGGCATCGTGGTTCGAAATTCACTCATTTTGGTTGAATTTATTTCCCAGTCCAGAGCTGCTGGATTGGCGATCAAAGACGCGCTGCTAGAAGCCGGTTCGATTCGATTAAGGCCTATATTACTGACCGCTGGCACGACGTTGTTAGGTAACCTGATCATCACGTTAGATCCTGTTTTTAGTGGGCTCGCGCTCGCCATTATGTTTGGCATTGTGGCCTCTACTTTCTTTACGTTGCTCATCGTCCCAGTTGTGTATCTGCTGGTCTTTGATGATGCGACGGATTCTAAGGAACCTTGATATGCGACTAAAACTAACGCGGATATTTGTGCCAATAGCAGCAATCGCCGGATTGCTCGTCATGGTTCTATGGATGGCTGGGTATTTCGATACGAAGGTAGCGCCTGGTGTTGCTAACGAACATGCTCTGCCGAGCGCGGAGTGGATCACGGTGGTGCGTCGAATAGAATCCGTCTTTGAAACCGTACCTGCAAGTATTGAGGCCAAACAAGCGACAACCATCTCAGCGCGAATTTTGGCGCGAATAGAAAAGGTAAATGTTCGTGCGGGCAGCCTTGTCACTCAAGGCCAACTTCTCGTTGAGTTGGAAAAATCCAATCTGCAGTCCCGAACCAATCAGGCCCAGTCCCAGGTAAATTCTGTGGCAGCACGGCTAGCAGAAGCCAAATTGGGGCTCGATCGCGCAACTGACCTGGTCGCAACGAAACTTATTGCGCAATCTGATATGGATCGCGCGCGTGCGAATCATGATGCCTTGCTAGCAGATCAAATGAGTGCCATACAGGCGCTAAATGAAGCTACCTCTGCATTAGATTATGCATCTATTGCTGCCCCGATTGATGGGCGTATCGTCGATCGATTTGCAGAGCCAGGAGACACCGCGCAACCAGGCAAGCCTCTATTGTCTCTGTATAACCCTTCCTCCTTGCGTGTCGAAGCGAATGTCCGAGAGCAGCTGGCGGTATCCATGACTGAAGGTATGTCTATCGAAGTCAGTATCCCCTCGAAAGGCATTGTTGTGGCATCAAGCGTGGAAGAAATGGTCCCTGCAGGCAATGTGGGTTCGCGTAGTTTTATGGTCAAAACCCGCTTGAATGCTGTGGATGGACTATTGCCAGGAATGTATGCGCGATTAAAAATACCCGTCGGTCAGCAATCGGAATTAGTCATACCAGCGAACTGTATCCAAGTCGTTGGTCAGCTAGAGCTTGTTTCCGTAAAGACGGAAGGGCAAATAGAACGACGCTACATCAGAACCGGCAAACAATTGGACGAGGGCATGGTGGAGGTGGTTTCCGGCTTAGCTGAAGGTGAGCAAGTGATGCTCGCTGGTCAGCAATAGCCAATCAACGCCACTCGCTCAGACAATTAGCCTGAAGCTATCAGTCCCAGGCATTTAGTCTCAAGACAGCAGGGATGCATTATTCTTTAATACCCTCCTGACTAGTCTGTCTGCTTTCGCCGCCCTTACACCCAGAAGGCACAAAACGGCAGAGCAGGTCTTCGTAATGATGTCTGGGTCCTTAAGCACCAGCGCAACCCGCGCGACAAGTTCAAACCCAAGATCGCTGATCGATCACAAGCGCTGACATTTGCCCGAAGCGAGGCGGCATTGATCAGCAATAACTGAGATTGCTGGCAGGGCCGCCTGGGGCATGGCGTGTCGTTGCAGAACATGGCCATCTGCGCCGAAGACCACCGGCCACTTATAGAGCGCTTGAATAAACAGCTGATTGAATTAATAGTGACTGAAATTGGCATCGATGACGGCAGTTGCTATTCAAAAGACGGCGAGTATTCGTTGCGCTAGCACCCTACAAAAAACCACTAACAGGGGCTTTGCGTTTGCCCCACAAAGGAGAGGCAATATGAAACTAAAGTGGTCACACGCTGTGTTGAATGTAAAAGATGTCGACAAAATCCTGGGCTTCTATACGGGTATACTTGGTTTCACCATTACTGACCGAGGTCCCATGGGAGAGAATGCACCTGAAATTATCTTTATGAGCCAAGACCCAGACGAGCATCACCAGCTCGCGGTGGCAGCCTTGCGCAAGGATGAGGGGCCATCTAATTCGCTGAACCACCTGGCATTTCGGGTTGAATCTTTTGACGATATCAAAACATTGAGTGGCAAGCTCAAATCACGCGATATCGATATTCTGCCATTGTCCCATGGCAATACACTGTCATTGTATTTCAACGACCCGGAAGGCAATGGGCTTGAGGTGTTCTGGGATACGCCCTGGCATGTGGAGCAACCCGATGGAATGACCTGGGACACCGACCTTGACCAGGCGCAAGCGCTAGCATGGGTAGAAGAAACTTTTAGCCATAAGCCTTCGTTCAAGAAGCGCGAAGATGCGCGCGGCGATTTCGTCAATCGACTTTGATCGCCACTGTTATGAAATGTTAGCGACTTGTCGACGCTTACTCTGAGTTTCCTCTCGTGGCGGCGTAGAATTTATTATAGCCCTCGGTCATTGCCCGGGCGCAGTCGCCTGGGGTTTCGCCGCCCTTGTTGCGATTAAGGCAAGGTCCAGTCATGACTTCCGGCATATTCGCCTCCACCCATTTTCGAGCCTCGTAGTAAATCGGCTGGTCGTCGGAGCTGGTTTTGATCGAGGTAATTTTTGTGTCGTCGAATGTCAGGTGGAATGTATCAGTCACATTAAACCCAGTCTTCAGTTGAACCACGGGATCGTCCTGTACGGTGATGGGGCACTGGAAAAAAGTTGGTGACTTGGACTCACAAACGCCACGATTGAGGACCTTATAGTTACCGCCCTCTGCCCAACCCTGATAGTAAGAAAGTCGTGGTGCAGATTCCTCAGCATCGGTTAGGAAAGGTTGAAGCTGTTCCGGATCAAAGGAGTAGAACGCGTCGATAAAGCCTTCTGCGGTCAGACGGTTCTGCTCTTCTAGCGCTGCGTTTTTAGCCGTGTCTGCGGCGACGATGAGATCCCAGGCCTCCCATTCAATTGCGCGGCCGGGATAAGCCACTGTTTTAAACGGCCAGTCGGTCTGTACCCAATCGGTTGCCCACTCGTAGAGTTCTGCGTCAAAACCCGCATCGTACTCAGCTTTCGTTACCCACATTCTCACCACGGCGTCATAACCCTCGACAGTGCTTGGATACACGTATACACAGCCACGTTCGCGGCTACCGTCTGGCGTGAGTACTGCATAGGCGAATGATTCGCGGTTCTCAAATCTGGCCTGTTCGGTTTCCATATCCAGCATGGCGTCAGCATCAGAGACATCTTTGTGCGGCCAGTTGGTGCTGCGGGTAAACGTCTTTTGCAAATGTTCGATGGATGACATGTAGGCGTCGAAGTCGACTTTTACTAACTCTGGGCCCAGCGGCACGATCTTGAAAGCCTCGGTTTCTACTAGGATTGGAGCGTTAAACTCTGCCGGAATGAATGACGATGTTGCCGCGGCTTCGGTTGTCGCTGCGGGAGCAGTTTCTACTGCCACAGATACCGCTTCAGGTGCCAGGACGACATCTTCTTCGGTTGCCGGTGAGCAACCCATTAGTAGCATCGTTAGCGTTATACCTGCGCCAGTGATCTTTAGCTTCATGGTTACTATTCCTTAGGATTTAGCGTGCGCTAGTATTTTGTGAGTTCATCGGTGCAGACATAGGCCATTGTGTACTGGGTCCAACCACAATTACGGTTGCTGTTTGTGTGTCTCAACTGACAATTGCAAAAAATGGGCCGCTCCTAACTATCGCTGAAAGCTGTGTACATCGATGACGAATCAGGTGGATTACTTCAGCGTCTATTAACACGCCCTATTAGCGCGCCCTATGCTGGACAGATACTTGTTATCTTGCACGGTTGATCCTTTTATCTATCTGATATACCTACATAATTATGCGGTTGTGGGTCTGTATCGGCGCTGAATAGCAGAACCTTTTGCGGTTCAAATGAAGACTGACTTATGCCGCGTCACGCTTTCGTCTTGGATCCTCGAGGTAGGTTTAAGAGCGCGCTACTTTTGCGCAGAACCTAAAAATTTCGCACCAAAATGCGTGCTTGGCCAGGATGGTCAATGATCATGGTTTTTATCCGCGGTTAGATTAGTTGTAGGATGATTGTTTTGGGGGAAGCCAGCATTTACCAGCCAACACAGGTCGTGTCGACTACAGAAGAAATACGTGAGGCACTGGGCGAGTTACTGTATAGCCAGGATATCAAATGCATCAACCATATCGATGAACACTGTCGCACCCAAAGGCGACCCGCCAGGCCCTGGGTAGAACTCTGCAACTTGGTGGTGGCTGCGATCAATTGAGTAATTAGACTCTGCAAATTTTGGATGGATTGATTAAAATTTTCTGCCAGTGCCCCTACTTAATCTTGAAACTTCACGGGCAGGCGAGCGGTTAGATCGGCATCGCCTTCTGCGATGTCCTTAAGCAGCAGACTCGCCGCATTGATGGGCCAACAAACCCTCGTGCGACGAAGAATGCGACCGATATGCCAAAGAGAACGGCAAACAGTGTGCCGATAGCGCTGATGCCAACGATCAACTCTTCTTTGCACCTCGGCAATATCGTCATTAGTCAGAAGATCCAAATTTGATTCCAATGACTGACAGCCAGATTCATAAGGTTCAAGTGCTTCATCCTTACCCGTTAATAAGAACCCTCTTTGGCCAGTTTCCATATCCACTAGCGCACTACCTGCTGACTCGGCGACACGAGTACCATCTAAATCAAAACGACAGCATACCCGCCAGTGATTTTTCGGGTCAGGTTCCGCTTGTTTTTTGATGGCGACCGCATGCTCGTTGGCAGAGCCGTGGCCACTTCGCTTCGTCGATAGTTATGGCAGATCAGCATTCTAAGTCTGACATGATCTGCGCAACGCCATGAGAGAGAAACCAAAATGCTAGCGAGATTAGGCGGATAAGTCAGATAGCGCCCGGCTCTGGAATTCTGCCAGGCCATCAAGCACTAACTCAAAAGTAAGGTCCACCTTGGTCTCAATATCACCTTCTAACACACCTAGTCCTTTTAGGATGCCCCGGGCCTCAGTGAAGCCCTTCTCAACGCCGCCGCGGATCGTATCGACGAAGTGATTGATTGTGACTTCAGTATCGCGATTTGGGTAGCGGTCTTCAAAGCGCGAAAATAGCGCGGTTGATCGGGACACAATTCGCTCAGCAGTGACCGCAGGCGAAACGTCAATCTGTGCCTTATCACCCCGTGCAACCGCATCTTCACCCAGGTATGGCGCGACTGCTTCATTGATACGGTCAATGGCGGCTTGATAGGCAAGTGTTAAGGGAGTTTGATCGACTTCCGCAGCGAAACCTACACCTATACTCGCGCTGCTTCTCATACTGACATTGAGCGACGTTGAGGTGTTTGAGTTTTGGCCATAGATGGCTTCAAGCGATTGTTTGTCGGGTTTGTCTGACTTTTCGTACTTATCAGAAATGCGGCCTTGAGTGGGCAGCAAACTTGTGAGATTGATATTCATAGGGACTCCTGTGCAGTGTCAGTAACAGGCGTAGCAGTCCTTGTCGGCCGGTGTGTAGTCGATATGTAGTCGATATGTAGTCGATTTATTTTCGATTAGTAAAGTCTGTATCGGCAAGCTGTGCTGCGACTTTAGGTGCTTCGCCACATGCCGGTGTCTGATCGCCCCTGACGTCTTAGAGCGTTTTTTTAGGAACTGTTCAACGAATTCTGGCGCCACCTACGTTGTAGTTCAACACCTGTCTACTGAATACAAGAGCATGATGGATGAATTGTTGTCTAGGTATACCGACATGCCAGTGGTTATGGTCTATGACCGAACAAAGATAGAGCCTAACGTCGTTTAACTGATTCGTGCTGATACAACGGTTGCTCTGGAACACGACCACTTTGTGGTGAACAAAAGATCCCCAATGTCCTAACGTTAACCATCGATATCTTTTTTAACTCATTGACCAAATTCTATCGTGAACGTGCGGTTGCTGTGACCTTTTTCGGCACAGGTTCCGACGGCAGCCGCGGTGGGATCAACGTCAGTGCAGCAGGTGGACTGGTTGCTCACTTCTCTAATCCAAACGAGTGTACGAAACCCCAGCCAACCCATTCGGTTCGGCGTTCCTCCAGCTGTTTCATCATGGCATGCAGGAGTAGGGTTAACAGTGTTACAGCAGCAGCGGCTCGGTAATTGGATGGAAAGCAGACGCGGAACGTTTTAACGAGTCTGCCGTTAACATAGGTACACCATAGACCTCGACAGGTATGTCGTAATTTTTGCGAACGGTGGCAATTAGCAGGTCGAAGTCTCCATCACCGGACAGTAGGAATATCCGGTCCAGGTCTGGTGCGTTCGTGAGCACGTCGATGGTAATTCCGACATCCCAATCTCCTTTGGCAGAGCCATCGGCTCGCTGAATATAGGGTTTAAGCTTTACTTTAAAGCCAATATGTCGCAACGCAGTTTGAAATTTCATTTGGCTGTCATCGCCACGATCTGTGGCATAAGCATTGGCTAGCGTGATGTCGCCGTGTTGCTCCAATATTTTCCACAGGGCACGATAGTTAAACTGCCTGTCGTAGGTGTGCCTTGTTGTGTAGTAAATGTTTTGCACATCCACAAACAGACCAATCTTATCCATCGAATGCGCTCACGCTTAGGTAGGCATGCATAATAGGGTTATCGGCCTCGTTGCGCTAACCAAATGGTGTGCGTAGAGCCCTTGCCCTGATGCGCTCGCACACGTCTTTCGTCGACAGAGAATCCGATTTTGCGCAGCCGGGACATGAACTTCGGTGCTGGTGTCGCAGACCATACGGCGAGGATGCCAGATGGCCGCAGGGCACTATAAGCAGCGTGTAGTCCTTCAAGTGAGTATAAGTTGTCGTTTTGGATATGAGTCAATCCTTCTGGACCATTATCGACATCTAGTAAGATCGAATCGTAGGCTTTAGTTGCCTGGTTGATCAGCACCCCAACATCTGCATCTTTTATCTGCACCCGATCATCCGCCAGCGGATTGCCGGCGCAGTTGCCGACAAGTTCTATATTCCACTGTATGACGCCCGGCACAAGTTCTGCCACGATAACCTCTGCGTCGGCCCCGAGAGATTGCAATGCGGTCGCTAGAGTGAAACCCATGCCTAAACCGCCGATCAGAATCTTCGCCCCTGACTTATTCCGAAACGGTTCACACGCGAGTGTCCCCAGCGCATCCTCTGAACCATGAGTCCGGCTGTTCATAAGATCACCCTGAACGCCGGCGATTCTGATCGCGAACTCGCGATCTCGCTGCAATAGACGTAACTCACCGCCGTTGTTTGGGATACTTGCCGTACCCACCATTTCCCATTTGCTCACTGTGGATCCCCAGTTCAATAGGCTGAATTGCCCGTTGCGATATGTATCGCATTTGCTAATCGTATGTAGATTCGTCTTATTTGCTATTGTGGAGACTGAAACTAGTCAGGATAGTGGTTTTAAACCACTTAATCTTGCAATGCTGCAAACTTAAGCGGCATCCCTACATTTGATGAAGCCACCGGCGAGAAGGTTTACGAATTGAAAAAAGTCATCTTTGACAATGATATCGGTATCGACGATGCCATGGCATTACTGTTCTTGCATTATTCGCCAGAGGTTGATCTGGTTGCCATCACTACGGGGTTTGGCAACGCGAGCGTTGAAGACACAACGAGGAATGCGCTTTTTGTTAAACAAAAATTCGCGATCGACGTACCTGTTTTTGCCGGCGCGTCCAAGTCGGTTGGTGAGGCGCTGCACGAAGAGTACCCAGATTTTGTCCATGGCAAAAATGGCCTGGGTGATATTGAAATTACTCCACCAACCATCGTGGCGGAATCGACTTCTGCCGCCCAGGCAATTGTCGATATCGTAAAAGCTAATCCACATCAAATTTCAATTGTTGCGGTAGGCCGGATGACCAATGTTGCTGATGCGCTTGAGATAGCTCCGGAAATTGTCGGTTTCGTCAAAGAGCTCGTCGTGATGGGTGGCGTTTTTGGCTATAACGGTCACCGGGGTAATGTGACGCCGGTTGCCGAGGCCAATATTGTGGGCGACCCGTCCGCCGCCGATCGAGTCTTTACCGCGGGCATGCCGACCACGATTGTGGGTCTTGATGTCACCGAAGAAGCGAAAATGACGGAAAGCTATATGGATCGAATTCGAACCGACTCGGGCAACGCGGGCGAATTTATCTACCAGATATCTCGCTTCTACTTTGACTTTTATGAAAAACGACACAACGAACGAATAAGTCCGATGCACGATGCCAGTGCCGTAGCCTATTTGCTGCGGCCGGATCTATACGAGACGAATTCCGCGGTTGTTCGTGTTGTGACGGAAGGCATTGCGATTGGTCAGACGATTAGCGGTGATGGCGCAGCAGAATACATCAGCGATCATTGGCGCGAGCGACCAGCCTGCAACTTTTGCGTGGGCGTTGATGCAGATGCGGTACTGGAGTTGTATGCAACAACGCTGGCGCTCGCTGGGCAAGTCTAGCGCTCTGCGGCGACTGACAGCAGGAACGCATGTCACTTCACTAAAGGTGTACTAGTCCATGCAAAAACCGATAGAAGCTAACTTCATCAACGGTCAGTGGATAAAGTCTACCGGCGATTTGATTTCTTCCGAGAATCCCGCGAGCGGCGAGGTCATTTGGCAGGCATCCATTGCTTCTGCACAAGATGTGGCGTCCGCGGTCGCTGCGGCGAAAGAAGCGTTTGTAACTTGGCGGCTTATAGACGTCGCTGATCGCGAGGCTTATGTCTCCAAGTTTGTTGACTGTCTGAAGCAACAGCAAGGTTCGTTGGCGCATGCGATCCATATCGAGACCGGCAAACCATTGTGGGAAAGCAAAACAGAGATTGCCACCATGATCGGTAAGGCGGCTACTTCCTTTGCGGCCTACCAGGATCGTACGGGGTCAAATAATAGTGACGCCAGTGCTGTGACGATTCGGTTGGCGCATCGGCCGATTGGTGTGTTCGCCGTTCTAGGGCCATTTAACTTCCCGGGCCACCTACCTAATGGACATATCATTCCGGCACTGTTGGCCGGCAATACGATTGTATTTAAACCATCGGAGCTAACGCCAGGGTTTGGTGAGCTGATGGTGTTGTGTTGGGAGCAAGCTGGTTTGCCCGTCGGTGTGATTAATCTGGTTCAGGGCGGCCGAGAGACCGGCGAAGCGCTCGTCAACAATCCCGGTATTAACGGTGTCTTATTCACGGGTAGCTCCAAAACCGGTCACGCCATCCATAAGTCGTTTGCTGGTCAGCCAGATAAGATGTTGGTATTGGAAATGGGCGGCAACAACCCACTCATTGTTGATCAACTGAGTGATTTGGATGCGGCGGTTTATACCATCATTCAATCCGCTTTTATTTCTACAGGTCAACGCTGCACCTGCGCACGCCGGCTCATTGTTGTGACAAGTGATAGCAATCAGGTGCTCGTTAAAAAATTGGTGGAGGCAACTTCAAAAATCAAGGTCGGATCGGATGATGATTGTTTTATGGGTCCGCTCATTTCAAATGGTGCTGCCGATGGTGCGCTGGCATTTGAAGCCAGGCTAGTGGCGGCTGGTGCTACGTCCCTGTTAGCGCTCATTAGAGAAGATTCAAAGCGGCCGTTTATTCATCCAGGTCTTATTGATGTCAGCCTTGCCATCGGCATTGAAGACGAGGAATGCTTTGGTCCGCTATTACAAATTCAATGGGTTGATAGCTTACAGCAGGCGGTCGAAGCAGCAAACAACACTCAGTTTGGCCTGGCAGCGGGACTGCTTAGCGATAACCACTCAGCATGGGACTATTTTTATCCGCGGATTAGTGCTGGTATTGTCAACTTCAACCGGCCCCTAACCGGTGCCAGTGGTTCAGCGCCCTTTGGTGGTGTAGGCGCCAGTGGGAACTTCCGACCGGGCGCCTACTATGCGGCAGACTATTGTGTTTATCCGATTGCCAGTATGTCTAGCGACGGCGTCGAACGACCAGATGTATTAGCGCCAGGCATTATACTTTGAGTCTATTTTTCGCTCTAAGGTGAAATGTCGTGTTCAGACTTGAAGAGCTGTATAACACCTTGAGTGATCGCTATAGAAACTCACCGGTCTTATCGGCACCTAGGGTTTAGCCTAGGGCTGGCGGCATGTCTGCTCGGTATCAAACGTTTTAAGACGAATTCTGTGGTTGCGGTTGGTGCGTAGATCGCATTTTTATCGTGAAATTTCGCTATTTTTGATCTTGATTCGTGCAGTGAACATCGACCGCTTAAGCCACGCAGTTAGGCGGCAGAACTAATAATCTAATAATCTAATAACCTAGCGACCTAACAATCGGTTGATCGTTTGATTTGGGTCAACGTAGAATTGTGCAATTCCACCAAATATTGTTGATCCAAATCGCGAAAAGCAGGTGCGGTTTGGGCTATGTCTGCGCCTTTTGTCTTTCGTCTTTAGGTTGAGCTAACTTATATTGGCTGCCTATTGGGTGTCTAAAATAGCGTCTGCAAGTATATGTTTGATAAAATCGAAAATGTATCGCCTGATGCCTTTCCTGTGAAAAGAGAATACATTCAGCTTGAGTCGGCGAGGGGGCTCGCGACGTCAAGGGCCCGAAGAAGCCGAGGGGTGCGGCTTTTACGAACAAAATATCAGGCAAAATCTGTCACAATAGTAAGGGTCGACGATAACTGGATTGGCATAGGTATTGGCGTTGGCGTTGGTCTTGATAAGATTAGCTGGGTAGGTAATCGTCCGAGCACTCTCTCCGTTGTCATTGCTACGCCGCAAGAGCCGACTTTTATCAAGGCTCAAAAAGGCGGGGAATACATCGGGTTAAATGTGAGCTTGAAATTGGCGGAGAGCATTGTGGCACCAATGCCAGTCGATCTATTTATTAAGCCTCGGTCCCTCGAAGTGCCTCCAATCGTGCACGAACGCGTCCTTAGTGATTTGGTTGACCTGTTTGACAGGTCTGACAGTGAGTTCGAGTTAAGGACCAAGAGTCTTTTAAGGCTCGTTTTTTGCAATATCAAAGATTCACCGAGCGTTGCTGTTGGTGATACTCAATTGAGATATGTTCACTCTACTATTGACTTCATTCGCCAAAAAGTGGTGGCCAATGCTCCCTTTTCGGTGAAGCAGGTGGCGTTTTCTATTGGTTGTAGTTCAAGAACGTTGGAGTATGCGTTCAAGCGACATCTAGGAATTTCGCCAAAGCAGTATATTGACCTCTATCGTCTCAATCGATTTCATGACCGGATAAAAGGTCGAACTAAATCCGAGATTTATCACATTATTCATATTATGGGGTATTCAAATGCCAGCCGGATACTGAAACAGCACAACGAATTTTTCCCGTCAGAATTCTAAATAAACTTCATTGGGTCGGGTGCCTAACACCGAGAGCAGGCACTAATACTGATACCTTTGCGCCTTCACCTCGAAAACGATCAACGCATACTGTTCCGCCTAATGCTCGGATCGAACTCAGTGCCGTGGGAATACCTACTCCTCTTTTTTGGTAACACTCTAAGGTCGCGGAAGGTTGCGCGACTGATTCCACATCCAATTGCTTATCTCTAAAAAGCGCACCCATTCGCTCAGAAGAGAGTCCTATTCCGTTGTCAGAAACTGAGACCTCTAAGTAGGTGCGGTCGTCCTCCAAAGGCGTCAAGCAAAATGTACGAGCGAGAAACTGATCCGAAACGGTCGTTCATTGCAGGCGAACAATAATCGTGCCTGAACCGTCATGCGAGGCCACGGTTGCGTTCAGTAGTATATTGGCAAACGCTAACTCAATGTCATGTCTAACGACGTAGATTTTCAGTCCTGTTGGCAGTCCGTTGACTTGGAGTTCAATTCTCTGCTTGTATCGATTCTGAAATTCGCCAATGTACGCGGTAATAATCGCCTCTGGTTCAATGAGTTCGCGTTCTGCTACTACAATGCCCAGTAAACTCTCTGGCATATGTTTTCATCTTTAAGCTTGTTTCGCTTGCGACACCCAGTTTCCGCGGCAGTATATTGGAATGACCTTCTAACAACAGGATAGAGTTGTTAATGTCATCGAGCATGTGCGTCACGAGCCTTTCTTCTTCGTTTTTTCTGACAGCTGTCAGGTCTCTTACTATCATCAAATACCGAAGTTCCTCATCGCTGTTCTAAATTGGTTGAGATAGTCACGGTGAGTGTGGATAGACTCCTTAGGGAGCAACACGATTCACTTCCACGCGGGTGTTTCATGGGTGATTGAGAGGGATCCTAACTTATCTTGTTTGAGCGTCTACCTTTGCGTCTTCTGTCTGCTCGTTGGCGAAACCGAGAGTCGTGGCATCGGTCTTGTCAGTAGTATGGAGTCATTGCGGTTGTATAGACTTAACGAAGTCTAAGAGGGTAAAGCCGAGGATAGAAAAGAATCAGGCAGAGCTCGCTAACCTCTGCGACTCACTCATCGTGGGTCAAAAGGAATTCAATGAGTATCTGCTGCTAAAATTCGTCACGATGTTTCCAGTCGTCGGACTTGAGACTGATCAAGAAGATAAAATATTGTCTGTTATTGCTGAGGCATCTCGAAGGCTAGAGCAGCAAGCTACGCTTTATTTAGTCGTAGTCGGTGAAATCGACGATAGCTTAAAGGCTACAGTCTCTCACCTCGATCAAGACTTGTTTACGAGTTGAGCCGTTCACAAATTTCGTAGGCAGCGTTGATCGATCTGCAGACAAAAACATTGAGGTTTCTTGAATGCCCTGCAATCATTCGAGCTAGACCAAATGCGACTGCTGTGTCGGCTATAAAGACTGCTCGTATTGGTGATTCGAAGAAGCTGGCTGCTAGAGATCGGCATTCGATCGAGGTTATTGCGGATGTTTGAATTGAACTACAATCGATCAATATGACGTCTGAGCATTTTTGTTGTCGATTGAAACCTTCCATGATTCTGCTAATTTCCGGAAAAGTAAAAGTCGAGCATTTTCGTATTGTTGGCTCCGCTCTTCGTCTCCATAAATTTGAATCTAGTGTAGATGTCTCGTCGACTTCACAACAGCCAAATAGCGCAGACATAGTGAGATGGAATTTTCGTGTCTTGTTGACTTGAAAAAGTAGCAGAACAATGCCGTCGTTTTCAGCGAAGACGACTCAGGCTCTAAAAAGTTAATGCTGCTTCTTCGGCGTAGTTCGTGGTGCAAGCCGATCAGCATCTACAGGGCTTTCTGCATTTTGATGATCGTGTTTTGAAAACCATTTGCGGCTACCTGGCTCGCTCTGCTGAGTTCTACTTACCCTCTTACCAGATTCAAAGGCTCGCCGAGTACTGCTGAGCCGAGTTCGATGGTCGTGAACCCATGTTCTCGGGCAGACTGCTCGCCAATATCCAGCAAGTGAGAACCTATGCCCTGGCGAATACGTGCAGGGTCGACTCTGGGATCGCTCGGTGTGTCGTCTCCACCCTTCGTATGGTCACCGCCGTATAGTGTTTTTGTTTGGCCCAACCACCGCAACTGACGATGACAGTTTTGTCGTTGTGATCTGTCGCATTCATAAAATAAGTCTGACCTTCGATCAGCGTTTGATCAACACCCATGGTTTCTTTCGCCGCGTTGATTTAATCACCAAACAAAAGTCTCTCATGTTCTCTGTGGTCGCAGCGGACATCAGGTCGATAATCGCTGGGACGTCCTTGGCTTGAGCCAGGCGGTGTATGAAGAGTGTTGTTTTCATTCTTCTTGATGCGCTTAGCATAACCGTTGTTGCGTGCTACTCTTGCGCTGGCGCGCCTGACGGTGCGCGGCAGAAAAAAACCACTGACTTAGAAAATATTGACCCAAGGGCAAGCGATGATGAAGCAACTCGAAGCAGATTATCTGGTGATTGGCACCGGCGCGGTAGGTATGGCGTTTGTCGATACGCTGCTCGATGAGTCAGAGGCCACTGTGATTATGGTGGACAATCATCATCTACCCGGCGGTCACTGGAACGACTCATACCCGTATGTTCGGTTGCACCAGCCATCGCACTTTTACGGCGTTACATCAACGCCGTTGGGTTCTGGAGCGATTGACCAGGCAGGCTCGAATGCAGGGTACTATGAACTTGCTTCTGGCGCAGAGGTGCAAGCCTATTTCGAGCAGATCATGCGGCAGCGTTTTTTGCCTTCTGGACGTGTGCAATACTTTTCTATGTCTGAGTACGATGGGGATGGCAAATTTCACAACATGATGTCCGGCCAAGAATTTGCCGTGCAGGTGAATAAACGAATCGTGGACAGCACCTACTTCAAAACTTCGGTGCCGTCCCGTCATGTGCGAAGCTACGCCGTTAGTGACGATGTTAAATGCATTGCACCTAACGAGTTGCCGACCTTAGCTCCTCAGTTTGATCACTTCTGTATTCTGGGTGCCGGTAAAACAGCAATGGATGCCGGTGTCTGGCTGTTGGACAACGGCAGTGTAGCAGATAACGTCAGTTGGATTTGCCCGCGGCAGTCGTGGCTGATAAATCGCGCAGTGACTCAGGGCAGTCTTGAGTTTTTTAAAGAATCTATTGGCGGCTTCGCTGATCAGATGGAGGCGGTCGCGCAGGCCACGTCGGTTGACGACTTGTTTGATCGATTAGAGGCCTGTGGGTTTATGCTCCGCATTGACAAAACCAAGCGGCCCACCATGTTTCACTTTGCCACCATATCGAAAGGGGAGGTGGCTCAGTTGCAACGGATCGAGAATGTCATCGAACAAGGTCGGGTGCAGGAAATAAACCGTGGTGGGTTGACCATGCAAAACGGCATTCAAGTTGGTATGCCAGAAAATACGCTGTATATCGATTGCACCGCGTCGGCGGTTGACTTCTCGTCGACCAAAACTCGGCCGGTCTATGAGCCAGACCTAATTACCATCCAGGGTTTGCGGATACCGAACCCCTGTCTTAGCGGTGCTTTCACAGCTTATGTTGAAGCACGCTACGACAGCGATGAAGAGCGTAATCGTTTGTGTCAGCCAGTGAATTTGCCGGACGATCAAACCAGTTGGCTGAAAACAACATTAGGCAATATGATGAACCAGGGCACCTGGGCCGGCGAGCCAGAGTTGAATCGTTGGGTTCAGAATAATCGGTTGGATGGATTTGCCGGAGTGATTCGGCGCGCGGATTTAACGATTCCTGAAAACGCCGCTATTATGGAGAAGCTCAATGTCAATGTGATGCCAGCTATCGTTAATTTGCAGAAGCTGATTGCTGAGTCTGAATGTTGATTTTACTCGTTTGAGAGGTGAGTTACCGTTCACGTAGGAGCGGTGATCATCCGTTTTGTCGCTATCCTTCGCGGACGTTTCTTCTTCAACTGTTGAGCAACGAGTCCTCTCGCACGCCTGATGGAAAGGCCCATTGCCTTGACCAAACGATTACTGCGTTCCCGAACGATGATCTGATTGCCATCGGTTAATTCGATATTCAACTGGCACACCTTGTCCATTCCACCTCTGGGTCCATTCAAATCCTTCAACGTAACGTGAAGCTTCCTGACTGAATGATCAAACCTTATGAAAAAACCGGAAACTCTACGCGCCAAACGATTCCTAAATGTGGCAGGTACTGTGACATTCCTTGTGTCTAGTGTTACGTCCATCAAACTCTCCCTAAGTGTTGTTCAATTGATGAGGTGATCATGCTGAAGAGGGATATGATGAACAAGTCGAACATCCATGGCGTTAGACTCGATATAACCGAAGATAGACGTTCCCTAAGTAGAGGTTGGTTGCACTAACCAGTCCGCCATCTTGTCATCAGGGCTGATAAATGCGACGAGTAACTAGCGCTATCGTGCTATATTCAATCTACTTTCCGATCACCTGAACGTTCATACCCAAAGGTAACTCTCATGAGTAAAGAACAAAAAAGTAATAAGGAAGGCAAGAAAAAATCACTTCTGACCGCAAAGGAAAAAAAGGAAGCGAAGCGGGTAAAAAAAGATGCGAAATCCAAGCATGTTGGTGATTTGTAAGTTAGACGCTAGCTGGTAGTGTTGGTTTCGTCCCGGAACTAACGGTCATAGCTGTCGACCTTGGACACTTAGGGAACATGCTGTCATACAGACTGTGACGGTTCTGATTAGGTTTTTCAGTGAGCTGCGTTGGAAACTCGTGGCCCATAAATAGTGGCATTCACTTCAGGGTCTCCCACTACGCCAGAAATGAATTCGTAGACGAACACGCCCATGATTCGTAGCTTGCCGCTCTGAACCGGCGTCACACGGTGAAGTGAATCACATCCTTTGAAGATACATAAAGCACCGCGTTCCCGACCGACAGAAATAATGGTGTCATCTCGCTTGCCACTGAGGACGTCGCTGACGTGATCGTAGTTTTGGTCTGGGAGTGAGCGTGTGTTCGGTGACATCTCGAATTGACCACCTGAGTCAGCAGGCTGAACCATCAGCGTCATGGTGAATGAGTTATCCGAATCAAAATGCCAGGACGATTCATCGCCATTCTGATAGCAGACATAATTTGCCGGCTGATAAGTGTCCTCATTATCGTACAGCTCGCCTTCATTAACGATCTCCGCGACCAGTTCACGGACGAGATCAGATTGATAGAACAGCTTGAGAGGCGATGCGTCTGAAATCTGATCGTAAGCAATCATCCTTACGCTCGATCTATCTTGCAAATTGCGCGGATGGTCGTCAGGAAAAGAGGGATCTGTCTGTCGATGTAAGTAACAATTACGCAGCGAGTTGTTGTGATTTGACTCCGACTCCAATTTGCTTGCTTCGCCGCTCATCACATCTAGAGCTGCCGGTAGGACAATTTCAGGTATGACGCAATAGAGCTGATTCGCAAGATCAGTTTTGCACTGTTCGACAAGGGTGATTCGCAGGGGATCGTCCTTGTCATGCAGCGGATATTTTTGCAGGTCCAGTAGGTTCTCTATTTTCATGGTGATAGCTGTCCTCGGGTGAGTCTTGCCGATACTACCGCACCCCACTGTGCGAACAAAATATTCGGGAAAGTTGTGCTCGATAGTCCTAACCGGTGGCCTTATTTAATCGTCCAACTTTAGCGCTGTGGCTCATGGAACATGCTGGTTCGGCCACCATCGATTATCAGGTCGTGGCTATTCACGAACCGGCCTTCATCGCTGGCCAAATAGAGTGCGCCAGTGGCGATATCCAGCGGCAAGCCAGTTTTCTGCATCGGTGTTGCGTTAGCAAGGTTGCCCTCAAGTTTCGCCATCTTTGTCGCATTCTGGTCGTCGCTTAACGTGTTCGCACGCGCCGAGCCACCATAGAAAATGGGTGTCGCAATTGCGCCGGGAGAAATACAGTTGACGCGAATGCCGCTGGGCCCAAGCCGAACCCCGGCAAGTTGGGTGTAGTGGGTCAACGCTGCCTTTGCGGCTGAGTACAGTAGACCACCCTGATTATCGCGCAACGCGGCAATACTCGAATTGTTGATGATGCTACCGCCACCCCTGGCCTGCAAATGCGGCACAACATGTTTGATGCCGAGTACCGCGCTGCTAAACAGCAATTGCATGGCGTAATGTATGGTGTCCTCGTCAAGGTCTGTGATATCTCCTGTAGTGGGGCCACCCGCATTGTTAAAGAGAATGTCGATGCCATCAAAAGTTGCGGCGGCAAATTCGATGGTCTTTGCGATGTCGGCTTCGCGCATGACATCAGCGGTTATAAATTGGCAGGCATCTCCTAGTCGATCTGCGATGGCAGCGCCTTTTGCCGCTGACCGGCCACAAATCACAACTTTGGCGCCTTCCGCAACAAACAGTTCTGCTGTTGCCTCGCCAATGCCACTGGTGCCGCCGGTGATCACCGCAACTCTATTCTCTAAACGTCCTGCCATTTCTCTACCCTTAATGTTGTTTTAGTTTTTGCAGTCTTCGTGTTGGTCGCTCGAATTTTTTCTTGGTGCAACCAAAATAAAATTCGGCTTGAAAAGCATTGCCACCCTAGAACATATAGAAAATTTCTGCCACAGAGTGTTGTTCAGATGCCGCACTACTATGACGAAACTCGACAAACCAATTGCCAGTCCGGCTGGAACGAAAATAGCGTGCCTAATTACCAGCCATTAGGTGGATAAAGTGAAGTCAAAATCCACCTACTGGATTATCTGGTGTTCAAGCATTGCCGACGACGATAAGCAGACCCTCTGGCCCATTTATTTGACGCGGTGTGATGAAATGCGCTCCGACTCTGTGAAGCGATTTAGCTCTGGAGCGTCCGCTGAACGCCTAAACGTTAGAGAACGCCGGCCACAATCTTTTTAAGCGCTCACAGGAGGTAACAGAAGTCATTCATCAGTTCCTAAGTGGCGAGCGTATGACGAAGGAGCAGATCACAAACGAGCTGCCGGTGTTTGTGCTGTCTGCTTAATGGCAGATTAAAGTGGTAATGCTAAATCGACGAGACCTAGGATAACCGGTCCCTAGGTCACCTCAAGTTGCCTGTGAGGATCCCGATAGGAGCGAGCTGTTCTTAACTGAATCGATTCGCTCGTAGCGCGTCCGTCTTAATACTACGAGACAATTGCAAATGATTATTATTAACATTAGTATTCCGACACTTCAAAATACCGGAAAAACCACATGCAAAAGTATTCTATTCGGATCTCAGGATTTCTTGCTCTGATGATCATTGGTGTGGCTCAGGGGTTACACGCTACTGAACCTAAGCTCGAAGAAGTCACAGTCGAAGCGACTCGTATCGAACAGCCAGTCACTTCCATCGCTGGTGCTGTCACGATTGTTGGCCGTGAATCCATTCAGATCCAGTCGCAGATCGCAGATGATCTCGCCAGTGTGCTTTCCAGAACAGTTCCTGGCTTTGCACCCAGTTCACAAAAATTGGCGGGCCGTGGTGAGACTCTTCGCGGGCGTAATCCGCTATACTTGATTGACGGCGTTCCTCAACACAATGCATTGAGAGACGGTCAAAGAGATGGGCACTCGCTAGATCTGGCCTTTGTTGAGCGTATTGAAGTCATTAGCGGATCGAATGCTATACAGGGGATTGGTGCTACCGGTGGCGTCGTCAATACTGTCACTCTATCGCCAAAATTTAATGAAGATTTCCAATTCGATGTTGGCGCCCGGTTTGGCAGCGACGACGGATTTGATGGTGATGCGGCGAGTTATAAGGTGCAAGCGACTATGATGGGAGGCAATGAACAATTTGCATTAGCAGCCGGAGTCGCGTTACACGAGCGGGGCTTGTTCATTGATGCGAACGGTGATGCTGTTGGGCTATACCCCACCCAGGGTGACATCATGGACTCGTCTTCCGAAAACCTATTCTTGAAAGGCGCTTGGCGAGCCACTGATGACATGGTGGTGAAGCTGATGCTGAGTGATTTTAATTTAGAACGAAACGGTGATTTTCGTAGTGTGAATGGTGACCGCGCAATCGGCTTACCAACCGGTACAATCGAGGGTAGCCCGGCTGCGGATGTGGGTGACCCCGCGAGCAATGAAGTCACTGCGGTTTCAGTAACTTTGCAGCACGATGACTTCTTAGGTGGGTCTTTCACCGCCCAGGTGTTTGATCAGAGCCACGAAGCATTGTTTGAAGGTGGCACATTCGGCGATTTTTTTAGGCTAACGCCAGCGGGTGGCCCCTTTCTTGATCAGTCAGCGATTGTGTCCGACAAAAATGGCCTAAAAACCACCTATCATCGCGCACTCGACAATGGCGTTAACATCACAGTGGGTCTTGATTGGTTTCGTGATGATTCAGCTCAAGAGTTGGCGCAAAGCGGTAGGCAGTGGGTGCCGACCACGCGGTTTGAATCGATTTCACCTTTCGCACAGGTGGGTTGGATGGTCACGCCCACCGTAACCTTGTCTGCGGGCGCTAGACGTGAATATGCCGGGCTCGAGGTTGACGATTACACGACGATTGCAGCTGCCAATAGCACCTTCGTGGGTGGTGGTGATCCTGATTTTGAAGAGACCTTGGCGAACTTCGGAGTTGTCTGGCAGTTTGCGGATGACTGGCGCGTGTACGGTTCCTATAGCGAAGGTTTTACGATGCCTGATGTTGGGCGAGTGTTACGAGGCGTTTCAACATCGGGGCAGGATGTAGAGACATTGCTCAACGTTGAGCCTGTAGTCACGGATAACCTTGAAGCGGGCCTCGAGTTTGATAACGGTAAACTTCAAGCGCGCCTCACCTATTTTGAGTCAGAGGCAGAAAACGGCTCCAGATTACGTACGAACAGTGCCGGAATTTTCGAAGTAGAACGTCAGCGGACGGAAATCGATGGGTTCGAGGTGGTTGTTGAGTATCAGTTTAGCGACACGCTAGGATTTGGCGCTAACTATTCTTCTACAGATGGCCGGTTTGATTCCGATCGAAATGGCAGTATCGACTCTGACTTAAATGGCCTCAACATTGGTCCTGACCGACTCAATGCTTACATTTATGGAAACTTATCGGACGCCATAGATTGGCGCTTGCAGACCTATCGTGTTGAAGATCGAGATTTTGACGGCGTCAATGGCCCGAGTGCAGCTAATTTTGATGGCTATACCCTTGCGGACCTAGCGCTGCGCTGGCAGGCCAAAAGTGGCTTATGGTCGCTGGCCGTCGAAAACCTGTTGAACGAAGATTACTTTACTTATTTCGCCCAAGTCGAGCCTTCACAGCGCAGTGACACCTATTTTACGGGTAACGGGCGAACTCTATCTGTTGGCTGGCAGCGCCAGTTTTAGATATTGATGCTGGTTCTACTCCATCGCTGGTTAGGCGTTTTTGCTGGTAGCGTTCTGATACTGCTAAGTCTCAGCGGCTTTCTGTTGCTGTGGATGGATGAATATCTTGACTGGCGGTATCCCGCGTTGCCAGACAATGCAGGATTGATTGCACCGGATGCAAAGCTGATTGAGGCGATTTTTCTATCGGCGGATCCGCAGGTCGCGTCACTGGGTATGCCGACAGCTTCTCGGCCCTTTTATCACGCCTATCTCGCTGGCGGGGGGCAACAGGTTTATCACCCAACGAGCGGTGAGTTATTGGCTAGCTGGACCTGGATCGACAGTGTACCCCTGTTTTTGTTTGAGCTTCACGCCAGACTAATTATGGGCGAGGTCGGTCATCTAGCGGTTGGCGTGACCGGCATTGTTTACGTCATCAGCATTGTCTCAGGTCTGCTCGTTTGGTTGCGACGAAGGCGCATATTTAGAGTTCGATTCCTGCTGCCTACAAGCGTCAATTGGGTGTCGTTGCTAAAGAGTCATGCGGCGCAGGGCGTCGCGATGTCACTGCTGTTTTTAGCAACTAGCGTCACCGGCATCGCGATGGTGTTTCCTGATCCATTTCGAGTCGCGCTTAATTACGGCTTCGGTGTTAGTGGTACTCTTAGACCGCAGGTCTGGGAAGTAGCCGCGCACTCAGGCGAAATCGATTGGTCGCGCATACTTGTGGCAACAGAAAAGGCATTGCCCAACGCAGCGCTGCGCTTTGTGACACCGCCTCGCACTGATACCTCGCCACTCATGCTTCGCCTCCGTATGCCAACGGAGCTGCACCCTAACGGTCGCTCCTATCTAGCTGTAGTGCCCAAATCGGGTGAAATATTAGAGGTTATTCGCGCGCCCGAACTTGGGCTGGGGCCGATAATCTTTGATGCGTTTTATCCTGTCCATTCCGGTAAGACGAACTGGTTTGGCCATAGGTTTGTGCTTGGTCTGGTGTCTTTGTCGCTGCTTTATCTGGCTGTGAGTGGCTTGAGCATTTTTGTGCAGCGTCGTACGTTCTGGCGCAGGCCTTAGAACCTGTCAACCGAGTAGGGCGCTAGCGGCACGGGTGGTTCACGTTCCGTGATGATCGCCTGCACCAGGTCTGCTGTGATGGGTGCCAGCGTCATGCCAATATGACCATGACCGAATGCATAGATAACATCCTTGCCGTGCTTTGAGGCAGATATCACCGGCCTACTGTCAGGCAACGAAGGACGAAACCCTAGCCAGGATTTATCTGCGGGCGGCAGGTCCGGGAAAAATCGTCGCACGCCTCGGTCCAATACGTCGAGACGGTGTTTTGATAGCCTTGGGTCCATATTGCCAAGTTCGACTGTTCCAGCGACCCGCAATCGTCCTGCCATAGGACATAGATAGAAGCCCCCGGCAGTGAAACAAACCGGCCTGTTCAACAGCGCGGTGTCACAGTCGTATTCCAGGTGGTAACCCCGTTCGCTGATTAGAGGTATGAAGTCTCCCACTTGTGCTGCCAGTTTTTTCGCGTGCACACCCGCTGACAGGACCACAGTGGTGGCACTCATCTGCTCGCCGCCTGCCAGTGTTACGCAGGGGCCACTCGGTCGCCGCTTTATGCTCATCACTTGATCACGAATCAGGCGTCCACCCGTATCCTTAAAAGCCTGATAAATCCTTGCGCACGTGGCACCCGGATCACTCAGGAACAGTGCATCAGGAAAATAGGCGCCACCGCTGGTGGTCTGAAACAGGCCGGGTTCCAGTTGGGTCAGCTCATCTGCGTCGAGCATTTCTGCATTCACGCCTAGCGTTCGACGAAAGCGCATATCTCGCTCGCCAGCTTTGAAGGCTGCATCGTCGGCGTAAAGATAGAGGCAGCCTTTTGCGTGCAGAAGCTGTTTCCCATTTACATCCTCTGTGAGCACTTGCCATCTTGGCGCAGCGTCGGCAACAAGTCTGGTGATGGCGTCTGTATTGGCGATAAAGCGCGAGCGGCGGCACTCGAGGAGAAATCGCGCCAGCCAGGGTACAACCGAGGCAAGTGCCGATCGTTGGATGGCGAGTGGGCTATCGCGATCAAACAGTAGTGAAGGTAGTTGTCGAAATATACCAGGATGTCCGACAGGCAGTGTGGCGTAATCGGCAATGGTACCGGCGTTGCCGTATGAGGCGCCACTGCCTGGATCGGCTGGGTCAATGAGCGTCACCTGCATGCCCTCACGTGCGAGCCTTAGGCCTGTTGTTAGGCCAATGATGCCAGCGCCAACAATCAGGATTTCAGTGGTCTTGTTCATTGGGTGTTTCTAAACAAGGGTGGTTCGCACAGTCAGCTGTTCAAGCCCTCGAAAGAAAGCTGAATTTGACCAGACGAGATCCTGCTCTGCTAGAGAACAGTCGGGAAATTTGTCGAGCAATTGGTTGAGCGCCACTTCGGCCTCGAGTCTCGCCAGTGGCATACCCAGACAGAGGTGAATGCCATGGCCGAAGCTGAAGTGCTCAAAGGCTTCCCTGTGAATATTAAATGCCTCGGGGTCTTGCGCGACTTTCGGGTCCCGGTTTGCTCCGGCGATTGATAAAAGAATGAGCTGACCTTTTTTGAAAGTGTGACCCTTGTAATCAAAAGTCTGTGGCACCAATCGCGACAGCGCTAGAACGGGAGGCTCAAGCCGTAGCGCCTCTTCTATGGCATTCTTCAGCAGCGCGCGATTCGATCGAACTTCCGCCAATTGGTCGGGATGCTGCAACAGCAGCCAAAGGCAGTTACTGATGAGTCGTGTCGTTGTCTCATGCCCAGCTACCAGCAGAATGGTACAAAGCGACAACAGTTCCTCAATGTTGAGCTTGTCGCCATCTTCCTCTGCTTCGATTAACGCTGAGATCAAATCCTGGCCGGGCATTGTTCTTTTTGCATCGACCAGTTCTTGCAGGTAGGCGCGCATGGCAAGGTCGCCCAGGACCGCGCCACGAATCGCGTCCGGATTGAGTATCTCTGTGTATTTAATGAGGTCTGCAGACCATTGCTCAAAATAGTGTCGATCCCCAGTAGGTACGCCGAGCATTTCTGCGATGACAATTGCAGGCAGCGGCCTCGCCAGTGCTTCCATCACCTCGATCTCGTCATTGCCTGCGACCGCATCCAATAACTCTGCAACAAGCGCATGAATTTTTGGCGCTAACGATTGAATGAAGCGGTTAGTAAAGCTATGCGCTGCTAATTTTCGTAAGCGTGTGTGGTCTGGTGGATTCAGATTGATGATATTGGGATAGTCGATGATCGGCGTCACGAGGCCTTGCGCAGCTGACCGTATCACCCGTTGCATCAGTGCGCTGTCAAGCACTTCACTGCTGAGTCGCTTATCACGCAAAAGTGCTTTTACATCTTCATGGGAAATGACGGCCCAGCCGTTAATCATATAGGTGCGGAGAATGTCCCCCTTGTGACGAAGCCGCGCGATCATGGGATGCGGCGATGCCTCACCGCTGGGGTCGACAATAGAGTTGCCCCATAGTCGATCCATCATCACCATCGTCTGCAGACCAGCTTGAATCGACCAAGAATAAACTCTTGCCAGGGTAGTCGCGATGGCAGTTCTCCTTCCTCAAGCCAAGATGGGATCCCAATCCAGAGAGTAAAGCGCCAGAGTCTATTTGGCTACCTTATTTGGCTGCACTTTTTGGTTGTTAAGAAGTGAGGCACAGGCTCAGGATTAATCTAACTTGACCTGATATTCCAGTGTGAAACTGGCACTGCCATCATTCATGACACCCGTCATGGGTATTTGGAAATCCGTGACGTTGGCGTCGAAGACCTGGGCTGGCCCCGCAGGGACTGGGTAAGTAAAAGAAGTGTCACCATTGTCAAAAATTTGGGTGCCCATGCTTAGCCCGCTTCCGCCATCGGTAAATTGAATGTGAACACCATCAGCGTAACTGTGAAACCCGAATGAGACCATCGGTGGCAAGTCGTCAGTGATATTGACGCTGGTCGCGACATCGTTGCCGGTGTTGGTCACTATCACTGTGTAGATAATCACTTCGCCGGGAGAGGCCGTTGGTGTGTTGCTGCTTTTTACCACGGTGAGAGCCGGTGCACTGACGACAACGGGGGTCGTTGCACTGTTATTGCCGGTGTTAGGATCGGGTTGGCTCGCAGAACTCACTGACGCTGTATTAGAAAATGTATTACCGAGCAGTGTTGTCACGGTCACTGTAATATCCAGGGTTCTGCTTACCCCTGAGTTTAGACCCCCGACGAACCAGAAGCCGGTAACAGGATCATAGCTACCTTGGCTGGCAATGTGTGAGACGTAAGTCACCTGCCCGGGCAGTTCGTCGGCAAGTTGTACACCAGTTGAATCTGCGGCACCATTGTTGGTGATTGATACTGCGTAAGTAATGTCTTGTCCCGGCGCCGGTGTATTGTCATCAACGGCTTTTTCAACGAATAAATCAGCGCCCACTGTTGGCGATACGCCGATGCAATCGACGGCTTCATAGTCCGTAAAGTTGAGTGCGCGTTGGTTTGATCCGATACCTGTCGACTTATCAATTTCGAAGACAGTGTTTCTGGTGCCGGAAGCACCCCACAATTGTCCTGATGGATCGCTGCCAAGGCCTTCGACGTCCGCTATCGTGATGAGAGACAAGTCCGTTGCATTACCGTTAGCCTTGTTGACTAAAATTAGCCTATCCGTTGATCCGCCGTTGTTAACCGCGGCGTACATTTGGCCCGTTGTCGCATCAACGGCGATGTCGTCGGTAATGTTGTTGGCGGCGATGGCCTGTAGCACGACATAGTCATCGCCACCGAATGCGCCGGTCACGAAGGTGCCTAAGGTCGTATCTATCTGGAAAAGTAAGTCCTGCCCGGCGCGCTCGTGAACACCATATAGGACGTTGACGGAATTAAATGCATCGAACGCCATACCGTCCACATCGGATAAGTTAATGTTGCCAGCGGGTCCGCTTGCGGTGCCAAACCCTGAGCCGATCGTTGACCAAGAACCATCAACCTGGCTGAGTATGCCCAGTTGATCTCCATCCGCGCCATAGAGAACCTCGTTGGCAGAATCCCAGCCAATGGCCTCGATGGAGCTCGTTCCATTCGATGGGTAATCTGTAACGGTTCCCTCTGCTGTGTCGTACAGGCTCAACCGATTGCTGCCATCAGAGAAGACATAACAAAGTTGTTCGGTATTGCCGCCAATAAAAGTGTCCTCCGTAGCAGAGTTATCTGAAGTCTGAGTATCTACTGAGCTTGCGTTAATGCTAACGGTGTTGGTAATGGTCTGGGCGGTGCCCGGTGCGGTGACGAAAATCGTCACAGCGACGGTATTGCCATTGCCGATCGTGCCAAGTGCGCAACTCACTGTGCCACTGCTTTCGCTGCACGCGCCTTGATCTGTAAAAACCGAAACGAATGACAATGCTGAGGGCAAGATGTCCGTCAATGTGACGTCCGTTGCGGTTTCAGGGCCGAAATTGGTTACCTCGATCTCGTAGTTATAGTTTGTGTTCACCGGTACCGGGTCTATTGAATCGACCTTAGTGACGGCAATATTGGCTTGCCCTGAAATTCCTTCTACGTAATTGATGGTGAGCACGGGTGCGTCGCCGCTGCTGCCATTAAAAGCTTCAGCGGTCCTTTCCCCCCAACCCTCCAAGACAAACGCCATACTGTTACCGCTTGCCCAACCGCCTTGGTCTATCAATTCCTGTATGACGCTGGCGACGTCTGGTGTTTGTTGAGCGCTGCCGGACTGGCCCGCTGTCCAATCGGGGATATCAGCCCACTCGACGCTATTGGTCGCCCGAACTCGATTAGAAATATCATTTGTGCCACCAAATGTTCCGGGGTTTGCATTTAACACGCCAAATATTTCGGAGCTGGTGTCGTCTTGATCTGATTCATCGGCGGTAAATAGAATGCTTGCTGAAGTAATGGTCGCGCCAGAGGGCACTGTAATATTGGTAAACCTTAAGCCAATGAGTTGCGCAGTGCCGTCTTCGTGCACCAGTTCTAAATCAGAACTGCCGTTATCGATGTTGCCAGTGGTGGCGTTCTCTTCAGTATCCCGGTTGTTGTTGTCGATGTTCTCTTCTTCGATTGTTGCGGCGCCGCAGCCACTGCCCGCGTCATATTCGATATGAAGCAGTGGTTCATCGCCATTGCCATCTCGAGATTCAGCAACCCGGCTGCCGCCTCCGCCGATAACAATGAACACCATGTCGTTGCCGCCACTCCAGCCACCTCGGTCAACGATCTCTTGGACGATGGTTTGCATACTCGGTGTTTGATAGGGGTTACCAGCGACCCAGGCGGGTACACTGTTCCAACTCACTTGCGCAGTTGTCGCTGTTCGATTGGATATATCGCCGTTGGTTGTTGAAAGATTACTGGCGTCATCGCTATCGTCAGCGTAGAACACCAGATTGGTGATCTCAGCGTTGCTTTCGTCAGCTTCAAACTCAAGGTAAGTGCTGCTGCAGATGGTCGAGCCCTGGGGAACGTCTACATCTCTGAACTGTAAGCCGACGAGTTGCGGTTCACCACCTTCAAAGTTGATTTCAAGGTCACTACTTGTGGTTGAGACAGCACCTGAGTTGACGCTTTCTTCAGCGTCATCACTACCTGTGTTTATTTGGCGTGACAGAGTTGCCGCGCTGGTTTGCGTGGATATGCAAGCAAGTATCAGCGCTATCAAAGAAAGTACGCTGTATCTGAATTTTATTGCTGGTGGCCGCACGGACGCTCATTAATGGGAGTTCTTTACATTGTAGCCCACCGGAGCTGGCGACTTGTGTGGCGAATGTAAAGACGAGATCTCTTTTCGGCTAGCATAAACGCCGCTATCGAGTGCCCGCTGTCGCGTCCTGGATGGGTGCAACCACCTCAAGAAAGTTTCGGCCAATCGGCATCAAGGCATTTTCTAGTCCGAACGCGGCGACACCATCATCGACATAACACACGTTAATGCCGAGGATGGCTGTTAGGTCTTCGATAACGGGCTTGAGTTATCCCGCGCCAAGGCAGATCTGGTGTAGTTGAATACTCACTGGTCGTCACCTCCAACAACCTCTAACTTAGAAAAATTGGCCGCACGTTTTTCTACAAACGATGCGACGCCTTCCTTAAAGTCATCGCGCGCCAGGCTTTCATCCATCCAACGGGTGGACTCCGCCATCGCCTCTCCCAGTTCACGGTTTAAGTGTTTATAGACCTGTCGTTTCATCATCATGATCGACGCTGGTGCTGACGTGCCTGCTATGTCGCGCAAATATTGCTGTGCTTCGCTGCAGCAGGTGCCGGGCTCACAGAGTCTATTGGCATAGCCAATGCGGAAGGCTTCTTCGCCGTCAATCCGGCGTGAGCTCCAGACCATGTCGAGGGCATTGGAGGGGCCAACAATGCGTGGCAGCATCCAGCTGGTGCCATGCTCAGCGATTAAGCCGCGAGGTGCAAAAGAGGTGACCAGTTTGGCTGTGCGGTCCATAAAGCGCATGTCACAAAACGTGGCGTAACTGAAACCGAGTCCAGCCGCCGCGCCGTTGATCGCCGCAATCAACGGTTTGCGCAGGCCGAGAAAATAGGTCGGTGATGCCTGATAGTTAGGGTCGTCGTCGGGATTGCCCGGGTTCGCCCGCAGATGGTCAAAGTTAGCGGTGGTACGTTCACCTGCCTCGCTCATTGACCCCAGCGCATTCATGTCCACACCAGCGCAGAAACCGCGGCCCGCTCCCGTTAGAACCGTGCCGATCACCTCTGGGTTGCGCTCCGATCGATCCAGGGCGTGGCGAATCTCTGCCTGGGTTAATTCCGTCAGTGCATTGAGTTGGTCCGGCCGGTTCATCGTGATGGTGGCGACGGGGCCTTCGACAACGTATTGAATCTCCAGATAGTCCGGCATAGCCATTCTCCTTATATTGTAGAAATGAATAGTCGAACAGGCTACCGCTGTAAGGCATAGCTTGTCGAGTTAGTGAAGGTAGACGTTCTCTTATGCACCCTTAAACTCAGGTGATCGCTTTTCGAGAAAAGCCTCTCGGCCCTCTTTGTAGTCACTTGATTGGCGAATGGCGGTTCTCATGGCGAGACCCACTTCTTTCGCTTTGAAGTCATCTTCAAATACACTGCGCCATAGGGTTTCTTTTTGGGCACGTATCGCGAGGGGCCCGCTCTCGGCGCAGATTCGTTTAGCCAATTCGAGTGCAGTTTGTTGCACCTTACCCGCGTCGCTGATGACTTCCACAAAGCCAGCCCGCTCGCACCAGTCAGCACTTTTGGCATCTCCGGGGGTTAAAAATGCAAAGGCCTTTGAATAGCCGATTTTTTTGGCGAGTTTAATGGGAATATCAACGGCGTTGGTACCAACCTTGGCCTCGGAAATGATGAAGCTCGCCGTAGGGTCGGCAATGATCATGTCGCAGCAGAGTGCAAGGCTCATCCCCTCGCCGACACAGAATCCGTGTACTGCAGCGATGATGGGTTTGTTGGTCACCATTTGAGTATCTAGGTCTAGTTCGCCAAGGGCAGCATTCACTCCTTGTTTAGCATTTTCGTTGAGGGCGCTGACGTCAGCGCCGGCACTAAATGCCCGGTCGCCTTTCGCTTGAATAACGGCCACCCAGAGGTCGGGAGAGTTGGCGAATTTTCTTAAGGCTTCATTGACACCTTCATACATAGCCGCATCGAAGGCGTTCAACCTTTCGGGGCGATCAAGGGTTATGATCGCGACTCTGTCGTCTTGTTCAAAGATGACTCGATCTTGAAATCGTTCGCTCATAAGGGGCCCCTGGCCATAAGATTCAATGGTTGAGCACTTCAACCAGTTTCGACTTGCCGGTTGTGCCGGTTTGTATTTCGAAAGTGCCTCTGTTTTGTAGTTGAATCAATGCTCGAAAACGTAACTGGTGGTGGAGCACCTTTTCAATTTCGATAGCAAGCGTCTTAAGTTGATCAGGGCTGAGATTGTTAACATGTTCGACCAGAACTGTGACCGGCGGATCTGCGACCGGGCCGGGCGTGGGCAATACCATTCTGATATTTCCGGTCGTTTGGTTAGACAGTCGGTTGACGACATCTCGCACGGCGTTAGGGAATACATTGACGCCCTTGATGAGCAGCATATCGTCGACTCTGCCTTTAAAGGTCATTCGTACACCCGGGCGACCGCAGTCACAGGGTTCGGTATTGATGCGGATGATATCTTTGTCGCGCCAGCGTAACAGCGGTCCGCATTCTCGGTCTAACCCGGTAAAAATAACTTCGCCTTCAACGCCGTTTTCGGTAGGCATTTGTTCCAGGGTTTTGGGGTCAACAATTTCAAAGTAGGCGTTGTCTTCGGCATAAAAATGAATACCGGCGTGGGCCTCGCAGGATATTCCGGTGGGACTGTGGCAACCCGTCGCGCCCATATTGTCGTAGACGGTCGCGCCGCCAAAACCTGCTTCAATCTCGCCGTAGATCTCGGGGATGCTGCCACCAGGCTCTCCGGTGACGACGACCTTTTCGATACCGAGAGACTTTGGATCGATGCCGGCCCTGTCTTGCATGGTTGCCGCCAGATGCCTGGCAAAAGATACGGTGGTACGGATCATTCTAGGGCGGGTTTCCTGAGCGATTTGCGCGACCCGCTCAACACCACTCAACGCGCCAACAGGGACGACGCAGGCACCGTACGCCATCATCGAATCCACGGCCGGCATACCCGCAATCCACATAGAAAGCACGCTGGCATGTAGAACCACGTCGCCGGGTTCGATGCCGATTCTCTTCAGCCCACGGGCAGTATTCTCCGCAGCGATGGCCCGGTCTGTCTTGGTAAAACCGCTGAAAGTTGGTGAGCCCGTGGTGCCGGATGAAGACGACACTCGATTGACGAGTTTAGGATCGCAGGTGATATGTAGGCCAAAGGGATGGCCGAGTTGCTCTTTCGACCGTTCCTGACTTTTTCGTTCTTCATCCTTGTCGAAGAAGGGAAAGTCTTGATAGTGCTCGAGGCTTTTTAGATCCGAGGGTTTAACGCCGGCGCTGCGAAACTTGTCGTGGTAATAAGGGCTCTCTTGATCCACCCGTTCGACGAGCGTCTTTAGCTTAGCAAGTTGCAGGGAACGCAGTTCATCCCGAGTCATATTCTCTGCTTTGGGGTTCCACAGGGTTGCCAAGGTCGTTTCCTAAACAATCGAATAGCTCAAATTGTTTCATTGCTGGGCGCAAATAGAAACCTTGTCTTTAATAAGGGAAAGTTTAGCGGTAGTCAGGCAAGCTCAGCCGTTCCATTGACTCACGAAGTTCTGCGGGGATGGAAATCGCCTTTCTGGCATCCAGGTCCATGCACACAGCCGCATGATCGGTGATGCCCAGTAAAAGACCGGTCTCTTTGTTGAAAATCCAGTGCCGGGTGTGACGCCATTTGTCGCCTAAGGTAATGTCCGCGCTCATGGACAGTAGGGTTTCGCCAAGTTTGGGCAGGTGCCAATTGATATTGCGAATTTCCATCATGGCAAAGCTATAACGGCGGCCCTGTTCATCTCTTTGTAGGGGCGGCCCCATATTTTTTAGGTCTTCGCCGGGTTGAGGGCGAAACATGATAAACAGCGGGTCGACATCTTCTTTCAAACTTTCGAATTCGTCGCAGTCCTCGGGCAGTACAATACCCTCGCGACGTCCGTTCATGCTGCTGGGGCTAGATTCCTCGGGAATGAGCAGCACCATCTCTTCCAGCGTCACCTGCTTAGGAGGCAGTAACTTGAGAGACCTGGGTTGCCCATGGGCCGGAATGGCGACATTGTTGTTGGCCAAACCCTCCTTGCTATGGTTGCCGAACTCGTTCATTGGGATGATGGATTCCGTGCCGCGATCAACGAGATTGGTGTTGATGATAAAGGAAGCAGCAAGGTGGTCGTCATCGAGGTTTCTTATTTCATAATACCCACTCACCCCGGATTGACCTTCGATGGCCGTCAGGCCGCCGAATACACCGAGTCGGGCACCGGCAAACTGTTCCCGGTGGAAGCGGTTATAGGTGTCGGTTCGCTTAAGCGATTGTCCTGCCTGGGCTGTAATACCTAGTGTGCGTATCAAGTTGACGTTAGCGGTCACAGCCCGGGCGACATAGAAGCGAACGTTCAGATGCCCAAGGCTGTCGATTTCGGATTCATCGACGACAGATTCGTGTAGTAAGTTGAGTTCACTCATAGGCGCGCACCCTAGAGATTAGCCGAGCATAGTTCAAAAACTATCGCTCACGGGAATTGGGTGCCATAAGTGATGGCTCATCGCTAGCATTGGCTATAGCGCGTATAACTCTGTGTGCCGAAGAAGAGTGTAATCGACTGATACGTATTCAAAAATAATTTTGCCCAGCGTCATCATTGCGATTAGCAGCGCAGCTGCCCTGTGGGTGTTCATGCAGGAAGATCCACCGCAAACGATTGATAACAAACCACCGACGATGCTGGTTGATGTCATGCGTGCCCATGCCGCGAATGCAACAATTACCTTGACAGCTCAAGGCAGTGTGACTCCAGAACCGAAACGATGTTGATCTCTGAAGTATCGGGGTTGATCACCGAAGTTTGCCCCGCATTTGTCGCAGGCGGATTTTTCAGCAAAGGCGACTAGCTGGTTCGAATCGATGACCGCAACTATCGAGCAGAAGTACCGCCCGCCGCTGGTTAAGTTGATCAAGGCGCGTTACACCACGCTCGCTGTGTTTATTGGCATGTTAATACTGGCGGTTGGTTTCGTAATGGGGCCTTATGTCAAAACCGTTTTTTTTTCGAACATGTCATACGATTTCATTATGGCGCAGCTCGAAATGGTCGATGACACATCGCCGGCTCAAGTGGCTAAGCTCGTTGAGTGACTGAATAACTCGCTTCTTGAGCTTGACGATGAGTAAGCTGAAGATGACAAGTTCCTGAAGAATATGGCGGCGGCAGCAGAGCTCCGTCATCAACATCTGAGGCGCGACGATGGTGTTTGCGATATTGAGAATTCCAACACCGGCAGTATTCCAGAAATTAATCTGAAGATTAAGCCTTCTGCAGAAGCGCTTGGGTTAGCGCTGACAGATCTTGCAAGCCAGGTGCGAGACGCATTTTATGGTGTGGAAGCGCAGAGGCTTCAGCGTGGACGAGAAGAAGTAAAGGTCATGGTGCGCGATCCCCGCGAAGAACGAGAATCGTTGGGTAACCTCGAATCCATGTATATCAGGACGGTCGACCGTGATGAGCTGCCGTTTAGTGCGGTTGCGGATATCGAAACACGGCTTTCGCCTTCTACTATCCGTCGAACCTGGGGTAAGCGCGCGATTGTCATCTCTGCTGATATCAATAGCACGGTCACTCAGCCGGGTAAGATCGTCGCCGATGTCACTGCGGGTGACTTCGCGAAGCAACTTGCCCAATCGCACCCCAGTGTTCGAATCGAACTTGGCGGCGCGAGCCAGGAAGAAGAATTAGTTCAACGCATGATCCTAGCTTTCGTGCTGGCGCTGTTCGGAATCTACGCCTTGACGGCCATCCCACTAAAATCTTATCTACAGCCGTTCCTCATCATGGGTGTGATTCCATTTGGCATCATTGGTGCGCTGATCGGTCACATTGTCGTTGGCATTCCTTGTAGTGCGCTATCTATCTACGGCATTGTTGCGCTGGCGGGTGTGGTGGTTAATGACAGTATTATTCTGGTTGATTTCGTGAACAAGTCTGTCGCGGATGGAATGGATATTGTGGAGGTTTCAATCAAGGCCGGGACTGAGCGTTTTCACGCCATTATGCTCACGTCTTTGACCACCTTCTTTGGGCTACTGCCGATCCTGTTAGAGACCAGTCTCTCCGCTCAATTGGTTATCCCTTTGGCTGTCTCGCTAGGCTTCGGCATCTTGTTTGCGACCGTCATTACGCTGATTCTGATCCCATGCCTCTATGTGATCCTCAATGACCTCAAACTGACGCGTGTTGCCCTGACGAATGTCAGCGCGGAATCCACTGAGCGCTAACGCGACGGCCTTGTAAGTTAATGGCGCTGAAACTGGTCTCTATTACAACTCTCTTGTAAGGAAGGGGCTATACATGACGGTGTCGCGCATTTTTCTCTATTCGACTTTGCTTATGGTTGCCTTCTGGGCGTCGTTTGTCGAAGCTGTGTCGAAGAACGGTTTTGATCTTGACGGTGCCTTGATTCCAGTAAAGAAAATTCTCTCCGGCGGTCCGCCACGGGATGGTATCCCTGCTCTGAACAATCCGTCCTTCGTCTCTGCAGAAATGGCGAGCTATCTGAAGGAAGGCGACCGCGTACTGGCGATTGAAATAGATGGTGTTGCGAAAGCTTATCCGATCCGAATCCTGGATTGGCATGAAATTGTCAACGACAGGATTGGTGGTCAACGCCTTGCAGTGACCTATTGCCCGCTTTGCGGGACTGGCGTTGTTTTTGCCAGCAATGCCGGTGAAGGCGCACTCGTCTTTGGTGTTTCAGGTTTGCTGTATAATAGTGACGTGTTGCTCTATGACCGCAATACCGAGTCGCTATGGTCGCAGTTAATGGGGCAAGCAATTTCCGGTCGCCTAAAAGGCGTGAAATTACCGCAGGTTCCAGCGTTTCATACCACGTGGGGCGAGTGGCGTACGCGATTCCCGCAAACTGAGGTCCTCAGTATCGATACAGGCTATAAGCGCGACTATCGAAAGAAAGCCTATGCCGGCTATAGTGAATCGCGTCGTTTATATTTTTCGGTAACTGATAAAGCGCCCAAGACCTATCACCCAAAGGAGCAGGTGATGGGCGTGGAGGTAGATGGTGTATTTAAGGCTTACCCATTTAAGGAATTGTCTCTAAACGAGACTCCTACTTTTGTCGACACGGTCAATGGCAAGCAGCTGACCGTTCACTGGAATGAAGCAGCCAGATCGTCCCACGTCACGGATAGCCAAGGTCAAGATGTCGTGTCGACCACAGCTTTTTGGTTTGCCTGGTTTACATTTCACCCGATGACGGAAGTGTTTAAGCCCATTCATCTTGGGTCAGAGTAGACGGCATATAAAAGTGTCATCAATAACCGGTCAATTCCAAAAAGCCTTTGCCGGTTGTTGAGCCAGTCACTTCAACCGGTCCTTCCCAATAGGGAAAGGCCGTATCGAGCCAGTGTTCGGCGGACAAGGGTTCGACTTCCCAGGCCAGATTCTTGCCAGGTAATTCAACTCTCCAGTGCAACGGCATCTCGCGTGATTGTTCAGCGGACACCTGAACACTGGTGCGTCTAATCTCTTCAAAAATAATGTCATCTGGCCCGAGTGTCTCTGAAGCACCATTAGGCTTGATCCAGCTGCCACTGTACCAGTGGTCACCGTTTGTATGTCGCAGGCGATAGATCATCAGCGCATTACCGTCGTCAAGATGAATGGATAGCCAGTCCCAACCAGGTTGGTCGGGTGCGAGCGGCTGTGAACTCCACTCGCGATCGAGCCAGCCTTTACCCTTTAGTTTGATAGGAGCGCTGTTGTGGGTGAGCTGACCGGTGATGTTGATATGCGGCTGGCTGTAATAATAGCTTGCCTGTCCCATGGCTGATTTTTTGCTGTAGCCTGATTCGCCTTGTAGTACCCACGGGGTGCTCGCGTTCAGGGATAGTGAGATCTTGTAATTGTCAACTTCAAACTCAAGTTCTCCGGGCAACGGTGACGCGCTGCTGCCACGCCACGTCCAGTCGTCAAGCCAGGCTTCGAACATGCCATCAGGATTCAGTTCTACACCAGCCTGACCAATTCCACCGCGGGCAAAACGTTGTTTGTACACGTGCCCCGCGGGTGTGCTGATGGCACCGTGCGCCATCCACACCTGATTACTCGCCCAGCCACCAGGATTGGGTTCGGTATCTAGAGACTGACGGAACAGTGTCCAGTGTACGCCGTATTGATTGCCGGCCTCGTCGTTAAGGTTCGCTGTGAGATACCACCATTCGATCCGATACGCTTCGTGGGGCTGATGATCTTGCGGGAAGCGCCACTCGCGGTTGGGTTTGACCTTGGCGTAACCGGTTGGATCGCTGCGTAACAGCTGGAACGAATCGGCAGCATAGCCGCATGACCCGTAGCAGAGGATCAAAATCAACCACACAGCTCTTCTAGCTTTGGATTTAAGAATGACGTGCATCAGCTGTCGCTCGCGAGTTGCTTGATTGCCGTCGGCAGGGTTGCACGCACTCGAAGCGCCGCAACACCGAAAGCCAGGAAAACGACGCTAAAGGTTACCGCTGCCAGCTGTAGGATTGGCAGCCATGACCACAGCATTGGCATCGTCCAACCAAATGCCGTGACGTTTAATTCGTGGATTAGCATCCAGGACAATATCCAGCCGAGCGGCAATGCGAGTAAACCCGTGACTGTCACAAGAATTAACAAAGGTACAGCAACCAGTCGAAACCACTCAGAAAAATGCATGCCGAGCGAGCGCCAGTGCGCGTACTCCGGCAGGCGTTGCTGATGGATGGCGAGCAGGGCTGCTAGCAGCGCAATACCGGCAACGAGCAGCGTCAGCCCATTCAGTGCAGATGTGATCGCGAACGTCCGGTCAAATATAGCGAGAGAAATGCGTCTGATATCCCGCTGACGCACCCAGTCTCCAGGTTCAGCGCCCGCATTGATCAACGCCTGCTCAGCCGCTGCAAAGTTGTCGCCGCGAATCCACAAGGCGATGCCGTCCCTGCTGGCGGCTGGCCACTCCGACTTAAAACTCCTGTTGGGCAGATAGAACCGAAAGTAGGGTGACCCATAGTCATGGAAGAAACCAGTCACCCGAAACAACATTGGACCATTGGGTGTGTCCAGTGTGACCACCTCATTCAACTCGACTCGAGCGAGGTAATGTACCTGTTCGTTGGCGAGAATTGGTTGTACCGTCTCGTTACTTCCTGTCTGCCACTCTATAAAACCGTTGGGTATCTGGGTCGCTAGTAAAATTGCCTGTGAATCTGGTGCGCTAACGTCCAGGCCTTCTATACGAGTCGGTCGATTTTGCCAACGGGTCGAGATACCGCTGCGTAGGTGGCTGTTGATTAACCAAGACTTGTTGCTAGTACTACTACGCAGCTGGTTGATATCCAGAGAATCACTGCGGACGTAAAGGTCGGCTGACAGGCGAACGTCCAGCCAGTCTGACAGGGCGTATCGAAATGAGTCGACGAGTGTGCTGACTCCAATGTTAGCCGTGAGCGTTAACAGCAATGCCATCAGCGCAATACGCAGTTGCGGTAATTGTGAAAACGCATCACTGACCGCCCACCTTGCCTGCCAACTTGACGATGGCAGGACAGAGAGGGCAAGTAAGATGGCCAGGTGCAAAGCCATTGGCAAGAAGAAGGCACCCGCAAAAAGAATAAGCGCCAAAACAACAAACCCATCCGTGATCGTATCCATCATGGGGAACAGCAGTGCTGCGACCACCATCAGTATGATGGCCGCTGCGGCGAGTTGCCATCGCGCCCGCTCATCAACTCGCCACCATTCCGAGGGCGAACGACTTGCCAGCACGCTCATTCTGGCGCGGGTCCACATCGGTGCAGCCAGCGCTAACACAAGTCCCCCGAGTGTCAGCGCCCAGGCCGCTAGCACCTGCGTCTTACTGAGGCCGATTTCTGACGCGACAATGGCGCCGAACAGGGTTTGAAGACTGGCTGCCACCGTTGGTAGCAGCAGGCCGCTCAGAAGGTAACCGATGCCGATACCGGCGGCCGTGCCAAATACGCTCCAGAGTAAGGTTTCGACGACAATAGCGATGCCGAGAACCTGTGTGCTGACGCCTAATTCGCGCAGTGTTGTAAATGTACCCTGGCGAACGAGGAGGGAAAATCGAACCGAGTTAAAAACAATAAAAAGTCCAACTGCAAACGACAACAAGCCCATTGCGGTCAGTTGTGTGTGCAGGCTTGCGGTTAATTGTGACAGGTCTAGTGCCTGTTGATTTTCTACCAGGACTAACGACTCGGGCAGTTGTTGTTCCAGCAACTGGCGTCGATTGGGACTAAGTTTGGTTACCGCCAGGTAGCTGAACGATGATCGTTCGAGTATCGAGAGTGCTGCACCGACATCCATAAATATTCTAAGACCCTGCTGTTCTCGGGCCTGAATAATGGCGGGCGGCAATCTTTTTGAGCCGGGCAACTGCAGTTGATCACCCTCGGCCACGCCTAGTTGGCTGGCGAGGCTTTGCGGGTACCAGGCCTGATACTGCGGTTGTATCAGTGGCAGCCACTGCCTGCCAGTAAATAGATCATTAGAAAACGGCGTGCCACTTCCCGTCGGCCCCGCTAGTGAGTCAATCGGCAGTGCCAATAAATCCGTTGCGATGATCGTGACAAGCTCACCATCAGCCGTGGCGATGCGGGATTCAATAACGGGGTAGATTTCATCAAACCCGGCTCGCCGCAGTGATATATAGTTGGCGACAGGCACGCCTTCGCCGTCTCTCCCCCCGTCTCTCTTTCCGTCTTTGGGGCGAATCCAGAAACCCGCTTGTGCGCCTAGCAATTGATTGGCGTCCGCGTAGCTCGAGCGGGCGTGATCATTGATCAATTGTACTGCTGTCCATAAGGCGACGCCGGTCATTAAACCGATTGCCATGAAAACTGTCTGACCGGGATGACGACGGTAGTGACTGAGCAGGGTGGTAAGGACCCAGACGAACTGTTGCCAGGCATTGCTGCGGGTGGTCACTTCATTTCCTGGTTTTGGCCCACTGGTGATAACGAACCGTCATGCAATTGCCATTGGCTATCGAGGTGGCGGGCCATCTCATGGCTATGGGTGACCATCAGAAGGCTGCTGCCGGTTTCCCGCGTCAGTTCCGTCAACAGAGCAATCACGTTTAGGCTAGTCGTTTCATCGAGGTTGCCCGTTGGCTCATCCGCGAGTACCAGCTTGGGCCGATGAAGTAGTGCGCGAGCGATGGCAACCCGTTGTTGTTGTCCACCTGACAGCTGGTGCGGTAACCGATTATCAAGCCCGCCAAGTCCCAGCCGCTCTATGAGCTGATCCCGAAACACAGTATCAACCTTACCCGCAAGCCGCGCATGCAATTGGATGTTGTCTGCAACCGTCAACGTTGGAACGATATGAAATTGTTGAAAGACCAGACTGAGTTGCGTTCGCCGCAGGTGATTCCAGTTCGTATCGGTGAAATCAGCTGTCGTTTGTCCATTAAAAAAAATAGTACCTGAATCTGGCTTGTCCAGGCCTGCAACCAGGTGCAGCAGAGTGCTTTTACCACTGCCACTTTCACCCAGTAGCGCCGCTGACTGCCCCGGCGGTAGATTGAAATCAACCCCGTTCAAGACATGGACATCGCCATCGGGTTGAACAAAGGATTTACGAACATTAATAAGCTCTAGCATGAGGTGGAGTTTATCGATGCTTTGTGTAAAGCGACAACAATTATACGCCGATCGTTCTTCGCGCTAAGGACATCGGCATTAATTTTCAAGGTTCGAGGTTTTCGGCCGTAACAGGTAAAAGATCCCACCGAGCACAATCCATCCCAGTACCATCGCCCATTCATAGGGCCACATAAGCGCGGATGGGCTGCCCGGCAAATAGATCACAAACAGCCCAAGCGACATCACCACGGCAATGACGCCAACCGGCATCCCAAAGCGCACCCGGAACGGCCGTGGTAGATCAGGTTCAGTAATGCGTAATTTGACAAAGGCGGCTGCCACCATTCCATAAGCAATCACAACGGCGAAGCTACCTGCATTAATGATCCATACCAGTATTGTGCGACCAAAAAACGGCGCGATGATACTCAATACGGCAATCAGCAGAATGGCGGCCCAGGGGGTTTGGTATATAGGGTGTAGCTTTGCAAAAACAGCGGGCAGCATGCCGGATTTTGCCAGAGCGTAGATCACACGGCTGCCGCCAAGGATAAAAGCGTTCCAGCTGGTCAGCAGGCCCCCAATGCCGGCAATCAACATCAGTTTTCCTGCGGTAGTGGACTGCCATACGGCAGCATTGGCATCCGGTGTCGCGATTGCTGCGTTCTGCCTTGCGGTGGTATCGAGTGCGAATGCCACTGCCGTTGTGATTAGGATGTACCACAGGACGGCAAGTACCACGGAGATAACAAGTAATTTGCCGATCATTTCAGGGGGGATGTTGATCTCCTCAGCGGACTGCGGAATCACGTCAAAACCTACCAGCAGAGCAGGTACCATGATCAATACGGACATTGTGCCAGCAGCGCCTGCAGTAAATAGTGGCCCAACATTGTCGGCGCTGCCGTTGACGCCAGTCGCGCCAAGAAAGCTTAGCCCGACGAGAAAGAATAAGCTGGTGATGATGGTCTGAACCACTGCGGCAAACTTAATGCCAACGAGATTGACCAGACTCATGACGATCGCGCCAGCAATGCCGATAACAACCAGAGATAGATACACCGGCGAACCGGCAACGTCCCAGAGCTTAACCGCGCGAATATTGGGGAACAAATATTCCAGAGCGGTGGGCAGGGCAACTGACTCAAAAACGGGCACAGTGACATAAGCCATAACGAGTGCCCATGTGCATACGAAGGACAAGCCGGGTCCAAAGGCACGGTGGGTGTAGATATGTTCGCCGCCCGCTTTGGGCATTGCCGCCGCGAGTTCGGCATAGGTCAGCGAAATAAATATGACCGCTATGCCACCAATCACAAATGCAGTGACGGCGCCGCCCCAACCTGCACGCTCAACCCATTCACCCGTGAGTAAAACCCAACTCCAGCCGATCATGGCGCCAAAAGACAGCGCGAGAACCTCGCGGCGGGCGAGTACTTTTTGGAATACAACGGGGGCGCTCATTGTGTCTTTGCCTTTTCCAGTTGGCTCAACTATATCAGCAACGCTTGTGCAGTTTCACCGCGCCCAGGTCAGTGACGAAACTTCAATAACACTAGCTCACCAATCGAAATTTGAATGTCAGCGTTATTGGGTGAACCGTCTTGTTCAAGTCTGACCTTCGAGTGTGCCGCATCCCGTGGTACTGCGCGCAGGAAAGCATCGAGGGACGCTTTGAGTGCTTCCTGATCATCTAACACCACTTCTGGAATAGCGCTTTTCCACTGTCCCTTGATCAACAACCTCACCTCTTTTCCTTCCTGCAAATTGCGCCACCAGATACCCTTTCTCGCCGTAAAACAATGAATTGCGTTGTCAGCATGATGATAGCTAATCGGTGTTTCCATGGTTTTACCGGACCTGCGCCCCTTAAATTCAACAACAAGGGTATTAGCACTCATGACCCAATGCAGAGGTGATTTTAAAAGCAGGCTAATAGGTGGATTGATCAGTTGATACAATAGTTTACTCACAACCTAACTCCCCTGGCGGATTTTTGAGGGCGCCATTGCGTATTTCACGAAGGCCTCAGGAACCGACTTCCAAGCTTCAAGCTTGGCTTGGTTTTCTGCCGAGTCCATATCCCAATAGCGAAGTGCGAGAACTTCCGCCAGCTCGATGCCACCGCCATCGCACAGCCTGGCTTCACCATCGAAGGCAACCCAACCTTCCGGTTCACCCACATTGTTCGTCACCAACAAACTGACGCCAGAGTGCCGCTCCAATCGTTTGACCTTTTGGCTGTCACGCCCAGCAAAGAACGAGATATTTTTACCATCCCAATCAAACCAGACAGGTACGCCAATCGGTTTACCATTAGATCTTTGACTCAACAGAATCCCTAGCCTGACCGTATTTAATAGTTCATGTTGCATAAGTTTTCTCCTATTACGCGATTTCAGTGGTTTGAATTTTCTGCTCGTGAACGCTGTTGAGTCGTTGGTGCAGGTACCGGTAGAAATACAACAGGCACTTTTCCTTTTCACTCAGTAAGCCCGGTTCCGCATGCTGAGAATTAGCATTGCGCTGCAGGTCCACCATGGCGGACGCATCCTGTACATTGATCGCATCAATCGCTTCAGCATTGGTTTGTTGTAACGATTCGCTGCCTTGCATTTGTTCATACAAAACGGGATGTGTCAGAGCGCCGCCATTCACCCGGGTATGCCCGACGTCGATCGGTAAGAACGTCAACCAAATACTCGACATTTGACCGCAGGAAACAGAGTCCATTGATCGGAGGTCGCTTCAAAGTCTGAAGTTGAAGACGGCATAAACTTGTCGATTGTGCCGGGATGTAATCCCGAGACGTGATAACCCTCAAGGGCAGTTTCCATCGCCAGTTTCCAGTTGCCCGGCCACACTTCATCTACCCAGGATGAGATTTTCCAGGTTTCGAGATGAAACTCCGGCAGACGACACCGATTACCTTCAAGGCCATTCAGGTTGTCCATGTGGGGAGCGCCGCGAAGCTGACCATCCAACTCATAAACCCAACGATGGTAACGACAGGTAAACCTGGAGGTGTTTCCCTCTCCTTCAGCCACAGTGAAGTATCGATGCCGACAAATCGCACTGAGCGCACGAAGTTTGTTATCACGACCCCGCACAATCACCAGCGTCTCGCCTAATATTTCTCGAGTAAAGTAGTCACCAGTATTTTCAACTTGTTCAAGTCGGCCAACGCAAAGCCACTCCTTGCGAAAGATCGCGTCCTGCTCGAGTTTAAATAATGGCTCGGACGTGTAGTGATGCATCGGCAATGCTCTGACTTCGCCGATCTCTTGAGTTTGATAGCGACCCAGTTCACCCAGGACTTGCGTTAAAGAATCCATTTTTCACCTGTACCTGTATCGACTTTTTCAGGATAATAGGTCGATAACCTAAATATGTCAATGACCTAATATGAAGCTTCAAACAAAAGGCGAACGTCGCCGCGCCGAGATTATTCAGATTGCCCGCGGGGTGTTGACCACCGAGGGATACGAAGCCTTTGCTTTAAGGGATATTGCGCATCGAGCTGATATGAAACTCGGCAATTTGCAGTATTACTTTCCCAGCAAGGAGTCGCTGCTGGAAGCCATTATCAGGGCTGAAGCGGTGCTGGACCTTGATTTACTCGTTGGGGAACTTGGCCAATATTGCGATCCCACGGAAAAAATGACGTGTTTTTGCGAAACGATCATTATTCGATGGCGTGGGGAAAGCGGTAGGATATTTACCTTGATGGCATTTCTGGGCAACGAGAATCCGCTATTTACCAAGATATATCGTGAGGTCTACAACAACTTTTATGAGGCGTTAACCCCTATTCTGAAAACTCTGGACCCCGACCACAGTCCCGCAATATACATCCGCCGAGCCATGCTAATTACCGCCCTGATCGACGGAGCACCAGCCCAGGCGACGAAGGGTAAGTTCAAACAATTCCTGAGTGACATCAGCGCCCACGCGATTCTTATTGCTCGAGGCGAAACCACACCTTGATCTAACCGTCAGGCTTGGCTGGCGACACCGGATGATGTCACTAACGTAACGGTCAGTTGCCGCGCAGCAGGATCGCAGGCTGTAGTGTCAGCCTGCGCATCAAATAGCGCGCGCCTAGAGAAAGGCAAACGGCGCTGACGCCGAAAGCGGTGATCAGCGCCGGCCAGACCGGGAATTCCAGTGGCAGCTTAAGCTGAAAAACCAGCAGCGGCACTGCGATAAGCGTACCCAGTACCAGCGAAAATACCGACGTCACAAGTGCCAGCAGCAGGTACTCCATATTGAGACTTTGCCGAATCACCGACAGGCGCGTGCCCAGGGCATGCAAAATTGTCGAATAGTAGACCTGCCGGGATCGGTTGGTTGCCATGACCCCGGTCAGCACCAGCAGACTGACGGTGAGCGCGACCGCCGCTACCAGTGCCAATCCTGCCATGGCTTTACCCAGCAAATCTTCCGCCGTCGCCAGCAGGGTTGCTGTTCTCACGGTCACTACATTGGGCGAGTTTTGCGCAATCACCGTCTGGGCGCTTATCGCCTGCTCGGCTGACATGTAACCCGCGCCTACGTAGCGCGAGATGAAAGGGTCCAGTGCCCCGTCTGAAAAAATCGCTTCAAACCAAAATCGCGTCTGCAGTCCTTTCTGACGGTAGATCCCGGTCATCACTGCCTCAAGCGGGCGACCTTCAATATCGAAGACAAGCTGATCACCCACACGTAACCCCAGCTGATTGGCCTCGCGGTCTTCCATCACCACGGCAGCAGTTCCTTGCAGGTCTTCATCCCACCACTTACCTTGCACCATCGCTACACCATCAATATTGCCGGAGCGGTACGTGAGCTTATGTTCATCTCGCGCTTCGCGCTGGCGTTCAATGTTGCTGCTGGCGCTGAGAGACTCGCCATTTACCGTGGCCAGCCGCCCCTGGACCAGGGGTGCAATATCAATGCGGGACGCGCCCTCGTTTTGTAAGGTTTCCACAATCTCCGGCTGCTGATAGTCAGCAATGTCGTAGAGGATAAGGGTCGGTGATTCGTCCGGGATAGTGTTCGCAATCGTATCGATCAGCGTTGCCACCACAATGGTGCAGGCGACCAGCAAGGTCAGGGCAGAACCCAGGGTCAGCAACGAGGCACGCAGTGCTGATCCATGGCGGTGAAGATTGGCCATTGCCAGGTGCAGCGCAAAGTGTCGACGTACGCCGGGTCGCTGATCCAGTCGCAGGGCACCGCGCCGGATCAGCCGCACAATACCTTCGAGCAGGAGCAATAGCCCCGCAACCGCGCCGGTAAACGCCAGCGCAAAAAGACCGTCCGGCAGAACCAGCAGCACCAGCCCCACAATAAGCAGCACACCAACAGCGGTTGCCCGCCACCAGGCAGCAGGCGTTTGCGTTTCGACCCCATCCAGGGCGCGAAACAGCGCTGCTGGGTTCACAGAAAGCGCCCGGCCAATGGCGGGAAATGAGAACGTCAGCGCGGTCAATATCCCAAATACGAAGGCTATCAGGCAGGGCAGCACCGCACTCAGAACGGCGGTCTCCACCTGCACCTGAGTCGCTGTCAGTGCAGCCCCTGCCAGCGCAATGAAAAACCCCAGCAGCGCGCCAACCAGACAAGACAAACCTGACATGATCAGTATCTGCAAAAGATAGACCGCAGCAAGTCGGTTATCCCTGAGACCTACGGCACGCAGCGTTGCTATCGTGCCCAGTTTCCCCTGAAGATAAGCCTGAACACTGTTATAGACGCCGAGGCCGCCGATAAAAAGTGTACTGAAGCCAATGATTAGCAGGCCGGATGCAACCTGAGACAGTCTTTCGGCAATGCGGTCACTCTGATCGAGAAAAGATCTCACCTCCCATTCACTGTTAGGGAACGCGGCAAAAAAGTCGCTTTGCCAGGCATCAGGCGTCTGACTTGTCCGGACGCGGTACTCATAGTCGATACGACTTGATGGTAACAATAGGCCCGAGGCTTTTAGCCCATCTGCTGCAATCATTACCGGGGCACCGCGCCAGTTAGCACTGAGACTGCGATCCGGCTGCTGGGTGATAAAAGCCCGCACTTCAAATTCCAGTTGACCAATCTCTACCCTGTCACCCGGCGTAATAGCCAACCGTTGACCAAAGACAGGATCGACAGCAATTCCCCATAACCCATTGCCGTTTTCATTGCCCTTGCCCGTAACGGTGGACAGAGGCAGATTCGGCGACAGTGTAAGTTCACCGTAAAGCGGATAGTTATCATCAACGCTTTGTAATTCGACAAGCTGAAAAGCCCCTGCCATCGTGCCCATCATAGTGTCGAGTTCTGTGACCAGTGACACTATGCCGGTTGCATTCATCCATTGCAGAACGGGTTCTGGCAACGGCGCCCGGGCATGCACTTGCAGGTCGCCACCACTGAGTTCACGACTATCTGCCAGCAGACCCTCGCTCACCTGACGGTAGAGACCACCGGTTGCCGCAATAAGCGTCACCCCCAGAGCAAGGCAGGCGCACAGGACCCACAATGACTGACCACTGCCACGAAGATCTTGCCAGGCGAGCTTAAACAGAGCGCGCATCAGCTTGCTCATGCATTTTTTCTATGAGCTTACCTTCGTCGAGATGAAGTTGGCGGTCACAGCGCATTGCCATTTGGGGATCATGGGTCACCATCACAAGGGTTGTGCCCAGATTGTCATGCAGATCAAACAACAGGTCACTGACGCTGGCCCCGGTGTTCTTGTCGAGGTTGCCTGTGGGCTCGTCGGCCAGTATCAGTGGCGGTTGATGCACCAGGGCGCGGGCAATCGCAACACGCTGCTGTTCGCCGCCCGAAAGTTGATTGGGGTAGTGCTCCATTCGGTGGTTCAGACCAACGCGATTGAGCATCTCACGCGCCTTGTCCAGCGCATCAGGATCACCCGCAATCTCTAGCGGCAGGGTAACGTTGCCAATGGCACTGAGGCTGGGAATTAAGTGAAAGGACTGAAAGATGATCCCTATGCGGTCGCGGCGAAGATCTGCCATTTCATCAGCGGAGAGGCTACTGATACGCGTCCCCTCAATTTCGATACTGCCCGTCGTTGGTTGGTCAAGACCTGCCAGCAACAACAACAAAGTCGTCTTACCCGAGCCGGAAGGGCCGACTACGGCAGCGCTTTCACCGGGCTGTATGGTCAGGTTGACCTCCTGCAGAACCTGAACTTCGCCCTGCTCAAGGGGGTAGTTCATCTGCACTTCACGCAGTGTAATCATCTTGCTCACTCATTTTTAATGACCTGAGATAATACGCTAGAAAGCTGGGGTAGGGTCACGACTTCCGCGTTCAGCCCTCGTGCGTTATTGTCTGCCCATGCTAATTCGCGGAGTATCAACTCGATGTCACAAACGGCAATCACAGAGCACACCTTCAGTTCTGGCAGGCATAAGACGTTTTATCGGGCAGCCGGACCAGTCGATGGGCCGCTCATTATTTTCACTCACGGCTGGCCAGAACAATCCCTAAGCTGGCGACATCAGTTGCCGTTTTTTGCGTCGATGGGTTTTCGCGCGGTTGCACCGGACATGCGTGGCTATGGTAACTCCAGTGTTTATGCCAACCATAGCGACTACTGTCAGCAAGAAATCGTCACCGACATGTTGGAGCTACTGGAATCATTAAAAGCACAGAAGGCGATCTGGGTTGGACATGACTGGGGTGCTCCAGTCGCATGGAATATGGCGAGTCACCATCCTGAAAAATGCATGGGGGTAGCCAATCTGTGCGTACCTTATGCAACCCTTGAACAAGGTCTGGATTTTTTTGTCTCGTTAGTTGATCGAGATGTTTATCCCGTCGATGAATTCCCTGCTGGGCAATGGGAATACATGCGCTTTTATGAAGAAAATTTTGCCGACGCCACAAGACCCATGGACGCTAATCCCCGCAACATGTTGCAGGCGATGTTTCGCAAGGGTTCTGCCGAGGGGATGGGAGAACCAAGCGGCACGGCGATGATTAGAAAACAAGGTGGCTGGTTTGGCGGTCTTGATGAGGCTCCATTGGTGCCGAGGGATGACGACGTCATTAGCGAGGTCGAGCTTGGTATCTTTGCAGAGGCGCTGGGTCGAAATGGTTTCTTTGGACCGAACTCCTGGTATATGAATCATAAGGCGAATTCCGCATATCATCAGCAGCTGGGCGGCAATGACAACCTGATAGTGCCAGCGTTGTTCCTTGCGGCACGCTTTGATTACACCTGTGAATCGATCACCTCGCGTCTCACCGAACCGATGCGGGAGAAATGCAAAAATTTAACCGAGGCCATTATCGATAGCGGCCACTGGATGGCTCAGGAAAAACCGCAGGCCGTAAACCGTGAACTGGCGCGTTGGATATTCAATCAAAACCTGGTTGAGCAGGCGCGTTAGATTCCTCCTCGAAACCCAAGTGATACGATTTCGATAAAAGGTTTGTGCTATGCAACTGAGTAAAAGTGTCGAGCTCCGATCAGCCTTAAACCAGGTTGACGTTCTAGTAATCGATAACGACCTGGCGAAGGCGCAGATCAGTTTGTACGGTGGGCACATATTAAGTTTTAGGCCGAAAAGTAATAATCGGGAGCGTTTGTGGTTGAGCCAGGACGCAGTTTTAGATGGGACTAAAGCTATCCGTGGCGGGATTCCTGTCTGTTGGCCCTGGTTTGGTGGTCATCCATCCCAAGATCTGCCCGCCCATGGATATGTCCGCACGCAACAGTGGCATATAGTCGATTGTGTAGATTCTGAGGCTGGTACGGTTATCACGTTAAAACCTGACTCTGCAGTCAACCCAGGGTTTGATGGTGAAGCGGATTTGCAGCTGAAAGTGATCATCGGCAATGCTCTAACCGTTGAGCTCAGAACACAAAACATTGGTGCTACGGCCTTCGAGTTCGGTGGTGCCCTGCATAGCTATTTCAATATCGAAGACATTAGTCAAACGCAGTTACATGGGCTTAACGGTAACTATTTGGACAAGACCCGAAGCCCTGATAATAATGGCTCCATTAATCAAGACTTTTCCCACAAAATTACGCCAGAGAATTATACGTTTCAAAGAGAAACTGACAACATTCATTTGAGTCTTGAAAAGCACTTCACCATTAGCACAGCCAATTTTTCTATTGGTGTTGATTCGCTCGGGCATGACAGTATCGTCGTATGGAATCCATGGATCGAGAAATCTGCAGCAATGGCTGATATGACAGCTGACGGCTATCAATCTATGCTGTGTGTAGAATCCGCAATAACCCAAGGAATAACATTGCCTCCCAACGAGCAGCATACGTTGACGCAAGTTATAAAGTGAGCAGACAAGCCAGTGGCTGGTTTACCTGCTCGACCATTCACATGCTGGCATGCACGTTATGCATCGCATAGTACGCGCCGCGTGCCGTCATCAGGTCCTTATGCGTTCCCTGTTCAACAATGCCATCTTCCGTGAGCACAAGAATTCGATCTGCCTTTATGATGGTGGATAGTCGGTGCGCGATCACGATGGTGGTGCGGTTTGATGCTATGCGGTGTAATGCTTCCTGCACAGCACGTTCACTTTCGCTATCCAGAGCGCTGGTCGCTTCATCAAAGATTAGAATCACCGGATCTTTGACAAACGTTCTGGCAATGGTCAGGCGTTGCTTCTGGCCTCCTGAGAGTTGCATGCCGCGTTCACCAATATCCGTATCGTAGCCCTGGGGCAAAGATCTGATGAACTCGTCTGCTTGCGCTTCGATGGCGGCAGCGATGATTTCTTGCCGTGTCGCATCGGCTTGGCCATAAGCGATGTTCTCCGCTACCGTGCCGGCAAACAGGTAAATGTTCTGATGGACGACACCAATGCTGCGTCGTAGTGAATCCAGCGTGATGTCCCTGACATTGTGACCATCAACCAAAACATCACCAGACGTCACCTCATAGAAACGCGGAATCAATGAGCAAAGCGTCGTTTTACCAACACCCGATTGTCCCACCAACGCCACAAACTCGCCGGGCTGTATGTCGAGCGAGATATTGCGCAGCGCAAGTTTAGTCGAGGTCGAGTAGTGGAAACTAACGTTGCGGAATGAAATAGCACCCGCGGCGTTTGCCAACACGTGCGGATGCGAGACATCTTGGATTTCCGGCGCTATCTCCATAACTTCCATAAAACGATGAAAGCCGGTGATACCTTCTTGCCAGAGCCTCGCGAAATTTGCTGCCCGAGCGATAGGGTCGGTGAGGATCGCAATACACAATAGGAACGTCATCAGATCTGCGACGGACATAGAGGCTTGCAAGATGGCGACGGTCCCAAACACGATGACCAACAGCGTTAGCAACTGTGTATAGGTACCAAGGCCAACGGAAAAGAACGCTTCCGCTCGGTATCCATGGCGGCGCGTGTTGAGGAAGTTTTCGTTCTCTTGATCAAACCGTTTGATTTCCAGCGCTTCGCCGCTGAAGGCGCGAACCACGCGCACACCTGATAGCGAATCCTCTACAAGTTCATTGATAGCAGCGATACGTTCCTTGCCCTGGCGTAGCGCTATCCCCATGCGGTGATTGAAAAAGAGCGCGTAAAATACGGCTAACGGTACCGATACCAGAATGATCAGCGTCATTAACGGATCAAGGTACCAGAGGATCAAACTAGCGCCGACGAACTTCAACACAGAAATCGCGATGTCTTCGGGACCATGGTGATATAGCTCTGACAGCGCAAACAAATCGTTAGAGATGCGCGACATGAGTTGAGCGACGCGCTGGCGGTCATAAAAGCTGAACGAGAGTTTCTGGTAGTGCTCGAACATCTCCTTGCGCATCGCGGTTTCCATCTGCGCCCCCATCACGTGGCCTCGATAGTCCACAAACATACTACTCAACGCTTGCACGCCAATCAGCGCTAGCATGACACCGCCAAGGCTGTAGATTTCACTGACCAAAATTGATTGGTCAGTGGCAGACGTGAGCCGCTTTACAATGAAGTTAGCGCACAGCGGCAGCGCTAGGGTTGTCGCTGCGACCAGCACTGCGCAAATAAGGTCTGCGGCCAGCACATCCAGGTGATGACGGTAGTAGGAGAAGAACTTCCGAAGCCTTGGACCACGCAGCGGCGGGTTAGCGGCGTCGTCAATTGACGATGCTAGCAGACTGAGTGTATCGACGGGGCCGACACCACTTGGCGATGGACTTAGCGATGGGTTGTCGTTGTGGTTTGCTCGCGTATTGTTACGCTTGAATTTGCTGCTAAATAGTGGGTATAGACAACTCACTAATCGTTGGAGAATTGATTGCATAGAATTTCATGTCCAGATTCGTTATAGAAAAAACATTGTTTCGATCTGTCATGAAATTTGTCATGGGTGTTTGTCCTGAATGGTTTGATGCAATTTTCAGTAACTTACTCTCAAATTTAATTTGCGACAACTGTGCGTTAGTGACCGCGCATTGGCGAAAGCGATTTGAGCGTCGCTGTTTCCTTCTCGCGTTCTCTGATACTTTGATTTAAAAACTAGAAGGGGATCTCATGTCAGTATCACCCAGGAAAGTTTCGGAAATCACTTTTGATAGGCTTAAAGCATCGCTGAAAGTACCCTTCCCGGATTCTAACCTGACGGATGTGGACATTGATGCATCCATGGGTGATCTTGGCTACCTCGGTGTGGTTTGTCGGGTAACCTTAACCTTCGACAGCACCGATGCGGCATTGCCTGCTAGCTTGATCCTTAAATTTCCCCCGAGCGACGCTGAAAGCTACAGCAATGGCAACCAGTTTTGTGCCTACGCCACGGAAGCCGGTTTCTATCTTAATATGGCCAACATGGGCATTGGTCGTGCGCCGCACCATCTACCGCCAATGGCAACAGCGGCAAAAATGCTCTATGCGGCAGGTGCATCTAGCGGGTGATAAATGTTTTGTCGACTACTGTGGCCACACCATCACGTTTGTTAATCCTCACTCCGGTGAGGTCAGAGAGGCACAGGTTTTTGTCGGTGTGCTCGGCGCTTCCAACTACACATTTGCCGAAGCCACGTTCTCGCAAAAGCTACCGGATTGGCTCGGTAGCCATTACAGGATGTTCGAGTTCTTTGGTGGTACCCCCTCGGTCATCGTGCCCGATAATCGTCGCAGCGCCGTTAGCCAACCTTGTCGTTACGACCCGGATCTAAATCCGAGTTACCAGCAGTTTGCTGAGCACTACAGCGTTGCGGTAATACCGGCGCGGCCCTACAAACCTAAAGATAAATCAAAAGCCGAGGTGGCAGTTCAAATTGTCGAACGCTGGATCATGGCGCGCCTTCGTCACCACACCTTCTTCTCGTTGGCTGAGATTAATATATGCATCAAGGTGTTATTAATATAACTCAACGAGAAGCGGTTTAAACAACTATCAGGCAATCGACGATCAGCTTTTGAAACGGTGGATCAACCCGAATTGGGTTCGCTGCCCATCCATCCTTATGAGTATGTTGATATCAAAAAAAGCCAGGGTCCATATCGACTATCCCGTTCAATACGATCAGCACTTTTACTCATTGCCTCACGAGTATGTTGGCGAGGCAGTTGAGCTCCAAGTCAGTGAGCGGCTGATGACGATTTACTTCAAACAACATCAAATAGCGCGGTATCCCAGGCAGTTCACGGCGGGTACCAACACCATTGATGAGCACATGCCAAAAAGCCATTAAGCCCGTCAACAGTGGACGCCAGAACGTTTGCTCAACTGGGCTGAGAAAATAGGCCCGAGCGTCAAAGTGTGGGTGACGCGACAACTGGCGATCAAGGCGTACCCTGAACTGGCCTATCGCGGTTGCTTGGGCTTGCTGAGTCTCTCGAAGCAGTATCCCGCTAGTCGCCTCGATGCGGTTTGCCACATCGCCAACGACCATGATCTTGTGAGGCTTAAATAAATCAAATCGATCTTGAAAAGCAATCGAGATCAATTACCCAAACAACTCGATGTCACGGTCGAGCCGCCACAAGACCACGGCTTGCAACGACAGCTCGATATCTACCGGGTGGGTATCGTGACCTTCTATTAGGTTCGAGTAGTAGCAGTTCATTGCGCGAACGAGTTCTGCTAGAGCCGACACCACGCCTTCGGGCAGACTGCGTCTAAAACCAGTTGATCTTGCGGTTAGTTCCAGGACGAGCTCATTTAGAGCTTGTCGATGAGGGGAGGATTCACCAATCTGAAGCGGCTCCATTGAGCTTGTTGATTCGCCTCGATCCTCGCCGATGACTAGCGGTACTCTTTCAATTCCCGTCTTGCGATAACCATCTTATGCACTTCATCTGGGCCGTCAGCGATACGTAGCGAGCGCGCGTTGCGCCACATTGCTGCCACAGGTGTATCGTCAGAGACTCCCAGCGCGCCCATTGATTGAATCGCACGATCAAGAACCCTCATGGTCATATTCGGTACCACAACCTTACACATAGAAAGTTCCTGCCTAGCTTCTCGTTTACCAGCAGTATCCATCTTCCAGGCAGCATATTGTGTCAGCAGTCGAGCCTGAAGAATTTCCATTTTTGAGGTGGCAACCCACTCCTGAACAAATTGCTTCTCCGCCAGGGGAGAACCATGGGATTCACGTTGGTTCACGTATCTGCACATAATTTCGTATGCACGCTCAGCCATCCCAATGCAGCGCATACAATGATGGATTCGTCCCGGTCCAAGCCGTGCCTGGGCAATCATGAACCCCCCGTGTTCTGGTCCAAGCAGATTTTTAGCCGGGACGCGACAGTTGTGATATTGGATTTCACAATGACCGCCACCCCCTGCATGTCCCATTACCGATACTGGCCTGACGATTTTAAATCCAGGTGCGTCCGTAGGCACGATAATCATCGAAGCACGTTCATGGGGTGCGCCTTTGGGATTGGTAACGGCCATGACAATGGCGAGCTTTGCGCCAATTGCACCGGAGGTAAACCATTTGTGGCCATTGATCACCCACTCATCCCCCTCACGAACAGCAGACGTGCGAATTTGTGTTGGGTCTGAGCCGGAGACATCCGGTTCGGTCATGGAGAAACAGGAACGGACGTCACCTTCTATCAGTGGCATTAGCCACTCTTCTTTCTGCTCATCTGTGCCGAATTCCAGCAGGATCTCTATATTGCCAGTGTCGGGTGCATTGCAATTGAACACGCGGGAGGCCGGCGCAGAACGCCCCGTATCCTCGCACATCACGGCATACTCGTTGTTGGTGAGGCCTGCGCCATATTTTTCGTCCGGTAGGAACAGGTTCCACAGCCCAAGGGCTTTTGCCTCAGCTCGAAGTTCTTTCATCAGCGGCGTGTCATCACCAGCTGGCGTCGCTTCTGCCTGCTCTGCAAAACGATCTTCATTGGGGATGACTTTTTCATTGATAAAGCGTCGGACCTGGTCCAATACCAGTTGTGCTTCTTCACGGATTTGGAATTCCATGGCATACATCCTGATCAAGAATTTCAGGCGAGTATAGGTGCTCGACCAGACCCCAAACATGATCCAGATCAATCGCGATTCACTTGGGTAGAGGCTGATGTAGGGAGATAAGTTGAAGTTATACCGTTCCCGATCAGTAACATTTGTTGCCTCCCGTGACCTTGATGCAAAAATGTTACCGAGCGGTAACTAATTGTTGACCTTGAGAAGGGCAAAGCTACCTGCCAGTTGGGCAAGGTGCTGACCGTGTTGCACACCCTGGGCATTCAGCTTTCGCTGGCTGCGCCTGACCTCAAAGAGCAGGGCGGGTAAGCCATGGCTCGAGTGCTTGAAGTTTATCTGGAACGCTATCTTGTTGGCCGTCTCAGCCAAAATGAGGGTGGCCAGATGTCATTTCAATATGACGCCGAGTGGTTAACCTATGCAGATCGAATAGCGATTTCTTGTTCTCTGCCTTTACAGCAAGACACATTTCCACAGAGAGTCTGCAGAGGATTCTTCGGCGGGTTGCTGCCAGAAGCTGGTAATCGATCTGTCATCGCCAAAATCCTTCAGGTCAGTGACAAGAACGATTTCGCAATGCTGGAACGGATTGGTGGTGAATGTGCTGGTGCTTTGACGTTTATCCCCCAGGGCGATTCTCTACCACCGGTTGATTCTCACTATCGTCAGCTCAATGATGATGAGCTTCTCAAGGTCCTTAAAACTCTCCCGCGTCGCCCGCTACTTGCCGGAGACGAGGGGCTTCGCCTTTCGCTTGCGGGTGCGCAAGATAAGCTTGCCGTTAGAGTTGATCAGGATGGTCGGCTATCACTGCCACTTCACTACGCGCCCAGCACCCACATTCTTAAGCCCGCTAATCCAAACTGGCAAGGGATCGTCTCAAACGAGACCTATTGTATGTCCCTGGCTCAAGAAGTGGGTCTTAATGTAGCGGAAACCAGCGCCCATCAGATTGGAGATACCGGTTATCTATTAAGCAAACGATTTGACCGAATCGAAGGTAGCGCCGGCAAAATCATTCGCCTCCATCAAGAGGACTTCTGCCAGGCGTTGGGTGTTGCCTCAGAATTCAAGTACCAGGCAGAAGGTGGGTCGAACCTGAAAGCCTGTTTTTCAGTATTGCGCGATCACTCCAGCAATATTGTTAGTGATGTTCGTGATCTGTTGCGTGCAGTGACGTTTAATCTATTGGTCGGTAACAATGATGCCCATGGCAAAAACTTTTCAATCATTTATCAATCAAACGACAATTGCCGTTTGGCTCCCCTTTATGACATTGTTTGTACTCAGTGTTATCCAGAATTGGAAAACAAGATGGCGATGAAAATGGGCGGGCAGAACAAATCTGAATTGATTGGCAAAGAGCAGCTTGGGATCTTTGCCAAAGATGCAGGTCTTGGTGTGGCCGCAACCAAACGGAGTGTTCTAGAACTTGCAGAGTTGGTGAGAGAGAGCACCTCAAAAGTGGAGCAGCCAGATGCAACGGCAGAAATGGTTGCCGCGCTTGTGGTTGAGCGATGCGAGGGTCTGATCTCTCGATTAGCCTAGTGTTGATCGAGATGCTGATCATGACGGCGATATACCGCTTTACTCGGCCGCCCGTTCTTGGGCGAATGACTCGCAAACTCATACCAGACGCCTGTGTGGAATCGTGATTGAAATTTGTTGGAAGATCGTGAATGACTGAAGACCATAATTTAGGTGACTAGGAAGGAACAAGTCAGTGTGCGAAAGATTGAAAGCCGAGGTTTACTGTAAATGGCACTGATTACGAAAAAACAACTCGTTGAAGAATGCTTAGAGCGCGGGACATTAAAAGCCATTGCAGATGATAAGGAGTTAGAGGTGCGCGCTAATGCGGGGCATCGAGCACTGGCAGTAATATTAATGCAAAAGCGCTCTATTAAACTCGAAGAGATTTTGGCGTATGCAACTAAGCCCGAACTTCAATACACCTGCGAATGGTTAGAAATTACGAAGACCGGGAGTAAAGAATCGCTAATTGCCAGAATCCTATGTGATGACGAGCAAGGCAAATAGAAAACGATCTACGAACAGGGCACCAGATGCCTTGTCCGTTTCATACTTGATGGGTTCACCGCCAACAGGTACTTCTATGATGACGTTGATGTCATCGGGTGGTCAATCACCAATTGCTATCGCATCAATCTGGATTGTGTCTCTTGCTCCAGAGCGCTCGGGTTACGGGACCGCAATATTACACATTCCTGGTGAATTCGTGCACGGTGAATTGTAAGAATGTTGTGCTCGGTCACATACCGTCGAGCATTTTTTCTCGCCGGTTAGATCGAAAAAAGGCCAGCGCAAGGATCGCTGACATGGCCAGGAACATCGCGATGCGGTTCTGAATGGTCCAGGCCAGTAGTTCCTCTGGGCTGGTGAACCCACCGGACCTGACGTTGCCTGAATTGGCAGCGATATCCGCGAGGACGTAGGGATTGAAGAATGGGTGGAATCGCAACTGACTGGCACCGAAGTCGGTGATCAGGCCTTCCAGTGCCAGAATACCCAGGGTGACAATCGCCCCACTAGCCTCACTTTTGAACAATGCGCCCAGCGACATCGCAAGGATCATATGAAAAACCGCAGCCTGTAGCGCGCCGTAGAGCGCGCCCGGCGGGAATGTCGTGAAGAATATGAGGACGGCGATGGCCAACAATATCTCGGTAACCACCAGTAGTAGGAGTGCGGCACCGAGTTTTGCAAACCACAACCGTTCAACGCCACCAGGTATAGTATAGGCAATCTCCAGCGTTCGGTCATTGATCTCGCCGGCGATGATACGCATGCCAAAGAAAACCGCGAGTGCGGTCAGTGGCACAGCGATGAGTTGTCCCTGCACACCACTGCCGGTAATCGCCTCACTCGGATCCAGCATGATGCGCACGCCATGAAAGGCCAGCCAGAGCAGTGGTGCAAGTGGCAGCAGATAGTAACGATGCCCAGCGACCACAATCAGTGCGTGACGCAGAAACTCAATGTCTGGTTGCCACTTCATGACACTGCGGCCTCATCCTGGTGTTCGATCGTTGACAGTAGCCACATGTAGCCATCCTCAAGGGTCGCATCCAGCGAGGTCGCGGATTCATCCGGGCTGTCTTGTGCGATAATTCGGTGAATCACTGAGCCGTCTGCTGCCGGTGTCTCGTGTGTATGGATCGAACCCTGTGGCAGAGACATGGCGTCGTCTGGTCGCTTTCTGACTTCCCAGACGTGGCCATTGGCTGTCTCTGCAAGCGTATCTGTACCGCCATCAAATACCAGCTGACCTTTGCAAAACACCAGTACCCGGTCGCAAGCGACGGCAACATCTTCGACTACATGGGTAGACATAAGCACTATACGATCGCGCGCCAGCCGGCTTAACAGGTTGCGAAAGCGAATGCGCTCACGAGGATCCAGCCCGACTGTGGGTTCGTCGACGATAATAACCGGGGGTAACCGAAGCAGTGTCCGGGCCACTGCAACCCGCTGCCTCATGCCACCGGACAGCGCTCTGATACGTTCGTCGGTCTTCTCTGTGAGCCCGACCTCTTCAAGCAGGTCATTAACTCTCTGGTCGCGGATGTCCGGGGGTATGTCGTACAGAGCGGCGTACCACGTCAGATACTCCCTGGGTGACATACCTTCAGGTAGTCCGGCATCCTGGGGAAGATAACCAACCCATCGGGCCAGGTGGCGCTGGATTTTGCTGAGTTGCACACCGCCAAATCGTATCGTCCCTCTGGTAGGGTTCATTACGCCAGCAAGTTGGCGTAGCAGGGTCGTCTTCCCGGCGCCGTTGGGCCCGAGAATGCCAATCATGCCGCGCTCGACAGTGAAGTTCACGCCATCCAGCGCGCGGATTGGATCTGATGGAAGATCAAGGCCGGCGACTTTGGCTGACCAGGAGCGCCAGATGTTGACGATGAAACCGAGCCCGCGGGTGTTGATCCGCGAGGTAATTTCGCCGCTGGCCTGTTTTCTGGCGCTGCTGCGCATGCCCTGAAAAACAGCGACGACGATTGCGGCAAGGATGCAAACGACGTAAGTACCGGGTTCGGGGAAACCCGCCAGGTGGGAACTGATGGCATTCAGCCAGGTAAAGGTCGCGATGACAACCCAGGGTATGGCGAAAGCAATGCGGTTTTCCATACCGCCAGGTTCAATGGTGCCGGTGATACTGGCATGGCCGCGGTATCGTCGTAGCTCAAGGAAGAACCGTGACAGCAGCACACCGGCAATCAGCCAGAAAAACAGTTGCCAGAATGAGGTGCGTAACAGGTACGCCAGTATACTTGCTCCTGCGGTTGCCAGGGCCAGGGGAAACAGGCGTTCTCTGGCATCGTTGGTCAAAAAGGCGCTGCCGCCTCGAGCCAGAACCTTCTCGGTAAATTTCTCCGGTGCCAGCAGCGCGGTTTTGAATACACCCGGCAGGCCATAGGTCTTGTGTAGATACTTAACTTCCAGTGTCGGTGGGCCATCACTACAGTCCGGCTCGGGTATTTCTTTGGGTCGAAATACGACGACGACCACAGCCAGAAATGCGGACCCGGTGAGCAGCGTCACCACAGACTGCCACGGCAGCGAGGTAATGGTGTCGCTGAGTATCAGTGATGCCATGATGGCGCCGGTACTACCCATCCACACAAGTGCCAGCCATGGCCCGACTCGAGCGAAAATCTCGTCTACTCGACGTAACAGAATAAAGCCGACAGGCATGATAAGCAGAGTGAGCAACGTCGATGTGATTAATCCACCAATGACCACGATGGCAAATGGCGGCCAGATTTCATTCTCCCTGCCTGTTGTAATAGCCAGTGGCCAAAGACCCGCGATAGTTGTTGCTGACGTCATGAGAACAGGTCGTGTACGTTCCCGCACTGAAGCGTATGCGGCGGCACCGATACTCCAGCCACCTTCACGAATCAATTGTTGCATACGGTCTATCAGCAGGATTGCCGGGTTTACCGTAAGGCCAACCAGCACCAGTGCACCGAGCATCGCCATCATGCTGAATGAGATGCCCGCAAAGGTCAGTGCCCATGCCGCCCCCAGTATGGTGAGTGGCAAGGCGATGAGCACCAGAATCGGCAGCGTAAGTGATTCGAAAGTCATCGCCAGCACGAGAAACAACAGGCCGATCGCGGGCACCGCAATTTCCTGGAACAGCGTCGTGGTCTCGTCATTTTCTACGGTTTCTATGGTAGTACCACTGGGCCTTGGTACTGCTTGAATGGACTCGGCAATCTGTTCTTCTATATTAATTCGTGTTGCGCCGGTGGTTGGGATGTCACCCCGCAGCCGATAGTTCACCCTCACCTCACGGCGACCATTGTGGTGCGAGATCATTGTTGGCGGCGGCATCTGGCGCATGGTAGCCATGGACGTTACCGGCATGACACCACTGCTAGTCTGTACCCGCAGCCTTGTCAGGTCACGCATACCAACATTCTGTTCACGGGCGCCTTTGCGCTCAACGACCAGGGGAAGTTCCCGGCCATTCTGCAAAACGAACCCTGTGGTCATCTGTTGGCCTTCCTGACCGGCGAGGTTCAGTATCGGCAATACCTCGCTGAAGGTCAGGCCCAGTGACTCGAATGCCTCGTGTATGGGTTCAATCCAGTACTCGGCCATACCGGGTTGCATGGATGTCCAGGCATCTTCAATCTGCGGCATGGATTCCAGTTGCGCTTCGATACTGTCGGCGAGGTTAAGCAGAACCACGCTGTCTGGTCCTGACAGCACAATTTCAGCAGCAGCGCCGCCAAAGGCCTCATTGCCGCCACCACGATTACCACGTTCATCCCCAGGCCGCATGATCTCCAGCCCCTGTATCTTCTCCGCAGCCGTGCGGATGGTATTGCGAATGGTCTGAGCCCTGAAATCATCAGGACGTAACTCCCGGTCGATGAAGTTGATGGTCAATTGGCCACCATCCAGCTCGATGTTGGCCTCCACTGATTCTACGGTGGGGTCTTGCATAATTACGCGCTCCAGCTTGGCTATGGCCTCGCTGGCGATATTGATGGAGCGGTCGCTGGGAAAGTTCGCAGATAACTGAATACGGTCTGGTTCGGTGGCTTCCTGTGTATCGTTGTTGGCAATAATGCCCGGAATGGCAGTAATTACCGTGATGAGAACCGCAGCAATAGTGCCTGCAAGCAGCGCAGGGGGGTTCCGAAGTGCAGCGGCTACGATGCCACCGAAAAGAATCTTTGCCTGATCCGGCTGTACCACATTGCCGCGTTCCAGTCGGCGCTGCCGCAGCTGTGTCAACCGGCTTGCGGCGGCAGGTGCAGCAAGACGGCTTGCCAGCAATGGAACCAGACCGATGGCGACTATTAGTGATGCTGCCAGCGGTAATAGGATCGCAAAGCTAACGACTTTAATCATCTGCCGCTCCATCTCATCATCAAGCTCAACAATGAGCAATGGCAGAAACACGACTGCAGTTGTTGCGCTGGCGGCGATAATCGCGCGAACCGTACGGCGTAGGCCTTCCGAAACGGCATCTTCTATGCCAAGGCCGTGCTCAAGGCGTCGCTGTATGGCCTCAAACACCACCACGCTGTTATCAATAACCAGGCCAATGGCCAGCATCAGCCCAAACAGGGATATCAGGTTCAGTGTCTGACCGGTGATATACAGCAGTGCCAGCGCAGCGAGTAAACTGACTGGTACGGCGAGGCCAACAACCGCGACCGCCCGCCATTGTTTGAGGAAGAAAAACAGCACGACCAATGCGATGGCGAATCCGGATGCACCGAGCTGGGATAAGTGGCTGATCTGGTCTTCGACGGTTTCGGCGGCGTCGAAACCGATGACTAGATCCAGGCCCTGGCTTTTCAATTCCTTACGCACCACTTCAATGCGCTCGCGCAGCGTGTGTCCCAGGCGCACCAGGTTGGCGCCCTGCTCCTGGAAGATAACGAGGCCTACGGCGGACTGACCGTTGACTCGGAACAGCCGTTCCTCTCGACCTGTACCAATCTCTACTTCACTGACATGTTCCAGCAGTGCGGGACTGTTCCAGGCAACTCGTGCCTTCGTGAGTGCATTTACGCCAATGGGACGCCCGTCGACCAGTACCGCGGTTCGACCAGCCTCACTTTCCAGATCACCCACATAGGTCATTCGTCCCACGGTACGTTGCACCATAGTGGTCACGGCCTGTGTGGTGAGGCCAAGCGCTGTGGTGCGATCGGGATCAACGGTGACGGTTACCTGACGTTTGGCGCCGCCAGTGGCAACTGCCTGACTGACACCGGAGATCGCGGCAAATCTTGGCGCTACCAGTTGTTCTACCAGGTCGAACAGGGCGTCGCGGTCTTCTGCGCCACTGCCGAGAACATGAATCTGCATGGCAAGGTCGGAGAATGAGCCGGTACCCGATGTCTGCACATTCATGAATGTGCCCTGGGGTTGTTCGCGGCGCATTTCCGTTACCATGCGCTGCAATTCAAACTCCCGCACCTTGATATTAACGTCAGATTCGAAACGAATATCGAAGCTGCCGTTCGGCCCGCGAACCTCACCCCACGTTTCCGATACGCCAGACATGGTGGACACCTGGGCCTGCAGTGGTAGCAGTATTTCTCGCTCAATGACTTCGGGCTCGCTGCCAGGGCGGTAAAAAGAAATCGAAATGCGGTCCCCCAGCAGGGAGGGAAACAGCTCCACCGGCATTTTTTGCCAGGCAATACCACCGAGCAGCATGATGCCAAGAAAGAACATCGCTACCGCCACCGGACGATGAACTGGCAACATCAGAACGCCCATGATCAGGCCTGCCTGCCTGGGCGCAGTTGATCAAGTAACAGGTAAAGGCAGGGTAGTATCAACAAAGACCCGAGCGTTGATGCAATAATGCCGCTAATGATGGTTAGTGCCATGGGGGCGCGAAGTGATGCGCCTTCACCGGAGCCAAACACCAGTGGCATCAGAACAAGCACTGTGGTCAGCGTCGTCATCAGGATCGGCCGTAGCCTTACACCGGCTGCGCTGACCAGCGCCTCAACCCGGTCCATACCTTCACCAATAAACTGCCTTGCTGTCGATAAAAGCAGCACGGCATCGTTCACCGCGACGCCGGAGAGTACGATCAAACCCATCATCGACATGACACCCAGGGGTTCCCCCATGGGTACCAATACGACCGAGACGCCAATGAGTGCCAGGGGGATGGCCGCAAGAACCGTAATGGGGTGTAGAAAAGACTCAAATGAGCCCGCTAGCACCATCAGTACAAGTACGAGAGCAAGAATGCCTGCGAGTTTCAGTTCGCCGAAAGTCTTGACCCGTTCAGCTTCTTCACCGCGTAACTGTGCAAACAAACCCGGTATCAGCGGTTCGGCTTCCAGGGCCGCAGTGACTGCGGCGATAGCATCGGGATAGTTGGAAGTCTCGGCGATCTCTGCGGAGACCAATGCAGTGCGGCGTTGATCACGTCTGAAAATTTCACGGGCACCTTCTGCTTCCTCGAAGCGGGCGACCTGGCCTACAGTCACTTTACGCCCCTGGTTGGAACGGAACTCAATGGCACTGAGCTTTTCCCGGGTTGGCGTTGGTGTATGTAGGTTGATGGGATGGTCCTCATCACCGGTAGACAACATGGTGACCTCACGCCCGTCCAGACTTGTCTGCAACACCCGGGTCAGGGTAGCGAGATCAACACCCAAACCATCGGCCATGACACGGTCGAGAATGATTCTGAGCTCCGGTGGGCCGCCTTCGAAAGATGAGCGAACGTTCCACAGTTCTGGCAGCCCGGAGAGTTGTCGTCTTACCTGTTCGGTGCCACGCTTGATGTCCGGCAGGGCCTGCCCGGATATTTCTACAACAACTGGCGGTCCGCTTGTACCAAGCGCACTGGATAGCGCACTAGAACCAACTTCCCAACTAAAATCTGTGGTGTCGAGCACTGCTAGTGGTCCAGAAAGGTGATCTGCCAGCTGTCGCCCGGTGGGGCCGTCGGCACCAACACGAACGATAAGCCGCGCGGTGTTTTCTTCCGTCAATTCTGTTCGAACCAGGCGACTGTCTTCCGGCAGTCTGCCAATTTCGGAAAGCACCGCTTCCAGGTGATCACCACTGGCCTGTTCCAATAGTGATTCGATGCTTTGTACCACTTTCTCGGTAGATTCCACCCGCTGGCCGGATGGGCCGACGACACGAATCGAAAACTGCCGTGGGTCCGCAGAGGGCATCAACTCTGTGCCCAGTTGAACCAGTCCGAATGTACCGAGACCCGCTAGCAGGACAGCGACCAGCACGGTCGTTCCGGGGCGCCTGAGTAACGCCCGCACCAGGGATTCCAGGTGTTGTCGGTAGCGTGGCATCGCGCCTTCGTCATGGGCCACATTTGCTTTGGGCATGAACCACCGCGCCAAAGCGGGAATGAGCAGCAATGCAACTGCAAGAGATGCCATCAATGAGGCGACTACTGTAAATGCAATGCCTTCGATGAGGCGTGCAGCCATACCTTCGACAAACAAAACCGGGAGAAACACGACACAGGTTGTCAGTGTAGACGCGGTAATGGCGCCTGCCACCTGGCCGGTGCCGGTGGCCGCGGCAGTTGCCGCGGATTCCCCTTCTGCTAGTCGTCGGTAGATGCTCTCTACAACCACAATAGCGTTATCCACAAGCATACCGGCACCCAGTGCAAGGCCAGCAAGGGTGACAATATTCAGGCTCTGGGCGCCGAGATTCATGAGGAATAGTGCCGCAAAGATAGACACGGGAACTGACGCAGAAACTACCAGCGTGGCGCCCGCGGAGCGCAGGAAAATAGCAAGAATGATCGCCGCGAGGATGATGCCGACGATGGCTGCAAACTGCAGGTCTGCGAGTGCATCCACAATCAGGGCAGCGTCATCATTCACCTCAACCAGGGTAACGTTAGGTAGGTCTTGCGCCAGTGAAACAATGGCCGCTCGGACAATAAGGGATACATCAACGGTGTTGGCCGAGGCTTCTTTGTAAATGGCAAGGCCGACGCCTTCAACGCCATTGATACGCACCAGGTGATCAATCTCCTGGTCTGCCAGTGAAACGGAACCTACATCGGATACCCGGATGGCTTGTCGGCTGCCGTCTGCCCCGGTGACGTAGTGCACAACGACATTCGCCACATCCTCTGGCGTACGAAATCTGGATAAACCGCGTACCAGGAACACCTCGGTGTCTTGCTCGAGTGTGCCGGCGGTGATGTCAACGTTCTCGGCATTCAGGCGGCTCTCTACTAACGCCAGTGAAACGCCAAACGCGTCGAGTTTGTAGCGGTCCAGCTCAACACGAACTTCCTTTTCCCGACCGCCAGTAACGCGAACCTCGGCCACACCGTTTAGCTGTTCAAGATTGGGTGCCACCTGGCGTCGGGCAAGCTGCCGCAACTCGGCGAGGTCCGGTTTACCTGAAGGGGCGACGAGGCCGAAGGTCAGCACAGGTGCCTGACGGGGGTCAAAGCGGCGAGCCAGTACCTCATCCACCGCCGGGTCTGCGCCGATAGGTGCAACTGCCTTCTGTACCTCTACCAGGCCGATCTCTATATCTGCATCCCAGTCGAATACAATGGTGGCGACGAGTTTACCGGTTCGTGCTACCTGGGAGATTTCTCGGATACCCTCAACAGTAAACAACCGCTGTTCCAGTTGTTGGCCGTAGAGTCGCTCCATTTCAGTGGGTGGTCTGTCACCGGCACGAATGGAAACGGCGACGGTGGGGCTTTGTAGGTCTGGCAACAGGTCCACAGATAGTTGCTGCCAGGACAACCAGCCCACCATGACAACGGCAACTGCCAGTACACTGATGGCGACCGGCCGTCGTACCGCCAGTGAGGCGATAGATTCCGCGAAGGTCACTGTGTAACTACTCGTACCCGGGTATTGTCCGTTAAGGTTTCGAGGCCGCGAATAGCGATTCGTTCGCCGGGTTGAAGGCCTTCTGATATTTCGAAACGGTCGTCATCTGCCAGCCCGAGGCCGACCTGTCGTTGAACTACACGCTGGCCATCGACCACGAAGACCACGTTTCTACCACCACGTTTGGTAATGGCCTCCCGGGGCGCGACGACCACGGCCTCCCGCCGTTCAGCGATAATGGCGGCCTGTATGAACATGCCGGGACGCAGCAGTCTTTCCTGGTTGTCGACTTCAACCTCGACCCGGAATGTTCGCGTAGTCGGGTCAAGTGTTGGTGATAAACGCAGAATGGTGCCGGTCAGTTCTTTGCCTTCAAAAGCGTAGTGCTTGATGCGTACGGACTGTCCTGGTATTACGCGGGACAGTTCCGGGCCAACCAGGTCGATATCTGCAATTAATTTATCGAGTGGTGCAACCCGGGCGACGGCGAAACCGGAATTGACCTTCTGTCCATCGGCTACTGCCTGCCCGTTAGTATCACGGGCAAGTTCTAAAATGACACCGGCAATGGGTGTGACAATGCGGGCCTGCTCCAGCGTTCGCTGGCTGGTATCGTAGGTATGCAGCCGGTCTTCATATTGAGTACGGGCATTCCACACGTCTTCCTCTGAAATCAGCTTCTGCTTGAACAGTTGCTGACGGCGTTCCAGTTCTTGCTTCGCCCTTTCAAGATGTTGTTTGGATGCTTCAAGGTTTGACGCCAGCCTTGCATCTTCGCCGATAATCTCGGCGATGAGTTGGTTTGCCAGTACGTTTGAACCCTCGGTAAGGCGATTGCCATTCTCGTCCTTCGACAGTAGGAGAAACCCTGGTGTTTCAACCGTCAGTGCTAGGTTCTCACGGGTTCTCAGCGTACCGGTGGTGACAATCAGGTCTTCGACATCGGCGGTGGTGATGTCGGTGACCTCCACGGGTATACGGAATTCAACCGGTGCATTGTTGCTCGGCCCGCCACAGGCAGAGAGAAAGATTACCATGCTGGTAACAGCCGCTAGTGATCGTCGAATTTTCATGGGGTTTATCCTACTTACTTATCTGTGGTGCGTATAGCTGATGACAACTGCCTTACAACCATATTAAAACTACATGACTATTGGCCTCAGGTTGCTGGACGCCAACGTATGGCATCGGCAATAACGACAAATCCCGTCGTCATATTGGATATTTCCAGCCTGGTTTCACCGGCAGGTAACTGAAATTCACCCAGGTCATTCCATCCCGGTTGTGCTGCCTTGCCGTCAAATTCAATGTCTTGCTTCTCGTCGCTTGTGATGAGAACGATATCGAACTCACCCAGCATGCTATTGGTCAGTCCGCGTATTCCGGGTCGGTTACCATTCCTTGATTTTTTACCGGATTGCAGTCCAAGATAATAGGACAGTCGCCAGCGTCCTGCGTGTGGTAATTCGGTTGTGAATGCTGCTCGCTGATTGTCGGTACCGCTGGAGATCAGGGCATGGGTGTGCCGATACTTGCCCCAGCTTTCGTTGTAGGTCGATCGACTCCACATCTCCGATCTACCAAACATTGCCTTGAATTCAGGTAAACCCTGGTCCATGTCCACGGTGAAACTGTTGCCGAATGGGCCGCCTGTCCTGTTCATTTCTGCCGTGCTGCTGCTGTTGTTAATTACGGTGAACCCGGAATCCAGGTCATCGACCACGATGTCGTCGGTGACCCTGGGTTGCCACTGACTGGGTATCGCACCTATCAGTTGTTCTTCATCTACAACCTGCTCACTGTTTACCCTCTTCATACTGAGTTTCAGGTCTTGTCGATTGAGTGAAAGGTATGGCGCAAGGAATAACTGCCGCAGTGGTGACGACGCTACGATGCCTATCTCAACGGAACTGTTGGCCGCAATGCGGATTGGCCCTGTGTTGTCCCATGCTTGGTTCCTCTTATCGGCATACCATTGGTAGTTTAGTTTGAGCAGACCTGGTGTAGCCTCATCGTTGCGGACATGGACCCGTGTCTGGTATCGAGGGTTACCAAGCTCGTCATCCGTGAGCCGCACTGATGTGACTGACGATGCAAGAAACCCCGGCAGTGCTGAATCATAGAGCCAGTCGCCAGCGATAGCCTGCAGGTCTATGCCCTGGTCCGTCGCGATGCGATAGAAGTCGGTAACATGGAAATGCTTGCCCCTGAATTCACGAACCAGCTGACTGAGCAGTGCGGCCGTTTTTTCACGACCCAGGCCATCAAGCATTGAATTCGCGATAGCCTCACTTTTCATCGCCAGTACGTTCAGCGACTGTCGCGGGTCGTCATTGGGTTCCAGGGAGGCCAGTGAACGACCAAGCGCCCGGTCCCAGACGGATGGTCGGTCGGTCGCTACCCGTTGCACAGACTGTGCAATAGAGTCGGACCGCCCGGACACCATATCCCGGATGACCTGGCCCATCACCAGGTTCATCGACTCATCAAGCTCGTGCGCCGAGAAATAGCCGCGCTTGCCGGTCAGCAGGCGTGACGTTAGTTCATCCAGGATGAAGTTGAGCGCGAGTGCACCTTCGCCAACTGCACTGGTCTGGAATTGCAGGAAGTTGCGAGAGACACCGGTAAACACGTTACCACCGCTGAAGTCATTTTCGAAATAGCGCTCCAGGTTTTTAAGTTTGTCTGCCGGAATCCCACCCTCGGTACTGTCTTCAATCTCCGCAGCCTGCCGCTCGTTAGCGTAGATAACATCAAAGCGCGATGTCGGAAAGCTGTTTTCACGAATCATCATGACGCCAGGCATTGCCTGTACTGTGTCCATTCGCCATCCACCGCCATAGCCGCGTAGCACATTCGGTGTTTCTACCAGGGTGACATTGTCGTAAGGGTAAGGCAGGCCCATACTCTTTGCGGCTCTAAATACCTCACTAATGCGATCCTTCATGGGTTCGACCGCCTCGGCAAAAAATTCGAGATTGCGAGTATGGTCAGGATGGAACAGCACTTCGAAGGTCACATCGTCTACGGTCATTTCGCGCCGCTCAAACTCTGATGCAATCAGCCCCACATGAGGAACCGGTAAATCCGGGTTGAAGCGTACGCGACGGGTGTCTCCGTTGGACGAGACGTCCTGCCTTCTTCCGGGCCCTGCGACCAACCAGTCGGCAGGTGTTTCAACTTCCAGGTCCAGCAGGTAATAATCGTGAGGGTGTTTCCTGGGATCGCTTTGTGGGACATCGGTGCCGGTAGACGGCAACCAGTGTGCGCCCGGCATCATGGCGACAAACTTCGAGTCAAATACACTGGTTTGAATGCCCAGCATGCCAAGTTGACCGCTGCTGAAGTCCCCGCGAAGAAAGTTAAAAAAGGTATCCAGGTAACCGAAAAATGTATCGGGTGAGCCTGAGGCTGTCAGGTTTATGGTCAGATCAGATCCAGGTTGCAGTGATTGGGCCGGTGTAACGACCAAAAGCCCGTTGTCGTGTATGTACGGTACGGTGCTACCGGCGATCTGGATTTCATCCACATTCAGCCCGGGATTCAGTGAAAACAGCAGTGTGTCCAGCGGTTCGTCGCTACGCATTGTCAGGTCCAGGTCCAGATTGACGCTGCTGCCTGGGTCGAAGACCACGACGCCGCTAATGCGCTGCATGTCGGGTCGAGGCTGGTCCTGCTGTGCTTCGTGCGCGGCTCGCCAGGTGTCCTGTTGATCGAACAGGGCATATGCCTGCCAGAAATATACTGACATGAGACCTGCTGCGAAGGCGACGCACAATACCCCAACGCCGACATTGCGCGTGGTGGTACTGTCATCCCGCCGTGGGTGTACCGCAAGTGCAAAGCTGATGAGCGCTGCAGCCATTACCCAGTGGGCCAGTATCCGAATCCATTCACCTTCAGGGACAAACTGCGGCAGGATGTCTGATGCGATATCGAATGACGGTAAAATGCTGACCATTGGGCCGAGATACAACGGCACTTTAAAGAATGCCCAGATCTGCAAGCCCAGCAAGCCAAGAATTATCGCAGCGACAGCAAGACGGTTTCTGACCAGCACGGCGACAAATACGATGGCCGCACACCATAGAGTCAGTGCGGTTAACATCTGCAATAGAAAGCCAATCAGTGATCGCGGCTCGACGGCGTCACCGATGGGTAAGCCGGAACTGGCAGCGATCAGGCCAAAGCCCTGGAACAATACTGCGATGAATAGAACCGGCATCCAGCTCAGCAGCACCAGACCGAATACCTTGCCCAGCAGAAATTCCGCATTGGTCAGAGGCTTACTGTCCAGCACCTCGGCCATATGATCTCTTTCATCCCTGGCCCTGACGTCAAAGGCGAGAAAGATGAGGCCGACGAGAAATACCAGAGTCAGGTAAACGCCCACTGCCGAAATCAGGTACCGGGGTCCCATGGCCCCAACAGTCGCGGAAAGGTGAGAGAACATGCCATGTAGGAAGGTGAACTGGCCAAACATGACAATGCCAATAAACACGGCAAGTACGGCGAACAGCCAGTACCGGAACAGGCGACGGTTGGAGCGCATTTCCGCGCGGGCAACTGCGAACATCATTGACCAGTTCATTATGATGCCTCCTCGCTTTCATCAATCTGCCGGGCGGCAGATGAACGCCCCCGGGCGGCCATGAAGGCCATGTAGGCTTCTTCCAGGCTGGGTTCCGTGACCAGTTCGGCATTTTCCGGTAGCTCATTGTCACCGGTGATACCGCGCAGCGTAATGATACTGCTGGCGACCGTGGTGGAAACGATGTCGTAACGGCTCTCAATATCATCCAGCGATGCCTCGTTAACGGCGAGCTGGAATACGTGCCCGGTAGCTTCGGAGATGAGTTCCGAAGGTGGGCCCTGGAAGATAATGTGGCCTTTGTCGAGTAAAGCAATTTCGCGGCAGGCGCCGCCGAGGTCAGCCACGATATGAGTGGACAGAAGTATTGTTCGATCTCGGCCCAGGCTGGTCATAACATTACGGAAGCGGATGCGTTCCTCGGGATCAAGGCCTACCGTCGGTTCGTCGACGATGATGACTTTTGGATCGTGGATCAGAGCCTGGGCGACGCCCAGTCTTCGCAGCATACCGCCGGAGATTTTCTTGACCTTGCGGTCGGCGACTTCACTGAGACCAACCTGCTCCAGTACGTCTTTGACGCGTTCTCGTCGTACCGGTTTATCAAGCATGCCGGACAGTTGAGCGAGTGTATCAAGCACCTCTTCTACACGATGCAGGCGCCAGGCACCGAAATCCTGAGGCAGGTAGCCCAACAGCTGTCTAACGGCCATGTGTTCAGTACGGACGTCGTGGCCGCCGATGATTACTTCGCCTTCCTCTGGCTCGATCAAGGTGCAGAGAATGCGCATGAGTGTGCTCTTTCCAGCGCCATTCGGCCCTAGCAATCCGAATACTCCCACGCCACAGCTAAGGTTTACATCTTCCAGTGCCTTGAAACCGCCTTTATAGGTGTGGTTCAGGTGCCTGACATCAATTACCGGTTGTGCTTCTGACATATTCCCCTCTTCTTGCATATTCCGGCGAACGTGAACACTCAATCCGGTCCATCGTGAACACCTGAACCTACCCACGCATCACGAAATTGGGTTTTAACCTAAGTGTTCACGATGGGTCAAGTTGGGCTTGTAGGTACTCCCCCCGAAAATTAAGTGAAGTCAAAAGTAGAATTTTCTCGTCATATTTACGCAGGAGATTTTGCATGAAAAAGTCTAGATTTACCGGTAGCCAGATACTGGCCAACCAGTACCCGCACTTTGTCGTGAACACGGCATGAGCAGTGCGTCGTTCTATAAGTGGCGTGCAAAGTACGGTGGCATGGACGCCTCCTCGATGAAGCGCATGAAGGAACTCGAAGACGAGAACTGGCGCTTAAAGAAAATGTACGCTGAGGAGCGATTGATCTCGGAGGTCCGCAAGGAAGCACTCAAGGGAAAGTGGTAAAGCCATCTCTGAGGCAGTGATTTTACAAACCGCTAACATTGCCGCTCATGGCGTTGATACACTGCCGTGTTTTCAGTAACAGCAGCATCGCCAATGCAACACGCTGGGCGCTTTGCCAGTTGCAAAACAGGAGAACACATGAAAAACCGTTACATCACAGAAATGGGTATGGGCACGGATGTGCATGGTAAAGATCACACTCTGGCTGCTGAACGTGCTGTTTTCGACGCTATTCATCACTCCAGCCTGCACTTCTTCAAGCATCTCGGCAAAACAGCACACGACATGCAGATCGATCTGATCATTGGAGTTCCCGATCCCGATGCTGTGGATAAGGACCGTGTGGCAAAAACCCTACCCTACGGTGAGGTCACTGTGACGACGCAAAAGGGTGGATTGGAGATCCCTGATGAAGACGGTAAGGACGCCATCATCATCGCCAATGCAGGGGTTGTTGTGCACATAATAGAGCCGGATTAGAGTCATCAAACGGGGTTATATTGGCGGGGTACCTACGGGGTTGTCGTAATGAGAATCAGATCCGAAAGGAAGGCACGAATCTCGTTACCCCAGATGTCGTTGTGATTCCGAATCAGCTTTGAAGATAGAGGCTTGCGTCAGAGCGTGGCGACGATTTAAGTAAGGTTGACGAGGGGGTTAATCAACTCCATGAGAGAAATGTTGGGCAAAGAGTCTATACAAGAGAAGAGCTTGAAGCAGCTCAAAGGAATTCTGGTCAATAATGAAAAAACAAATTTTAGAAGCATTAGGTCATAGTGCGAAATCTGTAGAACTAAAAAACTTAATTTCTGTTGTTGGCGATATTCCTCCAGTGCGAGAAGATGCGCCTGAGTCTAAGAAATAGTATTTACAATTTTATCCAGAGGGGTTGTCATTGTTATTTGATGAAGATGGCCTTTTAAGTTCCGTTTTTTGTTACGTCATAAAAGATGAAGGGTTCGAGGAATACGTTGGTGATACTGAAAAGTTGTGCGGTTTAAGTAAAGGGGATGATTCGAAAGAAGTTGTTGCGAAATTGAGGAAAGCGGATTTACATAAGCTATCTAGCGTAGGTTCATATAACTTTAAGATTCCTGAGCGAGTTAGATACGATATGGCAAAATACTCTCTTTATATTAGCTTTAGTGATGAGCAAAAAAGTGTTTCTTATACAACCTACATAAGAAGTGACGCTGTGCCGCGCTAGTTGGAATTTTTCTCTGTAGTGGTAAACACCAAAAGATGTTCATAGGGACACGCACTCAAATATAAATAAAAAAGTTAAACAAGACACCCACAAAAGCCCAGGTAAGTTACTTACCTGGGCTTTTGCTGTTTTGGCTTGGCATCCACTCTAAGCCCTTGCAGGGTTACCTATTTGGGATTTTTTATCGCTTGATGAAGATAGGAATTATGAACCACATTTTCCGAAGAACGGCCAAGTATGGTGATTGCTGATGATCGTTCAAATTTAAGACACTGTGGCGTGGTGATCCTTTTGAGGTCAATGACTGTAATGGTGCTGGCCTGATATATTACAGACGGCGGGTTGATTACTTAGGAGACTAAAAGGTCGGGCAGCTTTAAGCCATGTTGTGATCACGATCGAAGAACGGCTATCTGGGTCTACGTTGAGCCATTGGCACCCGCGCAGAAATATTTACAGGGTCCTCAAATCTTACTTTTCCTATTTAGCATTGGTTGAAGATTTCGAATTAAATGCTCTTCAAGTTCGATTCTTCCGAATCGTGTAGGTAGGAATCTTACCTTGCAGTGTTCTAGGTATTTATTCACAAGCCTATCTTCCTTATCAGTGAAACACATCTTCTTGTCAGTCTTTGCTTTTGTAGCCTGTCCCAACTCAGATTTCGTCTTTAGTTGAAGATTCAGTATATTAGTGCCGATATGCCGTCTTAGTGCAGAAAACCGAGTATCAGTACCATGAGTTTTCCAACGTGCATGAATGTCTGTGCTTTCGCCGATGTAAATAAGACCGTTTTTGGGATGCGTTACGTAATACAAACCCGGACATGATGGAAGTTTTGCGTCATACCAAACAACTTCAGGTTCATCAGAGACCAACATAGCACCATCTACGATAATTGCATTTGTCTGATCTTGTATCTCCTCCCATATTCGATGTCGTACATCCAATATGACCTTGTCCTTTTTTCCTAGTTGAAACTTATTGAGGCGTATTTCTAAGTTCACTATTCCAAATTCTTCAACTTCCTTTCTACCAATTCTTGTTTGAATGAACGACATTTGGAAATCTGGCAATTCCAGATTTTGAGGTATATCAAACGTTGATTTTTTCTCCTGATAGTTTTTATAGAATGTTGAACTCGTTCCATACTGCCGCTTCAGCCGCGTTTTTACATCTAATGACTCACCTATATAAAGCGGTAGTCCGTTGTGCGAGATTAAGTAGTTCCCCGGGAAATGACTTTGAGCGTCATCTATCTGGGTCCATGGGGAGGAAATCAAGGCTTGTGCTGAACCAGCTAGAATTTGGTTAGACTTGGTCTGGCAATATGTCCAATTGATGTTCTTCATTTTGATTTATCCAATGGCCTAGCCGGAACGTGTCAACCTCATATAGACAGTCATTTCAAAGATAACATCGATTTCACGTAACCCGCGGCAGTAAGTGTCGGGAAGTTAACGCGGTCATCAATAATGACACCATCTTCATCTGGTTTGAT
>Ga0222654_1000087_pt1 | contig 86521 bp, 49 predicted proteins | sample AntAcemetagen421_FD_179805 | JGI IMG/M metagenome (GOLD analysis project Ga0222654, IMG submission 179805) | Saline water microbial communities from Ace Lake, Antarctica - #421 | ecosystem: Environmental > Aquatic > Non-marine Saline and Alkaline > Saline | place: Antarctica: Ace Lake...
ACAACAGTAATTGGTGCTCCTGTAGGTGCAAGTATTTCAGCTGATATTGCAGCTGTTAAAACTGTGGCTGATTCTGTACAAACAGATACAACAGCTATTTTAGCGGATACAACAGTAATTGGTGCTCCTGTAGGTGCAAGTATTTCAGCTGATATTGCAGCTGTTAAAACTGTGGCTGATTCTGTACAAACAGATACAACAGCTATTTTAGCTGACACAACAGTAATTGGTGCTCCTGTAGGTGCAAGTATCTCAGCTGATATTGCTTCTGTACAAACAGATACAACAGCTATATTAGCGGATACAACAGTAATTGGTGCTCCTGTAGGTGCAAGTATTTCAGCTGATATTGCAGCTGTTAAAACTGTGGCTGATTCTGTACAAACAGATACAACAGCTATTTTAGCGGATACAACAGTAATTGGTGCTCCTGTAGGCGCAAGTATTTCAGCTGATATTGCTTCTGTACAAACAGATACAACAGCTACTCTAGCGGATACTGTTGAACTTCTAGGTCAAGATGTTGCTTCAGGTACTGTTATAACTGGTGGAACAGCTTATGTAGCTGATACGAATGATCTGACTTCAGTGTCTCGTGGTCTATCTGCTATTGAAGGTGCGAGTTTTGCTACAGGAACTGCGAGTCTTTATATCATTGCTCGTCAGATTGCATTAAACCAAGTAATCTCTGCTGGTAATAGTGCTGTATTGGCATTACCTGTAATTACCGCAGATACAACTGATGATACCTTTAATGCAAACATGATCGTAGTGTTTGATGCTCTTACATTAGCATTGGGAACTACAAATAATACTAATGTTGGTGATTTAGATGGTGATGTGGATCAAGCAGTTACAGATGCTGCTGCACTAGCTACATTGACTTCAGCATATCATAAATCAGCAGTTAAAGCTGCGGTTCAACAATTAAAATCAGCTGTTGTAAGTTGGTTGGCTTTCTATCCTTAATTAGGATAAAATATTTTATGAGCTAAAAAAGCTATGTGATTTATTTAAAGGGGGTGACTTTGTCATCCCCTTTCTTTTTTACCTAAAATCAACCCTACGTTTTGATCTCACTACGTGATTTCTATTTCATTGAAAATTTACGGTATTTTCGAGTTCGGCTGAATTTGAAGTCCTACGGGGCTCATTAGTCTTTTAAATATAGCGTTTTGTGGCCGCCGCCACCCATTTTCCGGAGATTTTGTTAATACAAAATCGTAGGCTGTCTTTTGTTGATAGCTAAGTCAAACGGTCTCTATAAAGTAAACAAAAATAGTTGTATTTTAAATTTTCAAAAGACGCTTTCTTTTTTAGAGTGACCACGTTGAAAAAGAACAACTTTTGAGCTTGGTTATTCACTGAAAATGACGATTCAAACTATTTTTAGATTGAGTATTCATTGTTTATGTTAAAACTTTGAGAAATTAATGCTTTTTTTTTTGAAAAAAGGAGATATGCTTCAAGCATAATTTTAAAAAAAAAAGGAGTCTGTAATGAATTGTACGATTAAGCGGTTTTATTTATCTTTATTTTTGATCTGTTTTTCAACAGTTTTATATTCATCATCTGGAACACTAGATACAACTTTTGACGGTGATGGTTATCTCGCTGATGCAAATGCGTTCGAAATTTCTGACGTCGTAACACAATCAGATGGCAAGATTGTTGTCGTTGGTGTAGATGCAACAGGTAATTCTGTATACGTAGCTCGATATACAGCGGTAGGGTCATTAGATACAACATTTAATACAACTGGTTATCTCGTTGATACAAATGGAGGTGCAGCGCATGGTATAGCACTTCAATCTGATGGTAAGATTGTTGTGTCAGGAGTAGATTCAGCAGGAAATTCTGTATACGTAGCACGATATACAACAGCAGGGGCATTAGATACAACATTTAATACAACTGGTTATATTGTTGATACAAGTGGTAGTGAAGCTTATGACCTAGCGATTCAATCAGATGGTAAGATTGTTGTAGTAGGGATAGATCCAACAGGTGATTCTATTAATTCTGTATACGTATCTCGATACACAACAGCAGGGGCATTAGATACAACATTTAATACAACTGGTTATTTAGTTGATACGAATGGAAGTTCAGCTTATGGTGTAGCGCTTCAATCTGATGGCAAAATTGTTATAGCAGGTACAGATGCAGCAGATGATTATATGTATGTAGCAAGGTATACAACAGCGGGGGCATTAGACACAACATTCAATACAACTGGTTATATTGTTGATACAAATGGTGGAGCAGCTTCTGGAGTTGCGATACAATCTGATGATGGTAAAATTGTTGTAACAGGTGTAAATCCAGCAGGTAATTCTATATATTTAGCTCGATATACAACAGCAGGGGCATTAGATACAGATTTCAGCACAGATGGTTATCTCGTTGATACCAATGGAGCTGTAGCTTATGGACTTACCATACAAGCTGATGGCAAGATTGTTATAGTTGGTCAAGATACAGCATTTAATTCTGTGTATCTAGCTCGATATTTATCGGATGGCTCGCTCGACACAGTAGCAAATGGAGGATCTGGATTTAATGAAGCTGGAACGCCTGGTTATTTGATTGATAGTAATGGTGGTGCAGGTTATGGAGTTGTTTTACAAATTGATGGTCAGATTCTTACGGTTGGTCAGGATACTTCGTTTAGTTCTGGTTATGTAGCTCGTTATCATGGTTATGTACCAGGAACGCTTAATATTACATACAATCAAGGTGGCACTGATGCTGGATTTATAAATCTAACAACAGAGTTAGGTGTAGGGACAAATGTTCCAACGACCAGTCCAAGTAAAGCGAAGAAAATATTACAACTTTCTGATGGTAGTTATTTAGTTGCAACTGATGATGGAACTAATACGTATGTTAATAAATTTTCTATTACCGATTCTGTAGCAACTTCTGGATTTGGTACAAATGGTCTATTAACAATCGCAGGAAAAATAAATGTTTCTGATATTTTCTTTGATCAGACAGGAGCATTAATTTTTACAGGTGGATCTGGAGCTTCTGCTTCTAATGCAGGATGGGTTGTAAGATATTCAGCAGCTGGAGTTGTTGATGCAACATTTGCAGTGACAGATGTTTTAGATACACACACAGATGTTCGTCAGCAATCGGATGGACGAGTTATTGTTGCAGGTATGGAAGATAATAAAGGTATGTTGATTGCATACAATTCAGTTACAGGTGCTGTTGATACATCATTTGGTGTTAGTGGCCGACGTGAAACTGGTGCTTATACTTCGAACACTGTCGTTGTAAATTCTATGAGCATTGGATCAGACGACACAATTTATGGTATCCAAAATGATAGTACAAATGAAAATTCATTATTATTTGCAGTAGATAAAGATGGTGCATCTGTTACATTATCAGGAGATTTAACTGGTGGAATTTATGCTTGCGATAGCACAAGTAACCATTTAGAAATTGATGCTGATGGGAACCTTGTTGTAATCTCTGTAAGGTCAGGTTCTCCTTATTCTATTTTGATGTCTCGATATAGCTATAATGGTTCATTTTCTATTGTTGGAAGTCTGTTAACATTGCCAGCTGGCACAACTGGCCTTACTGTACCAACAGTGTATTCAATGGCTGTTGATCTTAATGGTAAACTTGTTGTAACTGGTTATGATTCTACAGGTGCTACTCCATTCATAATGCGAGTTGAGTCTGATCTTTCTGGTTTAGATACAACATTTAATGCAACAGGTGTTACAGAGTACAATACAATTACGAATGCATCAGGTACTGCAGTTCAATGGTACGATGCAACAATTACTGCAGAAGGTTTAATAATCGTTGCAGGTTATGCAACCATTGCTGCTACAAATACACCATACATAGCAAATTTCTATGGAGATGATTTCATCGGTCAATATGCAGCATCCGTAACAGCTGGTACTCCAGGAACAGTAGATACAAATTTTGGAACAGCAGGAAAAGTTGCTTTAGGGTCGATCGCTTCTGGCATTGTTGCAAATGTAGTGTTACCAACAACTGTAGGTAGTTACTATATTGGATTTAATGATGGAACATTGGCTCGATTAACGAATGGAAATGTTGTTGATACTACTTATGGTGGTGGCGATGGTATTGCTACGAGTTCACCAGCAGGTGTTTTCTCTATCATTGTAGATGGTAGTAGCCAATTGCTATTGGCTGGTACAACTGGTGGAGCTGGTTGGGTTGCTCGATATACAGCAGGTGATGCAGGAACATTAGATACGACATTTAATTCAGGATCAGCAGTTACAATTCCATCTTCTACGGTTGGAACAATGGCTGTAGAGCAAACATTAGCTCGTGTTGTTGTCGCTGGTACAATAACAGGTGGCAATGGTGCATTATTTGGATTTACTGATGCTGGTGTTGTAGATACAACATTTGGAGTAAGTGGTATTTTTGATACTGGGGTTGCAGCGGGTGTTTATGCACTTGCGTGTGATGATGATGATAGATTGATTATTGCATACTTAAATGGATCAAATGTCGATGTTTCTCGTTTAACTTCAGACGGTCAATTAGATGCGAGTTTTGGTACTGTAGGTGTTGTTGCGAGTGCAATTGCAAACGCAGATCAGGCAGCACAAATTCGTTTAGATTTAGATAACGCAGGTAATATTGTTGTTGCAGCAGCGTATGCTACTTCAAATACTATTTCAGTAAGATCTTTAGATAATTTGAGTGCTACTTCTGGTAATGGTGCATCGATTTATGCACAGTTGGATGTTACGGCATTAGCAAACACTCCAGTGTTAACAGATCTTATAGCAACTGCTGACGGTAAAGTTCTTGTAAGTGGTCAGCAATCATCAAGTAATGATATGTGGGTTGTTCGAGTAACAGCTGCCGGTGCTGCAGATACAACATTTGGTGGTGGCGATGGAATTATGACATTCTCACTTGACCAAGCAGGTACGGTAACAGCTCGAGCATTACAGGCAATTGCAATCTATGGTAATGGATCAATTTCTATGGTTGGAGCAGAGACTAATTCTGCAGATACACCAACAGTAACTCCATTCTTATCTCGTGCGTATAATGAGCCGTATACAACTCAAATATTGCAAGCTCCTAATTCAAAAATAATTGGTACAAGTGATCTAACATTTGGTCTTGCTACTACAAACGAAATAACATTCTTTGCATTGTCAGCAACTGAATCTGATACATCTGCTCAATTACAAATTGCTCGTGCTTTAGCATTCCAAGATGATCATTCTTATGTTGTTGCGCTTGATGGACAATCAACTGCGGATACAGAATCAAGAGTATTCTTGAATATGTTTGATGTAGATGGAACATTAGATGTGAACTTTAGTACTGATGGTCAGGCTGAAGTTACTCATACGTATGAGCAGGAATATGTAAATGATATGATTACATTTACAACTCCTGGTGGAGTTAATAAAGCTATTCTTGCTGGTTATGCAACGAATACAACATTAAGTGTGACGAATTCATTATTGATGCAATATAACTTATCAACTCCAGGACTTGATAGTTCATTTGGTGGATTTGATAGAGATTCTTCAGGTGTAGCATTTGGTGATGGACAAAAAGCTCAGGTTGTTGGACGTCAAAGTTCAGGCCGTATTATTGCTGGTGGATTAGATCAGTCTGGTAATGGATTATTACTTGGTTATACATCTGCAGGTAAGTTGGATGCAAGTTTTGCAACTGATGGATATATGACTCAAGGTTCTAATGGAATTTACTCTCAAGTTATTGATGGACAAGATCGCATTGTAATTGCTTATAATGATGGCTCTAACAATGTTGCAGTTGCTCGTATCTTGGCAGATGGTTCTGGGCTTGATAGTTCATTTGGAACAGCTGGAGTTGTATCGGTTGGAAACAGCATCGCTGGTGTTTCTGGCAACACGAATTTGAGAATTGCAATGGATGCTTCGGGCAATATCTTTGTAGCAGCAGTTATTGGTGCTGGAGTTACTATTAAAAAGTACCCAACAGCAGGAACATCTGTAACAGCAACATTAACATTGTCAGCAGCAAATCTTGGAACACCGACAGCAGTTGTTCTTGCTCGATTGTTAATCGATGAGAATGGAAAAGCTATTGTTGTTGCTTCTTCAACATATGCTGCAGGTACAGATAAAATTATGGAAATCCGTGCTTTAGCTGATTTATCTGCTTTAGATTCGACTTTCAACCCGAATGACACTGCTGGATACCTTGCATACAACAATGGAGTTTCTGAGTCCATTCAAGATGCAGCGGTTCATCCAGATGGAAGAATTATTGTTGTAGGATCTCAAGCATAAAAAAAATAATACGATTTAATATTTTGTGTACTAGATAAAGATAAAGGCCTTAAGAAATTAAGGCTTTTATCTTTATAAAAAATAGTATAAAAAAATTTTAACTTTATTTTTAAAAAAAACGATATAGGCTCCAATAAAAATAGGAGCTTGTCTTTTGGTAAAAAGGAGAATTTTTGATCGAATATGAGTCTGAATTATAACTTTTAAAAAAGATAAGTAATCATGTTATCACGGTAATGTGAGAGTTTTGTAGCGTATTGTGTATCATCACAACGAAACGACAGTAACTGATTAAAAAAGGAAGGTATTATGAAACGTTTTTTGCTAGCATTTTTTTTCTTAATTTCTACGTATTCTGTAGTTGTTACAGCAAGTGAGCAAGACCCTATACTTACGCGTGTGTATGGAGATGCGTATGTTCCAGGAGTTGCTAAGAATCCAGGAACAGGTACTCCAGGAGCGTTAGATTTAACGTTTGGAACAGATGGTGGACGTAATCTAACATCAGTTTTTGGAGATAATACTCAAGCACAAGCAATTCGAATTTTAGCAAACGGAACATCAATTATCGCAACAGACGATCCAGATAATAATCAGGTGAAAGTTGCTCGTTTTGATGGTGATGGATATGTTGATACAACATTTGGAACATCTGGCGTTACCGTCATAGCTCAACAAAATGCTATGGATCTTTATATTGATGCACAAGGCAGAATCGTTGTTGTTGGTGCTGGTGATAATGGTAGTTGGATTGCTCGATTATCAAGTGCTGGTGCTTTAGACACTACAACATTTGGTGGTGTAGGTTCTGATCCTGCAGGTATCGCTGTTGGTGAAACAGATATAGGATTTTTTGGACTTGGACAACAACAATCCGGTCGATTGATAGCTGTTGGTCAAGATACGACAAATGGCGGGGTTGTGTATGCATTCCGTTCTGACGGTGTGGTTGACCAATCATTTGGAATTACAACTCCTTTTAGAGCTCAAACTTCTGTAGCGTATGGTTCACGTGGATCTTTCAAAATCACTGATGCAGTTGCTATTTATAGTGTGGCTATTGATCCTACAACTGATGAGCTATATGTTGCTTATGTTGATACAAGTAACAATGCTGTAGTTGCTAAAATTTTAGCTGATGGTGATGATTATAATATTAATTTTGGTCCATCAGGTGCAAATGCAGGTGCTACTGCAGCGGCAGATCGTATTCCAAATATAGCAAGTGAGTCACCTGTTCATGCTGTAATCGATGATTCAGGTAAAATTATTCTTGCTGCAGTTAATACATCGAATCAATATGTTGTTCGTCGTTATTTAGCAGATGGATCTGTTGATACAACATTTAATGGTACTGGTGCAGCATTAACAATTGCTGCTACAAATAAAGCTATTTTAACACACTTGATGATGACTCAAGCTGAGCAAGCGATTCTTATCGGTTATGATGATAACGCAGATAATAATATGATGATGATTCGATTGAATTCGAATGGAACATTAGATACAGCATTTAGCGCAAATGGTGTTTTACCATATCAGTTGGATGCAGGTAATACGATTCGTGAGTCTCGATTTGCTGCGATTCACCCAACGGGTAAAATATTAACAGTTGGTTATGAGCAGGATGTTACATCTTCTGACGATGATCCAGTTATTGTAAGTGTTTATGGTGATAGTTTTGTACCTGAGTACAAGCAAGCACCAAGTGCAAGTCAAGCAGGTACGCTTGATAATACATTTAATGGTGGAACAAGTCCGACACAAATTGTTGATGATATTACTGGGTTAACAACGTTGAATGGTAAACTTCCAAAGCTTATGCATTCTTTCTATCAAACTCCCGGATATCTTTTAGTTGCACAGGGTGGAACTTCAACGTACATTACAAAATTAACACAAGATTTAGAGTTAGATAGTACGTTTAATTCAGGTGTTTTAGTAACTCAAACAACCGGAACGGTTTCATCAGAAACGAATGGTTTATGCTTTGATAAATTGAGTGGAACAACAGACTCAAGTCAAAGCTTTTTCCTTGTTGGAACAGATGTAACGAGTACAACAAACGTACCTTGGGCAAGACATTATGATTCTGCTGGAAATGCAGATGCAAATTTTGTTTTAGTACCAGCATCTGGGATGGTTGCAGGTAATGTTGTTGAACAACAATCATTTGGTCGATTGATTATTGGTGGTTCAACAAGTTCAACAGGTCTTTTAGCTGCACAGGATGTGTACGGAAATATTGATACTGGTTTTGGTAGTGGAACTGGACAATTTACTGTTACAGGTAGTACAGCAGTTTATGCGATGGCTATTGATGATCAAGATAGAATTGTAGTTGCTTACAAAGATAGTTCAGATGATCTCGTTGTTTCTCGTATTGATGAGTCTGGATTCGCATTAGATTCATCATTTAGTGCAACTGATTTAATTGCTAATGTTTCTGCTGATGATCAGGTGAAAATATCGTTTGATCAAAATGGAGACATTATTGTTGCCGCTGCAACTGCAACTGATTATAGAGTTCGTTGTTACAGCCAAACAGATGGAACATTAAATTCATCGTTTAATGGTACAGGCGAATTGGCATTCCAATTCTCAACAACAACTGGAACTCCAAAAATTACTCAGTTGATGGTTGAATCAAGTGGTAAAATATTGGTTCTTGGTTTTAATGATGCGACAAGTGATTTCCGTGCAATTCAAACACGTCTTTTAACAACAGGTTATTTAGATACGAGTTTTAATGCGGATGCAGTGTCACCTTATACTCCAGGTATTTTAGAAATTAATAATGGAACACAGGACTTTGAGTTTTATAGTCAAGCTATTCAGTTAGATAGAAGACTTATGCTTTATGGTCGTGACAAAGCAAATGGCGATCTTTTATTAACTCGTGTTTTTGGTGATGATAATGATTATGTAACTGTAATCGAATCAGAGCCTGTAAATGGTATTGCTGGTGCAGCTGATCTTTCATTACAAAATACAGGATATTCAGATTTAACTGCATTAGTTGGTTCTTATAAAGCAAAAGTTATTCGTGCTATCGAAGCAGGGAAAACATTAGTTGCTATTGATACAGGAACTGTTACAAATCTAGTTCGTTTAACAACGGAGTCTGCTTTAGATACTACATTTAATAATGGTGGTATTTCAGCAACAACATGCCCAACCGGTGTGTTTGATATGTTTGTTGATACGAATGGCAAAATATTGGTTGCAGGTAGTGTTGCGACAACTGGTCGTTTAGGTGGAACTGGAGAAGTCAGTTGGGTACGTCGTTACAATGCTGATGGATCAAGTGATACTTCATTTGGAACAACCGGTTTAGTGTCGACGAATATTGCTGATGGTCTTGCTGTTAAAGATCAGCAAAATGGTCGTATCTTATTAAGTGGATTTGATAATTCAGCTGGTTCTTTAATTGCTTATACTTCAAATGGTGTATTAGATACTTCGTTTGGAAATGGTACTGGTAAAATAGCAATTGGAACAACAGGTGTTTATAACTTTGCAATTGATAGTGATGATAAAATATATGTTGTTTATGATGATGGATCTGGAAATGTTACACTTGCTCGTTATCGTGCAAATGGTGCAGGACTCGATCTAACATTTGGAACTAATGGTATTATCACAGATGCTTTAGCAGTGCCAGTTGCTGGTGCAGATCAGATTTTTGTTGGATTAGATAAAAATGAAAAAGTTATTGTTACTGGTGCAACAACGACAACTGTCGTAGCATCTCGTTATACAACTTCAGGAGGATTAGATGGAACATTTGGTACTGCTGGTTATACAACAATTGCTGATGCAAGCGTAATTCTTAAAGATCTATTAGTTGGAACAACAGCACAAGTTGGATCGGATACGGTTATTGCACTTGTTGGATCAAAAAATCTTTCTGATGATGTTATGTATATTGCATGGTTAGATCAGGATGGTATTTTAGATACTAGTTACAACCCAACTGGCGTTGATGCTGGTGAGCCAGGTACTGTAGAATTTGAAGTTGACTCAGCTAATGATATTCGCCAACTAAAATCAGGTGTAATTCTCGATGATGGTAGAGTTGTTGTTGTTGGATATGAAACAACTTCAGGAGCTGTTGATGTACCATTGGTTATGCGTCGCTATAGTCAGCGATATGCATCTCAAGAACCTCAAGCTCCAGTATTTGGATTGCCAGGTGTATTGGATCCATCATTGAATGGTACTGGTACAAAATCATTCAACTTTACAACTGGAGCTGTTAATCAATATGCGCAATCAATTTGGTCATTAGATAATGGATCAGTTATTATTGGTGGTTATGGAACAATTAGCACTGATTTACTAAATAATCATTTTATATTATCCAAAATTGGAACTGATGGTGTTTTTGATACATCATTTGGAACAGCTGGTGTTGTTACGACTGCATTACGAACAGCAAGTAGTGATGAATTCTTATATGACATTATGATTGATTATCTTGATAGAATTGTAGCGGTTGGTTATTCAGATACAGGTGTTGCATTGATTCGAAGATATCTTTCAACAGGTGCTGTAGATACAACATTTGGTGATAAGTCAGGTTCTCCTGCAAGTCCAACAGGTACTGCAGCTTTATCGGCAGCTCAGTTCTTTGCTGTTGGTATGCAGTTGAATGGTAGATTGATTGCTATTGGAGCAGACACATCAAATGGTATAGGTGTTATTGCTGGTTATGACCTTGAAGGTGTATTAGATCCAACATTTGGTGATAATGGAATTGTACACGTTCAAGATTCAGTAGCATTACATTCTATGTTTATAGATTCTGATGATTCAATTGTTCTCAGTTATCAAAATGGATCAAATCAAGCAAATATTACTCGAATTCAAGAAAACGGTCAGCCGTATACAATGTTACAGGCCGGTTCAACTTTTGGAACTGATGGTACAATCGTAGATGTATTCGGTTCGAATGTTGGAGCTGCAGACCAAGTTAAAATCACGGTTGATGCAGATGATAAAATTATTATTGCAGCATCGACAGCTAGTGATAATTCGATGAAGATTCGTAGATATCTTTCGACAGGTGATGTTGATACAACATTCAATACTGATGGATCGAGTTTGACAATAACTGTTGGAGCTACTTTAGATAGATCAGTAGTTTCTCGATTAATGGCAAATAGTGTTGGTCAATATGTCATCACTGGTTATGAAGATTATAATGCAGGAACAGAAAATCCTTTAATTGCTCAAGTTACGAATGCTGGTGTTTTAGATACTTCATTTAATGCAGATGACACTCCAGGTATGAATATATTTACAATTCCTGGTGGTGGAACAGTGCAGAAAATAATGGGTTCAGTTATTTTACCAGACGGTAAAATTGCTGCAGTTGGACAAGAACTGTTAACGGGTCTTTATACTCCGTTCCAAGTTTCTATGTTTGATACTCAATTTTCGGACGAAGTTAATCGTGCACCGGACTTTGTTCCACAAGGTGGGTTCGATACAAGTTTTGATACTGATGGTAAAGATGCTGTTTATGCAAATGGAGCAACAGATGCAACTGCAAATCAGGAAATCAAAGCAGTTCGTCAGCTTTCAAATCTTAAACTTATGACTGTTACAAGCACTGGTGCTCAATCATGGTCATTACGTGTTGATCAAGATGGTGCAAATGATGTATCGTATGGCAGTGGTACTGGTATTTTAATTGATCAATACAATGGTAGTGAAACTGTTGAACAGATGCAGCTTGATGGAGCTGGCAATATGATGATTGTTGGAACTCACTCTACAAATGGTGGTTACTTAAAACGTGTTCTTGCAAATGGAACAATGAGCCCATTATTTGGTGGAACTTCAGGAGATCCAATTGGAACATTATACAATATCATGTCTGATGTGTATGGAGTTGCTCAGTTGACGAGTGGTAACATGATTGTTGTTGGTAATGACAATGGAGTTGGTACAGCGACGATGATTTCACCGACAAGTGATGTTGATACAACGTTCGCATCAGCTGGTAATTATACAAATGGTGCAAATATTCAATCAGTTGCAGTTGATGCAAATGACAATGTTTATTTAGCGGTTGGTTATCTTGATGGAGCTACTCAAAAGGTTCGCCTTGTTAAAACAAATAGCCTAGGTGTTCTTGATGCAACATTTGGAACAAATGGAGTTGTTGATAGTGTCATATCAGATATTGATAATTATCAGGGCATTCGCTTAACATTAGATCCTGATGGAAAAGTAATTGTTGCTGCAGCACAGAATGGAACTTCGGGTACGGTTGGTGTTGTTCGTTATACAGCAGCAGGAATATTTGATGATCAATTTAATGCTGGCGCTCAATTTGATGTAACATTTAGTACATCAACATCAGTTGTTCTAACAAGTCTTGTTGCTCTAGAAAATAGTAAAATGATTGTATCTGGTTATCAAGATGGTGGCGATACAGTAACAAATAATGATCAATGGTTTGTAGCTCAATTACAGCAAGCAGGAAACTTTGATGATGAGTTCAATACAAACGCTCAAATTATGGGACTGTTAACATTCCAAGTTGATGGTAGTTTGCAGCAGACTCGTCATAATAATGATCTTGTTGTACAAACAGATGGTAGAGTTGTCTTGGCTGGTGGGGAATCTCCTGCAACAAGCCAGAGCACTCCATTATTAGTCCGTATTTTAGATGATCAGAATATAGAATCTGTTAATCAATATCCTGGAACTTCAAGTTCTTTAATTAATACAGTGTATCCAAACTTTGGAACATCTGGTATTGCAGAGTCTAATGTCGTTACGAACCTAATCGAAGGTGGATATATTGTACTTGATGCTAATGGTCTGACGAATATTGGTGGATTAACACAAGACGGTACGTTAGTTGCAGCTCGCTTTGATGGCGTAGGAGCTATAGATAGCAGTTATGGAACAAGTGGTGTTGCTACATCGCCGGTGATTAATAATATTACAACTGGTGGATCAGTTGCTGTTGATGGCAATGATAAAGTTATTATTTCAGGATTTACAAGTGATAGCACATTAGCTGCTGTTCGATTCACAACGACAGGTGCTGCTGATGCAACATTCTCTGGTGACGGATTAGCACAAACTGCTGCTATCACTGACTTATCAGGTGGTGGATTTGGCGCTGCTGACTCTGCAAATAGAGTTCTTGTTGGTGGAATGACATCGACTCATAGATTAGTTGTCGCGAGATTTACTGCAATTGGTGATGCTGATGGCACATTTGGAACTGCTGGAATAGCAGAAACAGGTGCTTTAGCTAACTTGGCAGAAGGTGGATTTATTGTTACAGACACAACAAATAATGTGTACGTTGGTGGTTATACATCAGATGGAACGTTACTTGTTGCTAAATTCAATTCGTCAGGTGCTTTAGTTACTGGGTTTGGAACTACAGGCATTGCACAGACCACGGCTATTACGAACCTTGCAGGAATTGGATCTATAGACCTTGATAGCTCATTAAATCCAATTGTTGGTGGGTTTACGAGTGATGGAAGTCTTGTTGCTGTAAGATTTACAACTGATGGTGTACTCGATACAACATTCAACGCAACTGGCACAACAGCAGGTATTGCATTAACGAATCCAATATCAGAATTAACTATAGGTGGATTTGTTGCAGTAGATGGTTTAGATCGTATTAATGTTGGTGGTTATATTGTTGCATCTGGAGCAAACAGTATCGTTGCTGCAAGATTTACATCTGATGGAGCTATCGATGGAACACTTGCAACGGGAGGTATTATTACGACAGGAACCATTGCTGATTTAACGCAGGGTGGATTTGTTGCAGTTGATAATTTTGACCGTATCCTTACTGGTGGTATGACCAGTGATGCGGGTAATGCTCGATTAATAGTTGCAAAACTTTATTCTGGAGATGAAATTTTCGGTGTTGATCCAAGCAGCTTAACTCCGGAAGATTTCAAAACATTCCGTTATGGAAATAATCCGGATAGATTTAGACGTATGATTCTTGTTGATTATTACTTAAGTTCTATTTCTAATACGACAGTTAAAGATGCTGTTAAAGCAGAAATAGATACTGTTTTGTCAGATTATATTACTCAGTATGGAGGAGTTACGGGATATAATCTTGTATGGCATATGTTTACACAGGCTGTCAAACTTGATCAGTCTTCAAGTGATCTTCAAGGAGTACATCCAGGAGCGGCTGCTATTATTGAAGACTTCTTTACACAGTTTAATGGCCGTACTGATCAATTAACAAAGTCTTAAAAATAGACAGGGCGGATGTTGTAAAAAATATCCGCCCTATAATTATAGTAAAAAATTAAAATTAAAAAGGGTGAAGGATTTGTATGAAAAAAATAATCACGATGATGTTACTTGCATTAGCTGGATATCAATTAGATGCGATCTCTAGTGTTATGAATCATCGGCTGACGACATCATCTCCATTGTTATACAAGGTTATGGACTACTCAGAGAAAGAGTTGAGCATAGAATTTGAACCATGGGTTGGTGGCCTGTTTGATGCAGAACATACAATGGCAAACCTAACTCCAAATGGCAAAAGTAGTTTGATGTTAGATCAACTTGGTAAGGGTGATATAAATCCAGAGTGGGTTTTACTTACAGCAAATAACGAAGATGCTAATTATCAATCAACGATTAAATTTACTCCAAAACTATCTATGGATGGTCTACTGTTTCATTGTTACAAACAGTTTGAATATTTTTATTTTGATGTGAAAACTGCATTCATACAATGTAAGACTAATGTTGAGTTAACAGAGTCTGGCGGTAATAACGGTGGATTAATACCAGATTTCCCTAATGCGAACAATCAAGTTATTTATAATGCTCAAGATGCATTTTCGCAAGGTGATTGGAATTATGGAAAAATTGGTCAATCTCAGAGTTTGATTGGATTTGATAATATCCAAGTTATGGTTGGTTCAACAGCGGAAATGAATTCATTTTCTAATCCATTAACACAATCATTTTTTTCAGGATTTATGTTAGTTGAAGTTCCTACGGGTGCAGGAACAAAAGCAGAATGGTTATTTGAGCCACAGGTTGGAACAAATCATTGGGCTTTTGGACTAGGAGCAGATGTTTTAGTTGAATCTGAAAATGGATTTTCATTAGTTACTGGTGGTAACTTCCGTCACTCTATTGCTGGTTGGGAAAAACGTTCATTTGATTTAACAAATAACGGCGCATGGTCCCGTTATCTTGGTATAGACTTTATTGCTGGTACAGAGCCTACTGTTGGTTCACCAGGTATTAATCTATTTACGCAAGATGCATTGGTTGACGGTAAAAACCAGATCACAATGTACACTCGCTTACAAAGAAAATTTTCTAGTTGTTTGTTTGAATTAAGTTACAACTATATGCATGTTCAAGCAGAAACAATTTCTCGTGTAACAGAAATACCTCGTGGTTATGGAATATTTGATATGAACGCTTCTGCTGGTGGTGCAAACTTAACAGCAAGTACGTCAACAATTAACGAAAGTATTGTTGTTCAAGATAATCCAGCAGTTGAACTTAAGGCTTCTGATTTTAACTTAGTATCAGGTGCGCAAGGTGCTTGGAATAGTAGTATGATCACAGCTCGCTTGCAAAGAGTGCAAGAAGGCTATACGTATGGTGTTGGTACATCAGTTGATGTTGCACATTCGGCACAGGCGATATCATCTTGGTCTGTTTGGGCAAACTTAGAGGTGCTACTGTAATAAATCATTCGATTGTTTTTTATGAAATTATAGAGCGATATATTCAAAATATATCGCTCTATTTTTAGTTGAATTTATTTGTATGGCAAGTTGATCTTAGGTTTGTATTTTTAATTGATATTTTAAAATAAGTTTGAAATATCAATTAAAAGGAGATTTTACCATTTTTTTAAGAAAGTATTTGTAGCGCCTATAACCCCAGATTAACGATGTAATGTTACATTTTTGACAACCAGATCAAAAAAATTGAATCAATATTTGGGTAAGGAATCATATTGTTTGAAACATTGTTGATTATGTATGAAAAAGCTGCTTCTAATATTTTTTACTTTGAAACTCTTTTCTAGTGTCTTCTTTTCATAAAATTCTATAAAAAGGAAATTATAACTTTATTTTTAAAAAAAACTATATAGGCTCCTATGAAATAGGAATCGTTTTTTGATAAAAAGGGAGTGTGGATGAAACGTTTTTTTATAGCAATTATGCTCATCTTTCCTCATTCTGCGGTTTTTTCTGCCGTATGTGACTTGGATACAACATTTAGTAGTGATGCTATACAAGTAACCGATATTGGTACAAGCAGTATTCATACAGGTAATGCGATTGCAATACAATTTAATAATAAATTTATCGTAGCTGGTACAACAAGTTCAGGATCAAATGATTTTGCTGCTATTCGTTATATTGGTGACACTTCAAGTACGTTATTAGTTTTATCTGAAGATTCTGTCGGTACGCCAACATCAAAATTATTACAATTATCTTCTAACGGTACTGCAACAAGTACAGATGCAGGAACATTAGCAAATGTTTTAGTTGATACTGTAAAAGTAACACGACAAGCTCAAGCTACTGATGGTGTAATTCATAATAATGGAAAAATTATATCAGTTGGTAGTGAAACGGCATAATTTTTATAAAAAAGTAAATTGTAAAATTAAATTGAAGAATTAAAAAAGGTTTGTTAATGAGGATTGCAATGAACAAAAAACTTTTCATGGTCGCAACGTTATTCTGTTTGAACTTTGCATTCTTAATGCAAGCACTTTCTACCCCTGTTATATCACGTTCATATGGTGATCCCTTCGCAGATGAAGTTGGTCTAACTCAGTCATTGGGTGAGGTAGGAACTTTAGATGATACATTTGATACAGATGGAAGTTTGGATCTAAGTTCTATTACATCGGGATCACAAGCTTTAGCAGCACAAGTTTTGAGTGATGGTACATTTGTAGTTTTATTAAATGAAGGCGGCGGGTCTGATAGCAAGTTAGTAAAATATACTGAAACAGGAATTTTAGATTTAACTTTTGGATCAGGTACAGGTATTATTGCTTTAACAGGATTAACCGCAACAAATGGTAGTATCGTTGTTGATGAACAAGGTCGATTCTTAGTTCGAGGTCTGAATGGAGTAACGACTGCTTGGATTCAGCGTATTACTTCTGTAGGAGCAGTTGATAGTTCATTTACATTTACAGATGGAGCAGCTTGGTCAAATTTTTTGAATTCAATAATGTTACAATCATCCGGTAAAATTATAGCTGCTGGTTATAATGGAACGAATGCTTTAATGACACGTTATAATCTTGATGGATCAATTGATACAACATTTGGAGTAGCTGGAACTGGTCGAGTTATATTCGATGGATCTAATGATATAAATACAAATGCTTTTCCAACTGGATTTGTAATTAGAAATGTTATTGTTGATGTAAGTGATAATATATATGTTCTTTGTGGTTTTAGTAATAATGTTGATAGCTTTATTACAAAGATTACAGTAGATGGAGCTTTGGATACTGCTTTTAATGGTACTGGTACTGTTGCAGTTAGTTATCTTGATGGATCTGATTATTATTCACCAGCGAATAAGTCTTCAGCGTTTATGACTTTTGATTTGAATGGGAACCTTATTGTAGGTGCTGCTGTAAGTAATATAATTAAAATTACTGGATTTACATCAGCCGGTGGAGCAATTGGTGGATTCTCTAATTTTAGTAGTAATCCTACGGTAAGCGCGAATAATTTTAAATTGTACGATATTCTTACAACAACAGATGGAACAAATGGTAAAATTTTTGCTATAGGTTCAGATACAACAAGTAAAAAAAGTTCTGTTATTCGATTAACAAATACAGGAGCTTTAGATACAGATTTCAATACAACCGGATACAATGAGTTCTTAACAGGGACTGCAAGTTCAGTTATTTATGGTTCTGCAATTGCACCAGATGGTAAATTATATACCGCTGGTGCTTTAAATAGTGGAGCTGATGTTCCTTATGTTTCTCGTTTGAATAATGATCCTTATGTTTCACAAGTTGCTCAATTCCCAGCAGAAACTGCTCAAGGTGATATAGATTTAACATTTGGAACAGCAGCAACAGAAACCTATACAGGTGTTACATTGCCATTTAATGGTTTGTATGGTTCAAGCTTACAACAGACAACAAATTCAGTTATCGAATTAAGTGATACAACAATTTTAGTTGGTATGTCTGGTAAACTTGATGACAGTAATAATTCAAACATGATGGTTACAAATCTTAATGCTGATGGGTCGGTGAATACACAAGTTAATTTAGATAAAACGTATACAGATGAATATCTTACTTCGATGATCGAAGATAGTTCAGGAAATCTTTTAGTTGTTGGTCATGATGGTGATGGAACAAATGCAACGTTACGTAAATATCCAACAGGTGGTTCAACAGGGACCGAAACGTGGGCTGTTACTGATACAACTGGTACTGCTAGTGAAAATTTCGGAGTTGCAATTCAGTCTACAGAGCGAATTTTAGTATTCGGGCAGACAACTACAACTGCTGGTATGATCAGTGCTTATCTTCCAGGTGGAACTTTAGACACAACAGGATTTAATTCAGCAAGTGGTTCTGTTCCAGGTAAAATTTCTGGTGCAGATTATGCTGGAACACCTTTAGCGAACATGGGTCCAATCTATGCGTATGCAGTTAATGACCAAGATAATATTTATATTGCCTATAAAAACCAATCAACGAATAAAATTGATGTAGCACTTATTTATCAAGATGGTCGTGGATTAATTACAGAATTTAACCCAAATGGAACAACTCCAGGGATTGTTGCTGACGTATTTGGTGTTACGATTGCAAATGCTAATGATGTGCGTATTGCGTTAAACAATGAGGCAAATCTTGTTGTAGCTGCTGCAGTTGGTGGAACATATTTATTAAAAGAACTATTTTCTATAGAAGCATTTGTTGATAGTACGTATGACAGTGACTTTGCTTCAGCTGGTACATTAACGGTTAATGCTGGAACAGCGGTTGTCATCAATCAGTTAACAGCATTGAGCGATAATACAGTTTTGATCACAGGTTATGACAATGCAACTGATGATTCTATGTTGGTTATTCGTGTAACAAGTGCTGGAGCGTTAGATACAGCATTTAATTCACAGGGGACAACCCCAGGTATTTTACCTTTACAGATTGGTAACATTGTTACGAATTATGATAGTCGTTCTGCAACTGGTTTAGTTGTACAAGCAGCAAGTGGTAACATGATTGTTACTGGTTATGAAAAACAGACTTCTACGCTTTCTGTTCCAATGGTTATGCGTTTGTATGGTAAATCAGGAACAACACAAGTTAAGCAGTCTCCAATCGAAAATCCAAATATTCCAGGTACTCTTGATGTAACATTTGATTCTCAATTTGATGCAAATGGTGATGGAAGTATTGATTTATCATCAGTTGATGCTGGTTTAGTTGGTGCTACAAAAACTTTTTATGCGTATCGTACTGGAAGCACTAAACAAGGCTACTCTTTAGTTGGTGTTGATACAGGAACTGATACAAAAATTGCTCGTATTCGTCAAAATGACAATACTTTAGATAGTTCATTTGGTGATGCTTCTTCTGGGATTATAACTTTATCTGGTGTTATTGGTTTAAATCACCTTTCATTAGATTCACTTGATAGAATTTTAATTGCCGGTACACAATCTGGTGCAGGTTGGATTCAACGATTAACAACAGCTGGTGTTGCAGATGTAGCATTTACAGCTCTTGGAACATTGGTAGAAGCGAATGCTGTTGGTCAACAAGAGTCAGGCCGATATCTTGTTGCAGGTAAAGATACCTCTGGTAATGGTGTGTTGGTTGCATTCCAAGACAAATTAGTTGGAGTATCAACTACACTTGCAGTTGATACAACATTTAATCCACTTGGTCAGGTTAATGGAACAGCCGCTGCTACAGTAGCGGGTTGGTTTACATCTTCAGCAACATCATCTGGATTGTATAATGTAACAATTAACGGTGATGATACTATTTTAATAGCGTACCAAGATACAAATGTTCAATTACAAAAAATTACAGCAAATGGTTCTGGTAGAACAGCTTCATTTAATAGTGGAGCAGTTTTAGGTACAACAATAGTTCCATCAAGCCCGTCAGCGATTCGTACAGTGATTGATGAAAATGGAAAAATTATTGTTGCATCAGCAGTTAGTGGTAACACAGTATCTACTGTTCGATATTCATCAGCAGGTGGTGTAGATGGTTCGTTTAATACAGATGGTTCAGTTTATACAATTACAACAAGCTTACTTGGTTCTGCAGGCGTAACATTAACGAACTTAGCTGTTACGAATGAATCAACAACAGACGGTAAAATTTTATTGACAGGTTATAACACAGCTGGTGGTAATGGTAAGTTATTTGCAGTGAGACTTGGAACGAATGGTGTCTTAGATTCAACATGGAATACATCTCCATCAGGTTCAGATATTCCTGGTCTTACAACATTTACAGTAAATGGTGAGGATGTTGGAGTTGCTGCTTCTGCTATGTATGATAGTAACATATTTATTAATGGTGATATTTATGGTGCAGTTGCTGCAGTAGGAACATCAGACAAAGCATTACTGGTTCGTCTCTTTGGTGATAACTATATCACTCAGGTTGAAGAGCAACCGTTTGAAGTTTTACCAGGTCTTATCGATACAACTTTAGATTTCATTACTCCTGATTCTGGAGCTTTAAATCTAAATTCAGCACCGTACTCCTTAGCATTAACTGGTTATACTTCTAAGAAAATGTATGTGTATGCATCAGGCGAAATTCTTTTAGGTTTGAGTAACGGTACGAATACAAAAATAGTAAGATTGCAAGCTGATCGTAGCGTGGATACATCAGGATTTGGAACATCTGGTGTTGCTACAGTAACTACAATTAAGAATTTGAACGATATGTTTGTTGCTGACGGTGCCAATGACGATGGTTCAATCTATCTAACTGGCAATAATGGCTCTGCAGTAATGGTAACTGAAAAACTAGATTCTTCTGGTGTTGATCAAACATTTACGGCTCCAAATACAACACCTGCAATGACAGTTGGTTGGGCAGTTCGCCAGACAACAAATAGCAGAATTTTAGTTGCTGGTTTCGATGGTTCAAATGGTATGATCGCTGCTTACAATAATGATGGTTCTGCAATTGATGTATCGTTTGCAAATGGAGCGGGTAAATTTTCAATAGGTACATCTGTTTTATATGACATGGCTCTTGATACAGATGATAGAATTTATGTTGCGTATCGTAACGGATCAAACATTGATGTTAAACGTATTGATGCAAATGGTACTGCTGTAGATTCAGTATTTGTAGCAACTTCGATAACACCAACAACTGCATTATCAAGCTCTCAAATTCGTTTAAGTATTGATGATACAAATGATCATGTTGTTGTTGCTGTTCAAGATGGAACAGGAGCAGGCAATCTATTAAAAGTTCGTAGGTTTAATATTCTTGATGGTTCAGCTGCAGGATCGATTGATACAGTATCAATTCCAGGTAAAGTTTTAAATCTAGTAGACTTGTTTATTGATGATGCAAAAAATATTTATGTTACAGCTTCGAATATAACTGATAATTATGGAGTTGTGGCGAAAATTCAAGATGTTAATACAACAACAATTTCACTTGATACCGATTACAATGCAGCTGGAGCTGTTCCTGGTATTGCAAATGTTAACACAGGTGTCACTAGTTATGTTGTTAGTGCAAGTATTTTACATCCAGATAGACGTGTGTATCTTATGGGTGATTCTAGTACTCCAAGTCCTTATCTATCTCGTATCTTTGGTGATGCGTATGTTACTCAATATGACGAATCTCTTATCAAAGCGATTCCTGGAACAATCGATCTTACACTTGATCCAGATGATACAACTCAAGATGGTGGTATTGATGTATCACTTCTTCCTGATTGGTCTGGCCTTTCTGGATATACGGCAAAATCTGTTTATGCGAATACATCAGGTAATACATTTATAGCGTTTGGTGATGGTTCAAATTGGATTTTAGGTAAAGCTGATTCTGATATGAATCCGGCAACCTTTGGTACTAATGGTCTTGCGGCAACAGTAGCTACTATATCTTCGGTTAATAGTTTAGCGGTTGATGCACAGGGAAGAATTTTAGTTGCTGGTATGAATACTGGTACAACTGCACAAGTGGTATATCGTTATGCAGCTGATGGATCATCATCGGTAACATTTGCATCAACATTATCATTAATTGCAGCAAACCGTGTTGTAGAACAAAAATCAGGAAGAATCTTAGTTGCTGGTAAACAAGCATTCAGTACTACTGGTGGTGGAACAATTCTTGCATATAAAAATACAGGTTTAGTCATTGATGATACGTATGGACCTCAAAGTTCAGATGGTTTCTATGCAATAGATATTGATCAGCCGATTGATGATATTGTTCTTGATCAGTATGACGATGCGTACATTGTATATCGTGATACAACGGTAAAAATACAAAAAATCACTGCAAATGGTTCTGGCTTAGATGCAACATTTGCTACAGGTGCAATTGTTGATACAACGATTGTAGCTACAGCAGCTGCACACGTTAGTATCAATAATGCAGGTAATATCTTAGTTGCAGCAAGTTCAGCAACTTCGATTAAAACAGCATTGTACAATGGATCAACTGGTGCGATCATTGGATCACTTCTTGATTTAAGTGCTTCGAATTCAAACACTCCAATTGCAACTGATATTACAGCTGCGGATGATAATTTTGTGATCAGTGCGTATGAAACAACAAATAGTGGAGCACAGCAGATGCTTGCTATTCGTATAACTTCAGCTGGTATTTTAGATGTAACGTTTGGAACAGGAACGATCGGTGCTCAATCTGGTATTGCCCAAGATAATCCAGAAACTGCAACGGTGATGAATGCTCTTACGATTCAACCAGATGGTAAAATCACTATGGTTGGTAATAATGCAACTCGTCCAATTGTAATGCGTTTCTATGGTAATCCGTATGAGTCAGAGTATGCACAGTATCCAACTACTGCAGCTGCTGGAACATTGGATCTAACATTATCTCCAACAACTGGTGATTTAGATTTACAAGCTCTTATTTATGGCCTTGATAACAGCATTGATTTAACTGGATTCGTAGCAAAACGTATGTACGAAGATGGTGCGGGTAAAATGTTGATAGCATTTGATAATGGTACAAATACGATACTTGTACGCTTGTATAAAGATTTAACTTTAGATACAACACTTAACACAACTGGTGCTCTAACAATTGCAGGTTCTACAACAGTTCGAGGCCTTTCAGTCGACTCAGAAGGAAATATTTATGTTTCTGGTGGAGACGCTCCAAGTTGGATGCAAGCATACAATGATAATGGATCAGCATTAACAGGATTTACAACTCCAACATCAACGTTGTCAGTTCTAGGTTCTGAAATTGTTCTACAAACATTAGATCGTATTGTGCTTGCGGGTCAAGATGCAACCGGCGGTGTGTTGTATGGTTATCAATCAACAACTGGAGCTTTGGATCCAGAATTTGGTAATGGAACAACAGGAATTTATAAAACGAATGTTGCGACTCCAATCGCGGATGCAGCAATCGGTACGTTAGATAAAATGTACATTGTGTATAACAATGGATCTGGTACTTCAGTGTTAGAACGTATCAGTACAAATGGAGCTTTAGTTGATACTGCCTTTGCAACTCCAACAGGATTTACTGGTGTAACTGGTAATGAATTAAGAGTTCTTGTTAAGAACAGTACAGATCATGTAATTGTAGCAGCTGCTACAACAACAGGATTTACGCTACAAACATATTTAACAACAAATGGAACAACTTTAGATGGTCCTTTGGTGATTACTGCTGGTGGTAGTTCGACATCGCATATCGCAAATATTTATGTAACAAGTGATAATAAAATTGTGTTAACAGGTTACGAGACAACAGGTAGTAACATTGTTGTTGCTCGATTAAATGAAAATCTAACATTAGATACAACATTTAATCCGAGTGGTGGAACTCCAGGCGTATTGACAACAACTGTTGGATTAATGACAACAGCTTACGATGCAACAATTCATGCTGATGATAGAGTTATGATTGTTGGTGGTAATGCAGCTGCAAATCTTCCTTACATGGCTCGTGTATACGGTGATGATTATGTAACAGTTGAAGCTCAAGATCCAATACTTGGTGATACTGGAACATTAGATACAACATTTAATCTGGGTTCAGCTTACATCGATCTTGATACATTGGGTGCTGGAGCTTTCAATGATACATGTGCGACTGCGGTGTTACCATTAATTGATGGTACTCAGTTTATTACGTTCGATGATGGATCATCAGCTTCTAAGTTAATTAAATTGACGCAAGATGCGACAAGTGTTCCAGCATTAGATACAACGTATAATGCAAGTCTTGGATTTAATGAGAATGACACTCCTGGTTATTTAATTGATGTAAATGCATATGAACATAAAGCAGTTACAATACAAACAGATGATAAAATTGTTGCAGCAGGAATAATCTCAGGTGACGTTTATGTAGCAAGATATACAACAGCGGGTATATTAGATACAACTTTTGGATCAGGTAATGGTTATATTCTTGATACAAATGGTTATGGTGCTGAATCTATTACAATGCAAACAGATGGTAAAATTGTTATAGCTGGAAAAGTAATATCCTCAGGTAGCAAGGGTTATATAGCACGTTATCTCAGCGATGGAACTTTAGATACTACATTTAATGGAACAGGTTATATTGTTGATCTCAATGCATATAATCTAAATGGTGTTGCAATGCAAACAGATGGAAAAGTTGTTGTAGCTGGTAACGATGTATCTAATACTAATTCTTATGTAGCTCGTTATTTGAGTAATGGACTTGCAGATACGACAGCAAATAGTGGTTCAGGATTTAATCAATCAGTCACTCCGGGTTATATTATTGATACAATTGGAGAGGACAATCGAGCAGTTGCAATGCAATCAGATGGAAAAATTGTTACTGCTGGGCAATCTGCAGCAGGTAGTCCTAAATTTTATGTAGCTCGTTATTTGAGTAATGGACTTACAGATACGACAGCAAATAGTGGTTCAGGATTTAATCAATCAGACACTCCAGGTTATATTATACAAGCTAATGGAAGTGTTGCTCTTGGCCTTGCTATAAAAACAGATGGAAAGATTGTTGTATCTGGTACTGCTGGGACAAATAGTTATATTGCTCAATTTACCACAGCAGGTTTACTAGATACATCATCTTTTGCTAGTGGTAATGGCTATTATCTAGATTCAAGATCGGACTTGTTATGGGGTGTTGCTATACAATCTGACGGAAAGATTGTTTTTACTGGTCAAGATTCTTCTTCTTATCTTATGCGACTAACTGCAGCTGGTATACTCGATACAACATTTGCAGAAGGGCTAGGTTATCTTAATATTTCAACGGCAAGGTATGGTTATGGTATTGCGGTACAAAGCGATGATGCAATTGTTTTTGTGGGACAAAGTCCTCCTTATCTTGGAAATTATCGTGCATATGTAGCAAAATATACTGTAGATGGTGTTTTAGATGCATCAATAGGAACTGGAATAGCTGCCGATGCACCACAGGGAGCGTATGCTATTTTACAAGATGCGTTGAGTAATCTTGTTATTACAGGAACAGATGGATCTGGTAATGGTTGGTTAAAACGATATGCATCAACAGGTTTTGTTGACACGGCATTTGGAACAAGTGGTTTAGTGTCTGGTTTAGATGGTGCAGCAACAGTGGCTCTTGAGCAATCAATGGCGCGTATAGTTGTTGCAGGTAAAGGTGTAACAAATGGTGCGATTCGTGCATACGAGCCAGATGGTACTGTTGATACATTATTTGGTGCTAGCCTTAATGGAGTGTATGACACAGGTGTTGCAACCGGTGTGTATACGATGGTAGCAGATGTGTATGACCGATTAATTATTGCTTATAAAAATGGTTCGAATGTTGATCTTGTTCGATTAACTTCTAACGGTGAATTAGATATTACTTTTGGAGACGTTTCTGGATCTTACAATACTGGTGTTTTATCGAGTGCGTTAACAAGTATTGCAGCGGATGAGACTTCGATTCGTGTATCACTTGATAGCACTGGAAGAATCATTCTAACAGGCCTTAACGCTGGTAGTACAGGCGTACAGGTTGCAGCGTTTGATAACGGTACAGCTGCAAATAATAATGGAGCTGTTATTGGTGGTTATACACCAGCAACTCCAATTACTGGGCTTACTGGTGTTGTGATAACAGGTTTTGTTGCTATCGAAAATGCAAAAATGTTGGTTGGTGGATATCAATCAACCACTAACACTATGTGGGTTGCTCGTCTTACATCAACGGGAACTTTAGATACGACATTTAATTCTACTTCAGGAATTCTAAACTATTCATTCGATGGTGGAGCAACAGCTCGACGTAGTAATGCAATGGCAATTTTTGAAGATGGTAGAATCTCTGCAGTTGGTTATGAAACGAATACGACAGACAATCCGTTTGTTACTCGTGTTTACAACGATCCATATCAGGAAGAAATTGCTGAATGGTTAACAGGTCAACCAATTGGAGCAAATGATCTTACATTTGGTTTAACTGGTGATAATATTGCTACATTCTTTGTAACACCAGCAGGAACATCAGCAGAGTTACAAAAAGCTCGATCTGTAGGAATAGAAAATAGTAATAGATTTGTTGTAGTTGCTGATGGTCATAGCGATTCTGATGCAACATCTCATCTGTTTATTAATAAATTTAATATGGATGGTATTTTAGATACAACATTTGCTACAGATGGCCAGGCAGAATTGACTCAAAACTATGATCAAGAATATGTAAAAGATGTTGTTGTGTATTCAACTGGAGGAGTTAATAAAGCGATTCTTGCTGGTTATGGTCAGAATACAACATTGAGTGTAGATAATTCACTATTGATTTCTTATAACTTAGATACTGCAGTATTTGATACGACATTTGGTGGCTTCGATCAGGATCCTGTCGGACAGTCATTTGCGGATATAAAATCCCACCAAGTTGTTGGTATGCAGTCATCAAGTAGAATTGTTACTGGTGGTGTAAACTATGACAGTGCAGGTATGATTTTAGGATACACGCAGCATGGTAAATTAGATAAAACATTCGGTGCTGATGGATACTATTTCACATCTTCAGCAGATGGAATTTTCACTCATGCAATTGATACTTCAGACCGTGTAGTATTTGCCTATGTAAATGGTTCAAACGTTGTAGTGCTTGCAAGATTACTTGCTGATGGATCTGCTCTTGATACATCGTTTAATACTGTAGGATCGGTAACAACAACTATTACAACGGTCGATGTAAGTAGTGAAGTTCGTGTAGCCGTTGATAATAATGGAAAAGTTGTTGTTGCAGGTTTCAATAATACAGCTCAATTATTAACTATCGAGCGCTACAATGATGACGGAACTATAGAAACTTCAGCTATTGGTACTGATGATGATGTTATATATGGATTTACTGATGGAACAATAACAAAACTTATTGTTGATGAAGATAATAAAATTATTGTCGTAGGAACAGATGTAGTTGGTGGAGTTGCAAATATTTTTGTTTTCCGTATTTTAGCTGATATGTCAGGGTTTGATACAACCTTTAATACGACTGGATATATAATTTATGGCAACACAAATAATCAAGCTCCAACAGATGCGATTATGCACCCTGATGGTCGTGTTGTAATCGTTGGATCAGAAGATTAATATTTTTGAAATTTGAACTTTATTTTATCTGTTTGCGTTGTTTTGTTACAGCGTAAACAGATAAAATTACAGTAGCGATTAGTGATAAAATTGAAAAATGTAAAAAAGGTTTGTCAATGAGGATTGTAATGAACAGAAAACTTTTGATGATAGCAAGTTTGATGAGTCTGAGTTTTGTTACTTTGATACAATCGGTATCAACACCAGACGCATCTCGCGTTTATGCAGATAGATTTATTCCAGAAGTTTTACCATATCAAGCCATAGGTATTGAAGGTACTCTTGATGGATCTTTTGGAACAACTGGAAGTTTAAGTTTAACCACCCAGCTTGCATCGAGTCAGGCAAAAGTGGTTAAAGTGTTAATTGACGGTTCAATTTTAGTAGTTTTAGATGATGGAACAAATAGTAACCTTGTAAAATATACATCAACAGGTGCTGTTGATACAACTTTCGCAACTTCAGGAATATTAGCTCTTACTGGTTTAACTGGTAGCCAGACAATGATTGTTGACAGTGAGTCAAGAATCATCATTGCAGGATCTACAGATTCTGGTGGTCATCCATGGGCTCGCCGAGTTACAGAAGCTGGTGTGATTGATTCGTCATTTGCTTTGATTGATGGCCAAAATTGGTCGTTAATTGGATCTATTGCAGAACAAAGTTCAGGTCGCTTGATTTTTGCAGGTGAAGATAACAGTACAGGTTATTCAAAAATTGCTGGTTATACACCAACAGGTGTTGTTGATACAGATTTTGGAACTTCTGGAATTATCATTTTTGATGGTAGTGCTGGTCATCCACTTTCATCTTCAGCTTTATACACTGTTTCTATTGCTTCTGATGATTCTGTTCTTACTGGTTATAAAAATGGTTCAGCTTATCTTACAAAATTTGATTCAACTGGAGTATTAGTTTCTGCATTTAATAGTGCTGGAATTCTTCCAGGTGTTTTACCAGATGCTTTAGGATCTTCATCAGTAACAGCAGCTCAAGTTCGTGTTGCTTTATCAAGTGATGGCAATATTTGTATTGCTGGTCAAATTGGTAATGACATTATTGTTAATAAATATGACGTTACAACAGGTGCTGTAATTGGTGGTTTTACGACAACAACAATTACAGATGCTTCAGATGTTTTAAATCTTTCTGATTTTATAGCTTTATCAGATGGTAAGTTGATTACTGTTGGTTACAATAGTACAGATACAAAAATGCGCGTTACTCAAATTACAAGTGCAGGCGCAATCGATACCACAGCATTTAATGTAAGTGGAACTCCTGCTGGTAATAATGAATTCGCAATTGGAGCTCCTAATACAAGTTCAACTTTATACAGTGGATCAGTTTCTCCAGATGGTAGATTGTATGTTGCGGGTTCACAAGTTGATGATGGTACAACAACTCCATATCTATCTCGTATCTTTGATGAATTATATGTTTCATCTGTAGCACAGTATCCAGCAACAAGAGTGCAGGGTGATCTTGATCTTTCATTTGGTACAAATAGTTCAGAAACATATCGTGGTGTTAATTATCTTTTTAATGGTAAATATGGTGCGACTTTACAACAAAAAGCGAATGCAGTTATCGAATTAGCTTCAGGAAAAATTTTAATTGGCCAAACTGGACTATTAGATGCAACTCCAGTTCCTAATATGATGTTAACGCGATTAAATGCCGATGGAACATTAGATACTTCATTTAACACAACAGGTAAACTATCTTTAACTCCATCTTTTGCAAATGAGTATTTACTGTCAATTTTTGAAGATAAAGACGCGAATATTATAGTTTCAGGTTATGATGGATCTGCAAATGCTATCTTACGAAAATTCGATAGTAGTGGATCTTTAATTTGGTCAGTTTCTGATGCAGCAACAGATCAAGCTGTTAATATTGGAATTCAATCATCACAAAGAATTTTATTGTTTAGACAAACAGGCGCTACTACAGGTGGAATTACTGCTATTAATCCGTCAACAGGTGCTTTAGATACTACATTTAATTCAGGTGGTTCTACACCAGGAAAAGTTACAACAAGTGACCTTGGTTTGACAAATATGGGTCCAGTTTTTGGATCATTCATTGATATGCAAGATAATATCATGATTGCATATCGTAACAGTGCTACTACGAATATCGATGTTGCTTATATCTTTGCAGATGGTGCAAGCTTGATTTCTCAGTTTGGAACAAGTGGAATCATTGCAAGTATATTTACAGCTATTCCGGTTGGTAATGTTCGTTTAGCAATGGATAATGACGAAAGAGTTATTGTTGCAGTTGCGGATGGTGCAAACTTTAAATTAAAACGTTTCTACTTAATTAACGGTACAATTGATACAAACTTTGGAACTGCTGGATTATTTAGTTTCTCTGCAGGAACTGCAGCTGTTTTAAATCAACTAACAACATTAGATAATAATACCATTGTTGTAACTGGTGCAGATAATGCAACGGATGATTCAATGTTGATTTCTCGTGTGACAGAAGCAGGTGCTTTAGACACAGTATTCAATTCTCAAGGTGAAACTCAAGGTATATTACCTGTTCAAATTGGTAATATTGTTTCGAACTATTATTCTCGTTCTGCAACAGGATTAGCTGTTCAGGCAAGTAGTGGTAACATGATTGTCGTTGGTAATGAGCAGCAAACTTCAACTTCGTCGATTCCAATGGTTGCTCGTATTTACGGACAATCGGGTACGACGCAAGTTAAACAAAGCCCAGTTATTGCTACAGGTGTTGCAGGTACAATTGATACAACATTTGGTAGTGATGAAATTGGAGCAGTAGACTTAACAAGTTTGATTGCTGCAGGTTCATTAAAGACTGTGTATGCGTACCGTAGTACAAATGCAAACCAAGGAAAAATGTTATTAGGTGTTGATACAATTAACACACAAGTAAAAATTTCTCGATTTAATGAATATAATGAGACGCTTGATAATAGTTTTGGATCATCAGGTACAACAACATTAGCGACATTGTCAGGTTTAAATCATCTTTCGTTAGATGCAAATAATAAAATTATAGTTGGTGGTACATATAGTGGTACTGGTTGGGCAAAGCGATTACATGAAAATGGAGCTGTAGATGTTGCTTTCGAAAATCTTGCTAATTTAGTTGAAATCAACGCAATTTATCAGCAAAAATCTGGTCGTTATATTGTTACTGGTAAAGACAGTTCAGGTAATGGTGTTTTAGTTGCATTCCAAGTTTTAGAAGGAACGACTACTTATCTGGAAGTTGATACAACATTTAACCCACTTGGAACAACTCCAGGTTGGTACCAGGTTGGAACAACAGGGTTATACAATCTTGCCATTAATTCTGACGATACTCTTTTAGTTGCTTATGAAGCTTCAGCAACTGTTAAAATTGCAAAAATTACTGCGAATGCTTCTGGTTTAGTATCAGAATTTGGTACTTCAGGAGCATTAGACACCGGAATTAATCCAAGAAATGCAAGAGAAATTCGAGTAGAAATCGATAGCAACGGTAAAGTTATTATAGCTTCTTCTGTTGGTATTGTTGGCTCAAGTGTGAGTGTAGCTCGTTATTCAGCAGCAGGTGTTATTGATTCTGGATTTAATGGTGGAGCAGTTAATAATATTACTGGTCTTGGTTCAGTTGGTGTAAGGCTTTCTGATGTTATTATAACGAATGAGTCTGGAGCAGATGATAAAATTATTCTTCTTGGTAGTAACACAGCTGGTGGCAATGGCCATATGTTTGCAGCTCGACTTGATACAGATGGAACATTAGATGTAGTCTTCAATAAAGTACCAACAGGTGCAGACGTAGCTGGAATCTTAACATTTACTCTTAATGATTCATTAGAGATGAATCGTGGTTCAATTTACATTGACGGTTCGATATATGTAGGTGCTGCTGGTACTGGTGATAAACCATTATTGATGGCAATTTTTGGTGATGATTATATTGGCCAAACAGAAGAGCAACCGTTCGAAGTTGCAGCTGGTATCATTGATACAACATTAGATTACGCTGGTGCAACTGGTGCTTTAAATTTAGATACTGATTTATCTGTTGATCTTGCTGGATACTATTCAAAAAAATTATACATTTATGATGATGGATCAATGTTAATCGGTTTCGATAACAATGTTGATACATCAAAAGTTGTAAAGTTAAAAGCTGATCGATCATTAGACACAACATTTAACAGTGCTGGAACTCCAGGATATGTCACGATTACAAACGCTGAAGATTTGCGTGATATGTATGTTGCAAATGGAACCAATGATGACGGTGCAATTTATGTAGTTGGTGACGATCCAAGTAATAATGTTTGGAGTAGGAAGTTTAGTTCAGATGGTGTTGATTCAGGTGATTCTATTTCTGATACGGATGCACGTTATGCACTTGATATCAGAAAAACATCAAATGGTAGATTATTAGTTTCAGCTATAGATAGAGGTAGTAACAATACAGTCGTTATTGCTTACAAGGCTGATGGTTCTGCTCGAGATCTGTCATTTGGTAGTGGTAATGGTGATTATGATGTTGGTATTGATGGTTGGGCTTTTGATAGCGTGGATATTGATAGTGAAGATAGATTGTACTATGCGTATCCAGCTGTTCCAGGATCTGCAACAACAATAACTGTTGAGCGTTTAAAAGCGAACGGAACTGCCGTTGATGCTTGGTCAGCATTTGGAACTGCGATTTCAACAGCGGGTGCTCCTTACTATGTTTTAACAACTCTTGATGAAGCGAATAATCGCTTAGTTGTCGCTGTCCAAGATACCAATACTACGATTTATGTTCGTCGTTATAATGCAACAACAGGTGCAGATGATGGTGGTCTTGTTACCATAGCATTATCTGGCAAAGCACTTGCTACTGCAGATTTATTCATTGATACGGATCAAAAAATATATGTAACTGGAACAAACACAACTGATAATAATATTGTTGTAGCTCGAATTACATCATCAATGGCGCTTGACACAACGTATGCAACAACAGGTATTGCAAATCTTGTTCCAGGTGCAAATATGACGTCAGTGACTTCTGCAGCATTACACCCAGATCGCCGTGTGTATGTAGTTGGTCGACAAGGAACGCCAACACCTTCTATGGCTCGTGTGTTTGGGGATGAATATGTAGTAGAAGAAACACAAGTAACATTTAAAGCAATTCCAGGTACTCCTGATGTTACGTTGGATCCGAATGCTGGAACTCCAGATGCAGGTCTTGTAATTTCTGGCCTTACAGGTTATACAGCTCAGGCAGTGTATGCAAATGCTGATGGGTCATCATTCATAGCTTTCGGAAATGGAACAAATGTTATTCTTGGTAAATATGATGCTGATAATGTAGCCATGAGTAGTACGTTTGGTATTGGAAGTGGATTAACAAGTCCAGTTGCAATGACAACAGTTAATAATTTAATTATTTCAGATTCAAATATTATAGTTGTTGGAACAGAAGCTGGTGCGCAGAAACTTCTTAGTTATTCATCATCAGGCACAACAGCGATACCATTCGACTCAACAACAGTAATGTCAGTTGGAACACAAGTTGCTCAACAAAAATCTGGTCGTTATTTAGTGACTGGTAAATTTGGATCATTGGGTATTGTTCTTGCATATCAAAATGATGGTTTAGCAACAGATACAACATTTGGACCTGCTGCTTTGGATGGATATTATTCAACAGGTGTTAACAGCCAAATTGATGATATTGTGGTTGATAGCGATGATAATGCTTATATTGTTTATCGTGATACAACGGTGAAAATACAAAAAATTAGTGCAAATGGAGCAGAGCTCGTTACAACATTTACTGGTGGTGATACAACAATCACTGCAACAGCTGCTGCACATCTTGCGATTAATAGTTCGGGAGACATTTTAGTTGGAGTCACAACTTCAGCAGGAATTCAGACAGTATTGTATAATGGAACAACAGGAAATGCATCGCCATCACCTGTAACATTAACATCTGCTAATTCTCCAATTTTAACGAGAATGGTTGGTGTTGGAACTGAGTTTGCATCAAGTGCATACACAACAGCTCCTGCAATGTTAACTATTTTACAAACAAGCACAGGTGTTTTAGATACAACGTTTAACCCAAGTGGTACAACGCCAGGTATTGCATCATCTGATCCAGAAACAGCTGTTCAGATGAATAGCATTTCAGTTCAGCCTGATGGTAAATTTGTAATGGTTGGAAGACAAGATATTTCATCTGTTAATCCAGTTATCATGCGTGTGTATGGTAATCCGTATGTAGCACAGTATGCTCAGTACCCAGGTGTTGCAGTTACTGGAACATTGGATACAACATTGTCTCCTTCTGTTGGTGATCTAAATTTAGATTCTTTATTATCTGCAGGTAGTTTAGATCTTTCTGGCTATGTAGCTCGAAGAATTTATACGTATACGAATAATAATTTATTGGTTTCTTTTGATGATGGTACAGATTCACTCTTAGTGAGAATGCAAAAAGATTTCACTTTAGATACAACATTTAATAGCGTTGGTTATCTAGCGCTTGCTGGTGTAACTGGTGTAGCAGGTATGTATGTTGACGAAAATGATAATATTTTTGTAACAGGTGGAGCTACAACAAGTTGGTTACAAGCATTTAATAATGACGGAACGAATTTAACTGGATTTACAGCACCAACAGCAAATCTTTCTGCAGGTGCGTTTGCAGTTGAATTACAAAGCTTGAATCGCATTATTGTATCAGGTCAAGATGCATCTGGTGGTGTGTTGTACGGTTATACTTCAACAACTGGTGAACTTGATACAATGTTTGGTAATGGAACAGCTGGTGTTTATAAAACAAATATAGCAGCTCCAATTTCAGATATTTCAATCGATAATTTAGATCGTATCACCATCGTTTATACAAATGGTGGTAATACAGTAATTGAGCGAGTTAATTCTGATGGATCAGCAGTTGATACTTTAAGTAGCCCAACTTCAATTGGTGATGTATCTGGAAATCAAGTACAGGTAGTCAATGACATTTCAGGTAACTTGATTGTTGCCGCTGCAACATCAACTGGATTTACAGTTAAAAGATACGATACGAATGGTAACGATTCTGGATCTGCAATAACAGGATTTATTTCTCCATTCACTCTTGGAAAACTTTACACAACATCAGATGGTTATACTGTGTTGGTTGGTTCTGAATCAACTGCTAATAATCTTGTCATAACTAGAATTAATAGTTCTTTTGTTGCAGATACAGCATTTAATCCGAATGACACACCGGGAGCACTTGCAGCAACAGTGGGATCAATGACAACTGTAAGTTCTGGAGTTGTTTACAATGATAATCGTATTTTATTAATTGGTGGTAATGCAGCAGGTAATACTCCATACATGGCTCGTATATTTGGTGATTCTTATGTAACGCTTGTTAAGCAATCAGATATTCTTGGATTATTTGGTGCGCTTGATACAACATACGGTACAGCTGGATCTAACTCATTAACATCACTACTTTCTGCATCGATTCCATATTCAGTTCGCAGCCTAGCTGATGGATCTGTTTATGTTGGTGTACAAAATAATGGTACTGCAGAAACATCAATTGCAAAATTGAATGGTCAAGGAACTGCGGTTAATGCATTTGGAACATCGGGTGTTGAAGTCTTAACTGGCTTAAACAATATTCGTGATATTCAGTTTGATCATGCAGGTAAATTATTGGTAACTGGTGGTAGCACATCATCAACATGGGTACGTCGTTTAGATCCAACAGATGGATCAGTCATTAATACTTTCGTTTCTTCAGCAATGAAAACTCGTGTAGAAATTCTAGAGCAAACAAATGATCGTATTGTTGTTGCAGGTTCTAATGCATCAGATAATGGTCTTCTTGTTGGATATACTCCAGACGGATCTGCTCTTGATGCAACATTTGGTCAATCTTCAGATGGTTACTTTACAGATACAACAAATATTAATGCACCGATAACTGCTTTTGCAGCAGATAGTAAAGGCCGTATAGCTGTTGGTTATACAAAATCATCTCGTGCTGCCGTTGCTATTGTTCGTGCAAACGGTACATCAGTAGATGCTGATTATGATGACTATACAGGATTTGCGACAACAGGATTCGTCGCAGATGTATTTGGTACAACAAATATTTCTGGTGATGTTCATGTTGCTGTTGATTCAAGTGACAATGTTATTGTTGCAGCGGTTAATAATTCTGCAGCTGACATTATGCTAAAATCTTATGATTCTGCAGGTTCAGTAGTTAATACTGCAACTGCATTATCTTCTTTAGCTAGCCCAGTTATAACTGGTATCATGGTAACAAATACAAATGAAGTCATGGTATTTGGTAATTACACTGGAGGCGTATTTACGGCTCAATTTACGAGTGGTTTAATTCTTGATGCAACATACGGTACTGGCGGTGTTGCTACGTATACAATTGATGCTGTTAGTAGTCTTTATGCAGGTAGTTTAACAGTAGATGGTATCTTCTATCTTACTGGAAATGATGCTTCTATTAATCCATTATTAATGCGTATGTACTCAGATAGATTTATTGGTGAGAATGATCAACAGCCAACAAATGCACTTCCTGGAACTTTTGATGTTTCATTCAATGGTGCAGGTGGAGCTAACTTAGATGATCGTAGTGCTTCAGTTTCAATTGCTGGACATGCAGGTAAAGCAATCTATGCATATGGTGATGATAAAATGTTGATGGCATTGGATAATGGATCGACTACGAAATTGATTCGCTCTGGTGCAGATGGCTTCTTAGATACATCATTTGGAACTGGTGGATTTGCTTCTACTGACGCTCCAACAGGTGCACAAGCTATTGCTATAGATGTGAATGGTAAGATTCTATTATCTGGTACAAATTGGATTAATCGTTACGCTGCAGATGGTAGCTCTGTGGAAGTGTTTGTAACTCCATCGACATTTACGAATGGATCTGATGTAGCACAACAAATATCAGGTAGAGTATTATCTTCTGGTTACGATTCATCAGAATCTCAAGGTAGTTTGGTTGCATGGCAATCATATGGTGATTCTGTTGATACTTCATTCGGTATTGTAACTCAAATATCACCAACAAATGATCGTTATCTAACCGGTATTGATGCAAATGTTGATAGTTTTGTTGTGAATAATGATGACACATTCGTTATTGCTTACAACAACGGTAACAGTGTAACTTTACGACAATTAAATGCAGATGCATCTCAAGTCGTTTCTACATTTGGAACAGCAGGTACATTAGTTGCGATTGATGGAACAACAGTTTCTGGTAAAGCACTACTTATAAAAGATGAAAATCAAAAACTTGTTATTGCATCGCGAACAAACACGGATGAAATTATAGTTCGTCGTTATACTGCAGATGGTAGCAGCTTAGAAAGAGCTGGAGAAATTCCAGGAATAATAGCTCCAATTCTAACTGGCTTACAAGAGACTTCAACAGGTCAAATATTGGTAACTGGTTATAATGGCGCTGGAGATGCATTTGTTGCAAGACTTCAGGAATCGGACTATGCGTTAGAAACTGACTTTGGAACAGCGGGAATCTTTACAGGTACAGCTGCTGGATTAAATCAGGTACATGCTGCAACGGTTCGTGCAGATGGTAGAATCGCTTTACTTGGTAAAGATTCATCATCGAATCCAATCTTATTGAGTGTGAATGGTGATCCATATGTTGGTAAAAACACAACGGCGATTCAGTTCCCAGCAACTATTGGAGCTCCGGGTGTGCTTGATACAACATTTGATAGTTCTGGTGCATTAAACCTCAACACAGCTTTATCTGGAGGGACGCTTGATCTAACAGGATCAGTTGCTCAACACATGCATGCGTATGATGATGGAGCTATGTTAGTTGCATTTACACAAAGTAATTCAACAATCGTAGTGAAATTAAATAAAGATCAAACATTGAATACAGCAGGATTTGGAGCTGGAACTGGTTTTGTAACAATCGCAAATGCATCAGTTGTGACTGATATGTTTGTAGATGGTTCAGCAGGTTCTGATGGTTCGATATATCTAACAGGTACATATTCTGGAACAATCTGGACTGCAAAATTAACTGCAGCCGGTGTTGACGAAACATTTAATGTTCCAAATACATTATCAATGGTTAATTCATACAGCATAAGAAAAACAACGAATAAACGAATCTTAGTTGCTGGTAAAACAGGAAGCTTAGGTACGGTTGCTGCATACAAATCAGATGGTTCTGCTTTAGACGTATCATTTGGTGATGGTCTTGGTGCTTATCAAACAACTGTAAATAATTCAATTGCTGATATGCAGATTGATCAGTATGACAGAATGTATATCGCTTACATTAATGCATCTGGAAATCTTGCTATTGATCGTGTTTTAGATAATGGTGGATCTGTTGATTCAACATTTGCAGCAAGTGCAGTAACTCCGGGAAGTACGAATGTTTTAAGTGGTCCAATTTCTGGTACTTTACAGAACTCATTAGGTGCTTTTGCAGGTGTATTAACTCCAACTGATACAACTAATGCTACATTTAATCGAGCTTTCGGTTTATCTAATGATCCTGCTACATTTACTCCTGATGTAGGATCACCTATAACTGGTACATTTACTACCGATACATTTACTAGAGATAGTGGATCATTTGAAGTTGCGACTCAAACCGTATTATCCACAACTCAAATTCGTTTAGCGTTAGATGAGACGAATAATCAGGTTGTTGTAGCTATTCAGGATGGAACGGCTGCTGATAATATTATCGAAATACGTCGATTCAGCATGGTTGATGGTTCTGATACAGGTAGCTTAAGCACAATCACACTTTCTGGAAAAGTATTAAACCTAGCAGATGTTTTTGTTGATGCAGGTCAAGATACATATGTTATTGGATACAACGCTACTGATAGTAATGTTGTTGTTGCTCGAATTGATGGGGCAACAAGTTCTACAGCAATTTCACTTGATACAGCCTATGGAACTGCTGGTATTGCAAATGTAAATGCTGGTTCTAACTTAACAATTGTAAACTCAGGTATTATTCACTTAGACGGTAGAATTTATGTAGTTGGACAAGATGGTTCATCTACTCCATCAATGGCTCGTCTGTTTGATGAAGACTATGATCTAGAAGATAAAGAATCTAACGTTGAAGGTCTGCCAGGTGGACTTGATCTAACATTAGATTCAAGTACAGGTGGAATTGTTCTATCTGATACAACGAGCTTTGGTACTGGATTAAATGGTTACAATGGTAGAGAGATATTTGCGAATGCAGATGGATCTTCTTATGTAGCATTTGGCAATGATACAAATGTTATTGTAGGTAAACTTGATTCTGATCAAAAACCAGTTGCTTCTGGATTTGGAACAGCAGGATTAACATCTGCGGTAACAATGGCGATTGTTAATAGTTTAGCGGTTGATGCGCAAGGTAGAATTCTAGTTTCAGGTACTAATGGTGGTGTAAGTAAAGTTCTTCGTTATCCAACTGATGGAACAGCTCCAACAGTATTTGCTGGTGTTCCAGCATTGGTTGTAGGAAACACTGTTCTTGAGCAAAAATCAGGCAGAATTTTATTATCAGGTCGTAAAACATCTGGTGGAAGTTTTGGAGTTGTATTTGCATACCAAAATACAGGTGCAGCTGCAGATATTACATTTGGTCCTGATGGTTCAGATGGATTCTATGCAATTAATGTGAATCAAGCAATTGATGACATGGTAATTGATCAAAATGATGAAATTTATTTAGTCTACCGTGATACAAATCTTAAATTACAGAAAGTATCCGCAAATGGTTCAGGATTAAATCAAGAGTTCGCTAGTGGTGTAACAATTGATACAGGAATTGTAGCAACAAATACTGCACATGTTGCAATCAATGATGCAGGTAATATTTTAGTTGGATCTCCAGTTGGTGCAAACATTCAAACTCGTTTATATAATGGAACTTCTGGTGCGGCTATCTCTGCAGTTGAAACAATTGCAGACGAAACTCCTGTGTTAACACAAATTACAGGTGTTGCAGATGAGTTCGTAGCATCGGCTTACCAGACAACTGGAACAGCTCAGATGTTAACAATCCTTGTTCAGTCTGATGGAGCACTTGATACAGTGTTTGCAGCTGGAGCAGGTATAGCTGAGACAGCTCCTCAAGCAGCGAATCAGATGAATGGAGTTTCTGTACAACCAGATGGTCGTTTCTTAATGATTGGAAGAAAAACAGTTTCGACTGTTAACTATCCAGTGCTTGAGCGTGTGTATGGTACACCGTATGTTACTGGTGAAGTCCAATTCCCAGGCACATCAGTTACTGGAACATTAGATACGACGTTGGAACCAACGACAGGTGATCTGAATTTATCTACAATACCACCGTTATCAGCAGCAGCGCTTTCAGGGTTTACTGCAAAACGTATACATTCATATGCTGATGCTAAAGTATTGCTAGCATTTGATAATGGTACTGATACAAAAATAGTTAAAGGAAATAAAGATTTCACGCTTGATACGTCATTTAATACCGTTGGCTTCATAACACTTGCTGGTCTTGGAACTGTAACGAGTTTATATATTGATCAGTATGATAATGTATTTGTAGCTGGTAGCACTGTTGGAATTGATTCTACAAGTTGGGTTAGAGGATTTAGTAACACAGGTGCTGCAATTGCATTCGATGCTCCAACAGTGAATCTTGCAAATGGTGGTTATGCTATGGAGCAACAAACAATGGGTCGTACGATTCTTGCAGGTGCTCAAGGAACAGATGCAACGTTAATTGGTTATACAAATACAGGTGACGTTGATAGTTCATTTGGTGTGAGTGGAAAAGCAACTCCAGGAATTACTGCTCCAATCTCAGATATTACGATTGATAGTTTAGATCGTATTATCTTCTCATGTGTTGTTTCTGGTTCTTCAGTCGTTAATCGTCTTGATACGACAGGAACAATTATTGATACAGCATTTGGAACTCCGGCTGCTCTTACTGGAATTACTGGTAATGAGTTACAGGTGATTCAGGATAATGCAGGTAATATTGTAATTGGTGTTGCAACATCTGCTGGATTTAATCTACGTAGTTATGATGCTGCGGATGGTTCTACATTGTATAGTTCAACCAATATAGCTGCTTCAGGTGTGTCACATCTAGGTAATCTTTATGCAACTTCAGATGGTAAAATTGGATTAGTTGGATATACAGATTCAGGTAATGTTGTAATTGCTCGTTTCAATGCAGACTTAACACTTGATGGAACATTTAATCCAAATGGTAGTCCCGCAGGTGTCCTTATAACTACAGTTGGCGTTATAACATCAGTGTATGATGGTTTTGTATATGCAGATGACCGTGTATATATTGTTGGTGGTGGTAGTGATACTGATCCATATATTGCACGTGCATTTGGAGACGATTATGTTACTGACTTAGCGCAGGCTCCTGTGTATGGTGTACCTGGTACATTGGATCTTACATTAGGAACTGATGGCAATGGTGGCTTTAAATTAAGTGCATTAACTGGTGTTGGAACTTCGGTACCAAAAACTATCTTAGCTAAAACTGATGGTTCTATGATTATTGCAATGCAAAAAGATACTGATGAAACATTAGTTGTTAATCTCGATGATAATCTAACACTTGATAGTGCAGGGATTATTGATATTGCATCTGGTGCGCCAGGTGTACGAGCAGTTAACCTTGATGCATTAAGCAGAATACTAGTAGCAGGTAACAGTGGAACTGCAAGTTGGGTTAATCGATATGATGCTTCAACAGGATCAGCTATTGGAGTGTTCCCAGCAATTCCTACAATGACATCGGTTGTTGATGTGTTAACACAATCAAACGGTCGTGTGATTGTTGGTGGTGACCAAGATTCTACGTATGGAGTTTTAGCTGGTTTAGCACCGTTGAGTTTTGTAAGTGGTAGTTCAACAACGACACCAATCTTAGATAATAGTTTTGGTACAAGTTCACGATTTACTGATTCAAGTGTTGATTCAATACATAGTTTTGTAATTGACCCAACTGATAATATTGTTGCTGGATTTGTTGGAACAAGTGGTTCAACTATGAAAATAGCTCGTGTAAGACCAAATGGTTCTGCGCTTGATACAACCTTTAACAGTACTGGTATTGTTACAACAGATGTTACGTCTGCAAGTGGAACAAAGCCTGTTCGAGTTGCATTAGATAGTGCTGGTAAAACAGTTGCAGCAACAACGACGACAACAGGTATCTCAGTCCGCCGTTATGACGATGCAGGAACAACAGAAGATGTTAGTTTTGATATTACGAATACTGCATCAGCATTGACAAGTCCTGTTATTACTCAATTGTTAACAACTGCTACAAATCAAATCATCGTACTTGGATATGAGGGTATAACTGATGGTAACATGTTTGCAATGAGGTTAACTTCTGGTGGTGCGTTGGATACGACATTTAATCCTACAGGAGCTGTTCCAGGTGTATTGTCTTATCAGATTGATAACAGTCTTACTAATCATAATCTATATGCGGCTGCAATTGCTCAAGATGGAAGAATTGTATCTGTTGGTTTTGAAACTGATATAACAGTTTAGTAAAAAAATAAGTTTAACTTTAACAGCAGAGGCGGATTCAATTGAATCCGCCTCTGCTTTTTTCTCTATTGTGTGTTGGTGTCAAAATTGGAAAACTATTGAAAGTTTTATGTGATTTTTTTTATTATTGAATATGAAATTTGGGATATGTAATTTAAAGGGGATACAATGAATAATCTTAAAAAGTTAATGATAGGTTGTGCAATATTTGTAGGAATAGAGCAAGCGACATTCACTGAAGGCAATAACCACCGTGACAAAAAGAATCAGAATCATCAAAGTGGCAATCAGCGTCGTCAAAATGATAATGACAATCGTAATGATAATGACAATCGCAATAATCAAGATTCTCGAAGAGGTGGTCGTAATCAATCACAGCAACAGAAGCCTAAGAAAACTGTTCATATAGGATCTCAAGTTATTGAAAGCTTTTTGAGTGCTGTAAAGAGCATTCCTCGTGATCTTACGTTAGCTAAAAAACCAAAACCAACGAAGCCTGCGACTAAAGGGTCTAGAAGTAAGAATCAGAAAACTGTTAATAAAGCTCTTAATGAATATAAAAAATTACATGAACAAGCAAGCAAGCCTAATACAACGGTAACTGAAAAACAAAATGGACAAATTTTAAAAGCCCAAGAAAAATTATGCAATGCTATAAATTGCCAAAATATACAATGGCCTGAAAACACAAGACCAAATGAAGATGGTTCAAGTAATAAAAAATCAGGTCAAAGTTCATAATTGATATTGTTTAAAGAATAAAGGAAGAGCCGTATGTAAAAATACGGATCTTCCTTTTTATAGGTTGTAAAACAAATGTGCTGACATAGATAAATGATCTATGTCAGCACATTTGTTTTGGTAAAAGTATTGATGTTTTTGATTGAATTTGTCTAACATGAGTCTTGATAGACATTATCAAAAAAAGGGGAAGATGGGATGAAAAAAATAATAATAGTGATCGCAGTTTTACTGGGTGCCCTTGGCGCTTACGTAGGTGTTCAAAAACATTTAGAAACGCAGAACGTTGTTACATCGTTGAATATCAAGCAAGATGACAATGTTGTAATTCAAGCTGCTAGCACATGTTCGAGCAATAGTGATTGTGCAGGTGGAAATTGTGCGGGCAACACGGATGAAACATTAGGTCTATGTCAACCTTGTGAGCCTAATGACGAGGGCATGATGTGTAATAATAATGGGGATTGCTGCACGAGTGACACTGCTGGCTATCCAGCATTTTGTTCAACCGGTGGATTTTGTAGTACTGGTGCAACTGGTTCCAGTTGTGATTCTGATGGTGATTGCGTAAGTGGAATTTGTTCGGGTTCGGGCGGTGCGATGTTTTGCCAACCATGTACAGTTGTGGGTAGCTCTTGCACCATCGCTAGCGATGGTAGTGACGCATGTTGTTCAGGTTCAAGTTGTAATGACGGTACGTGCCAAGTAGTTTGTAGTGGTGCTCAAGCTGCATGTACTACTGATTCAGATTGTTGTTCTCTTCAGTGTAATCTTGGTAGCGCTAATGGATCTTGTGCCAGTGTCAGTTCTAGTGTGGACTCATGTACGACTAGTAGTGATTGTACAAAAGGTTTCTACTGCTCTAATGATACATGCAAGCATTGTAAAGCTGGTGGCGCTTCATGTAGTTCATCTGAAGAGTGCTGTAATTCAGCAAATTGTGATTCTGGTGTATGCGTTCTTGGCGCTATTATTGGAGGGGCTGTCGCAGGTGGGATTGTTCTTGGATCTGATGGATATGGAATAAGTAAAATTGTAGGTAAAGGCGGTGGCAAAGGTGCTGAGGCCGTTGAAGATGGAGATGTAGTAGAAAATCCTATGATTACTGAAGAAGGTCTGACTGAGGCCGAAGCTGCAGCATCAGACAATCCTATGATTACTGGGGATTCTTTGAAAGAAGCACGATCTGATGCTGCTGACGGGGATGCGGTTGAAGATGGAGATACTGCAAGCGATATAGGTGAATATAGAGAATCAGGTGATAGTGATGATGAATTTAGGGATACAGATATCAATGATATGCCAGATGATTTTGATGCATCTCCTGAAGATGGTGATGTTGCCGATGATGTAAGTGAAGCTGGAGATGATCTAGGTGCAGATGGTTTTGAATTCCCATCCGATGTTGTAGATACAAATTTCAGTCCTATGCATGCAAAAGATGATTTCGATGCTTTTGATGATATTGAATCTTTAGATGGTGATGTTGGTGAACTAGCAGAAGGGGCCGAAGATATTGCTGTTGAAGCTGGTGCCGATGGAGAAATTATGGGATGGTTTGAGATGGCATTATCTTATGCAGAAATAGTAGGAGTATGGTTTGCAGATATGGCTGTTTATTTAGGTTTTGGTGCTGAAGCTGTAGAAGTTATTGGCGATGTAGGTACAGGTATGGCCCTTGCTCTAGAGGTAGCAGCAGAAGGATGATTGTAAAAACAATACATAATAGATATTAAATAATTGTGTTTTTAGGGAGTATTCATGAATATAAATAAAATGATGATATTGAGTGGCGTTTTGCTATTTGCGTTAGAGAAAACAACATTAACAAAAGAAGCAACTCAAGTGAAAAAACAGCAATTTACGCAATCTAAAAGTAAAATAATTTTGGATCGAGGAGATCAGTTGGCTGAAAATTTCATGAAAGAAATGAGTAAGGTTTCTATAAATAAGCCTCAAATTAAGAAAGCTTATGAAGCTTATAATCAGTTAATTAATTATGCCAAAAAGAATAAAAAAATGGTGATAAATAAATCAACAAAACCTAAACTGAAAAAAGATGTTGAAAAATTACCGAGTCTTATGATTCTAGCGGATATTCCTATTCCTAAATCGGCTTTGAGTCGTAAGGGAGCTCGTAAATAATATAACTTTATAAGTTGTGATAAATGGTTGGCATAGAAAAAATATTTATGCCAACCATTTCTTTCGTGAGTTTGTAGATTTTTATAATTTTTCCCTTGAGATTGTTGCTTTCTATAAAAATTATTTTTTAGTATCAGTTTGTTGTAAAAGATAGTATCAATTTTCAGGAGTGATGATGGATAATAAAAAAATAGTAATGTCGATGGCTTTGTTATTGAGTGTTGCTATGAATGTGGTGTTGGGATATAAATACATACAAATGCAAAACAACCAAGAGTTAGAGATTGTTGAAGAAATAGAAGCATTAGAAAATGCTGAAAATTCAGTGATTGAAGTTGAATCACAAGAAGAGTTGCGTGAATTGTTAGAAAATCCTCAAGAGCAGTCTGTGATATCTCTATACATGAATGGATGTGGTTGGTGTACAAAGATGGCTCCTGTTCTTGATGAAGTTGCAGCGAATCCTGAATTTGCATCAATGAAATTTTATCGTGTTGATGGGAGTGCTTTACAAGCAGCTCCAATGGTTAAAGAATTGTGCGATCAACAAATTAATGGATATCCATCATTATTATTTATGAATGAAAAAGGGTATGTAGACAAGCAGGTTGGTTTTGCAAAGCAAGAAGATTTAGAAGAAAAAATAAATCGTGTTTTTTCTGATTCTTCTGTGATTGAAGTTGGATCAAAAGAAGATTTACGTGAGTTGTTAGAAAATCCTAAAGAAAACTCAGTGATATCTCTATACATGAATGGATGTGGTTGGTGTACAAAAATGGCTCCTGTGCTTGATGCAGTTGCATCGAACCCTGAATTTGCATCAATGAAATTTTATCGTGTTGATGGTAATGCTTTACAAGCGGCTCCAATGGTTAAAGAATTGTGTGACCAACAAATTAATGGATATCCATCATTACTATTTATGAATGAAAAAGGTTATGTAGACAAGCAGGTTGGTTTTGCAAAGCAAGAAGATTTAGAATCTAAGATCAAACGTGTTTTTTCTAACTCTTCAGTGATTGAAGTTGGATCAAAAGAAGAGCTACGTGATCTGTTAGAAAATCCTAAAGAAGAGTCTGTGGTATCTTTATACATGAATGGTTGTGGCTGGTGCACAAAAATGGCTCCTGTTCTTGATGAAGTTGCATCGAACCCTGAGTTTGCATCAATGAAATTCTATCGCGTTGATGGTAGTGCTTTACAAGCGGCTCCAATGGTTAAAGAATTGTGTGAACAGCAAATTACTGGATATCCATCATTACTATTTATGAATGAAAAAGGATATGTAGACAAGCAAGTTGGCTTTGCAAAACCAGAAGACCTTGAGGCTAAAATTAAGAAAGCTTTTTTAGCTTAAAATTATGAACATTATCTTTTAAAGTAAGTCGGTATAGATACTGTATCTATACCGACTTACTTTTGCTTTATTAGATCTCTTATATTGAGGGTGTTGATTTAGTAAGAGTATTTTAGATTTTGTGTATATTTAAAATGATGGCAGCCTTTTGATTTTGATTTAAAGTTAACTATAATAAGGTTATCTAGATAATTAAAATGATAAGGAAAGCTATATGAGAATTAGAAATGTAATATTTTTTATTGGAGCTTTTTTAATAGCCAATATGCCTTTAAGTGCTGATACAAATTGTTCTCAATCATCATGTGCAACAAAAATTTTATATAATAATGAATCGAGTGATTTATTTAATGATTTTTGTATTAATATATTGCAGATGCAAAATTTAGATGAATGGAAGGCATTATTACAAAATGTTAAAGATGTTTATCCATCATCACCAGGAGATGTGAATGTTTTTAAACAGTTAAAATCACTTTATGCACAATCTAAACCAATATTTCATTCATATTTTTTATACCAATCACTGAAAAATCAGCAAAATGCTATTGGTGATCTCGTAATGAAAATGTTTTTTGATAAAAAAAACATGAATGGATATGTAGAAATTGGTGGGCCTTGTCGTTATGCTGATTATATTGAAAGTCATATGAATATTCATGGTAAGCGTTACGCTATACATGACCATAAAAGTATAACTGATATTTTAGAGAGCGGTAAAATTCATCTCACAAGAGGTTTTGTTCCTTATGATGAAATGATTTCTTTGCATGATTATGATCCAATTTCATCGTATGATATTCCTGATCAAAGTGTTGATTTAGTTACTTGTTTTATTGGACTACATCATATTTCAATTGATAAGTTAGATGCTTTTTTAGATTCAGTAAAACGTATTTTACGTCCTGGAGGAGTGTTTCTATTACGAGATCATGATGCTTATAATGAAAATGTTTTTAATCTTGCATCGACTGCTCATACTGTATTTAACGCTATCGCAGAACAGTCTTCAAGTAGTGAAGAAGAAAAAGAGATTCGTAATTTTAAATCGATTGCTGGATGGGTTGTTTTATTAGAGCAACATGGATTTATTGCAAATGAAGAACGTAGTACACAAAATGGTGATCCAACTTTAAATACATTAGTTTCATTTGTTAAGCCTATTTCAGATGAAAACATTTTTCTACAAAAATTACGGGAACAGTCAGACTATGTTCGATTACCTCATCAAACATTTTTAACGGCACCAGAATGGTTTAATGTTGATTGTGCTCAAGCATATGGTGATTTTGTAACGCATACTGCTTGGTACGAATTTCCTTTTTGGCAAAGCATAAAAACATATTGGCATATATTTGGGCAATCATTTAATCAGGCTCGTTCTGTCGATAATTTATATGATATTTTAACGAAAAGTGATTATCTTTGGACGTGTTTATTTATTGGTACATTTATGACCGTAGAATATGGATTGAAGTCAATAATTGCTTGGCCTCTAACAGCTTTAGGTGACTCTTTTTATAAAACAATTGATGTTGCTATAAAAAATTTTCCTCTTGAAACTTTAAAGTTATTACCTGACACCATAATTATAAAAGAACAGCATTTAAATATGATCTCACTTGAAGTCCCACGTTATGGAGATTTCCAAAAAACTATGCATGCATTAGCATCTAGTAAAGGTGAAATCATAGAAATTGGTGGACAGCGTATCATTCAAGTTAAAGTGAGATGTAAAAACAGTCAAGAAGGTAGTTGTTGTATTGAATTTGTAGAAGAGTGGGCTGAGGTACATGCTGTTAAACTTAGCTACACATGGCGAGCTCCAGGTCTACCATATGTTTATGGGTCTCTTATGGTTCCAGTAAGTCAGTTGCAATCTTTAATACGAGATTCAATGACATCTGATTTTGAAGTTATGTTTATACATGATTTTTAATAGGGTTTTTTATGTATAAAAAAATAAGTTTGTTTGTTGCTATTGTATGCATTCCTGTCTTTTTTGTTACGTATCAACAACTTTCATTTAAATCATCAGAAGAGATTCGTGTTACTGATTTTAGTTGTTTTTATCATGCTTGTGTTGATCGCATTGAGTACCCAGAAAATGTGTCAGAATTACAAAGTATCGTTGTGAAAGCTGATAAGCCTATTGCTATTGCAGGTGGTAAGTACAGCATGGGAGGGCAAGCCTGGTGCAATGATGGTATTGTTATTGATATGAAGCATTTGAATGCAATTACTGCATTTGATCCTGAGAATAAAATTATCACAATTCAAGCAGGAGCTTGTTGGAGAGATGTACAAGAATTTTTAGAAAAATATCAGCTAACCGTTATGATCATGCAATCATATAACGACTTTTCAGTTGGTGGTTCATTATCAGTAAATGTACATGGAAGAGATCCTCATGGACAAATTATAGAATCAGTTGATTCTATACAAGTTTTACTTGCCGATGGTTCATTGAAACAAGCAAGTCGAACTAAAAATGAAGATTTGTTTCGTGCTGCTATAGGTGGCTATGGTGCATGTGGAATTATAGTGAATGTTACTTTGCGTGTAGAAAGTAATTATAAAATAAAGCGTGTTATGGTAAAAACTCCAATTCATAAATTTACTGATTTCTTTCGTAATGTAGTTGCTAATGATTCAAATGTAGCATTATTTAATGCTAATATTTATGAAGCGGATTTTAAAAATATTGTTAGTTTTGTTTGGTATAAAACCAATGATCCATTGACCATTTTTGATGTTTTACATAAAGGAATTAAAAAATTAAATATTGCCGAAAAGTCGTTACCATTTGCTTTAGAGTATGCTGTGAGTGAATTTTCTTTAGCAAAAAAATTACGTTTTTTACTTGATGCAAAAATTATAAAAAAAATTAATCATGTTGTTTGGCGATCATATGAAATGAGTGAATCTGTCACATCACTTGCAGCAAGTTCTAAAAGTGCCTCGAAGATTTTACAAGAATATTTTATACCAGTTGCGAAATTTAATACTTTTGCGAGTTTAATGAACAAAATCATTGTTAAACACAAAATAAAAGTTTTAAACATATCAATTCGTCATGTACAAAAAAATAATGAATCTATTCTAAGCTATGCGAGAGAAGATTGTTTTGCTTTTGTTTTTTATATTGCTATGGATAATAACTCTCAATGTCATGAACAAACACAATTTTGGACTCAAGAGTTAATTTCAGCAGCCTTGACAGTTGATGGTACTTATTATTTACCATATCATCTTTTCGCATCACCGGAACAATTCTTAAAATCTTATCCTCGTTATCCTGAGCTTTTGAAAATAAAAGAAAAATATGATCCTATGAATAAGTTTCAAAACAATTTAACGCAAAAGTGTGAAGAGTGTTGTAACTTGAAAAAAATATAGCATAAAATTCTAGTAATAAGTTGATTTGGAAGAGTTGGCATAGATATCATATCTATGCCAACTCTTTTTTTTTGTATCTTTTTGATAAGATACTTTTCTTTTCATGAAAACCGTATAGTCTCCAATAAAAATAGGAATATTTTGTAAATGGAGAATTTGTATGAAAACTAATCGATTTTTGTTAAGAGTTGCCTTTCTGTTAATGAGTAGTGCTCATCTATTACAAGCACTTTCTACCCCTGTGATATCACGTTCATATGGAGATCCCTTCGCAGATGAAGTAGGTTTAATTCAGCCTGCTGGTGATATAGGTGCTTTAGATACAACATTTGATTCGGATGGAAGCTTAAGTGTTGATACTCAGTTAACTGGTGGTCAGGCAAAAGAAATTCGAGTTCTTGATGATGGAACATTTTTAGTTGGATTAAGTAAATCCGCATCAAATTCAGTTATTGCAAAATACTTATCAGACGGAACAGTTGAGTCCACTGCAAATTTTGGAACATCGGGAGTTGTAGATTTAGGTACAACTGCAGAAATTGAAGCAATGGTTATAGATAACCAAGGAAGAATTTTAGTTAGTGGAGGTAATGATTCTACTGGAACTACAGGTTTCTTAAAGCGTGTAAGTACAGATGGTGATACGGTTGTAACATTTGTTGATGGCTCGCCATGGAGATTTATTGGTGGAGTTGCTCAGCAAACATCAGGTAACATAATTGCAGCTGGTCATGATGGAACAAATGCAATGATTGCTCGTTACACTCCAGGAACTTTGAATGGAGAAGGTACACTTGATACAACATTTGGATCATCTGGTTATATTGTTTTTGATGGAACAAATGGTCTTACAGCAACATATGGTTTATATGACGCTGTTGTTGATGCGAGTGACAATGTTTATGCTTTCTATCGTGAAGGGACAGCAGCGAAAGTTGCAAAATTTGATAGTTCAGGAGCTTTAGTTTCTGGCTTTGGAACTTCGGGAATACAAGTTACTCCAGGTCTTGATTCATCTACTCCAGCGACGATGCGTTGCGTACTAGCTTCGAATGATGATTTAATTATTGCAGGTGGAGTAAGTTCTCGAATGGTTGTTCGATCAATAACATCAGCTTCTGGTTCAGCAGGTTCTTATGCAGATTTCACATCGAATTCAATTAGTGCTGTAGCGCGAGTTGTAAGGAGTTTGATTGCAATATCAGATGGTAAAGTTTTCTTAGTTGGATCAAATACATCAGCAAAAGAAAGTTGTGTTATTCGATTAACAAGTGCTGGAGCTTTGGATACAGATTTTAATACAACTGGTTACAATGAATTCACAGCTACATCTCCAGATACAAGTTCACTGTTATATGGTGCTGCAATAGCTCCAAATGGTACATTATTCGTTGCCGGATATGAAATAAATAGTGGTGTGACGATTCCTTATATTTCTCATTTATATAACGATCTTTATGTTTCAGAAGTTGCTCAATTTCCAACTACTTCACAAGAAGGTAATCGTGATGCAACATTTGGAACAAGCTCAACAGAGACCTATTCCGGTGTGACAATGCCATTTAATGGTTTGTATGGTGCAAGTTTACAACAGAAAGCAAACACTGTTGTAGAGTTAGCTTCAGAAAAGATTCTTATTGGTTTAGATGGTAAGTTAGATGCAAATGCTAATTCTAATATGATGCTTGCTCGTTTAACGACAGCAGGAGCATTGGATACATCATTTAATAGTGATGGAATGGTTGCATTAACAAAAAATGAAACTGATGAGTATTTATTATCGATTGTCGAAGATGCTTCAACAAACTTATATATTTCTGGATATTCAACGGCTGGTTCAGTATTACGTAAATATAATGCATCAGGATCAGAGACTTGGGTTGGAGATGATGCAGTTGCTGGTAATAAAGGTGTTGGTATTGGATTACAAGGTACAACTCGAGTCTTATTATTTACTGAATTAAATGGTGGTACAACAGGGGAAATTAGTGGTCATGATTTATCAACAGGAGCTTTGGATAATACTTTTGGATCATCTGGTGTTGTTGGAACCGCTGCATTTAGTTTAAATATGGGTCCTGTATACGGTTATGCTGTTAACCCTGCAGGTAACATTTTTATTGCTTATAAAAATAGCTCAACAAATGCAATTGATGTTGCAGCTCTTAACCCAAATGGTACAGCTCTTATCGAACAGTTCGGAATTGCAGGTGTTATTACTAATGTTTTCTCATCAACATCTATTGTAGCTTCTAATGTTCGTGTGGCATTGGATGCAAATGATAATGTTGTTGTTGCAGCTTCAACTGGTACAGATTTAGCCGTTATTCAATTTGATGGTGAAGTTGGAGACCTTGATGAAAACTTTAACAGTGGAGCTGTTTTAACAATTTCATCAGTTGGTACGACAGTTGTTTTAGAAAATTTAACTGTATTGAGTGATAGTTCTATATTAATTACAAGCTATGACAATCTTACAGATGATATTATGTTAGTAGCTAAAGTTACATCAGCTGGAGCGGTTGATACAACATTTAACTCTCAGGGAGCAACGCAAGGAATATTGCCAATTCAAGTTGGTAATAAAGTAGCTAATTATTCAGCTCGAGTTGCTACAGGATTAGCAGTACAATCATCAACTGGAGATTTAATTATTTCTGCTTATGAGCAACAAGATTCTACAGATGCTACTCCAATGGTTATGCGTGTTGTTGGTACATCAGGAACAACAGGTCTTAAAACTTCTCCTACAGTAGATCAAATTCCTGGAACTCTTGATCTTTCATTTGATACAGATGGTGTAATTGATCTTACGAGTTTAATTGCTGCAGGTGCTGCAAAAGTAGTATACACATACCGTACAAATGATACGTACGAAGGAAAAATATTAGTTGGTATTGATGCTTCGGCTTCATCATCAGTTATTATTGCTCGTGTTGATAACACTGATATGACACTTGATACAACATTTGGAACAGGTGGAATTTTAACAATTTCTTCATTGTCTGGATTAAATAGCATTAGCCTTGATAGCAATGGAGCTATTTTAATTGCTGGTACTTATTCTGGTGATGGTTGGGCAAAAAGATTAACAACTGTTGGTGCTGTTGATGTTGATTTTACAATTCCTGCAAATTTAGCTGCGATTAATTCTATTTATCAACAAAAATCAGGTCGCTATCTTGTTGCCGGAAACGATGATAGTGGAAATGGTACAATTGTAGCTTTCCAGGATACTGCTACAGGCCCATTGAGTATCGATGATACATTTAATCCTCTTGCTACAGGTGCAGTTGTAAGTCGTATCAACATTGGTACAACAGGTTTATATAATTTAGCAATTAATGATGATGATACTATTTTAGCTGCGTATTCTGATACAACAGTTAAAATAGCAAAAATTAAGGCTGATGGATCATCGCTCGATACAACTTTTGGGTCATCAGGAACTTTGAATACAACAATTACTCCAAACAATGCAACTGATATTCGTGTTGCAAAAGATAGTAACGATAAAGTTATTGTAGCATCTGCAGTTGGTGGAACTTCAGTAACGATCTGTCGTTATACAACAGCTGGAGCTGCAGATACTTCATTTAATACAACAGGTGCTTTAAAAGTTATTTCTAACTTGGGAGTAACGGTAAGTCTTCGTCATTTAATGGTGACTCAAGAAGCTTCAGGTCAAAATAAGATACTTGTACTTGGTGATAATGCGAGTGGTGGAAACGGAAAAATGTTTGCAGCTCGTCTTGATACAGATGGAACTTTAGACTCTGTATGGAACTCATCACCATCTGGTACAGACACTGCAGGTGTAACAACGTTTGATGTTGCTGCAGCTACAAGAATGTATTCTGGTTCAATTTCAATTAATGGTAATATTTACGCAGTTGCAACAAATTCTGGTGCAGATGATCCATTATTGATTCAAATGTTTGGTGATAATTATATTAGTGAGTCTGAGCAAGCACCGAAAGCTGCACCTGCTGGAACATTGGATACAACATTGGCGCAGGCTGATAGTCTTGTATTAAGTGATCTTACAGGATTAACAACTTTTGCGAACAGCACTCCTAAAATCATGAAGATTTTAAGTGATGGCACTTCCATGATGTTGGCTCAAGAGGGAACAAGCACTTATGTAGCACGCGTTGATGAAATACTTGGACCAGTTTCTGGTTTTAATGGTGGATCTTTATTAACGATTTCAAATGCTACAACAGTTTCTGATGTTGTTTTTGATCAAATTAGCAGCGCAACTGATACTTCACAAAGTTTTTATGTTGTAGGTACGCATAGTAGTTTGCCATGGGTTAAACATTATAGTTCTGCGGGTGTTCTTAACAGCAATTATACACTTGTTCCTTTGTCTGATATGACAAGTGGTAATGCGATTGTGCAACAATCAAGCGGCAGAACTGTTATTGCTGGTAAAGATGGATCAACAGGTGTACTAGCTGGACATTCAATTGACGGATCGATTGATGAGTTTGGTGTTGATGGTAAATATACTGTTGCAAATAGTACAGAAATCTATGCATTGACGATTGATAGTTTAGATAGATTAATTGTTGCATTTAAAAATGGTACAAATGTAAATGTAAGTCGAATTTATGCAAATGGTGGTGGAGCAGATTCTACATTTACACCAGCAGATGGAGATAGAATTTCTGGTGTAGCTGCGGATGATCAAGTTAAAGTTATGCTTGATGAAAATGGTGATATTGTTGTTGGAGCTGCAACGGCAACTGGTTATAAAGTTCGTCGTTATAGCGCAACTGACGGATCGCTGGATTCAACATTTAATGGAAGTACAGGCGAAGTAGATTTCGAATTTTCAACTTCAACAGGGACTCCAAAAATTACGAATATGATTTGTGAGTCTAGTGGTAAAATGGTTGTTCTTGGTTATAACGCTTCTGGTGGTGATAATAGATCAATCATCGCAAGACTTACAGCGACTGGCGCATTAGATACGACATTTGATACAGATGGAACAGTTGCAGGTGTTTATGAATTTGCTACTGGCGGCCAAACATTACAATATTATGGTTTAGGTCTATATCCAGATCGTCGTCTTATGGTTTTTGGAACAGATACGGTTTCTGGTGATATGTTACTTGGTCGTGTATTTGGTGATGAAAATGATTATGTTTCTCAAGTTGCAGATCACACTCTATACACAGAAATTAATGGTCAATTTGATACTGAATTTAATACAACAGGTTCATTAAATTTAAGTACATTGTCTGGCATTGGTAATGATCAAGCGAAAATTGTTCGTACAACAACTGGAGCTCGTACTTTAGTCGCTGTTGACACAGGTTCTGTTACAAATCTTGTAGCGCTTGGTGGACAAGCTGCTTTAGATACAAGTTTTAATGGCTCTGGAGTTGCAACGGTATCAAGTCCAACTGGTGTAACGGATATGTTTGTTGATGATAATGAAAAGATACTTGTTGTTGGTACAACAGGCGGAGCAAATTGGTTACATCGATATAATGCAGATGGTAGCAATGATACAACATTTGGTACAGCTGGTCTTGTAACATCGACGATTACAGCTGGTTATACGGTTCGACAGCAAAGTAATGGAAGAATTTTAGTTGGTGGTCTTGATAGTTCAAATGGTAGTTTGATTGCTTATACAAAAGCAGGAGCTTTAGATTTATCATTTGGAACTGGAGATGGCGTAGCAGGAACAGGATTATTAGCTATAGGTTCAAATGCTATTTATAGTTTTGTGCTGGATAGTTTAGATAGAATTATAGTTGCTTATTATAACGGAACTGATGTTACGATTTCTCGATACACATCAAATGGTTCTGGTATTGATACAACATTTGGAACAGCTGGATCTGTTACAAATGCTTTAGGTGCAACAATAACTGGAGCAAGTCAAGTTCGAGTAGCATTTGATGCGAGTGGAAATCTTATTGTTGTTGGTGCTACGACATCAACACTTGAACTTGCTCGTTACTCAGCAGCTGGTGCATTAGATACAGGGTTTGGAACTTCTGGTTTCACAACATTAAGTCAAACAGGCGTAACGCTAACAGACTTCCTGATTAGTCAGGATGCATTGCAATCAGAAGGGCAAGGATCCGCAACAGAAGGAAACTTGGTTATTCTTGGTTATCAAAATTTAGCAGATGATCTAATGTTTATAACATGGTTAACCATTGATGGTGCTTTAGATACGAACTTTAATCCAACAACAGTTGTTGCTGGTGGGCCAGGTTACGCAGCATATGAAGTTGATGGGGCTAACTCAATTCGACAGCTTAATTCTGGTGCAATGTTAGAAAATGGTAAATTATTGCTTGCGGGTTATGAAAACACTGGATCTATAGATGTTCCATTACTCATGAAATTTTATGGCGAGCCTTATGCTGATCAACAAGATCAGGTCCCAGTTAAAGCAATACCTGGAACATTTGATGATACATTAAACTTAACAGGTCAACATACATTTAAATTTGGAACTGGTTCTGTTCAGCAGTATGCTCAAACGGTTTGGGATTTGGGAACAGGATTTAGCCTTGTAGGTGGTTATGGAACAACAAGTACTGATGCAACGTATAATCACTTCTTAGTAACTAAGTTTGATACTGGTGGGAACCTTGATACTACATTTGGTGTATCTGGAGTCCTTGAAGTTCCATTGTTAACAGCTACTACTAATGAATATTTATATGACATGGTGGTTGATAAAGATGACAATATTATTGTTACTGGATATCAAGATTCAACTGCTAAGGTTGGTTTAATTCGTCGTTATACATCAGCAGGTATTATTGATACAACATTTGGAGATATCGATCCAGTATTGGAAACTCCAACGGGAACGGTTTCAACATTAGCAACACATCTATTTGCTGTTGGAACACAATCAACTGGTAGAATTATTGCTATTGGTAAAGATGATTTTGCATTAAATAAAGGTCTTGTTATTGCGTATACATCAGAAGGTGTTTTAGACCCAACATTTGGATTAAATGGCCAATGGTTAATTGATGATGCAGCAGCTCTTTATTCTTTTGCTATTGACGTCGATGATACTATTACACTTAGCTATAAAAATAGCACTGATGCAACGGCATCGGTAGCTCGTATTCCTGCAAATGGTAATCAATACGATCTTGCATTTGGAACGAATGGTAAAATTGCAGATGTATTTGGTGGAGCTATAAGTGGAACAGATAAGATAAAAGTTGCTATTGATAACAGCAATAAAGTGATTGTAGTAGCATCAATGAATGGTGCTAATACTGTACAAGTTCGCCGCTATGATTCATCTGGTGTTGTTGATACAACATTTAATACGACAGGTGCTGCGTTAACGATTACATCTGGTAATTCTGCAGATAGAACGGTTGTAACAAGATTGTTAGCAAATGCTGCTGGTCAATATGCATTGATTGGATATGAAGATATTGATGCAACAACGACTGATAAAATGTGGATTGCCCAGGTGAGTAATGCTGGTATTCTTGATACATCATTTAATCCTGCAAGTTCATCTCAGGCTGGTGAAAACCTGTTTGCAATGAATGGTTCAGGAACGTTACAAAAATTACTAGGCGGTATGATTTCTTCAGAAGGAAAGATTGTTGCTGTTGGTCAAGAGACGGTGAGTACTTATTCTAATCCTGTTATGGCAGTATTGTTTGATTCTCAATATTCAGCAGAATCTCAACACGTTCCGTCAGATCTTGAAGATGGTACATTCGATCCAAGTTTCGATACAGATGGTATTGTAACTGTGTATGTAAATGGTGAAACGTTACCAACTTCTGATCAACAGGCTCGTGCTATTCGTGTATTAACAAATGGCCAATCAATGGGTGCTATCAGTGATGGTGTAGATTCGTGGACAATGCGATTTGATGTTGATGGTTCAGTCGACTCTACGTATGGAGCAACAGGTGTAATTGTTGGTAAATCAACTGGAAATGAAATTGTAACTCGTATGGAGATTGATGGTACTGGAAGAATGCTTATTATTGGAACGAGCTCTGTAAGTGGTGGTTACATTAAGCGTTTAAGTGCAGATGGTTCGTTAGATACAACATTTAACTCTGCTGGAGGTACTCCTGGTACATTATATGGTGTGATGACAGATCCATATTCAGTTGTAGAATTTAAAACTGGTCAAATTATGGTTGCTGGAGCTGACTCAGGTGTTGGTACTGTAAATATGTATACAACAGTTGGTGTAGTTGATACCACATTTAGTGGTGATGGTATTTATACAAATGGTGCTTCTATTACATCAGTAGCTGTTAATGGAGATGACACTATATTCATGGCTGTCGGGTATGATGTTACGGGAACTAAAACTGTTCGTTTAGTATCTATGAGTGTAGCAGGAGACTTAATTTCAACATTTGGAACAGCTGGAGTTATTGATTCTGTGATTTCAGATATTGATGCATATGCAAATATTCGTTTAGCATTGAATTCAGAAACAGGTGTTACGGTTGGATCTTCATGGAATGGAGCTTCAGGTAAAATAGCTTTACGTCGATACGATGATCTTGGTAATGTAAGCTCTGGTTTCAATAGCGGTTCACAGTTAGATCTTACTTTTAGTACTTCTGTTGTGTTAACTGATATTGTTTCTTTAGAAAATGACAAAGTCATGGTTGGTGGATATCAAAGTGGTACAAATCCATCGAACTACTCAGTTGTTGAACGAGTTACTGCAGTTGGAGCATTAGATACAACATTTAATAATACTGGAAAAAACATATTTCAAATTGATAGCTCTGCTCAAGATAGTCGAATTCTTAACAATATCAGTGTACAACTTGATGGTAGAATAATGGCTTCTATTTCAGAATCTTCTACTTCAGGTGAAAGTGTTCCATCATTGGTACGCATTTATGGCGATCCTTACCAGAGAGCAGTTTCACAATTCCCTGGATATGGTACGCCAGGAACTGCAGATGTCAGTTTTGGACGATTACAAGATGGTATTGCAAAAGTTTATTTTGCTAATGATATTGATTTGTCACAGTACGGTAAAGGTGTTGCTATTACAAGCAATAGTAAAATATTACTTATAGGTAATGGATATACTGATATTGGTAGAACATATCAGCATTTCATGTTGGCTCGTTTAAACGATAATGGTATTTTAGATACGAGTATTGGTGGAGCATTTAATGGTGCTGTCCCTGGAACTGTTATTACAGCAGATATTGGAGCAAATTCTGAAATTGTATCACGAACATTTGAAGATCAATCAGGAAGAGTCATTGAAGCGGGATATATTGATTCTACAACTAATCAAGCTTTAGTTCGTAGATATAGCCCAAATGGTGTTTTAGATAGTAGTTTTGGTAGTAGCAGAATTGGTGTTACTCATACATCAATCGAAGAGTTTAATGTTATAGGTATCCAGTCTTTAGGTGGTAGAATTATTCTTGGTGGAACTTACGATGGCGATGGTGTGCTTTGTGCATATAAGACAAATGGTACCATTGATACTGGTTTTGCAACAAGTGGAGTGTATACATTTGCCGATAGTTCAGATATTACCGCATTAGTTATTGGTGGATCTGATGCTATTTATGTTGCACGTAAGGTAGGAGCTGATCTTAAAATTACAGCTCTTGATCCTAATGGAGCAGGGCTGTTAACTGTGTTTGGTGGTACTGGAGAAATTACTGCATTAAGTAATGTGAATGGAGATGATAAAACGTGGATAGCTGTTGACGCTAGTGGTAAAATCGTGGTTGGAGCAACCATTATTGATGGTGCTAATTCTAGAGTGAAAGTTGCTCGATTCTCACCAGCAGGAGTTGCCGATTCAGGATTTAATGGTGGATCACCATTCACGTTGTTCACGGGAAGTCAGTCTGATAAAACAAATGTTCTTGCTAAGATAATTCCAACAACAGATAATAAAATACTGGTTGTTGGATATCAAGATATCACAGCTACGACGAGTGATGATATGTTTGCAGCTCGTATTTTATCAGATGGAACGGCACTTGATACAACATTTAATCCTAATGGATCAACGCCTGGTCTTTATACATTACGCGTGTATCAATCAGGTGAAAATTCTCAATTTACAGATGCTCAAATTCAGTCTGATGGTAAAATTGTTGTCGTTGGTAACGAAGCGCCTTCATTTGGAGGGAATACTCCAGTGGTGGTTCGTCTTTACGGTGACAGTCCTGCTGTAAGTCAGATTCCTGTTTATTCTAATCCAAGACCACCGATTCAAGTTGGTGGTAATGGAGGCGGTGGTGGAGTTGGAAACTCTCTTGGTAATTCAGTGAGTTCATCTACAGCAGGTGTTGCTGGACACTCATTCTCTGGATCATGGGGTAAAGAATCAATTTTATCTATTGCCGTATCAAAGCTATTAAAACGTAATGGAACTCAACATTCTCTAGGATCAGGTGCGTGGAAACATACAGCTAATAATAGAATGAATCGTCGATAAAAATTATAGGGTAGTAAAAGAGGCTTGCATGATTCAACATCATGCAAGCCTCTTTCTTTAATTCTATTAGTTTTTTGTTAATTTTGAGTTGGAGAATATAATCGAGTAGCTATTGACGATGGACTTCCTGGGCTACTGTTTGTGTTAAGCATCGTGTTCATTTTATCATAAATAGTTCCATCATTTTTTGCATTTTTTAATGCTTGTGCAAATGGCTGTGTGAATTCTTTATTGGTTTGATTGTGAGTTCTAGGAAATAGATTGTATTTACCTCTTTCATCTTGTCTGTATTGTTCGAAAATTCTTGCAACGCTAAGACAAATGAAATTTTCTTTAAGTGATTCCACTTCATCCATTGGTGATGTTGAAACTGAGAGTGGTTTTGGAGTTACCATTCTTGTTGCCTTTAAAAAACCAGCATCTTTTAATGTTTTTATATATTTTGCAGCACAATAAGGGCTAATTTCTTGTGCTTTTGCATATTCTTCGTGAGTTTTTGTTTTTCTATCGTTGGTGTTTTTATATGCAATTGATTTGTTGTTGTAACCAGGAAAGCGTCTTTGAGTATTACCTGTTTTTAAACATTTATTATAAATGAAGTATCCGTCAAGGTAGTCGTTATTGCTTTGAGATACATAAAGTTTAGATTTGTTATCGGAAGCATTAATGGAAAAATTACTGAGAAGAAGAACTGATGCTGCAAAGAGTGAAAAGTATTTCATGATTTTTATTTTTTTCGTTTTGTTTTGTTAACTTCTTGGATAGGGGGCAATTGAGTATTTGGAGTGTATTTTTTTCGACTATATTGTCGTGAAGGTGTTCGAGCTTTATTTTTTGTATGTGTTGTAGAGTTCAACTCTGAACATTGCTCTATATTTGCGGGTAGTTGGTTTTCTTTATGATTTCTTACTTCTATATCTTTTTTAAGATTGCGATATTGATATGCTGAATTTCCATTGGTAGCGATGAATAATGTACTATCTCTATACTTGATGTGAGGATTCATATTTTTGTTTGGATTGTTATCTAGAATAGGCTCATATTGATTAATTATTATTAAAGGAAATCTAGTCGGACTTTTTCTGCCTTCAGATCCTATGATTTCTATGTTGAGAGTAATAATCATGATCAATATAGAAATTATTTTCATAAATTTATTAGTAAGTTTCTTCATCAGAGTCTTCTTCAAGCGTGCTATATCGTGTAGTTCTTTTCACTGGAGAATGTTTTTTATTGTTGGGGCTAAAAGGGTATGCCGCTGTAGATTGAGGACTGCTTTTTGTCACTGGATCACTATTTGGCGTTGAATCAATTTGTTGAGAATTACCAATGTTTGCTAAAAACTCTAAATCATTTTGATTGAGTCCACGTGGATTTCTTCTTTGACGTGTTTGATTAAGATGAGTTAACTTTTCATTGGTTCTTTGGATCTCAACGTATTTATTCATTTTTGTAATTTGCTCTGCAGTCAAGTCATTAGAGAACTTTGGGCTGTTGTCAGATCCTGTTACGAGATTGTTGATAGCAAATATCATCATGAAGATGATAAAAGTGTATTGTTTTTTCATAATTTTATTTCCATTTTTATAAATTTCATCTTACTTTTTCTATTAGAAATAGTTTGCTATTTTATTCTACCATAATAACGAAGCTTGTAAAATGTAGTGATGCGTTTTATTTGTATTAGTTTTTTAGTGATATGTGGTCTTAGAATTGACTTTGTAGAGAGCGAAAAAGTATTATTTTCTATGGAGGGTGAAATTTTACTTTGGAAAGGGGTGATATGAAGTCGAAAACGAAATTGTTATTAGTTATGGTTTTTATTGGAGTTGATCAATGTGTGATGAGTGATCCTGGAAATATCATAGGAAGTGATGGCTCTGATGGGCAAGCGGCTATGATTCATGGTTATGTTCAATTAGCTACATCAATTATTTCTCATGGTTATTCATTTTTTTCAAAAGGAAAGAAAGACTGTGACTTGCAAGAGGATGTTTTAAATATCCCTTATAAAAAAATGATTTATCTAACAACGCAGGATATCGAGTTACTGTTTGACGATGCAAATAAGCATGATAATCCTATGCTTCAGATTAAGGCTTTGATTCTTTTATTTCGAGTACCTGTTCCAGAATGGTATGTGAAAAATTTTCATAAAGGTTTAGATGATTTATACAAAACTTGTTTTTATGAAAATGGAGATTTTAAAGATACAACCGGCCTTGGGGATATCAGATTTATTTTTAAAGATTATTGTCGGAAAGCACCATCATCATGGCAAAACATTGCAAAAATGTCTGATTGGTGGTTTAGAAATAAAAATCCATCTCCTGTTTACACTAAATATTACGCTAGTACGTGCACTGACTATAATGAATATTTATTAAACATGATTCAAGTAGCGGAACAACAAGATTTTGTTTTTCTCAGATATTTATTATTAAAAGATGGATCGAAATCTGCTCGTAAAATATACGATTATCAATTTTCAATTTTTTTTAAAGATTATATGAAGAACTTTGATTCAAAAAAATAGTAAACTCTTTCTTTGTTGATTTTATTTGTTTTATTTTTGAATGAACTTTTAGGGGGCTAGGTATGGAGAAGAAAAATACATTAATGATTGTTGTTTTTATAAGCCTAGCTGTAAGTCTGGTAATTGGTTATACATACATGAAGAGGCAGAATGATAAGCAACAAGAGGTTGTAGAAATAGAGTCGAATGATGGTGTTGTGATACAAAGTGCTCAAGAATGTAACAGCAATGGAAACTGTAGCGATGGTAATTGTTATGGAAAAACCGATGAGACATCAGGCCGTTGTAAATCTTGTATACCAAATTGTGCTGAGACGAGCGGCGAGTCTTCGGAATGTTTTAATAGTGGGCAATGTTGTTCTGGTGGAATATGTGTCGATGGACATTGTTCAGATGGTGGTAACAAGTGTTATTGTGACAGTGATAATCCTTGTATAAGTGGAATTTGTTACGACAATGTTTGTATGCAATGTGCCAAAATAGGTATGAATTGTAGCAGTGGTCAATGTTGCTCAGGAGCAAGTTGCCTTGATGGTTCGTGTCACCTATGTTCATTACCAGGGAAAGTTTGTAGCGTTAGTAGCGATTGTTGTTCTGGTAGTAATTGTTTGAATGGACTTTGTGCATGTAGCAAAAATGGATGTGAGTGTATGAATAATAGTTCTTGCAGTAGTGGTTATTGTTTTGGTGGTAAATGTAAACCAGATGAAAAGAGTAAAAAGATATCTTGTTTGAGAATTGGTGATGCATGTGAAAGTTCCAACGATTGTTGTCAGGGGTCGACTTGTATGGCATCAAACATACCGGCTACAAATTTTTGCGAATCTTGCGCTAACACAGATTGGCCTTGTAGTGAAAATAGTATGTGTTGTAGTGGTCTTTGTATAGATGGCGCTTGTTCATGTAATACACTTGGTTGTGTTTGCGCTGATGACGACAATTGCGCGAGTGGCATTTGTGTTAATGGGCTTTGTTCATGTAATACCGTTAGTTGTGTTTGTGCAGATGGAGATACTTGTGCAAGTGGTGTTTGTAAATATGGATTTTGTGCAAATTAAATAAAAGGGGGTGATGGATGGATACAAGAAAAATAGGTATAGGAATTATTTTTTTAATAAGTGTTGTGGGTATGTGTTTTGGTTATAAAAGATATATTTCTCAAGGAGGGGTTATAACAACTATTCATAATGATGTTAAGATACAATCTAAAGCTTCGCATGATAAACCAATAGGTATGATGTGTAGTGGCAATGACGAATGTATGACTGGATATTGTTATGCAGGTAGGTGCGATATGTGCAGTCATGATAATGATTGCCCTGGATTTTCTTGCTTGTTGGGACATTGTACAGAGTGTAAACCAGCGGGAGGTTTATGTATGACTGATACTAACTGTTGTAATGATTTTGCATGTCAGTATTTTGTTTGTGATGGTGTGGATGGTATTCTGGTAGATGTTCTGGTCGTTATGTTATGTGTTTGGTCGGGATATGCATATGCGACTGCTCCTACTGATAGTAGTCTTGCAATGGAATTTAATGCTACATGGACGTTTGTTCCAGAGGCGGCTGCTTAAATGATACAGGAAATATTAAAGGGCAGTCTTTTACGTAGTATAAATAAAATAAAAAAGGATGAATTAAAATGAATAACATACAAAAGATAACTATTGGATTTGTATTGGTTTTAGGAATTGGACAAATTGTTATTGCAAAACAAGATAGAAAAAAATCACCAGCATCGAGTGATAGACAATCAGAAAAATCTTATGGATCAGAAGAATCTAGAAAAAATACACAGAACTATAAATCTCACAATTCACGTAAAAACTCTAATTTAGATGAACATGATTCTGTAAAAGCACCAAAAATAAATCCAGACTCTATGAATGTAGAACTGTTTTTTGATTCAAAAACTGAAATGCTTGAGGGTATTCAAGTTCGAATGGGAAAATGTACAAGTAGCAAAAAAGCTCAACCTAAAATTAGCCCAGCTGCAATAAAACAACTTATGGATTCAATTACAGGTCAACAAAAAGGCATGTTGAAACCTACAAAATAACTATACTTTAATTATAAAAGAAAATAGCCACTCGTTTATAAAACAACGAGTGGCTATTTTCACATTTTGAAAATAGATTTTAGTAGCACAGAATTTCAAATATTCAGGCTTTGGGCAATCGCCTAGATGGTATGTTTGTATTAAAATTGAAAAAACAATTAACGAAAAAAGCTTTAGCTTATTGTTGACCTACGGCATTCTTTGTTCTTTTGTATAGGTAGTGTATCATTCCCTTTGTTTTATTTGGTATAATTTCAAATAGGAAACAATTTTAAATAAAGGGGGGGAGATGAAAACTATAATTCAAATTTTCGTGGTAACATTATGTCTTGCCATTTTAGGACAATCTTGCTTACAGGCTTCTGAGTCTAAAATAGATTTTACTAAGAAGAATAACGTTATTTTATCTACGAAATAATATATCCAGATAAAATAACGTTATTTGAAAATTAAGATATATTGTGAATCTTGTTAAAATAGAATTCAGCTTCTTCTGCTGGATTTGAAGTTTGAGTGATTGTTTTTCCAATTTCAATAACATCAGGTTTGAGGTCAATAATAAAATCAATGTTTTCACGGTCAATGTTAGATGTTATGTAGATCGGTAAATTTGCATTTCCACGCAAACTATCCCACTGTTCCATAGCAAAGTGAGTTTTCTCGATCTCATCGTAAATGTTGTGGTATAACAGTACGTCAACTCCAAGTTTATTTGCATCCATAGCTGTTTGTCCAATTGAGTTAGCGTCTAAAAGGTCAAGAACAACAGATTTACTCTTTTTATTTGCGAGTGCCGAAGCACTGTGTATTATTCGTTTACTTGTTCCAGCCATGACAGAAACCCAATCAGCTCCAGCATCAATACACATAGGAACGATGTCATATTCATGACTGACAATTTGAGTTTCAACAAATAATTCTTTATCTGGAAACGTTGATTTAAACTGTTCTATAACATGGATACCATATTTCAATAACAGAGATGATCTGATTTTAAATGAGTCAGCATATTTTTCAACAGTTTTTGCTATGTCAAGGCACTTGTCCAAGTCTAACAGATCAAAAGCAATCTGAAGTTTCATAAATTTCCTTATTCTTCTTACAGCCTATAAAATCTCTTCATAGACTGTAATTTTCAATGTTATTGATTCATTATCATGGTCGCGATACTTGGCATTTCATTCTTATTTTCAGTATTAATTTGTTCAAAGTACTGTTTTATTGAAAGCGTGTAAAGTGAATTTTTGACAGTATCAATCTTTTTAGCTTGTAGGTCAGGTAGTATGAAATTTGTAGAATAGCTATTTAAAGATATTCCAACTGGAACTTCAATTTCATTTGGATTTGCATAAACCGTAATCGTGTTAAGAGGAATCTCTTTGGGTATGTCGATTTTTTTCACGTCGAAGAAGTAGATCTCTAATTCCTTATTCATCTTGCGAGTTATTTCATAAAATGCCGCAGGACTATCATTTTTTATAACCCAATCATAGATGAGAGTTGGGCTAATCATGAACTTTGGCTGAACTTCTGGAGTTACTAAAAGATACATTACATCTCTTTGTTGCTTTTTTGGGAATGAAATTTGACCATTTTTGTTCGAGATTGTGATGTATCCAAGGTATGAAGCCTGTATTCCATCTACTCCAGGTTGACGTAACCATGATCTGTCTTCACCAATTGCTTTAATAAACGATGGTTGACCTAAACTTTCTGATATAAACCGTCCGTAGGATTTTTGAACCTTTGGCTGTTCCTTTTGTGGTTCTGGTTTAATGAAAAATGTAATGACAGAGTCACTAGATTTTAATGTTGGTTGAAAAATAAGACCTATCGCAACTACTAAAAATGCACATTTGAATATTTTCATCTTTTCCCCCTTTGTTTTATAATTATGTTAGCAAATTATAAGGGGCAAAAGCTATGGTTTTCTTGTCATGTTTGTCAAAATTACATTTTTAGAAGAAATTATTTAATACACATATTTGGTGTTTCGTGATATGTTAAACACTGTGTTTATCATAAGTTATGCATATGATAAGGTACCTTAACTTTTCTTAGCTATGAGGCTTTAATTAGATATTTGTAAAGAGAGTTAGGGTTTAAGTTTTGGTATAGTTATAAATTCAAAAATTTTTATACGATTTAAAATATGATGTTATTACAAAATAGAACAGAGCAAGAGAAGAGAGTTTGGGGTAGTTTTGTTGGTCGGTTTTCACTAACTAAGAAACAGCAAGAGCAGTTTATATCCTATTTAAAATTCTTAATTCAAGAAAATAAAAAGTTTAATATTACGGCGATCGACGACTTTTCAGGTATAGTTAACGATCATTTTACAGATTCATTGGCTCTTTCTGAAGCAACTGATCTTGCTAAATGTAAATCTTTAATTGATGTTGGTACTGGTGGCGGTTTGCCAGGGATTCCATTAAAAATTTTATATCCTCATATAGATTTATTATTAATCGAAGTTAACCAGAAGAAAGCAACTTTCCTAGAAGAAGCTGCGGTTCAACTTGGTCTTGAAAATGTTGAAGTTTGTGATCAGGACTGGCGATCATTCGTTCGTGGTTATGATAAAACTGCTGACATAGTTGTTGCTCGTGCTTCGCTATCTGTCGGAGAGTTACTTCGTATGTTTAAGCCTGCTTCTATGTTGAAGAGTGGAACACTTGTATACTGGGCATCAAAATTTTGGAATGCAACAGACAAAGAAGCTAAACTATTAGAGCGAGAAGAAAATTATCACGTAGATCATAAATTACGTAACTTAGTTTTCTTTAAAGGCAAGACTGGTGAGTAAAAAACAAAATGCATCAAAGGGTTCGTTTTTAAGCTTTGGTGGTTTTGGTCAATCGTATAGTTCTATTTTAAAATACTTTTTCCCAGAACTCATTACGGCATTGATTTTGTATTCATTACCTTATTTTGTTGATTGTTATTTTATAGCTCATTTGAAGTCGACAGAAATTTATACGATTTCAGGTGTTGTTGATAATGTTTTGAATTTGTTTGTGAAAATTGCAGAGGGTTTATCGATTGGAACCGTTGCGATTGCTGGATATCATAATGGTTTAAAACAATATAAAGATGTTGGTAAATCGTTTGTAGATGCATTCTGGGTGAGCGTTTTCATTGGTGCTATGATCAGTTTCTTATTGTACGTTGGTGGTTATTGGGTTTATAAATTCTTTAATTTTACCGAAAGTGCGATTCAAATCGGTCTGCCGTTTCTTAAAATTCGTGCCATCTCAATGTTTTTGATGTTCATATTCTTTGCTTGTGTTGGTTTCTTTAGATCAATTAAAAATACTTTTGTGCCAATGGTTTTATTTGCTATTGGTTCTGCCGTTTTTGTTTTTTTTGATTATTGTTTAATTTTTGGAAAATTAGGTTTTCCTGAACTTGGTTTGCAGGGATCGGCAGTTTCATACCTTTTGCAATATGTTGTCATGTTGTTGTGTGCACTTGTTTACATCTTTGGCTTTTCATTCCATGAAAAGTATAAAATAAATATTATGAGCGGTATTTCAAGCTATTCTGATGTTTTTCGATTGCTTGCAATTTCATTACCGATTGTTATTGATAAAGCTATTATGGCATGGGCTTATATTTGGTTATCAAAAGTTTTATCATGCATGGGGCAGTATGCTCTTGCAAATTTTGCAGTAATAAAATTAATGGAACGCATGGCATTTCTTCCAGCCGTTGCATTTTCTCAAGTGGTAACTTTTTTGGTAAGTAATGATGCTGGTAATGAAAGATGGGATGACATTCGGGCAAATATTGCTAAAGTATTGTTATTGGCATCTGTTATGGTTGCAGTATTATTATGTATAGGGTCCTTGTATCCCGCTAAAATCATTGATCTTATTGATAGAAATAAAGAATTTGGTGGATTGGCACAAGCCGTATTCCCGGCTTTGAGTGTACTTGTATTTTTCGATTTGTTACAATTGATTTTGTCTGGAGCGCTGCGAGGAGCTTGTGATGTACAGACTGTGATGTTGACGAGATTATGTGTAATTTGTTTTTATTTTGTTCCAGTATCATATATGTTATCTCGATTATCATTTTCGTCGGATGCACTTAAATTCTTTTTGATTTATGGTTCGTTCTTTATTGGTAATGCGTTGATGAGTCTTGTGTACATTAAGAAATTTGCAAAAAAAGCAGTGACAGTTTTTAAAAAGTAAAGGTAGGTTATGGAAAAAATTACAAAAGAAGAAGCTTTACGAGTTGCTTCTTTTACTAAATTAACAATAGAAGATCATGAGATGGATTCGATCATAGAGCAGCTGCAAGGTGTTTTAGCGTATGCAGAACGAGTTCAGGACATGGCAAAAGATTTAGATGTTACTTCAAACAAAAATATTAATCATCATCGCGAAGATATAGTGGTTCCTTTTGATTCTCGAAAGATCTTGGATCAAGCTCCTGATGAACAAGATAACTACTTTGTTGTTCCAAAAATTTTATAGGAGTTGATGTATGAACGATTTAAAATATGCAACGATTCAAGAGATTAGATCGCTGATTGATAATAAGAAAATATCAGTAGAAGAAGTACTGGAATTTTATTTAGATAGACTTGCTACGATTGATCCAAAAATAAACGCTGCAATTGAAGTTTTTGATAAAAAATCAATTTTAAAAAAATATACAGGAAGCGGTATTCTTGCCGGTATTCCTGGTTTAATTAAAGATAATATTTGCCAAGAAGATCGAATTGCTTCGTGTGCTTCTGAGATTTTGAGAAATTACAAAGCAACATATGATGCTACTGTAGTTTCAAGATTAAAAGATCAGGGCGCATTGTTACTTGGTCGAGCAAATATGGATGAGTTTGCAATGGGTAGCTCAACAGAAACATCAGTGTATGGTAAAACGAGTAATCCGTGGGATCTTTCTCGTGTACCTGGTGGTTCAAGTGGAGGGTCTGCAGCAGCAGTCGCAGCAGGGTTAGTGCCTTGGGCGTTAGGATCTGATACAGGTGGATCGGTTCGACAGCCAGCAGGTTTCTGTAACCTTGTAGGATTAAAGCCAACATATGGTTCAGTATCCCGATATGGTTTAGTTGCTTACGCATCATCACTCGATCAGGTTGGTCCTTTTACTAAAACTGTTTACGATAATGCTTTAGTTTATTCTGCAATTGCAGGTAAAGATGAAAATGATGCTTCGAGTTTGCGTTTAGAAGCTAAAGATTATACTAAGAATTTAACTGGTAAATTTCCAGCAGGAACAACTATTGGTGTTATCGAAAATGCTTTAGAAGCTTCTGAGCTTGATGGACAAGTTAAAGAAGTTGTTGAAAAAGCAATTATTGATTTAGAAAAAGCTGGTGTTAAAGTTAAACGTATTCAACTTCCTGCGTTAGATTATGCAGCTGCAACGTACTTTGTTTTAAGTCGTGCTGAGGCTGCTTCGAACTTTGCCCGTTTTGATGGTGTTCGTTATGGAAGCCGTGCAAAAGATATTTCAGGTCTAGAAGAAATGTACACCAAGACTCGACATGATGGATTTGGTAAAGAAGTTCGCGTTCGTATGATGGTTGGAAACTACGTGCTATCATCAAGCCATGCGGGTAAATATTACAGCAATGCAAAAAATGTACAAAGATCAATTCGTCATCAGTTTGATGATGCTTTTGTTGGAGTTGATATGCTTTTAATGCCAAGTCAGGCTTGTACAGCCTTTAAGTTTGGTGCATTTGACGATAATAAATTACAGATGGATTTACAGGATTACTTTACAGCAGCAGTTAACCTAGCTGGAGTCCCCGGGATTTCGATTCCATGTGGATTCAGTAAAGATGGATTGCCAATAGGCTTCCAGTTAATTGGACCTCATTTATCTGAGGAAAAATTATTCCAAGTTGGTCATGCGTATCAGCAGATGACTGATTGGCATACAAAAAATCCAACGTTATAAATTAGAATAACTGGTAGTGAAAAGAGGATCTTGTAATGAGATCCTCTTTTCACTACCAGTTATTCTAATTTATATTATCTATCGACGTGTTTTAGTTGGTGTTTTTCTGTCTTGTTCCCTTAAACTGACAAAATCTTCGAATGTTCTGTAGTGGGCATATTGTGGAAGATTAACTTTGTTATACTCATAGTTTTTCATATAAATTGCATATGCATCTTGGTCGCATCTTTTATCTAGATTTCTTGTGCATCTAGAATCAGGTGGTCTATTGTGTTTATGACCATTTGTAGGTATGCTGATTTTTGCTTTTGGGTTTTGTTGAATTACAACATTATTTTCTGGAATTGATTGATTATTGTAGTAATAAAAAGCTCCAAGAGATAATCCAATAAGAGCAAGAGCGACAAGTAGGTGGTTTTTAGAAAATTTCATAATTACTTCCTTTTTAAGTTAACTAAATCTTTATCATTTGTAATTGTAATATAAACGGTTGCAAGAAATCAATAGAATGCGAATTGTGTATGGGTTGATTTTTGTGAAATCTATTTTTTACTGTTTTTGTTCTGTATGATATGCTTTATACATAAAATATTTATGAGACTTTAAGAGCGAAGCTATTTTACTATGAGTTTTTGGCAAGAAGATATTAAAATTGGTAACATATCCGTACCTCGATTTATTGGTGGACCACTTGATGGTATTACCGATGCACCATTTCGTCAACTTGTTCGTCAGTTTTCTAAAAGAGAACTTTTGTACACTGAAATGCGTCATGTTCGGTCGATAATAACTCCTCAGGGAGGCCGAATGGCTTTAGACTTTGAACAGATGGAAAGACCGTTAACTTTTCAGGTTTCTGCAAGTTCCGAGGCATTTATTCAGGCTGCATGTGAAAAAATTGTTGCATCAGGTGTGGATATTATTGATTTAAATGTTGGCTGTCCGGCAAAAAATGTTATATCCACTTGTTGTGGATCTGCTTTAATGGCTCATCCAGAACGTCTAGAAAGAATCTTAAAGGTATTTAGATCTTCACTCGACATTCCATTCACGGTAAAAATACGTGCTGGATTTAAAGAAAAAAATGCACTTGATATCGCAAAGTTGGTTCAAGATTGTGGAGCAGATGCAATCGCAATTCACCCTCGATTACAAACAGAAAAATTTGCAGGTCTGCCAGATTACGAAATTGCAGCTAAAGTAAAAAGAGCATTACAGATTCCAGTCATATTTTCTGGAAATGTTGTTAACTTTAAAACAGCTAAAATGACGTATGAGCGTACAGGCGCAGATGCTTTTTTAATCGGTCGTGGAATATGGGCAAAGCCATGGAAATTGCATGAGATGGCGGAGCATGCAGCGGGTAGAGAGTATAAAGTATCCTCAGAATTGTTGTTGAATACGGCGCTTAGGCATCTCCAATTAATGATTGATCATCATGGTCTAAAAGGGTTATACTGTTTCCGTAAACATTTACCTTTTTATATCAAAGGTCATCCAGCAGCATCTGCAATGCGTTCAAAATTAGTAATTGCAACAACTCAAGATGAAGTAGTACAAGGTTTAGTGGAATTTTTAGGATAGTAAAGGTTGGTTCGTTATGGAGCACATGAGTTTAAGGGATCGATTAATTCGTCTTTTCTTTTTGTTACTTTGTGGATTTATGATTAACCGTTTGTTCTTTTTTTCTCCTGGCATTGCCGAGACGACAACATCATACATTTTGTATCCTATTATAAAAGTTCAAAAATTTTTTACTGATCCAGTTTCTATATTCTTATCAAAAGAAACGAGAGTTTCTGTTTTGCAGCAAAATTTAAAAGATCTGCAAAGTGAAAATGAAGATTTACAAGCAAAAAATATTGAGCTTGAATCGACAATTGATTTTGAAAAAAGGTCTGGAGATGCACGTTCGTTTGAAAAAAAATATAATTTTTCAGAGCAAAAACTTGTTCAAGTTCTCATGCGATCGTTTGATGATGCAGGACATTTCTTTTGGGTTGATGCGGGATCAAACAAAGATGTTCATTTAAATATGATTGCTATGTATAAAAATAATATTGTTGGCAGGGTGATTCATGTTGATCCACTGTATAGTAAGGTAGCGTTAGTTACCGATAAACGGTGCAAAATTGCAGCATCATGCATGAAAACTAAACTAGCTGGAATTTATGAAGGCAATAACAGTTTTGAGCCAACATTAGAATTTGTTCCGCATTATGAAAAACCAGCAATTGGTGATCTTGTAACTTCAACTGGTCAGGGGCTTGTTTATCCTCAAGGATTTGCACTTGGAAAAATTAAAACATTTCATGTGCATGACGTGGCATATAAAATAGTTATTCAGCCTTTGGTTGATTTGCAAATAATTGAGTATGTTTATTTAGTTTCATTATAAAAAATAAGAAAAAGCCTAATTTTAAAATCAGGCTTTTTTTGTAGAAAATTCTATTGAGTATTGTTAGTTTTTGTTAAGAACGATTAGCTAAATTTCGTTGGTAGCTGTCGTACATAACTATGCCCATCATGGCAGGAATGGTTATACAGGACATAGCTTCTTTAGGGTTGTTGTAAGCGGCCTTAAGAATTTCTCCGGTTGCTATTTGACCAGTCCCATAAGCCATTTTTGTCACACCCATTGTTGCTTGATACATTGGATAGTTAGATGATTCTAATTTTGATGCATCTATAACAGGAAGTAATTTTTTCCAGCCAGCGTTTTGATTTTCAACTCCAACAGATATTAATCTATCGAAGATGGACGGTCCTGCAGTTGCTGGATCTGCAAAACCAAAATCTGTTGTGTTTATAAATTCGGGAGGGAGTACTGGATTCTCATTTAAAATTATAACGTGTTTGTGTGGGTTAGGGAAATCGTTTCTATGGCCTTCTGTGAGGGTGTTTTGGTTGATGATCGAAGAAGTTATCATTACGGTTAAGATGATTCTAGAAATTTTCATTGAGATTTTCTTTTAAGTGAGTGTTAAAAATTTCTGATTTGTTTGAATAATGATGTGAAAAATGAGTCGAATAAAGATGCTTGTATAGCGTCGATGTTGTCATCTTCATCATTGTCATCATTCCATAGCATCGAAAATCTACTTTTTGCAGGAGGTGTTACCCATTCTATTTTTCGATCAGAAGGAATAATATTCTTTTTGATTAAATTGATTGCAGTTGTTTTTGATCCGATAGAATCGACTAACTTGAAGTCGTATGCTTGTTGCCCTGTAAATACTTTTCCTTGGCCCCATTGATCAATTTTGTTGAGTTGTAGGTGTCGTTTAGAAGCAACTTCTTTTGAAAATTGTTGGTAAGTATTGTCTGCAAGTGATTGTAGCATAGATTTTTGTTCTTCAGTTAAGTCACTGAAAGGGCTTAAGCTGTTTTTAAATGAACCTGATGCAATTTCTTCACAGGTAATGTTGTGCTCTTTTAAAAAATCTTGAACTTTAAACAAGGTTGTTATTTTAGCTCCAATGCTACCGATGACAGCAGATCCAGTTGTTACGATGTGGTCAGTTGCTGCAGCAATTTCGTATGCTCCAGAAGTACACATGTTTTCTGTATAGGTAATGATCGGCTTAGGAAATTCTTTTTTGAGGTGTTCTATATCAAACGCGAGGGCTTGGCATGATCCAGCAGCTCCACCACCAGATTCTATTCTAAGCAAAATTGCTTTTATAGAAGAATCTTTAAAGTAGTTATTGAGGTGCTTTCGATAAAATGAAGAATTATCAATTTGACCGTTAATATTAATGTAACCAATTCGATTGCGAGATTCTAAATGATAAGTCCATTGGTTGTTAATATGAGAGATAATGGATGGGGCAATTTGAACAAAAAGGAAAATTAAGAAAAATGTTTTTATGTACTTCGTTATTTTTGCCATAATTTAACCCTTTGTATAACGCTAATTGATCACTTTCTATAAGAATAAGGTAAAAATTCTTTTTTTACACTAAATATTGTAAAATTCTTTTGACATTCTTGAGTAGATAGGATATTATTTTATCACTCTCTAAATGAGACTTTTAGATATTTGAATTAAAGTTTAGGGCGATTAGCTCAGTTGGTAGAGCATCAGTCTTACAAACTGAGGGTCACTGGTTCGAATCCAGTATCGCCCACCATAAATTGTGTTCCTCGATAGCTCAGTTGGTAGAGCGCACGACTGTTAATCGTTAGGTCGCTGGTTCGAGTCCAGCTCGAGGAGCCATTAAATTAAGTCCCTATCTAAAATTCATTGAATAAATCTTATAAATGTTGTTATGATGTTTATGTAGAATTTATTCTTTATCTATGAAAATATAGTGGAGCTGTAGCTCAGTTTGGTTAGAGCGTTCGCCTGTCACGCGAAAGGTCGCGGGTTCGACCCCCGTCAGCTCCGCCATTATAATTTAAATGAATTCATGTAAAAGTGAGTTCATTTTTTTTGTCTAAAATCACTGATACAATAAGTGAAATATGTTCTATTAAACGTTAAAAAGATTTTGTTATCTTTCTATAAATTTGGTAATCTGATGATAAGATATAAGATTACAATCGTTTATTAGAAGGAATTCTGCTGTATGAGTACAATTTATAAAAATTATCTATTTCTAACGTTGTTGTTAACAATTTCTTATCAAGTAGATGCATCAAAACCTTATGAAAAGATGATGAATCTTGTTCGCAAAAATACGCCGACAACTCCAAATACTTACTATGATTTAATTGAATATCGCTCTAAAGTGATTCTTTCAAAAGATGATGTTTTTGGAGATAAAGAAGAAATTTTACAGCTATCAGATGCAGGATCTAAATTGTTGGCAGCTTTAACTGATCAAGAAAGAGCTAAATTACCAGGTCTAATGTTAATAGCGGAGCCAGGTACCTTTGCAATGAAATTTTATAACAGATGTGAGTGTTGTAGTAAAAGGTACATAGTGGCAGAATTACCAACAGAAGCTGAGTTGGATCTGAAAAGTCGTGAAGTTACATTTACGTAAAAATCTTAAATAGTTACCAAAATCAAAGTGAATTCATGTAAAAGTGAGTTCACTTTTTTTGTCTAAAATATTTAAAACGTCATGACTCTGATGAGATTATGTAACGATTATATTATTTAATATTGACCCTTTTGACTGATATGTTGGGGTGTGTCATTCTTAAACTGTAAAGTGTTTAAGAAGTTTTTTATTAGGAAGTATACTTATGCAATTTGAAAAAACATTGTTACTCGGATTGTTTTTGTTTGGTGAAAGTAGCTGCTTTGCGATTGGTGGTGCGACTACTTTATCAAGAGTTGTAAAAACAATCGTCGGCATTCCTTTGGTTTCTGGTGTCATGACGTACGTACAAACAACTCCTATGACAAAGGAAAATGTTGCATATCATGAAGCAAGCCATAATGTTGTACAGAGTGTATTAGAGAATGATTCTTGTAGTATAAAAGAGACTAGAATACATCCATATGGTTACTGGTGGCATGGACATGTAAAACTTCAAGATTCTTTTAATGATAATCGAGAAAATCATATTAAATTTTGTCTTGGTGGTGTGGCAGGAATACAGCAAAATCAAAGATTAAAGGTACAGCAAAATTTTATGGAACAAGAGCTGAATTTGCCTTTGAGTCGACTATCAGATTGTGTTGAGGATGTTCCTACTTGGACATTTTGTGCACCAAGTATGAGTGATATGGCAAAGTCTTTTAAACATACTGAAATTCTTGCTCTTAATGATTATTATGAGTCACATAAAGACTTACTTTATTCAAATCCAGAAGAATTTTATACGATGGTACGTGCAAAAACTCATGAAAAAGTTCCTGAATTCTATAAAAAAACTTTAGATTTAGTTAAAGAGTATGAACCAGAAATTCGTGTTGTTGCAGAAGAGTTATTAAAAAAAGAATATTTGTCTGGTGATGAGAGCAATAAGCTGATTAAAGATAGTTTGTCTCGACGAGGAAAATCTCTTTAAATTATAATTTATGAAATTGATAAAAAGATCTCAGGTGTAAAATCCTGGGATTTTTTTTGAATTAGATTACTCTTGTTAAAAAACAAAATTAAAGAGCACCTTTATGAGTAATCAGTGGCAAGCGCAACATGTTATGAACGAGCAGATGGCGCTTCGTATGGTTCAGGAGCAATTCCCTAATCTGCATGCAACGACAATTAAATTATTAGGTGTTGGTTGGGATAACACTGCTTACATTGTTAACAATGAATTTGTATTTCGATTTCCTCGCAGAGATGTCGCTGTAGATTTATTGAAGTATGAAATGGTAGCACTACCAACGATTGTAAAGCAAGTTGACCTTAAAGTGCCTGATCCTTTATGGCAGGGGCAGCCAACTCAAGATTATCCATGGCCTTTTCTAGGCTATAAAATGTTATCAGGAATGACTGCTGATTGTATGAATTTGTCAGACGAACAACGAATAGCAATAGCTCAACCACTTGCGCAGTTTCTGTCAAAACTACATTCGATAATTCTTAAAGAGTCTATTGCAGATCAACTTCCCCAAAATGTTATTTTTCAGCGACTAGGTCTTGATTATCTTATTCCAACAGTGAAAATTAATTTGAAAAAATTAGAATCAATAGGACATCTTGATCATAAAGAGAAGTTATATCAGATTCTTGATTCAGCTCATACATTAAGAGCTCCAGTGAATGATACTTTAGTTCATGGGGATTTGTATTGTCGCCATTTGTTAGTTGATGACATGGCAAAATTAACTGGTGTTATCGATTGGGGTGATGTACAAATTGGTGATCCTGCAATCGATTTAAGTTTAGCACATACTTTTTTGCCATCAATTGCCCATGAAAACTTTAAAAAATCGTATGGATTTATTTCTGATGGCACTTGGAATTTAGCTCGATTTCGTGCAGTACATCATAGCTTACTTTTGATTTTATATGGTAACGATATTGGTGATACTATTCTAGTACGTGAAGGCAAGCGGGCATTGGGGTATATTGCAGAGCAAATTGTTATAAATAATTAAAACATTACAACTTTAGTCTTGATAAGGCTTGGAACAGCTATCGTCAATTTCTATGAACGTACATGCTTTTGGACTTGTTCCACATCCTCCTAATTCATTCGCAAACCTTTGTATGTCATTTCGTAATGTATCATCTGGATTTGATGCTTGCTGTTGTGATAAATAATCATTTATTTTAGGGCAGTATAGTTTCTGGAAATGATCACACTGAGCTTGCTGAGAAGCTATTATGATTTCAGGCGTTTCATCTGACTGTATTCTATCACAATCTAAAATGTCATATTTTTTTTGTAAAAAATCAACCTGTTCACTGTGTGTTGTATCATAATGTCCGGCAAGACGTTGAGCAGACTGTATACTATTAATATTTCTATTGATTCCTCCACATGTATCTTGCGTCTCATGGGTGTTAAGCACGCCATTTAAGACAAGGATTGTTGAATAAAGTAATGTGCTAAACATAGTTAATACTTTCTTGAAGATTTCTTAGCGTTTTAGAGATTTTGTTTTTTTATATTGATGCTAAGCTTATAAGCAAGTTTTTTAAAATTCAATAGATACAAAGGGTCTTGTGAATAAAGTAATTTTTTTCGTGTTGAGTTTTATTGTTTTGTCTCATCAAATTGCTTGCCAGCAATTAAATACTAGTAATGATGAAGTTGGGTCTAAAATATTATTTGAATCAATTCATGCTAATGGCAGTTCAGAAGTGGTTAAATTATTAGCTTATGGTGGTATAGTACGACAGATCATAATTTTTCCTGATGGTTCTATTCGTCAGTGGCAAGGTAATGAGGCAAAAGTGACTCAAGGTCATTTGGCTCATTACCGTGAAGTAGCTTTCGAATTGTATAAAAATGATTTAGCAATACAGTTACCAAGGTCTAGGTCTACTAGTATAGATGTTGTAACTGCATCTGTTAGTCCAAAAACGGGTAAACGCGCAAGTTATAATACGAATGGACTTGTTCGTTATCTGAACAGTTCTTATTCTGAAGAAGGTGCAAAGATCATGCATGGTGATGGTTTTACTATGCATACATATCCATCAGGTATCGTGAGAAAAGAATTTGCAGATAATACAGTGACTGTGAAGCATCCACAAGGAGCTTTTTTAGAGAGAAAACTAAATGGTGAAATTAGTGCTACAGAGATTCGTTTTGATGGATCGAATAAGTAAGGATTTTTTAATGAAGAAAATATTATTGATATTAAGTTTTATTATTACATCAAGTCAAATTATAGGTTCTCAAAAACCAACAACTCTTGAACAGTACGTAAAGGGGTTGAAGGTAGATCCTCAAGTACAGGAATTAGTTCCATATTTTGAAAATCCTAAGCATGAAAATGGTGGAATCACAACATACGACGTAGGCAAATTAAGGATATCATATCCATCGGGAGTTGTGAGAACAAAATATCCTAACGAAAGTGTTAAAGTACAAAATCGAGAAGGCCTGTTTGTAGCTATAGATAGGTATGGTGGGGTGATCACTACTGATTCTTATGTTGGTGATGAATTAGATAAATAAAAAATATAATGTTTTTAATGGAGTGACTCTATGGCAATGTTAATGACAGTGTTAAAATACACTGGGCTGTTTATTTTAACATTAACTTTAATTGACACTGTTTATCGATATGTTTTTGAGAGGGTTGATAAACAAAATTTTCCACCAATGGGTAGAATGGTTGATGTTGGTGGTTATAAATTACACATGATCGATCAAGGTCAGGGTGGTCCAATAGTTGTCATTGATAGTGGAGTTGGGTGTAATTCATTTGATTGGTCGCTTATTCAACCAGAAATTGCAAAATTCACAAGAGTAATTACGTATGATCGCGCTGGGTATGCATGGTCTGATGCAAGTCCATTGCCAAGAACGTCAGAAAATATTGTTGATGAGTTGCATGCGATGTTACAGAATGCAGGTATTCAAGGCCCTTATGTTTTAGTTGGGCATTCTTTTGGTGGGATGAACGTACAGTTGTTTGCCAAAAAATATCCAAATGAAGTTGCTGGGATTGTGCTCGTAGATGCTGTTCATGAAAATGTTATGAAAATAATTCCACAAATTTTTGTAAATTTTAAAGGCTATATTCATAAAAAATTATTGTATGCTTACGTAGGCATTTTTCGTATGATGGCTGATATTAAATTATTGTATAAGCCGTTATCAGATAAAAATAAAATGATGAATTACGTTTATAAAAATAGCGCTACATATTACCGTACGCTTTTTAATCAGTTAGATTGCATACAAAAGAGTTGTGACCAGGTTGAGGCTGTAGGTGGCTCTTTAGGTGGTATACCTTTGATCGTTATTTCTGCAGGTAAAGAAGTTATTCCAGTGCAAGGTCCTTGTGGAGATTATTATACACAACAGGAGGCGGATGGAATTAATAAACATTGGCAAGATTTGCAAGTTGATTTAGTAACGAAATCAACGCGTGGTAAGCAGGTTGTTGCAAGACAAAGTGGTCATAATATTCCGGCTGAACAACCAGATATTATTGTTGAATCTGTTCGTGAAATAATTGATGACTATAAAAGATAAAATTTAGTTTTATAAGGATTTTTATAATGTTTACACAAAATCAATTGTTGGAGCATTTTCAGACTCATCAGTTGTCTTATAAATTATATCAGCATGCTGCAGTAGCAACAGTTGAGCAAGATTTGCAGGCAATTGCAGAGTTAAATATTCCTGGGGTTGTTATTAAAAATCTTTTTTTAAAAGATGATCACAAGAATTTCTATCTTGTAAGTGCAGTGCATACAACAAAGATTGATTTAAAAACATTAGGCAAAGTAATTGGAGCTAAAAAGTTACGCTTTGCAGACCCTACATTATTAAAAACTCATCTTGGTGTTGAGCCTGGTTCTGTAACGCCGCTAGCTCTTATCAATGATCCTGAACATACGGTGAAATTTGTTTTAGATTCGAATGCTTTACAGCAAGATTATATTCAAGTACATCCATTAAGAAATGATGCAACCGTAGCGATTACTCCTACAGATCTTCTTCAGTTTCTAAAGCTTATGGATAGAAAATATCACGTTTATAACTTTACTCACAATGAATTAGAATAAACTTTAGAGGTTTGAAATTATGGGAATATTAACAGGAGCATTGATTGCCGGTCTTTGCGGAAAATTCTTAGGTAAACGAAAAAAAAAGAATAGTGAATTTCAAGATATTTGTAATCTTGACGATGTGAAAAAGGTAGCAGTTATCGGTTGTGCTGGATCAGGTAAAACACATACAGCTATGATTTTACAAGAAAAGTTGAATCTTCCTGTGTATCATCTTGATCAGTATGCTTGGAAGCCTGGTTGGGAAAAAGTTGATATCGATGAGTTAAGAAAACATCATCAGAAATTACTAAAAAAAGATTCATGGATTATAGAGGGTATTTATTTTAAATTGCTGAATGAACGAGTTAAAGCTTCTGATGCAATCATTCTTTTAGATGTGCCACGTTCAGTATGTTTATGGAATGTTGTTAAGCGATCTGTTCTGAATTCAGGCAAAGTTATCGAAGGCAATCCAGAAGGTTGTACTCTGAAAATATTCAGTTTTAAATTTGTAGAAGTTTTACGATGGATTTGGAATTTTAAGAGTAAACATCGACCAAGAATTATTGAAACTCTCAACAGATTTAAAGATACAAAAAAGATTTATATTTTCACATCGCAGCAAGAGGTGAATGATTTTCTTAATAAAATATAGCAAACAGCCTTAAGATTGCATACACCCCGATTCCATTATCATTATATCGGGGAATCAGGGGTGGCAGGCGCCATAAATGCCTTTTTGAAAAAGCTGTTTTTGTTTTGAAATGTTGGATAAAAGCATATCTTTAAGAGCATTCAGTCTTTAATCATTAAATAAATGATGCAAAAATCTATCAGGGTTATGAAGAAACTGCTTTGTGATTTGATAATGTTCTGTGTCTTCGTATGCAATTTTGGTTAGAGTGTCTGCATCGCTAGAATAAATAGTTGCATTTGGGTAGCCTAAGAGAATTGGTGAGTGTGTAGCAATAATAAATTGAGCATCGGGATTTTTACACATTTCATGAATTATAACCATCAATGAAAGTTGCCGTTGAGGTGAAAGTGCAGATTCTGGTTCATCCAATATGAAAAAACCATTGTTGCCTAATCTATTTTTGAAAAATGACATAAAACTTTCTCCATGAGATTGTTTATGAAGTGATTTTCCTCCGTATGGGGCAAACGTTACTTCTGGTCCACCACCATGTAAAGCTATTTCATCAAGATGGTTTGCGAGGTTAAAGAAAGTTTCAGCTCTAAAGAAATACCCATTCTTTGGTTTGTGTCTCCACGAAAGAGTGAGTTGGTCAGCAAGAGATTCTATTCCATTGTATGTACTGCTATCAGATGTTTTGAAGTTGATGTTTTTACTACCGCCTTCTGCTCCGAAACCAGCTTTATTGGCAATAGCTTCTAGAATAGTTGATTTACCACTACCATTTTCTCCAACAAAAAATGTTACTTGTGTAGGAAAATCAATATCCTTTAAATTTTTTATAAGTTCTAGAGAGAAAGGGTATTCATTCGTATCAATGTTATGAGCAAAATTTACTTTAACTTTATCTAATACTGGCCCATTTGATAGATTAGAATGATTCTTTGATGATTTTTTCATACGTTATTTCTTTATATGATTTTTGGAGTTACAATTGTTTCATATATTTTTTATTGAGTACATTACAAGGATAGACTATGAACAACAAATTCACACTACTATTTCTTTTAAGTTTTGTTGTATCTTTACGAGCGATGGATCGTTCTGAAGTGAAGTATTACGGCATCTATGAAGAATCACTCACTACAGGGGAAAGTGTCATTATGCAGTGTCCTACTGAGCATTTTGATTTTATGAAATTTATAATTGCATCTATGAATGAAGCAGAATATCAATTGAAAAAGGAAAATCCTAGCAGTTCAAGGTGCGTAGAAACAGAAAATCCAATAAGGCGTACTCATTTTTCAAGTAAAAGTAGTAGGCCTGAAGATGAAGATATGGAAAACGGTAGTGATAAATACACAACAAATTTTATGAGCGCTAAAGAGGAAAATAAAATCAGGCGATATCTTCCTCCTAGACGGTTAATTCAGCGGCGAAAAGCACGAGAATTGAGATATGTTAATAAAGACACAAAAGATAATAAATAGTTTTTATAAGTTAGGGGATCATGAATAATAAAATTAAGTTGATGTTACTTTTGAGCTTTACTTGCTTGTTGCGAGCTATGGAAGCTTCATCTGATAATGAATATAATCCTTTTTCTGATGGTAATCCTAGAATAGGGGAATTCGTTGGAATAAAGAATTCTGATTCTACTTGGAACAGTTGGTATCCTCCCTTAATTATTGGTTATACTGAACATGAAGAATCATGGACTACGCCTAAAGGTAGGGTTATAAAAAGATCAGACTTAGGAAAAAGTTATGATTCTAATAATTCTAATGATCAGCAACATCTTGCTTGGTTCATTGCAAACTTGGATAGTCTGGAAGAGAATTTAGAATCTCAAAGGAATTTAAATCTTAAATCTTTTAAGACTGCAAACGACTTAAGAGCACATTGTTTTAAGCAAAAAAAAGGTAGTTTAGAAAAGGAATCTGAAAAATAGATTTAATCATTAAGGGAAGCTTTGAGTATGAAAAATCGTTGTTTTGGATCCGGTAAAGATTTTTATGAAAAATATCATGATAATGAATGGGGTATTCCTGAACATGATGACCAGATGCTTTTTGAGATGATTTCACTCGAAGGTGCTCAGGCTGGTCTTAGTTGGGAGACGATTCTTAAGCGCCGTGCAGGGTATCGAAAAGCTTTTCATAATTTTGATGTAGAAAAAGTCGCTATGATGTCTGATGCTGAATTAGAGTTATTACGTTCTGATATTGGTATTATTCGTAATCGGTTGAAAATTAATAGTGTTCGCAGTAATGCAATTGTTTTTCAGCAGATACAAAAAGAATTTGGTTCTTTTGATACATATCTTTGGCGGTTTGTGAATAATAAACCAATTATTAACAACTGGGAAAATCGTGATGGTGTACCCGCAACTACAAAGATTAGTGATGAATTGTCGAAAGATTTAAAAAAAACGTGGGATGAAGTTTGTTGGTTCTACAATTATGTATGCGTACATGCAGTCCGTAGGTTTAGTGAATGATCACCGAGTTGATTGTTGGCGATATGGATCTTAATTTTAAAATGTTTTTATAAAGGTATTGTGTATGAAAACAACGTTGTATTTTTTAAGCTTTGCTGGCTTATTAAGTATGGGCTCTTCAATTTTTAGTTCTAATAAAACATTCAATTCTTTGCGTAATACAATATGTAAGAAGTCTAGCACAATGCATGCAAATGGCGTCGAAGAAGAGATATGGGCATTGGGATTTGGGGATGAACGACAAAAGTTTATTTTACCAGGAGGTGTGAATTGCACATACGATGTAGAAGTTATCGTTGAAAAACCCTTTGTACTCAAAGTAGATTTTCAGGCGATGAATGAAAAAAAGAAGCAAAATCGTCAAGCCGTTTTTCGTAAATATAGTGAGCAAGTCAACACATCATTAATAGCTGGAAAAATAATGATGCGATGTCGGAATTTACGAAAATAAGTAAAAAAATATAAAGGCACTGAGTATGAAAAAAACATTATTGTTTTTAAGTTTTATTGGATTGTTGAATATGGAAGTTTCGCTTCTTAGTTCAGGTGAAATATTTGATGCTTCTTTAGAAGAGAAAGATGTGATATCAAGTGTCGTACATTTAAATGGAGTTAAAGAAGAGGTAGTTAGTTTGCCTTTTTATGATGAAAGACAAAAGTTTACTTTGCTAGATGGTTCGAATCATACATATGATATAGAACTTATTGAAAGACATGCTTACACTGAGAATGGAGTTCAATATGAACCTTCAATTAATGTTGATGCAATGAATAGAAAAAAGGAACAAAATCGTCAAGAGGTTTTTCGTAAATATTTACAAAAAATAAAATAATAATTTAGACGAGGATTGATGGTGAATGATAAATTAAAAGTTTCATTATTTTTTATATTTTCAGTAGCTTCAACGACTCTGTGTATGGATGAAAATAGAGTACAAGAAAAAACAAATCAAAAACCAAAATTGAATAACCCGTCAGCATGGAAACGGCCTTCTACTTGTGTTGAGTGTTTGATTAGATCGTGTTTATTTATTTGTTGTATTGATGAAAAACAGCTTGGTGTGAGTGATTCAATTGAAGATAGAGACAAAGTCGATAAAATAGAGAGAAAGAATGAAAAAATCAATTTTTTCCCATCTGCACTCTATAAAAAGTCTAGCACAATACATGTAAGTGGAGTTAAAGAAGATATATGGCTAGTCGAAGGTGGATATGAAAGACAAGAGTTTTTTTTACCAGATGGTTCGAATCGTACATATGATGTGAAAGTGCCTGGTCGGGAAGATGATCGATATCAACCAGACTATAGTGAAATGGATAATGAGATGGAAATAAATCGCCAAATAATTCTTTGTAAATATCGTGATGAAATTAAACCTTAATTTTTAAGGATTGATGATGAATAACAGATTTGAAAAATCATTATTTTTGCTATTTTCAGTATCTTCAATGATTGTTTGTATGGATGAAATTAGAGTACAAGAAGAAGCAAGTCAAAAGCCAGAATCAAGTGATCAGTTAGCGTTAAAATCGACCTTTAGTTGTTCTGATTGTTTAATGAAATCATTTTTATTTTGTTGTTATGGTTGTTACGATGAAAAAGATAGGGAAATTGAGCTTTATCTAGACATTGATAGAGCCATTGAAGCTGCAGCAAAACAGCGAATGAGAGAAAATGGAGAGTATAAAGAGTGATGAGCTCTTTGGTAAATAGATAGAATTTTTGAAAGAGTATTTTTAATAGGTTTGCGTCTATTAAAAATACTCTTTCATTGTTTAAGATCAAATTTATTAAATTGAGAGAAAACCCCAGGCTTTTAAACCTGGGGATGAATCGAGTCGTATAGGCGGGATTTGAGTAACGAAGTTGCGAATCGCCGATTTTTTGTCATACTGAAAAGATGCGT
>Ga0222654_1000090_pt1 | contig 85059 bp, 81 predicted proteins | sample AntAcemetagen421_FD_179805 | JGI IMG/M metagenome (GOLD analysis project Ga0222654, IMG submission 179805) | Saline water microbial communities from Ace Lake, Antarctica - #421 | ecosystem: Environmental > Aquatic > Non-marine Saline and Alkaline > Saline | place: Antarctica: Ace Lake...
TGTTATGGGAGCTGTTGATGGCACAGTGAAAGCATTAACAAAATGGTACGATTTCACTAAAAAAGCATGTATTGAACCTAAACAAACCATCGGAAAATTAGGTGATGACTGTAAAAACATTGGCGAAGCTTTACTAAACATCGCTGCAAAAGCTGGTGAGTTTACACCCTTCGCCTACCTTGACGACATGATGCTCGATATGCAAGATCGACTTGACCACATACATCAACAGCAAGATGATCAATACCAAGCTGGTAAAAGCAGAATGCAGCAAAGGTCAGAGCGAAACCTAGAATCTTTACTGCGTACTCTGCATAAAGTTCATTATTTTTTATTAATAAATGCTAAAATTTTCATGAGAAATTGTTGAAATTCAGAAAATAAAATATTTTTTTCGCTCTTATCGCCTAATTCACTATCTGACTTCACCAACTGGTATTCTAAAGGTCCATTCTGTTGATTAGTGGACTGTGATGCACTTTGAACTCCGATCGATTCTTGCTGATCACCGTCAGGATTAAATTTTTCCTGCTGCTGCTTGGCAAATGCTTGTAAATCTGACTTACTCATTAAGTCAGCATTTGAACCTTGATAATGTGCAAATTGATTAACAATAGGATCACGAACAAGATATCCAGATTTATCAACTTCAGCATCTGCAAAAGCAAAACCTGGAACCCACTGAGGAGCTCCATCCAATCTCATAAAAGCGCCAAAAAGAATAAGTATTTTAATAATTTTATTCATAAGCTCATCCATTCTATTAGAAATATTACAAACAAGTTAATTTGATTTTTCTTCTTGTTTGAATTATTATTAAAGTAGATTTTGTATTTCTCTCAATAAAAAAACTCTCATCATAAATTCGTGTCATTTTTAATAAAAATTTTAATTTATGAAAGAATATTCTATCTATGAAAGAATATATCAAATCATCATTGTTAATTGTAATACTTTTATTCAATTCCCCTACTATCATCGCTGAGCCAGACAATTTTGGAAAACTTCCAACACTTACTGATACCATCGACTATGGTTCAAGCATAATATCAAGCATAGCAACTTTATTTATAACAACTCTTGGGGTAGAGACACTCACTCATTATCACTCGAAATATAAAGCCGACCGAGCTAAGCAACAATGTATCAACAACTTGCCCAGAGCAGACATTGCTGAGCTACAAAATAAATCATACCTCCAGAATACTCAATCAAATGTAAACGTGAACATTTCAAACCCTTGGGTGTTTTTATCTGGTCCTTCTGGAAGTGGCAAAACTGCCCTTGCTCAAAAAGTAGCTCATGATAACGGTCATTCATACCATTCTATCTCTGAAGATGATATCAAAAAGTTTCAACGAGCAAACCCAAAACAGTCAAAGCAAGAAACCATCGAAGAAATGGTAGCGAGAATCACTTCTCAAATACCAGAAACAACAATACATCTTAAAGATTCAAATCTCCAAGATCAAATAGACGTACAAAAATTACATAAAAAACACCCCAAAGCTCTATTTGTGGTATCAACAAACCCAGCAAGCGATATAAATGCACACAATCCTAGTGCGCCAAGATTTGTAACAGTTCATACTTCAGTCAGCTCAACAGAGGAAGTAACTCGCGAAGTCACTCATAAAAAATATCAAACTCCAATGAGAACTACTGATCTTCCAAATAATACTCAAAAAACACGTTACCTACAAAGCACATGCGCTTCATACATTGAACAACTTGGAACAGAACATGCTCGTCAACAAACAGCTGGATACAACAATCAACATATGACAAATCAAGCACTAACTCAGCAATGGGCTGTTACGCAAGCAATGCACGAAACTGCTCGCAAAAAACATGAAGAACAAAAACACCTATCAGCAGTAACGAAAATCTTATACCCTTGGTTATGGACAGAATACTACACACCAACGATACGATTCAACCCAACAACGCCTGCTACGCCCTTAGAACAAAAAACATTCTTAGAATCTACCAATCACTCTTCTTTTCATGATTTAAATCAAATTACCAAATCATGTTTCAATAAAAAAGCTAAAGAATTAAAAGCTGTGATAGATGGGCCTAGGATATCAACCCTGGGATTAACACCTAATAAGTACTTACCAGGTTTTCTATTTCATGCAGCAAAAAAATATGAAGATAAGGCTCAACAAATTCGTCTCAGCGCAGGAGCTATAACTCCTCAAGATTTATCAATTTCTGCTCAAGAATTTCAAGATTCTAAAAAAGAAGTTTTTAAAAGATCTAAAACAGAACTTCTTAAACCATCTAAAATGAGTGCTACTCTTCATACCTTTACAGACTCTGCAAACACACTTGGTGGCGACACAATAAAAAAACCAAAAAAAGGATATCATCCTTTAGAGGTGAGTTTTACTGAACTAGAAACAAAACGAAAAGCATTCAATTCTTGGAAAAATTCTAAAAATGAAAATCTAATGCCTTGCACTGCTAACAATGAGCAAGCAACAGCACTAAGCAATAAATATAAAAAAATACGATTGAACGACTTAGCAAAACTACCATATTCAGAATATTTAAAAAAACATAACAATACTGAATACAATAACAGAGTACAAAGCGGACAAATAGTTGAAACATCTCTAAGCAATCAACCCTTCTACGTATAAAATCATGAATAAACTATACACAACCACTCTATCCATATTTTTCATCGGGACCTCTTTACCAATTTCATCTACTAGAATACCTCTTAAGAAAATCAAAAAACAAGAAGCTGTCGTAGCTCCATTATCCAACGAAGAATCACAATATTTTCAATCTTTACTCAAACCAATAATAAAACACACCGTAGATAAAGCTGTAGAAAAGAAACTTAAAGAATTTCAAGAAGCAAACTCTCTTCAAAAGAATCATAATCAAGAAGAAGTAGACCTCTCTCAAGAAGATGCGAGAACCATTAATATTTTAAGAGCAACTCTTCGCCTCGAACAAGAAGTGCAGTCGAAGAATGTAAAACACAAAACAAATCCAACACTTGTTCAAGCAATCGAAAATGGCTACGAAGAATACCAAATAATTAGTAAGGGCGAAACTCTTAACTGGTCATCAATGTTAACGGGAGAACTATTTTCTTTAATTTGGCATCGATGGCAATACAAAATGCGCAATACCATCACCGTCAATTGGAAAGACAAAGGAGATAGTTATGGTATAGTCATTGCAACAAACAGTTCATCTGATAATATTGGAAACTCTGTTCGTTGTGATATTGCAAAAAAGTTAAGAAAAACTGAAAATTTCACATCTCTAACGGCTCGTTCACTAACAGAAATGACCGGAGACTGCTATGGTTATGGATGTGAGAAGAAAATCACAATCCGATGTGAAAAAGCAATTTTGAGACAACTCATCCGAGATCATGAAAATTCAAAAAAATAAAAAGAGCCGCTGAAACTAGCGGCTCTTTTTACAAAATTATCAATTGCTATTCATCAGCAAAAGGATCTTCTTCTTGAAATCCATTTGCTTGAAAATCATCTTCTTCATCTTTGTCGTCATTGTCAAAGTTATCAATACCTTCTAGAATAATAGACTCTTCATAATATTCTTCAATTGCATCAACAATATCTTGATTAACGCCAACATTAAATTGAATATCGTACGATACAGAATTACCAATAACTTCAAGTAAGTCCTGATCTTCAGGATCACTTGCCACAACAATCAAAATGTCTTCATCAACTTGTAATGGGATAATTCCCTTAGAGAGAAGTATCTCTTTTGGAAATGTATGCAACAACCCATGATCGAAAAAGTATCCTTTACAATCAAAAAATGGGACCTGATACACATCACTTAACGCCTCAAGCAAGTCTTCTCGCTCAACGACATTTTCATCCAATAAAAAACTATCTACTCTTCCTTTTGCTCGATCATGAAACATCGCTACTAACGAATCAGCTTCTTTTTGTGCAATAGCCTGATTTGTAAGTAATGAAGTTGTTAATCGTTGTACAAATGAAACATCTTTTTTCATGATCTTCCTATCCTGTTTTAAATCCAATAATGAAACCCATTCCGCTGCAACCAAATTCCCATGTATATTTTTGAGCAATCTGTACGAAGGCTAAAACAGTACTATTTATATTCGTTATACCCTGCAAACCCGTCAATTTTTGAACAGTTGAAAAATTAACCGTAATAATTGAAAACCCTTGCAACACGCCCAATACTATCGACAATGATATTGCCACAAGAATAATATATTTACTCCAACGCTTAAAAAACAATCCAAGTAAAAAGCCAACGCCAAAGAACGAAGTAAATCGAATAAAATCTAAAGAATTAAAGTGTAAACTTTGAAACCAAAGTTCTAATTGAGACTTCCTACCCAAAAAAAGCATTTTCATTTTCTGCATCACAGCTACCCTTCTTATAAAAGAACTTGAGAACAAGTATACGAAACTTTATAAAAGAAAATCAAGAAGTAACATAATTAAAACAAAGAAAAAGGATGCCGTTTGAAAGACATCCTTTTTAACTTTTTGTAACTTAGCTGAAATTATCCAACTAAATCTTTTAAAGCTTTCCCAGGTTTGAACTTAGGAACTCGTTTTGCAGGTATTTGCATTTTTTTACCTGTTGCAGGGTTTACACCTACACGACTTTTGCGCTTCATAACAGCAAAAGTACCAAAACCAGTAAGAACAACTGACTTGTTCCCTTTTAAAGCTCCGCCAACCGTAGCTACGAATGCTTCTAAAGCTACTTTACATGATGATTTTGACATTTTTGTCAATTTCGCCATGTTTTCTAAAACTTGTGCCTTATTCATATAACTTCCTCAAGTCTTTATACTACTAAGGACAAAAAACTTGTACTAATGGCTAAACTAGTCGGTACTTAACTTTTGTCAAGAAACTTCTTTGAGAAAAAAATGATTTTATAGATTTAACATTAAGAAATATTAAATTAGATATTGTTGATTGATTATTCATGAAATGAAACAAATTCATATTTTCTCCATTATATTTAAATGAGAAAATATGGTGCCGAGGGCCGGACTCGAACCGGCACAGGCGTAAAGCCCGAAGGATTTTAAGTCCTTTGCGTCTACCAATTTCGCCACCACGGCACATAATGTTTTTATGGAGGCGGCACTCGGAATCGAACCGAGGATAAAGGTTTTGCAGACCCACGCCTTACCACTTGGCCATGCCGCCAAACATTTTAAATTTCATAAATAATTTCAAACAAAAGTAGTTGACACTAAGAACTGCCAATCGATACTATCAAATCTACCATAAAATAGGTTTGATGCAACTTTTTTGTTAATTTTCTTAATATTTGTAATATATTTTTTTCATATATCTCTCAATAAATATCAAATTTATAATGATGACATATCAATTACACAGCGATAACGTACTTTTTTATCAACAACCCTTTTAAACGATTCATTAATTTTTTGAATAGGAACAACCTCGACATCTGCAAGAATATTATGCTCTAAACAAAATTCTAACATCTCTTTCATTTCTTTAGTACTACCAATTACTGACCCTGTTAACGCTCTTCTTTCATAACTCAAAAGCCCTGATGGGAAAGATTTATTATGCTTTTTATGTAATCCCAAAAGACTCATTGTACCATCCAATTTCAAAAGCTCTAAATAGATACTTAGATCATGAGACACAGGAACCGTACTCAATATAAAATCAAAAGTTTTCAAATGATGCTTCATTTCATCAGCGTTTGTTGAAAGTATTGACTCAGAAGCTCCTAACCTCTGAGTATCGTTTTTTTTATCTGGAGTTGTCGTAATAGCAACAACATGTGCTCCCAATGCATGCGCAATTTTCACTGCAAGATGTCCTAATCCTCCAATTCCAACAATACCAACCTTGTGCCCCTTGCCTATTTTCAAATGCTTAAGAGCAGAGTAAGGGGTCAAACCAGCACACATCAAAGGTACGACTGCAGCATAATCTTCTTTTTTGAATTTTTTAGGGATATGAATGACATATTTTTCATCTACGACTATTTGCTTAGAGAATCCGCCATAATTTTCACCTTTTAGATACTTATTAAAAGTATTGTACATAAAAACAAAACCCTTCTGGCAATACTGCTCTAAGTTATTGAGGCATTCATCACATTCACGACACGAATCAATAATTCCAGAAGGAGCTACTATGTCACCAACCTTGAATGTCTTTACTTTATCTCCAACACTCGTCACTTTTGCTAAAACCTCATGACCCGCAACCATAGGAAATTTTCCAATCGACCATTCATCTTTAAGAAAGTGAATATCACTATGACATATGCCAGAATATAAGATTTCCATCTTCACATCATAATCAGTTAATTTTCTACGCTCAAAGTGAAATGGTTCAAGAGCACTTGTCGATGATTGAGCGGCATAGCCAATTGTCTTTGTCATAATAAAAAATCCTTAACTGCATGATTAAAATATAAAGTGACCATAATGAAAAATCATTATGATCACTTTATCAATATTCACTCAGAAAAAGATATTATTTTACCAAAAAATCATTAAAAATTATTTATTTGATTCAAATTGCTCTATTTTTTCAACCAACTGCTCTGCTGTAATTATAGACATTTCACTTTCTTCATCATCAGACATATCAATGCTTTCACCTTTTAAATAATCTGACTTTGAAGGACCTTCGGTTGCATATCCTTTTTGATACCATTCAGCCATACCACCTTCATATGCCCAAACATGCTCAAATCCAGCGTCCTTTAAAAGTTTTGCGCAAAACCCACTCGACATACACATGTAATCAGCACAATACACGACATAGTGATTAATCTTGCTCAATGACGAAATTTTACCCTCGAAGTCATCGAAGGGAATATTGATAGAACCTTTAATGTGGCTATCATTAAAATCTGGCTTATCTAAAACATTAATGATTATAAGCTTTGGCTCTTTTGAATTGTCATCAGACCCAAATGGCAAACAACCCATTACAAGGAAAGAACAGATAAGAACAAAAGAAATAGAATAAAATCGATTTAAATTCAACATAGCATGTACCACATAAATTAAAGTATAACTTTTTTATATTTTCACTCATAACAAAACAATAACGCACCAATCATCAAATGCTTAACGCATAATGTTTAAGCATCGAGACCATCTCATACGCTTCCAAAAATCGATTGGATGCTTAATCAAATCAACAATCCACCAAGATTCATCACTATCAGAAGACCAAAGTCTCAATAAAATGATACCATGAATCATATGGCCTTTTAAAATACCCCAACCTCGAGAATCCCAACTGCCTCGACGATTATCGCCCATCATCCAGTATTCATTATCACCAAGATGTACATCAAAAACATCTTTTTCATCAAATTCATTTGGATAATAGATACTTTTTGAAGTGTATTGCTTTGCTCGTGCAATTTCTACAGGATTAATACGATAAAACGGTTGCTCATTCCATTTTTTAGTTTTATCAATAGTTCGACGAACTAAACCTTTTCCAAAATTATTATTTTCAACTAACTCTGGTTTATACAGATCAACAAGTGGATATGTATTAACGTAAGGCTCATCAAGCTTTGTACCATTCTTATAGACCACAGCCCTACCACCTTCAATTTTACCTTGTACATGATCGCCAGGAGTTCCAATGACTCGTTTTGTCCAACTAACAATAGACAAGTCCATATAGCGTTGATACCAATTAATAGCTGGATTTTTAGAGTAAGCGTATATTGGATGATTGAATGAAACAATTTCACCACACTTTGGACCTCTGAAAAAGGGAGTCATTTTATCTGCAAAAAACCGCTCTCCAACTAACATTGTATTTTCCATAGAACATGTTGGAACTTGATACAGGCCAAAAACATATGTTTTAATTAAAAAAACAATAGGAATAATAACAATTAACGATTCAAGTGTATCTGCAATAAATGATTTATTTGGCCGTTTATACCAAGTAATCATCTTTTGTATCCTGTTTAACATAAAATCAATTTCCTTCTATAGTTTAAAATTATTTTTTTCTTAGACACTCTAATATATAGATTAATTACAATTAAGTATGCATATTTCACATCACACAATTGAACGTAAATTGCCCTCTTCCTAAAAAGTTAGAAATCATAATTGATTTGTAAAGTGCATGCTCCACCAAACAGATATGACTTCTGATACAATTTACCAGATAGCGGAACAGAAAAAAAGCCAGAAACAATTGGTGCTCTTGGTTTTGACTTTGTTGCAAAATTATAATCCAGCTGAAATATTAATGAGCCACAATTCCATGGATCATGCTCTGACAAATCAGTTATTTCTATTGGATGAATTGGTTTAACACTCGTGGATGCACCACCCATGCAAGAATAAGCAATGGTTCCTGTATATCCTGGGTAAAGATCAGAAATTTGTAAATAAATTGCTGACGACAAGTTAAGCCCTGGACTTAAAATTACCGGTACTGAATCAGTCAAAAGAAGTTGACTATTCGAACTCGTTGTATTAACAGCCGCTTGTATAACCGTTGGCTGATAAGGCATTACTAATCCATACCAACCCAAAACATATTTCTCTCTAAAACCGATAGTTAAAATACTGATAAGTGGATATACAAAACAAGGAAGATCTATAAATGGAATCTGTAAAATAGAATTATTATTACGTTTCATAGATGATGGTGCAGCAAAACCTGTATCAAAACAAATATCAAGAAAATCGAGATGCTTAAAACTTTCAAACTTTTTATGCCATCCTAAAAGAACAAACGTCGTGAATAAACCTGATTCATTAATAGTCGAAGGTATTATTTGCTTTAAATCCACTAAATAATCTTTCTGCTCCGCTGTTAATTGTTCTTCTGAAGGAGCATAATCAACATTAATTGAACTCACCGTTAGATCTTGAAATACAAATTCTAATCCAATAAAAAAACCATGCATAATATTCTTACTGCACTGCGTAATCAACTGCCTAAAATGATATTCGCCTGAAATCAATCCATTTCCCATACTTTCAACACTGTCAGATGGTAATGTTGTATCAACAAACCGCTTTAACAAGTCTTCACTTCCATATTGTTGCAAGAAAGGAACACTTTTCCCATCAGCATTGTAAGCATCCTTGGCATAAGCTCCCGAAATGGTAATATTTGGAGCTGCAAGATAAGGACTTTCAGGCATACTTTTAAAAAGTACTGAATTAGGCCAATATTGACTTGCTTGTAAAGACTGAGAACAAAAGACTATGAAAAAAAAACCAAAAAAACATCTTTGCCTAAAATTCAGGTTCACGCTCAAACTCCAAAAAAAATGTTTATTTTATAATTTCCTACAATTTCTCGTTCGCAGTATCAATTAAAAAGATATCGCAATGGATTGACATGACTTCCATTATGATAAATTTCAAAATGAAGATGAGATGCATCACGCCCACTCTTACGAACAGAACCAGAATCACCTACCTCACCTATTTTTTTACCCTGCAACACTTTTTGCCCAACTGCAATATTCATTCTATTTAAATGAGCATAGCGAGTTCTATAATATTTATTGTGCTGAATTAAAATATTATTTCCGTAACCCGGAACGTATTGAGCCTGAATAACTGTTCCCGAAGCCGCTGCTTTAATAGGAGTACCCTTCATTGCAGCTAAATCAATGCCATAATGAAATCCAGGTTTACCATTTGCTTTTTTACGAGCACCAAACAACGAACTTAACCAAAAATGATGCAACTCTAATGGCCAATGAAATTTATAATCACTTATAACATCCTGAGAATTCTTCTTTTTCAACTGGGCAATTTGCTTTACCCCAAGACTTTTATTTGATTTCTGCTTCGTTTTTTTTCGAGATAAAAGAACTTGACGAGCTTGCTTTCGCAAATCTTTCAACTGCTTTTCATCTGCATCCGAAACAAATTGAAATTTTTGTGTATCTTCATCTTGTTCATCTAAAACATCTTCTTCATCGCGGATATCAGCAGGAATATCAACAATGGTGTCAACAGGAATGGTGTCAACAGAGACAATCTCTACATCGCTCTGAAATTCATCATTTTTAATTTCCTGAACCTTATCTTCAATAACATCTAAATCATCTGTAGATATATCACAATTTTTCTCTTGAATAATCTTTTTAAGCATATCAAGAGAGTTATAATATTCCTGTTTAACCAAATTCATTTTCTTTACTTCTGTAACAAAAGAAAAATATTGCATACACAACAATGTACACATAATTATCATTGCTGATGATAAAAGTAAAAATAATTTCTTCTCAAAATTTATATAAAATTTATTAATTGCCAACTCCAAATGTTTCATTAGTTATACAAGTTCTACGCTGCTCTCATGAACCCATCCAACATTTTGCTTTGTTTTTATCTGATAAAATCTATTCTGTTTATCTACAATAACAAATTCATCAGAATCATGTAATTCTATTTTTTTATAAAACAATTCATCCGGTCCTGAAAGTACAGTCGTTGATTCTTTTACGACAACCCCAACTTGTTGCTGCGTTATGTCAATTTTATAAAGCCAGACGACAAAAAACAAAAGGCAAAAAAATGCTGTACCAAAACACACTCCAATATTAGCTCGATACAAACGTTTATACCACATTACCATCAGTAATAATAATAACATCAACAAACATATCTGTATGAACAACCAAGGTAATGTCAGCATGCATTTTTTAAAAAACATGACAAATTGACCATACCAACTCAACTCATAATCAGGATCAATTCGCTGATTCATGCAATAGAACAATTCATCTAGCTTCGTCAAATCTTTGAAACTTGCATGTTTTTCAGCCCGTCTTCCATGTATGATTGCCTGAGATACATTGCCTCTATTGAGATAAGACAATGCCATATTATACAAAACAACAAACCCTTTATCTTCTATATTTTTATACACATCACAAGCTTGTACGTACTGCTCTTGATCAAACAACTGATTACCTTTTTCAAATAAGTCATCATTTTGTTGGGAGAAAGCACACGTTGATTGCAATAAAAAAAAGCAAAAATAATATAAAATTCTTCTTAAATTAAACTCTATATCTTTACATGTTTTCATGATTTTTCTTTCAAAAGTTTGATCCACTGTAAAGATTCTTGAAATAATCCCTGTTGTGATGATTGAACTTCTAATGAAAATGACACCTGTACAATTCGATCATAAAAATCGATCCATAGCTTAATTTCCTCATCAGAGAAATCTTTATCAACTAAGTGCTGCACTATAACAGTTTTATATAACTTTCCAGAATTAACCCCTGTCAAATGTGTAAACAATTGTACAAAAATCGGATATAAATCATTAACTTTTTTCTTAGAAAATGCATTTTTACATGCTTTTTTAGCTTGATAGAAAACAATAAATTTAATCCAGAAAGGTAACTCGAATATATATTTCTGCAACACATGTCGATAAAAAACCATACACAACCATACCAGAAACAATAACCATAAAAGATTCTGAAACTTCTTAAAGGGAATCATAGCTTGTAACCGACTTTTCACAGCACCTTGCTTGATTACAGAAAAATCTTTCAGCTCTTTTTTTCCATTATTACTTAATTCATCAGATTCAATATTAGACTCAGTAAATTCAGGGGCCTGAATCACTGGAGTAATTTCAATATTAATTGCCTTGCTTTGCAACGTTTTGTACTGAGCATCAGATGGGTCAAAATAAATAAACACTTGAGGCTCTATGCAATAGCTACCAGGCTCATTAGCTTGGACAATAAACTCAGAGTGCTTACAGCTTCTCCCTTTATTTAAAGTAACCATACTTGAATCATAATATTTAAAATCATTTGGAAGCTTTAAAGATAGGGGCTTTACCATTTCAAAATTAGCATCTCCAAGTAACTCTGTAGTCAAAACAACTCCTTGACCAACAGGCACAGAGTTTTTATCAATTAAAGCTGTAAAACTTGAAAACTGCCCAACTGCGACTACATCCTTAAAATCATTATTTTTCGGTAATGGCACAATATCTACTTGAACCGGTTTTGACACAACATGTTGCTCTGATTTATGTAGAGACCTAAAAAAATCAAAGGCTCCACCCAATTTAAATTTATTTCCTAATTCTGGAGCAAAGAAAGCAGCGTGAATATCTTGAAATATCAGCGGTCCTTGCTCTGTTCCATAAACATCAAAAATCCATTCTGTAACAGAATACTCTTCACCTTCAAAAGTAATCATACTTTTATTAAAGTGTTTTTTATTTTTTATAAAATATGCATTTTCAAAATCAGGAAATTGTAAATGGAGATCATCTACAAACAATCTATCAAAGAATTTTATACTTAATTTAATTTTCTCACCAACATAAGCCTGTTTCTTATCAAGGCTCATTCTCATGAAATATTTATCTTTCGGCTCTTCTTCTGATAGAACAACCTCACCTCCAACTGGAATTACTATCTTATTAGACGTAATAACTCTTCCTGAGCTATCTTTCAAAGCAATATATCCAACAGTAAATTTTCCTTTTTTGTCCGATCTTAAAACAAAGTTATAAAAGGTTTTTGTTGTTTTCTTCCCATTATCAATGGAAACATTACGAGAACTCATTGATCGCGATGTTTTAAAATTTTCAAACCCTGATAGATGTTGCATTAGATGTGCATCTGTGTATCCATCTAAATTTTTCAACTCAACTTGTAAAATAAAGGGAGCTTTGCACATAGCCTGACTAATCGACTTATGATTCATATCCTGCATTCTCAAAACAATAGATGACTCTACTGCTAATACATTATTTGAAATAAGTACAAAACAAACTAATGCCATACTTTGCTGTAACCATTTATCTAAATTAATAAAACGTTCCATAGCTTTTATTAAAAATAAAAACATCATACTTACGTTACCAACCTTTTTTTGCATTCTGCCCCGCCCCTTGCATAGCAACTTTATTTTTTATAACATGTTTTTGTATTTTTTCTTCTAAATCCTCTAATGTCTTCATGACTGACGCATGATAATCAGTCAAACGATCATCATCCGAAGCTTTTCCTTCATACTGACCTTGTAGTTCATTTTTCAATTCAGGCTTTTTATAAGCGCCCTTCATATCTTTTCCATCACCTTGATCAGCCGCAACATCTTGCTCTGAATTCTGATTTTCATCTATACTATTTTCTTCTCCACTAGAACCTTCTTTTTCTAACTCTTTATCTTGTAATTTATCATGTAATGATTTTTCAGAATTAAGGTCTGGTTGTTCAGGTTGCTCTCCGCTTGCAGACTCAGACTGATTTTCTTGTTGCTCTCCTTGCGAAGAAGATTCATCTTGTGAATCTCTCATATCTTGATTATCAGATTGTTTCTGATCATTATTTGATACATCTTTTTGCTCTTTTCTTGTTCCCTCAGATGACTCTTTACTTTCTGAATTTCCTGACTCATTTTCACTTGAATCTTGAGATTCGCCTTCAGATTTATTGTCTTGAGAGTTGTTTTTATCTTTTGTTTGCTGCGGATCATTATCACTCTTATCTTGTTGCTCATCTTTGGAAGCTTCATCACTTGCTTGCTTCTCTTTCAATTTATACTGTGCTAATTGTAAATTATGGTGAGCTTGCTGATTCTCTTCATTTATTTTAAGAACTTCTTCATACGCATTAACCGCCTGCTGCCACTCTTCAGTCTGATAACAACAATTGCCAATATTAAAGCACGCCTGTTCTGTTAACTTTGATGCCGTTACTGCACACTTAATTGTTCGTAAAAATGCTTGCTTTGCGTCGTCATATTTTTTCTGTTTATACAAGACATTGCCAACATTGTAATTATATTCAGAGTTATAAGGATCATGATTCATTAAATCATGATAAATAGTAAGTGCCTTTTCATAGTCACATTGATTATAAGCCTGCGCTGCAAGGTATTGTTTTCCAAAACATCTATCTTGAAACCAACTCATTGGTGAAGCCATGCATGATGAGAAAAAAAATAAAAATGAGAAAAAAATAATATTCATAAAATCCACTCCAAAGCAAAACATATAAATGAAATTGCAACAAAGTATGGGTACTGTTCCTGAAAAGCTTCAAATGATTTATCTTCCATTTTATCCTTTTCAAATTTATTAATAGAGTTTATTAACAAATTAATATCATCATCAGATTCAACCGCATGCACATATTTTCCACCAGACTGTAATGCTATATCCATCAATAACTTTTCGTTAAGCCGTGACATGATAACATTACCCTTACCATCCTTTTCCCAACCAACTTGCTCATTTTTATCATTCAAAACAGGAACAGGAGCTCCATAAGCAGTACCAACACCTACTGTAAATATTGATAATCCCTCATCTAACACTTTGTCTTTAACACCTTTGAGGTCTGATGAAAAATCTTCCCCATCTGTAAATGCAATTAACAATTTTGTCTTCCTTGTAGGAATGGAATCAAACACCTTTAACGATGTTTTAATTGCTTCATCAATCGCTGTTGTTCCTTTTGAAATAGTATCAACATCAAGTTGATCTAAAAATAAAAAAAATGCGCTATAATCAGTTGTTAAGGGACACTGAATAATAGTAGAACCAGAAAAAACAACTAATCCTACTCTCTCGCAAGATAAATTGTATAACAATTTTTTAATTTTTTCTTTTGCAAAGCTTAATCGATTTGATCCAATATCTTGAGCCAACATACTACGAGAAATATCAACTGCAATTATTAAATCTCGGCCTTCTTGTGTAACCATATGTTCTTGTTTGTCCCATTGTGGTCGTAAAAAAGCACCCAAAATAAAAATTATTCCTATCAACATCAAAATGCTTTTTATAATTTGTTTAGTATATGAGTAATTATGAATTACAAAATGAGTATATCGATCGGCAACAAGTTTTTTTCGCTGCCATAAATTTTTAATCATGCGAAATATCAACATTAATACAAGCGGTACGAGAAAATAAAAATATGGAAAATGATTATAATTTTCCCAGTGAATTCCAAAAAATGTCATAATATCGTCCATATAAATGTTGATAAAATAAGCTCACTACAAATAAGAATTAAAATTATCCATAAAATAGGAATAAAGAAATCATGATACTTCATATAAACGTTATCTTGATACTTACTTTTCTCAAGCGAATCAATTTCATCATAAATACTTGCAACGTCTTGTGCTTTTTTCACATCAAAAAACTTTCCACCCGTTTGCTCAGCTAAAGTTCGAAGTAAATTAGTATCAAAATTATTTTGATACTGAACGACACCATATACAGGATGCTCTTGCATACTCAAACCATTGTTACCAATACCAATAGCATAAACTTTGATACCAAAAGCCTTGGCAATAGCTATTGCCTCACTTGCAGGGAAATCATTTTGAGATGGTTCACCATCAGTAAGAATAATAATAATTTTACTTGCCGACTTCGACTTTTGTAAATGACGTGATGCAGTAATCACAGCTTGTGAAATCACGGTGCCTTCATGAATTGAATCCCCACTATTCATGGTAATCGATTGAATCATCGATTTCAACATAGATTTATCTGGTGTCAATGGACAACGCATCATAGCGTAACTTCCAAAAACAATAAGACCAATAGCGTCATTGCTACGCTTTTGCACAAATCGAACACCCTCTTCTTTTGCTATAGTAATTCGAGTTCTACGATCTTTTAAATCATCAAAACATGCCATACTACCAGAAATATCTAATACCATCATGATATCAATGCCTTCAACGGTAACTTTAGATTTTTGATCAACCAGTTGAGGTTTTGCTAACAAAAACAAAAGTAGCAACAATACCGTTAATCGTAAAAAGTAAAAACAATACACTGGGAATTGCGACATTTCTCTATGGTGCTGCGATAAATAACTAATTAAAGGAAATTGATACAATGCTGGTCTCGTATAGTAGTAACGAGCAGCAACAATCAAAAGAAAAAATGGAAATGCAATATATAACCAATGTGCATATGCAAATTTAAAAAACAAATGCATAGCCACGTCCCTTATTCACATCATGTTATTTTATAATATCCAGTAATGTATCATGAAAAGTGCTAAAATGTAAGATCTATTGATTTGACTTTTTTTCATAAAAGGATGTATCTTAAAAAAATAGATTGAAGATAAATAAATTCAAAAAACTATTTCACAAGGTAAAAACAACAGATAATGAAAAAACTTCTTATTGTAGAGTCCCCTGCAAAAATAAAAACCATTGCAAAGTTTTTAGGCAATGAATTCACTATTATGTCAACGGTTGGCCATATCAAAGATTTACCTAAGAAAAAATTAGGTATAAAGATGGGCGATACTATTGATGTAGAATATGTCACCATCGATAAAAAAGATAAAGTCATCAAGGATCTTGTTAAAGAAGCTAAAAGATCTGATGAGATTTATCTAGCACCTGATCCTGATCGTGAAGGTGAAATCATTGCATGGCACGTACAACAAGAATTTTTAAAGGTTGCAAAGCCTGAAAATATGCACCGTATCAGTTTTAATGAAATTACAAAAACTGCTATCACAAATGCAATTGCAAATCCATCAAAAGTTGATCTTGAAAAAGTTGCAGCCCAACAAGCTCGTCGAATTTTAGATCGATGGGTAGGTTACGAAGTTTCGCCAATTTTATGGAGAAAAATAACCAAAGGTCTTTCTGCTGGAAGAGTTCAATCAGTTGCATTGAAAATCATCTGTCTACGCGAAACTGAAATTAGAGCTTTTAAAGTTGAAGAATATTGGTCAATTGAAGGACAGTTCTCAACAGAAAAAAATGAAAAAATAACAGCTATACTTTCACATATCAGTAAAAAAGCAATTGCGATTGACACTGAAGTCAAAGTTAATAAAGTTATTGAAGAACTCAAAAAAGAACAATTTGCTATTGATAGCATTACTGATAAAAAGCGTACTAAAAATCCAGTCGCTCCATTTATTACAAGTTCTCTTCAGCAAGCTGGAGCAAATAAATTAAACTTCCCTGTTAAAAAAATCATGTCACTTGCTCAAAACATGTATGAAGGTGTAGCCTTAAGCGATCCTAAAAATCCTACTGCACTTATTACCTATATGAGAACAGATTCAACGAGATTGTCACAAACCGCAATTGATCAAGCTCGTGATTTCATTCCAAATGCATACGGTAAAGAATATTTACCTACAACTGCAAATGTATACTCAAAAAAGAATGCTTCTCAAGATGCTCACGAAGCTATTCGACCAATTGATGTCAACGTTACTCCAGAAGATATAAAACCATTTGTCGGTTCTGATATCTATAGACTATACAACTTAATTTGGACGCGATTTATTGCGTGTCAAATGAAGCCTGCACTATATGCACAAAGACTAATCATTATTCTTGGTGGTAAGTATACTTTTAGAATTACTGGTTCAACACTTATGTTTGATGGTTTTTTAAAAGCATATCAAGTGGAAGAAGAAGACAGTGACAAAAATGTTAAAGTGCCACACGATATTAATGCAAAAGATCCACTTGATCTAAACGAAATAGATCCAAAGCAACATTTTACTCAGCCACCTCCACGATACTCTGAAGCGACACTCGTTAAAGAGCTTGAAAAACAAGGTATCGGACGACCGAGTACCTATGCAACAATTATAAGTACTATTCAAGCAAGAATGTACGTAACAATAGAAAAAAAGCGGTTCTTCCCAACAGAACTTGGTAACCGTGTTACCGAAATGCTTTCAGAGAATCTTCCAAAAATCATGGATACTCAATTCACTGCACTCATGGAAGAAGATTTAGATAAAGTTGCACAAGGTACAATGAAAAGAGATGATCTTTTAAGAGAATTTTATGAACCTTTTTCACAAGATTTAGCAAAGTTCAAAGAAGATGTTTCTAGAAAAAACACTGTTCCAACTGATATCGACTGTCCTCAGTGTGATGAGCAAAAATTAATTATTCGCATTGGTAAAACTGGTGAATTTATTGGATGTCCTGGTTTTCCTGAATGTAAGTACACAAGTAATTTCACTCGCCAAGAAGACGGAACTCTCACTCTGGTAGAAGCTCCAGGACCACAACTGCTCGAAGAGTCTTGCCCTGACTGTGAAAAGCCATTGCGTGTTATGAACGGTCGCTATGGAGAATTCACCGCATGTTCTGGATACCCAACCTGTAAGTACATTAAGCAAAACATAGCAAAGTTCCCCTGCCCTCAATGTAGTGGTAATATTGTTGAACGTAAATGGCGTGGCGGAAAATTTTGGGGTTGCGCTGCATATCCAAAATGTAAATTCGCAATTTTTGCAGATATCGAAAATAAACCATGTCCAACATGTAAAGCTATATACCTATTGAAGAAAACAACTAAAGCTGGAACTACAATTTCTTGCTCAGATAAAACATGTGATTATAAATTACAAGTTGAGCCTGAAGAAGAAAAATAACAGTCAAAGCTAACGTGAAAATCGTAGTTTCCACGTTAGCTTTGAATTTAAAATATCGACTCTTAAAAACATACGTCTATGCTTTTAAGAGTCGATATTCATATAGCATAACACTTCAACAAACCCAGCAACCTCCTATTAATCACGCGATTCATCTACAGCGCAATAAAACCGGTGGCACCCTTTTTATTATTTTATAATTTCTTAGTATAATTATTTACAGACATATAAAATTATATAATAACTAAAGGATATTATGTATAAAATTTACTCTTTAATATATTTTTTATTACTTAGCTCTTTCTCGACACAAATAGCCTGTGAAGAAACCACCCCTGACAACACTATTACAATTTTCGTACATGGAACATTCCCAGCAAGAAAAATTTTACACCAAACTTCTTTCAAGCCACTTATTTATGCTCCAGACGGACTATCACTTGCAAAAAATCTCCCTGAAAATTATTTTTTTCATACAATAGCTCAAGAATGCGCCAAACTTAATACGCAACGTTATTCATTAGATCAATTTTATATTTTTGGATGGGAATCAGAGCATGTCTATAACACTGTCCGTATGCAAGCAGCTCAAAATTTAGTCTGTGAATTACAAGACTTAGTCAATAACTACTATATAAAACATAATATAATTCCAAAAATCCAATTAATTGGATTTTCTCATGGCGGTAACGTTGTTTTAAACACAGCAAACTACCTACCATTAATTCTTAATAATAAAAAAATCAATGTGAATGTGTGGCTTTTTGGAACTCCAGTGCAATTAGTAAACCAAGAATTGATTAATAACAAAAACTTCAATAAAGTTTATTCAATTTATTCAAAAAAAGATTGGCTTCAAAAAATGGACCCTCAAGGATTGATGTACCTTAAGCATCAAAAAAATACTTTTTGGTCAGATAGAACATTTAATAAAAAAGATTCATGTATTCAAGTTGATTTCACAGTTAACAACCAATCAATTGCCCATAGTTACTATCGCTACATCTTCAAACATATTCCTATAATTCAAAATCTTATTGAGAAAGAATCACAGGATATTGACTCAGGTATGATAGCTATTAATTTAGAAATATAAAAATATGTATATAAAATATAAACTTAATATTATAACTTTAATTATTAGCTCTATTCACTTCTTATCTTTTCCTATATCAGAAGTATCCGATTCAGGGAAATTATATCCGACCAATGTAAATATAGTTACATATCCAACCACAAATGAAGAATTGCAGCAAATTGTTAAAATCGCTCATGAAAAAAGTAAAAAAATATCTATTGCAGGAGCAAGATACTCTCAAGGAGGTCAATCTAACGCAACTGATTCTATCAATATTGATCTCACGCACTTTAATAAACTCATTAAAGTTGATTTTGTTAATAAAACAGCGACAGTACAATCTGGCATGACATGGAAACAACTACAAGAGATTTTACATCCTTTGAACCTGTCAATTAAAGTTATGCAGTCTTCTAACGTTTTTTCTATTGGCGGATCAATATCTGCTAATGTTCATGGAAGAGATTTACACTATGGGCCAATAATAGAAACAATAAATTCCTGTAAAATCATTAATTCAATAGGTGAAATACAATCTATTAATCGTCAAGATAATTTTGAACTATTTTCGTTAGTTGTTGGTGGTTATGGCCTGTTTGGTATCATTACTGAAATTGAACTAAGTTTAACCGACAACCCACTTTGCTTTAAAAAGCAAGAGACTATTGCTTACGAAAAATATATCGACCACTTTAAAAACAACATCTTACCAAATCATAATATCAATTTATATTATGGGCGATTTGTTATGATTCCTGGAAAAGATTTCTTAAAAAAAATAATTAGCGTATCACATATTGTTGAAAGCGATATCCATCACAAAGCCAAAACCAAACCATTAAAAAATGAAAAATCTATTATTTCTAACCAATGGTTTTTTAATCAATATCGAAAAAATCCTAACATAATCAACTCATGGTTACGATATATCATAGAAACAAGATTCCAAGCTCCATGGGAAACTGGAAACATTACTTGTAGAAATCAACTTATGAGGCCATATATTCATAGCCTAGAAAACAAAAGCAAAAAATCTACAGACCTCCTACAAGAATACTTCATACCTCTATCAGACTTCACTCGATTCACAAATGATTTAAGACAATTTTCTTCATTACATAAAATCAATCTACTCAACGTTACGCTACGCTTTGTACCTAAAAACACTGAGTCCTTTTTATCATATACAAAATCTGATATGATATCTTTTGTACTATACTTCACAACAAACATTGATACTGAGAGTCTTAAGACTGTAAAAGTATATACAACAGAATTAACCAATGCATGCTTACGTTGTGATGGAACATTTTATTTGCCCTATCAACAATTTGCATCATCTGAAGAAATGCATACATCATATCCAATGATGAAAGATTTCATTCAAAAGAAAAAGTTATATGATCCAAAAGAAATTTTTGTTAATAACTGGTATAATAACTATTTAATAACTCTTTAGAACAATTCCTTTAATTTTGACAGACTAAAAATCATAATTAAAGAATATTCATAACAGGAAGCTCATGAAGCCAAAATACACGGCATTATTACCATTTGGTCTATTTCTAATCGTATTTATCACATTAAACATTGTTTATAGTGATATAGTTGTACGAGATAATTTTCCAATTTTTGCCGCCTTTATAGCTTTAATCGCTTCTTTTTTCACATTCCCCAAAAATGTATCTTTGAATGAAAAAGTTGACGTATTCATTCAAGGATCGACTCAAACAACCGTTATTCATATGTGCTACATTTTCTACTTAAGCACTGTTTTTACAGCCATATTAGAACAAACTGGCGGAATTATGGCCGCAGTAAACCTAAGCCTACTCTTTATACCAACATGGTCTGTTTTGCCTGGAGTTTTTATAGTTGCATCACTATTTTCATTTACAGTTGGAACTTCAATGGGAGCAATTGCCGCTTTCATGCCGATTGCCATTGACCTTGCTTATCACTTAAGTCTAGACCCTTCTTTAATGGCTGCAACAATTATATGTGGTGCTATGTTTGGAGATAACTTATCAATTTTATCTGACACAACAATTACAGCTGTTAGAGTTACAAATGCAAAAATGAAAGATAAACTGATTTTAAATAGTAAAGTTGCAGCTCCAGCATTTCTTGCTAGCATTGCAGTTCTTACCTATCAAAGTTATCTTGCCGTTGGTAACATTCCAACAAGTAACCTTCCTATCGTTTCTAGTTTAGATTTCATTAAAATATTACCCTATCTAGCATCATTTTGTTTAGCTTTTGTTGGTTTTGATATTTTAATAGTACTTATTCTTGGAATCGCACTTGCAATAGGAATTGGAATTTGTTTAAACAGTCTTACTTTTTTGCAAGCTATAGACTTAATGTTTAATGGATTTTATGAAAATAAGGGTATGGTTAACGTTTTCATACTTGTTCTGTTACTTTCAAGTCTATCAAAAATAATGACTTACAATGGTGGAATTGATTATCTTATTAATAAACTTAAGTCTAAAGTTTCAAGCGAATATTATGCAAAAATAGCAATATTTGCTATTGTTACCATTATCAACATAACAATAGCTATTAATACCATCGCAATTATGATTTCTGGACCAGTAGCAAAAGATATTGGTGATGATTACAACATTAGTAATACACAAGTTGCTTGTATTCTAGATATTGGATCATGTATATCCCAAGGTTTATTACCTTATTCTCCGCAGCTACTTTTAGCAGCATCGATGGCTCAAGTTTCAGCCGTCTCGCTTATCCCATATCTTTACTATCAGTTTTTCCTTGCAATCTCGTTGCTCGTAATGATTATATGGAAAAAAGATAAAAGTTAAGAGCAAGCCTCTTCGACTAAAATATAAATAAACACCTCTAAGCACTTTCACGTTTCAATTATTACACAAGGAATTTCATGATTACATCAACTATTCAATTTTTTCACCCTGATATAAGAAAAGATGAAATATTAAAATTTAGCCTTTTTGCGTTAGCCCTCGCTTTAATATTAGGTGCTTACTGGCAACTACGAATGTTAAAAGATATGTTCTTTTATATGCGACTTGGATTCCCAACAGAATTGGGATGGAATGAAGATTATGGGCGGAGCCTTGTACCTAAACTTAAAATGATTTCTCCAATCGTCATCACTTGCTTTGTTGTTGTTTATACAAAATTACTCGATATGTTCGAGAAGCATAAACTGTTCTACATTTTCTGCTCATTTTACGCCACGATATTTGGAATCACTGCAATAATTCTTTTTGTAACTCAACAAATTGGACCAGCTGCTATTGGTAAATACCCATTAGCAACGCTTGGCATAGTTATTTATCTTTTAACAGAAAGCTTTGGATCTCTCGTTGTTGCACTTTTTTGGTCATTTGCAACAAGTAGTAATAAAACTCATGAAGCTAAACGATCTTTCCCTTTTATTATTGCAGTTGCACAACTCGGCACAATAGGAAGCTCTGTATTTTTAATTGCAGGATATTCACTATGGATTTATTACACGGTTTGTACCCTGTCAATTATCTTAGTCATGGTAATTATCAATAAAATCATAACCTCTATTCCCGCACATCAATTAATCAGTGATAAAAAAGAAAAAAAACAAAAGCCTGACATGCTTGCAGGACTACGACTTTTGATAACTGAGCCATACCTTTTAGGTGTTTTCATTGCTTCAATATTTTATGAAATCATTAAAACAATTATTGATTTTCAAATGAAATCACAAGCCTCTATGATATTTTCAGGATCAGCTTACACGTCATTTTCTGGATGGTTTGCTTTTTGGACCAATGTTACAGCATTTCTTATGGCACTCCTTGGAACAAGTTATATCATGAAAAAATATGGTCTCCGATTTTGCATTTTAATATCCCCTGCTACCTATGCTATTTCATTGTCGGCATTATATCTCTATCATCAAACAAATCCTTCACCTGAAAATATTTTATGGGCTACATTTACCGTAATGATCATTGTTACAGCAATCTCATATGCTGTAAATAACCCAACTAAGGAAATGATGTACATTCCAACAAGTAGCGATGCTAAATATAAAGTTAAAGGAATCACCGATACAATTGGATCTCGATCAGGTAAAGCTCTTGGTTCTTCAATCAATAATAGTTTAAATGTTGGTGCAACAGCAGCACTGAAAATTAGCAATTTAATAGCTTTCGGTACATTTTTCAGCCTTGGATTTATTGTTATCTGGGCAATTGCAGCCTTTTATGTTGGTACAAAAAATGCTCAACTCGTTCGAGACAATCAAATCATTGAATAATTCATAACCGCTTACAATCACACCATTGACACTATATTTATACATCGTACAAACAAACCATACTTGAAATAGTAACGAAAGAAATAGGCCTATACGAAAAACGTTTTTTGTTATATAATAAATACTCAATCTAGTGTTTTTAGTGAAATAATTTTTTATCATTTAATAAGGTAGTTCTATGATCAGTTCTCTGATTCGATTTTTTTATCCAGACATCAAAAAAGAAGAAGTTCTAAAATTTGGACTTTTTGCTTTAGCTTTATTCTTCATTCTTGGTTCTTACTGGTCTTTACGATTACTTAAAGATGCACTCGTTTATAAAATTGCATTTCCTGAATCTTTAGGTTGGGCAGCAGGTTACGGAAAGGATTTAATTCCTACTCTTAAAATGATAACTCCATTTCTTGTAGCTGGTGTTGTTGTTATTTATACTAAATTGCTTGATATGATGGAAAAGCATCAATTATTTTATGTTTTCTGTTCATTTTATGCAGCTCTATTTGGATTAACAGCAGGATCTTTATTCATTCTTAAAACTTTTGGTCCTGAATATATTGGAGCATATCCACTTGCTGCACTTGGTGTTGCTGTATATTTTGCTACAGAAAGTTTTGGATCTTTAGTAATCGCACTTTTTTGGTCATTCGCTGTAAGTTGTAACAAAAGTGATGAAGCTAAACGTTCATTCCCTTTCATGATTGCAGTTGCTCAAATTGGTACAATTGCAGGTTCATCTCTTCTTGTTTTAGGAATGGCAAACTGGGCAATTTATACACTTTGTACGGTTACAACAATTTTAGTTATGGTCGTAATTAATCAAATTGTAACAAAAATTCCAGCATCTCACCTAGTAAGTGATAAAATAGCTAAAAAGCAAAAACCTGATATTTTAGCTGGTGTTCGTCTTCTTTTCACTCAACCATACCTTTTCGGTGTATTTATTGTTTCTACGTTCTATGAAATTGTTAAAACAATTGTTGATTTCCAAATGAAATCTCAAGCGTCATTACTACCGAATGTAAACTTTGAAGTATTCTTAGGTTGGTTTGGATTATGTACTAACGTAACTGCATTCCTTATGGCATTATTTGGAACAAGCTATATCATGAAAAAATATGGTCTTAAGTTCTGTATCATGCTATATCCAGTATTATTTGGTATATCATTAATTTCTTTATATACATACTACCTAACAAATCCATCTCCAGAAAATTTACTGTGGGCTACATTTGCGGTTATGATGCTTGTTACTGCAATTTCATATGCTGTAAACAACCCAACTAAAGAAATGATGTATATCCCAACAAGTAATGATGCTAAATTTAAAGTAAAAGGTATTACTGACACAGTTGGATCTCGTGGTAGTAAAGCTGTTGGTTCAGTTATCAACAAATCATTAAATGTTGGTGCTACTCAAGCATTACAAGTTGCTAACTTAATAACATTTGGAACATTAATCGGCGTTGGATTCATCGCATTATGGTTAATTGCTGCTCTTTATGTTGGTACAAAAAATGCTCAATTAGTTCGTGATAACCAAATCATCGAGTAATTGATTCATTCAATTGAACTTAGAAAAAGGTGGGCTTTATGCTCACCTTTTTTTGTGTAAGAAATCAATAAAAGTTGTATTCAATGAAAAAAATCAATACAGTAATAATCAAATAAGTATATTTCACTCGACTGCTACTAGGTAGTTTTTCTATATAAAAAAGGAATAGAAAATGAAAAAGCTTCAGATATTTACAGTTGTGATGCTATCATTTTTAGGATCTAACAACTTCATAATGAGTGCAGAAGAACCCAATGAAGATTTTATTGAGTCTCATATTATATCACTTGCTCAACAAAGTTTCATTGATCAGTTCAATACACTAGCTGCAGCTGGAATTACAGAAATAACACTTCCTCAAATAGGAACCATCTCGTCATCACTCATTCATGCTATTAGCAATGAACAAATTGCACAATTTACGACAGATCAAATTAAAACATTTACGATAAACCAAATTCCAGCATTTACCCAATCTCAAATAATAGCTTTTATACCTGAACAAATTTCTGCCTTTACAAAAAATCAATTAGAAGTAATGACATCTCTGCAAATTTCAGCAATGTCAGTAAATAAGATCAATAGGGTCATATCAAAGTTGTCACAACCTCAAGTGAAATATCTAACTGCAGAACAGGTTCGATCACTACAAATACAAATTTTAGCAAACTTCATAACAATTTTCACCCCAGAGCAAGTACAATTCATTACACCAGAACAAATAGTAGAACTTGAAGCTGCAATTGCTCCACAAATATCTAACCTATCGCCTGCACAATTTTTATCTCTATCTTTAAGTCAAGTTCAAACAATGACAAACCAAAACATCTCAGATCAACTTGCAAATATATCGACACCTCAAATTGAATCACTACTTCCAGAGCAAATTAACACAATCACTGTAGAACAAATCAACAACATGACGGAAGGCCAACTAAACTCATTAAAAGTAGTTTTAGAAGGTGACGCAATGAGAGATAACAGTAATATGTTTGAGCAATACAACGCGATACTAGAAGCTCCTGGAATAGGAATTATGGAAGAAGATCCAATCGTAGAAGAAGATCCAATCGTAGAAGAAGATCCAATCGTAGAAGAAGATCCAATCGTAGAAGAGCAAGCGGCAGCAGAAGAGCAAGCGGCAGCAGAAGAGCCATTTATACCTGAGCCAATTATAGATGAATCATCTGACGGACAACTACAACGTATTGACAATACAGATAATAACACAACAGACCTATATGCAGTAAACAGAACTGGCAAAAAAAAATCTGGTGCAACTAAATTCTTCAATAATACTGGAAAATCAATAAAAAAAGCTTTTAAATTTTAAAAAGCTAATAAAAAAAGGCAGCGTTGTATTGATACAACGCTGCCTTTTTTCAATCAAACTAACTAGCCTATTTTAGTTCCAGGCTTAACTGGTCCTTCAGGAGTCATAATTTTCAATCCAGCAAGTTCATCTAAGGCTAGAATCATCATTCCCTGTGAATCAAATCCCATCATTTTACGAGGTTTTAAATTCACTACAAATAATGCTTGTTTACCCTTCATGTCTTCTGCGCTGTAAGACTTTCTAATTCCAGATAAAACCTGACGCATACCAAGATCACCAAAATCAACTTGTGATTTCAATAATTTGTTCGAACCTTTTACAACTTCACATTCAACAATAGTACCAACACGGAGATCAATCTTTATAAAATCTTCGATTGTAATAAAATCATCTTGCATAGCTGACTCAATTGATACATTTTTATCAGCCGGCTGTTTTTTTTCATTCTTTTTCTCAGCTGGCGTTTGCTCTAAAATATCTTCTTTTTTAATTTCAGACTTCACAAACAATGCTGCTATCTGTTGAATAACAAATGAATTTTTCCACGACATAGTTTTCATTCCTTGAATATAATTTTTATGCATATCAAACTTGCAGCCTAGACTTGCAAGCATTTTTTCCATTTTTGTTGGCATAACTGGCCATAACAAAATTCCAATAATCTCTAAACTATGTACCGTCGCTGACATTACTTCCAGAAACGCTTCACGATCATGCTTAACAAGCTTCCATGGTTCATGCTCATGAAAATAGGCATTAACTAAATTAATATAGTCCCAAACGCGTGTAACAGCACGATAAAACATTCCCGACTCAACTAGCGCCCATACTTCATCAACCATTAACTGGCATTGATTTTGAAGCTTTAACGATGACTCTGTCCATACAGCTGGAGCGTCAAGTTGCTGACCGTCGTTTTTTATCACAAGCGTTGCCATACGATTCAACAAATTACCAAAAGCATTTGCTAGTTCAGAATTAATACTTTGCTCTATATCCTCAATTCTAAATTCTGAATCCTGCGTAATTGCCATTTTACGTGTTAAGTAATAACGAATTTCATCAACTCCATAATCAGCTGCAAGCTGCATTGGATCAATTGCATTTCCTAGCGATTTTGACATCTTTTGATCTGCAACTTTAATCCAACCATGTACCAGTAATTTTTTAGGCATAGCCAAGTTTGACGCCATCAAGAAAGCCGGCCAATAAATAGCATGAAAACGAACAATGTCCTTTCCCATGATTTGTAAATCTGCAGGCCACCATTTCGAAAATTCATCTTGTCGAGCATCATCACCATAACCAATTGCACTGATGTAATTATTTAAAGCATCAGCCCATACATATGTTACGTGAGCTTCGTCTCCAGGAAATGGAATCCCCCAAGAGATTGTTGTACGAGAGATACTTAAATCTCTCAACCCAGACTTTACAAAGCTAACAACTTCAGCCATGCGTTCTTTTGGTGCAATAAAATTTGGATTTTTTTCAAAAAATTCAAGTAAACGATCCTGATATGCTGACAATTTAAAAAAGTAACATTCTTCAAACACTTCGCCTGTTTTACGAGAACAATCTGGACAAATTAATGCTTCACCTTCTTCAACGTCTTGGCTATCTTTTTCAGTAACAAATGATTCACAAGGAGTACAATACCAACCTTTATATGAACCCTTATAAATATCACCTTGATCCATTAATCGCTGTAACCAAATTTGCACAGCTTTAACATGCTTTGTATCGGTAGTTCGAATAAAAGAATCATAAGCGATTCCATACTTTTCCCATACTGATTTATAAGAATCAATAAAGCTATCTGTAAATTCCTTCGGCTGCATGTTAACTTTTTCTGCTGCTTGAGCAATTTTTTGTCCATGCTCATCAGTACCAGTCAAAAAGAAAACTTGTTGGCCTGCAATTTTATGATATCGAGCTGCAACGTCTGCAAGAAGCGTTGAGTACAATGATCCAAGATGAGGCTTTGCCGTTACATAATAAATTGGCGTTGTTACATAAAATTTATCACAATTTTTATTCATTATTTATTATTTTCCTTTAAAATACTTTTTTATATTTGATTTTCAAGAATATTTTGCAACTATACTGCTGCTATATCAAAAATTTTCGGTGCATTATCAGTCGTGCCATGATGAATATCATGCAATCGACCTTGTACCTAACATTATAAATTATTTCCTATTTTCAATTCTTAATCACTTGCTCACAAATTCGTATCCAATCTAATAAAATTTCAAAATCTACAGGCTTACCCTTTTCGTCAACTGCAAACTCTAAAATTTCTTTGCCATGTAACTCTAACAACTTGGTCATAATATGATACGTCTCTAAAATAGTCACTTCATTATCAAGCAATAAATATGATTGTTGCTGTTTTTTGATTTCATCAATAATTTGCTGCATACATTGCTTATCAGCAAGAATTCGTTGTACTACATCTGCCCCAATTAAATCTTGGTGATATTCCATCCATACTTTTATGATTTTTAATGCTGCTTCATGAGATATTGAAATATTAATTGAAATTAAATTATTCATTAATTCCATTTGCTGCGCATTTAACTTAACAGCAGCACTTGTCCAAGAAGACCAATATGAAAAATTAATAGGTTTATTATCCTGATCAATTTCAAATTTTTGTATTACTTTATCAATAAAACTTGATTTATCATCTCCAAAATAACTTATTAAAAAGATAGGTATTGCCTTATAAGCGCTCAATAAATTTAATGTTTTATTTTTTTCTTGTTCTACAGTAATCTCAGTTGCATGATGCCACACACTCCAAATTGTAGGTTTAATAATATCTGGAATACCACTATATATATCACTTGTATCTTTTAGTCGACTGTCTTTAACTAATTGAATCAAATCAAAATTATCATTTCGTTGACAGAAATTATCTAAAAACATCTGCATTATAAAAAATGATTCATGATGAGTTAATCTTGTTGTATCTCCAAACAAATGCCCTATTTTTTCACTTGAAACTTCTTGTAAAACATACTCAATAGATTTCAACCACTTAACTTCTAACCATTTTGTTACATCAGAATAATCAAAATCTTCACCCAGCAAATCTCTTATTTTTTTAATTGAAGGTTCTGCACCCTTATTACAATAAGTAACAAAATACTGATAAATTGATATATTCATTTGCTCTATTGTAATTTGAGATTCATAAGTTATAGTATCATCATCAATAACCATTTTAACACTATTCATCCATTCACCAAAATTAGCTGGGTCCATAGTTTCAGGTTCTTCACCTGAAACATCAGAATATAATGCCATTCCTCCTAAAATAGATCCTAAGTTATCATCATAAGTTGTAAAATAAATAGTATCTAAAAAATGAAATATAATTTTATATGCTTGCACACATGTTACATTTGAAAACATTACTACTTTCCATTTGTTATTTTTTTTATAATTAAAGAATTTCTATATGATTCATAATAGCCACAGTTATGAATTAATCCTCTTTTAATAATAGCCCATAATTGCATTTTATTGTCATCATTAATACCTATAAACAATTGATTATTGTATCTATCGTGACCTTGATAATTTACAGGATAAGGACTATTATTTTGGTTATATTGCGAATTAATAATGTTTTTAATATATTTGTAACTATTTTTTAAAATTTTTAAAATCATAGCTCTTATTTTCTTATTTTATTACATTATCCCTACACAGACCATATTTAGTTACAGTTCTTGCAATATCATTTATACCACAATCACGAATAAATCCCTCTCTCGCCCATGCCCATAATTGTCTGCCATCCTTTAAAATCTCTGCATACCAATAATTTCCATGAACATCTTTAATTATAAAATTTTTTATATTGGATGCCATTTTAAGTATCAATATTCTATTCGTTGGAGTATCAATCAGATGACCTTTTTCACCTGTAAAAGCATGTGTAAATACATTCTTAAAATATCCAACTATCGCAGAAGGTTTATTATCAGGATCATCTGGATCTTCAGGACCCCCACCACCACCTTTCTTTTTTTCTTCGAACTCTTTATTAATTTGTTTTTTAATATCATTTTTTTTCTTTTGAGCAAAAAGAACTGAGTTCTTATCTTTCTCAGCTCGATATTGTTTACCAGCTAACTTACATTCATCAACACACTTATGTGTTAGTAAATTTCTTTCTCTTAAAAAATCTTCTGTAATCTTAATATTTGACCACCAAGCATCTCTACTATTTGCAATATGCTCTAAATTAGCTTGATTAATGTTTATTTGTTTATAAAAAATATCGATAAAATTAGTGGTTCTAGTCATAAAAAAATGACTCTTTAATTTTTCATAATAATTCATCACGCATTTTAACTCTTTTATTTTAAACTCAAGATTATCAAACATCTCAAGCCAATTAAAAAGAGTTGTATAATGAGCTAATGCAATATCAATAGGAATATTATCAATATTTGCATTCCATACACACACCTCTTCATAAATTTGCTGTGCAATATCGTCTAATTGCAGCTTTGCTAAATCTCTTTGATCAATCAGTTCAGTGATATGCAGAACTAAAATTAGATGTGTATCAAAAATATCTTGCTGTAATGTATCTAACTCTGCTTGTCGCATTTGCAATAATTTTTCTTTATTTGCAAGGCTCAATTTCATCTCTGATGCAAGAGATATCATTCCTGATAAATTATATGAAGCTGGTTTATATTGAGACAAAAATCCAAAAGAAAAATCAAATGTATAATTACCATTTGGTCGAATACAAGCACCTACATCATTTTTAACTTTTATAAGAGCTTGATATAAATCATTGAGCGCACGCCGCTTTGTATCATAATAATTACGTGCTTGCTGTACAACTTCACTATTTTGCAAACATAATTCTTCAACTGTTAACTTGCTATCTGCATCACTAAATTCGTAATTATAAACAATTTTTGACCTGAAATATTGAGTCGCATACACAGACAAAGGAACAATGATTCCTAACATCATGGCAATTGGATTAGAAACTTCAACGGATCCAATAATAAATGAACCTAAAGACCCTATAATAACTGAATTAAAATTGTGAACACGTATCTCGGGGTATATAAAAAAAGCGTGGTGCTCAGTGGTAAGACAATAAGAATTACACGGCTCATGAATAAATTCATTATCCACAACATAAAGCTCATTAAACAATCTACGCCCCGGACACAAACCGGCTGCTGGCCACCACGTTTCATCAGCAAGATAAAAATTTTGATGCATTGCTGCATGAATATATTCACCATTCGACATCAACAATCTGACATACCTATCAACTTTACCCTTTTTGACCGATATAGCTTCTTGAACTCCTTCAATACCTAATAAGTAATCACCAACTTCTATCTGTTCAATGGGAACAGAACCTTTCATTGTTTCGACAAGTGTGCCTTGCAAAAAACCTTCTGCACAATATTGAGTTTTGAGTAATTCGATATCAACATCAGAATATGGAAATACCAACTTTTCAACTGGTTTGAAATCAGCTGCGACAGTGTAATGAAATAAAAGAAAAAAACAACTAACGTTGAATAATTTACTAGCTCTTTGAAGTTTGAATATAGCAATATTCATAATTACCCTTTTACATAGTAAATTTAACAATAAAACTGATGTATCAATAATCATAATTAGAAGGATTTAAACGCAATCCAAACATCATTTATTTCTTTTTGCGTTAAAACATTAGGGAAAATTTCTAATCGATCAAAAACTTCTTGGCCTGGCAATATATTTTCAATCCCAATATACTCTGATGGTAAAGCATCCAAAGTATCTTTAGCAACTGGTAATATGCAAAACTCTTTACAATTATGCAGTAAAGTTTCATATTGATAAATATAATTTAGAAACTGGTAAATCAAATCATCTTTTTCTGATGATTCACAAATGACTACATTAGTTAATGACAGCAGACTTCCCTCATCTGGTACAGAAAAAGAAATATCATTATGAACTAACATTGCACGAGCAATAATTTCCCTTGCAGCAACGACAAGCGGGTATGTTTTTGATGATAAAAAATAACCTTGCTGAAAATCTGTATAAGCGCCTACCCATGACTTCTGCTCAATAAATAATTGCTCAATTTGTTTCAGTTGATCCGTGTTTAATTTTTCAAAATCCCAATCAAAATACCTACCGGCAAGAAAAATTGCTTCTCGAGAATCATCAACCATACTAATTTGCTTACATGGCACTAAGTCTTTATTAAAAACCAAATCCCAAGAATTAGACGGTAAGCCATCTTCAAAATAACTATTTGTATAACCCAAGCCAAGCATATCCCAATAAATTGGAAGTGAATAATCGTTATTCGAATCAAAATTCTGGCCCAAAAAGTGTGGATATATTCTATCAATAAAATGACATTGCGACGTATCGATTTTCTTTAAAAATCCTGAGCTTGCAAGTGGCTGTACAATGTACTCAGAAAGCAATATAACATCACAGTTCAAATCTTTAGCAATTTCAAATTTAGTAACAAGCTCTTCATTACTTTCGTAATAATTCACATAAATTTTAATGCCTGTTTCTTTTTCAAACTTTTGCAATATTGATTCATCGATTTTATCTGCCCACATGTATATTGACAGTGAACGTTTTGGTGCAAAACTTTGTGAAACGTATGACAAAGAAACAAACCCAATCAAAGCAAAAATCCAAAATATAACAATTAACAATCGAATCTGCATCTTACAAAAAAACTGTACAAACTTACTTTCAAAAAAGTTATTATTTCCCATCATGAACCGCCAATCGAGCTTGCAATAATGATATTGCTAAAATAAAGAAACTACTTATCAATAACATAATTGTGGATAAAGCATTAACGGTTGGTGAAATTCCAGATCGAATCATCGTGAAAACATATAATGATAACGTCTGAGCAGAAGATCCTGAACAAAAAAATGATATAACAAAATCATCAAATGAAACAATGATCACCAACAATGTTGAAACTAAAATAGCTGGATATAAAAAAGGTAATACAACATGTCTAAAGGTATATAGTGACGATGCACCTAAATCAAGCGATGCTTCAACCAAACGAGAGTCCAACTCATCAAGACGTGATTTTAAAATTGGAATTGTAAATCCAAGACCAAGCAATGTGTGGCCGATTATCAATGATACCAATCCAAGCGGAACCATGAAATATGACAGTAGACTTAACATACCAACAGCAATAACAATGTCAGGTACCAAAATATTACTATAGAAAAAAGATGAAATATCCGTTGTGAATTGCTTTGCGCCATAAACTAGCATCAATCCTAAGGTAACACTTAAAAATGCAGAACTAATTGCTACAGAAATCGAATTTTGAAATGCTCTCCAAATTTCAACGGATTGAAAAAGATCATAGTACCAACAAAAAGAGAATCCTTGCCACTCTGCAGGGAAGCCACCTTGATTAAATGAATAAATCATTAAAATAATAATTGGTAAATATAAAAATATACAAAAAACACCAACGTACAACGGTAGAAGTAACTTTCGAAGTCTAAACCCCATATCGTCCCCTTATCGAATAATTTTAGACTGCATCGCTATTTTATTAAACAACCAATTGTATACAATTGCTGATAAAAACAACATTCCGCAACTCAAACAGATAAAAGCCGCTCCAAGATGCCAATCTTTGCCAATAAAAAAATATTCTGAAATTAAAGTTCCAACAAAAAATAATTTCATACCACCAAGTAAAGATGGAATGACATATTCACCAAACGAAACTACATAAACTAAAAAGAACCCTGCCCGAACACCTGGCATGGAAAGTGGTAAAATAACATGCCACAATGTTTTTCTAAATGTTGCACCAAGGTCATAAGAAGCTTCAATTAACTTAATATCTATTTTTTCAAGAGCTGAATAAATAGGCATAATCATAAATGGTAAATAAACATGAAACATAACTAAATAAATAGCGAAATAACTGTTTAAAAAATTAACCGGTTTTTTAACTAAACCTAAAAACACCAATAAATGATTAATTACTCCATTCTTTTCTAAAATAAAAAACCATGCATAAACCTGGACTAAAACGTTAATCAGAAACGGAACAGAAAGTAAAAACAAAAAGAAAAACTTAAATCTTTTGATATGCAATACTAAAAAATAAGCAACTGGATAAGCAACAATCAAACTCGCTATTGCCGTAATACTCGCAAGTAAAATTGACCGAATCACAATATTTATCTGTGAAACATGTAAAACATCTTGGAAGTTTTTCAACGTAAAAGATTTAACAAGATGCGATGAATCTCCAACAGAAAGACTTAAAACAATAACGAAAAGAATAGGCAAAACCAAGAAAGCTATTTGCCAAATAAAAGCAGGCGTTACTAAGAAAAAATAGGTCTCTGATTTTATCAGTTTTTTCAACTCTTCAAACATCTCAATCCTACTTTTTTAACAAAACGCTATTTTCCATTTGCCAATAGACGTTAACAACCTCATCATAATCAATAATTTCTTTTGGAAAATGCTCTTCATTTTGCTCAAACACCTGCATAACAGCTCCATTAACCAATGCAATATTGTATTGAGTTGATCGACCATGATAAATGATTGCGCTGACAGTCCCAACAACGTGATTAGAAAATCCCATTAACAAACTTTTACTTAACTCTACTTTTTCAGGTCGAATACTTAAATACACCTTTTTTTGCTTCAGCAGCTCTTTCCAATTATCAACCTTAGGAACTAAAACACGATTTGTTTCATCAATACGTAAATATAATTCTTCACGCTCTAATTCTAAAAATCCATGTAAAATATTGGTTGAACCAACAAAGCGAGCAACCATTGTAGATTTTGGAAACTCATAAATTTCTTTTGGTGTGCCAAGCTGCTCAATACGACCATCTTTACCCATAATAGCCATCTGATCAGCAACTGTTAATGCTTCCATTTGATCATGCGTTACATAGATAAAAGTCATACCTAACTCTTCTTGAAGCTCTATCAATTCTACTAAAACTCGCTCACGCAATCGCATATCTAAAGCAGCTAAAGGCTCATCGAGTAATAGTACGTCTGGTTCGTTAATAACTGCACGAGCAATTGCAACTCGTTGTTGTTGTCCACCCGAAATCTGTCGAACTGATTTATGTTTTAACTGTTCAAGACCAAACATTTTAAGCATTTTTCCAACACGACGGTTGATTTCTGCTGATGAAAATTGTTTAATGCGCAGACTATAAGCAATGTTTTCAAACACATCAAAATGAGGAAACAAAGCATAGTTTTGAAAAACTGTATTTACACGACGCTGATTTATTGGTAAATGTGAAATATCAGTATCACCCAAAGAAACTTGTCCGCTATCAGGCTCTTCAAAACCTGCAATCATTCTCAAGACTGTCGTTTTACCACACCCACTTGGTCCAAGCAAAGCAAAAAACTTACCACTTGGAATCTCCAAATTAAAGTTTTTTAAAATTAAATCTGATCCAAATGATTTTGTTACATTTTTTAATTTTACGCTTTTCATAAACCCAACTCACTTTAAAATCGTTACATTCTTTACTTTTGTTTATTTGCAAACCTAGCAAAAAATATAGGAGCAATTACATCTGATAGTGTACACGGAATAATAACCGCTACAACCATAAGAAGGAAGAACATGCCAAAATATGTATAGAAATCAGACAATCCATGACCAACAGCATAAAAGATAGAAGCCATTGCACTAATAAATGTATGCAAGAAATGTAAAAATAATGAATTACTTTGAGTTCTAAATTCAGGTAGCTGCGTCATAACCCAACCGTTTAAAAGGCCAACTCCTAAAAATGGTAATATGTTAGACAATTCAGAAGCGAAACAAATATGTAAATCCATTTCAACACCTAAAAGTCTCCCTGCAGCATAAGGTAATAAAACATCTGACAGAGTACAGAAAATCATTGAAGAAAATGTACCCACTAGAAGACCTGCAAGAATATTATTTGAATACCTACGGAATGTAACAATCGTTCCACTTGTTGCAAATAAAATATGAGCAAAGTGAAAGCTATGAAACAAAATATCTAAACCGGATGTATGATTACACGCCTGATGTGCGTGATGCGCATGATGAGAACAGGCAGTAACAACTTCTTGGGCTCCAATTCCTGTATTTAAAAATACACTAATCAATGTCAAAAGCATCAATGCTAATGAAACAGACAATGTAGCATATGGGAAATGATGTAACAATTCATGAGAAAATGACTGCCAAATTGACTTGGTTTCATGATCCGGACACGAATTAATAGTTTCTATTTTTGGTTTGTGATTTGCGCACATAGTCGTCCCTTTATCCCTAATTTATATTTCCTAATTTAACAAACTTCATTATAACAAAAAAATTCAATTTTAATAATAAACTTTTTTATAAAAGCATCATAAAACATACTAGAAAAATCGATATAAAATTGAAAAAGTCCTTTGAGATATTGAATCACCTTAAAAAGGTTAACTATATCCTCATTATCTTACTCCACCCTTAAACCAAGGAAGTGATAAAGTATAAGAAACCAAACCAGCATTTTCATACGTCTTAACTTTCAACACAAAAACCTAAAATCATATCATTTACAATTACAATTTATATAAACTATGCATTAGTACAATGAGGCATTATTTAATAGTATTTTACGAAATACAAAGAATATGACAATAATGAAAAAATTCACACTAACCTTGATACTTCTTATAAATTCAAATGAAGTAAAGTCTATGGAGCCTGACTCCAAAAAACCTTTAAACCAACGAGAGATCAATTACTTTGATAGCATTGAGATTTTTCCAGGGTTAGATCTAGCAATAATAAACAATCCTCCCAAAGAAGAGGAATTTATTGATACTCAAAGCTACCAACCTGGTAAATCAAGTAAAAGCGACAAAGCCTCTAACGCTAATGCTTACGCACAATCAACGTCAGGACTTCACCATTTTACAAAAAATGAATCTACAGAGAATTAAAGCTATCGATTAACGACTAAGGATATTAAACAAATAATCAATATGTTTATTTGATTGCCCTCTAAAATGTCGCTTTACAGCTCTTTCGACATGTTCTTCAACAAAAGCAGAAGTAATACCCTCAACTCGTAAATCTGGGAACTCTGGGTGCTCAAATATAAACATTCCATTTTCATTTTGCACGACCTTCGACATTAATGTCGGCATCAAAATCGTTAATCGAGTTTGTAGGTAAGTTTTTTCCTGAACCGGAGAAAAATATTGCGTACTATTATATCTTTTACTCATTTTTACACTTTACTTATAGTTTTCATTCATCACAATTACCATTTATTTCTTGTTTATGATCGAACAAGGAATAAAATCATTATAACAAAATTGAAATAAGAAAAACATACATAATCGCTAAAACTCGTTTATATACTTTTCTTTACTAGAAAAAAATCAAATATCTTGTAAAAGTACTACCCAATCATCAACAATAAGATCCAAGGTCTCTGACATTGATATTTTTAAATTTGATGAGGGGTATAGTTATGTCTATGTTCTACAGTATTCTAAAATTTAATATTCTAAGTATCACATTGATAAGTTCATCCCTACTGGCAAGTGATCAAATTTCCTTACGCCAGCACATCCAAGATAATGATTACAAAAGAACTGAACAATCTTTAAATAAAATTCCCAACGTCAACGAACAAAACAACCTTGGAGAAACATATTTACACACGGGAGTCCAAACAGCAATCAAAACAGGAGATGTCGCAATTATAGCCCTTCTTCTAAATAACCCTAAGACTAACAGTAGTCTTCCAAATCAGCTTGGGAAAACACCTTACATGTGCGCAGAGTTACACCAGCAAGGAGACGCTATGAAACTATTCGAACTACATCAAAAAAAACAAACTGAACAACAGAGAGAAATGGTAAACCCTGTTGCATCATTTTCAACAGACGGCAACAAACAACCCTTACTTGGCCTACAGGTGAAAGGTTCATGGATCTGTACTTCATGGTTCTGTACTAAGCATCAATAGTTTTTTTTGAGACCCTTTAAGGGGCAGAGTTGAATTATGCCTTTTAAAATTCATATTCAATAAAAAAGCGTTGCCTTAAAATGCTTGACCAAGCGTTAGATACCAAACATATGGGCTTTCGAAGTCAAGATGTTTGCGATCTAATTTAAAGGCAATATCAAACCGAACTGGGCCAATTGGTGTATTATAGCGAAATCCAAACCCTGCGCCACCAAGCATATTATTAGGGGCATCATCCACGCTATCCTTAATCAAAACACCTGAATCTAAAAACACCGCTCCTTCAAAATCATGATAAATTGGAAACCTTACCTCAAAGTTACAATTTATCATAGTTCGACCACCCTGAGGGACATAGTGCCATAAGCCATCTGCTTCTGGTGGCAGTCCAACATTTGGTGCTGATATTGGTTTTATTAAACGACCAAGAGGAGGACAATAATCACGATCATACCCACGAACAGTGTTAGCTCCACCAAGATAGAACCTATCGATCGGCAGCAACTCATTATATTTTTGATTAAAAACGTGACCGATTCTTGTACGAATAGCACAAACCGCTCGTGATGCAAATGGAACGTACAAAGAATACTCACCAAGGAATTTAAAAAGACTTGTATGAGAAGCAATATCGGCCATTGCCAGCAACGAAATCAATGCATTGCTTCCAGACTTTGGGTTTAAGATATTATCAACATTCGTCCACATCAATGACGGTTGGACAAAAAGAAATGCAAACTTTTTATGAAGATACAAGGGGTTGTAATCAATGCTCAGTGCAATCTCATCAATACTTGCTGTGGAAATCCCCTTAAACTCAATACCAACATTCATACCAAAATTTATATTTTCATGCTTTTCTTGCAGTCCAAACAAAATACCTTGTTGAAATGCATTGTACATCGACACATCACTACCAATGAACAGTGGCTGCAAATAATGATTATCATAAATTTTTATTTGTGATCGAATGGGTCTATTAAACAACCAAGGCATCAAATATTGAATTGAAAAGTTTTCATAAAATCGAGTGAAATCACCCTCAACAATAACGCGATCTCCAAATTTGAAGGGGTTATTCACAATCATAGTTCCTCCAAGTTTATAAGAGAAACCTTGCTGTAATGAGAAATCTTTACCAACCTGCTGACCACCAACACGAGTTCTTACTTCATACTTATCTGCAGCAATTAATTTAACCCCAACTGGAACATTTCCAGCATCATCAATCTCTTTATGAGAATGAAGATGAACAGTATCAAACAACTCTAATTTTCGTAAATTGGTTAAAGACTTTTCTACCTTCTTTTTATCCCACACCTGCCCCTGCTTAATCTCTAACTCTCTCTTTAAGTATTTAAAAGGAATTGCCGAATTACCACAAAGAACAAATTTGCCAAAGTGAACCTGCTTTTCATCAAGATGAATTGTCCAAGATAAAGTAACATCTTGAGAATCTTGCGAATCTACCAGTTTATAATCAACCACAACATTAAGGTGTCCTAAATCTTTAAAATGAGATATCAACCAAGATTTTTGCGCCAAAATTAAACTGTAGTTAAAGGGTATAGGTTCCTTAATACCAACAAACTGTAAAAATGGCTGTTGCTGCAACAACTCTGAATATCCATCAATTTCGATAGCCTTTAGCTTTCGAATAGAACCTTCATCAAGTGTCAAAACTGCTTTATAATTAATCGTTTTATGGTTTTCAACTTGCGCTACCAATGGAATAAATTCTTCTTTAATAACTTTTATATCCCAAAAGCCATTCTGCATGTACAACTGTTTAAGCCCAGCAATTGCTTGTGTAAACAACTCTCGATCAAATGGCTTCCCCTGTAACTTCACAAAACATTCTGCTTCTATTTTTTGTAAAGAAATATGAAAATTGTCCTTAATTTCTACAGACTGAAGTGTCGCTCGCTTGCCTTCATCAATAAGACAAAAAGCTTTTTCATCCTCTTCTTTAACTGAAACTTTCACATCCCAGAAGCCTTTAGACTTATACATAGTCTCAATTTCATCCGAAAGAATCGCACCAGGAAAATGCCATGAAGATTTGCCATACATTAAAATATTTTCTAAAAAATGCTCTTGTGTAAAAAAATGATTACCCCAAAAAACAAATTCTTTTTTTTCATCAAAAGAAAGATTGAAATGTAGATTAACCTGATGATTTTCATAATCAATTAACTCTTCATAAGTGATAACTGATTGACCGAATCCACTTTTAGTAAGGCGATGCTTGAGCTGAGAGATTGTTTTTTCAACCAATTCTTTTGTGTACTTCAATGAAAAAAAACGTTTAATAAAAAGACGCTTTAATTGCTGTTGAATCAACAATAAATCTTGCTGTGGAATGGTATCTATTGATGCAATATCAAATTTACAATCTCCAACAAAGAATTGCTGCCCTTTATGCAAGTAAAGATTAACCTTCACAGTCTTCAGTACTGGATCATATTTAATCTCATCCACAACACTTGCCTTAAAGCAACCTGACTGATAAAAGATTTCCTTCATTTTTTTTAAAGAATAGAAATGTTTTTTTTCATCAAAATACTCTCCTACCTCTAAAATATAAGAACTTTCATACTTTTCCTTCCCAATCATTGTTCCATGAAGTGCAAGTATTGAAAGTACAAAAAGACCATCTAATTTGAAAATCAATTTACTATCGTCTGGCTGATAACAAATTTCTATTTTAGAAAAGCACTCTTTTTTTCTTAGATAAAAAACAGTTTGAATAAGATCTTCCACCGAAACATAAGACATTGGTGCAAGGTCAATAAGATAAAATAGCTCATCTTGATCAACTTTAAAATCCGCCTGTATATCAACAGATCGAACGAAAATCCTTGATGGAAGTACTTTTTTTAAGTTTACACAGTCATGCGTACAATCAACTGAAATTTCTGGCTCTTGCAAACAAGAAATTTGAAACGTAAAAAGCAATGAGAAAAAAAGCAGTATATTTTTTTTAAAACGCATAACAACAATAGACAATTAAAATTTCATTAAAATTTAGACAATCTAAATCTCTCTATCTAAAACTTTATCAAATTTTAAAAAATTGTCTTTGGAAAAAATAAAGCAAACAAGCTCAATTTAATCATGTTAAATCTGATAAGCTTGCCCAGCAACATCATGAACATCGTGAAAAAAAGTTAATAATATTTTTTCACTTAATCAAATAGTTACTCTTAAAACTTACCGTTTCTTCATATAGCCAATCGTTGCCTGCCCAAACATATTTAGTTTAGTAACCTTACCACTAGGATGAATGTGAAGATATTGCCCATTGGATGTTTTAACAGATGTGAATTTATCATCCCCATAAGATGACTTTGCATTATCATTGCGAGTAAAACAAAGTCCCTTCACATCCTTCATTAAAGCATTTTTTTTCAATTGATCTTTAGAACAATACAATAATGAATCGACTAAAAGTACCATGATAAACATTATCCAGCATTTTTTCATTATTAACATCCTCATAAACAATTGTACCCATGCTCATTATTCTACAACGCGAAAAACTCCACGATAAGAACGTTCTGTCGAGCAAGTTTCTATTTCAATATTTTTCAATTGAACCACCTTGCTACCAAGGTACAAACAATCAATAAATTCTTCAATTTGCTCTTCCTGAGCACAAGCATAAATTTGAAGAAATCCATCCTTCATTTGCTGTCCAATCCCTTCGATATGAAATTTTTCGGCCTGTTTTGCTACAAAAGTTTCGAGAACTTTCTGCGAATTATCAACCTCAAACATCAATTTAATACACTTTTTCATAACTCCCCCCCTTTTTCTCCATTTCTTTATTGAAATTGAATGTATCAAATTGATAAAAAAATTGTCAAAAGTTTCTTGTTTTTCTTTTATACCCAGCATTAAATACGAATTACTAAAAAAATACATACATCGACCTAACCGTTGCTTCATGTAAGCATGATGCCCTGAACACAAATTAATATATAACCAACTTTTTGGGCTTGTTTTTACATATAAATGCAATTTCTTATAGACCAATGTTTATAAATTAGTAAAATATATTACAAATGTTTAAAAAATCAGCTGTTACCTTAGAAGATATAAAAATGAATAAATGTAGAGTTCGCTTCGCACCTTCGCCAACTGGAATTATGCACATCGGCAACGTCCGAACAGCCCTTTTAAACTATATTTTTGCATTGAAAAACAATGGTACATTCATTGTTCGCGTTGAAGATACTGACAGAAGTAGAAATATTGATCCTCAAATTTCTATCCTAAACCACCTTGAATGGCTTGATATGTCCTACCAAGAAGGTCCTCATGTTGGTGGATCATTTGGTCCTTACTTCCAATCACAACGCCATGAAATGTATGAAACTCATTTAGAAACATTAAAAAAAGATGACGTTGTTTACCGTTGCTTCTGCACGCAAGAACAACTTGAAGCAAAGCGCAATCGTCAAATCGCCTTAAAAAACCCACCTCGATACGATCGAGCGTGTGCACAGTTATCAGATCTCAACATTCAGAAAAATCTTGAAGATAAGACTTCTTTTGTTTGGCGTATGAAAATTGATGCAACACAATCCATTCAATTTGAAGACTTAGGACATGGAACTCTAAATTTTGATCTGAAAAACTTTTCAGATTTTGCCATAACTCGCGCTGATGGAACGTTCACTTTTATGTTTGCTAACTGTATTGATGATATTTTAATGCAGGTATCTCATGTTCTTCGTGGAGAAGATCATTTAACAAACAGTGTTGGTCAAGTTGCAATCATGAAAGCATTAAATCATCCTATTCCAATGTTTTGGCATTTACCAATTTTATGCAACATAACTGGAAAAAAATTATCAAAACGAGATAACGGTTTTTCACTTGAAGATTTAAAAGGCGAAGGATTTTTACCCCAAGCAATCCTTAACTATCTTGGTATCATTGGCGGGTCGTTTGAAAAAGAAATTTTAACACTGCAAGAATTAGCTGATGCTTACAACTTTAAAAATATGCACACAGCAAGCCAAATTAAATATGATGTTGAAAAAATGAAATGGGTTAATCATAAATGGATTGCTCAAACGCCCATTAATGAACTTACGCAACTCTGTAAACCTTTCATAGCACAGAATCATGACATTTCTCAAATCTCAGATGAACAGCTATCAAAATTAATTCAATCTATCCAAACTGATATCGTAGTTTTAAAGGATGCTTCTCATCTTCTTAACTTCTATTTTAATAAACCAGTTATTACACCTGAGTTACTTGCTACAACTATAGACTTATCAACTCAACAAAAAATCCAAACAATTTTTAACAATTTACAAAACAGTCTGGATTTTGGAACGTTTTTTTCAACAGCAAAACAACAAGCTAAAGATGAAAGTATTTCACTCAAAGACTTTTTCTCATACTTTAGAATTCTAACGACAGGACATCCAAAAGGCCTTGGCATTGTAGAGTTAGAAAAATGTTTAGGATTTGAAGAAATTAAAAACAGGATTATCAGATAATCATTTCTAATTAAAAATCAATCAAACTAACTAAAGAGTGTTAATGAAAAAAATCATTAACACTCTTTTTTATACGTAACAACGATAGATTCACACCCATTCAATGCATGATATATATCAAATATTTTGACGTTGCTTGCTATTTGCAACAACAAAAAGCTAAAGTAACAATCAACTGTGGAATGCACCATAAAAAAATGATCTATAATAAAACATTTCATGTACTTAACCGCTGTATAGGTGAATTCAAAATAACTATTTTGAGGAAAAAATGTATAAATTAAAAAATGTCTTATTTTTTCTTTGTATCATAACTCTTCAACAGGCCTCACAAGCAAGCCCTGAAAAAAGCTTCCTAGACAGAATCGAAGAATTGACCAGTCAAATCAAAATTGAAATAGATCAAAATAGAATTCAAGATTTCACTCAATATTCGCAATATATAATTCCATTGCACATGGCAACTACAGTTAATGCAGTTGATGCTATTTTAAAATTTCGTCCCGATAAAAATGATATGGACAACCAAGGATTTACACCCGTAGACAGAATGGTTCAGCGTAGGGACTTTGATACTGCAATGTATTTAGTCAGCATCGGAGGCAGCGGAAACCATCAATCGGTAAAAACACTCTTCAACCAAATCACATTTGAGTAAGAATCAAACATAACTTAAAAAACCATCCACCGAGAAATAAAAACACCTTCCTCAGAATAATATTGACAGATTGTAATATTAACCCCTTGTGATACAATATATAATAGATAAACATATCAAAAAATATTTTCGACAAGGAATCAATTTTGATCAATTTTAAAAAAATAATCATTTTTTTTTGTATCATACAAGCTCAAAATCGAATGGAATCAAGCTCCCCAATTGTAACACCTGAAGAAATTCGAAGATTCCAAATAACTCCACTGCATAAAGTAACTACTATTTATGAAATTGATGAAATTTTAAAATATGGTCCAGACGTTAATGCAATGGATATCATGGGAAGAACTCCAACAGATTACTTACTAGAGCGTGCATGCCGAGCAAAAAAAAACCGTGACCGCATTAAATTTGATCACTATATAGAAGCTGCAAAGTACTTAGCGTCAAAAGGTGGAAAATTCCATAATAAGAACCAAGGCAACCAATAGTTGAGCAATCAATACTTACTTCAAACAACCTCCTTATCATCCATTAATCAATTCATTAGTCTCTCGAGAAAGAAATTTTCAATGCTCAGTTTTAAAAAAAACAAGTCTATTATTTTTCATCATGGCAGCTCCACTAACTACGCAAGCAAGCTCACCAACTGTGACACCTGAAGAAATACAAAAGCTTCAAATAACTCCTCTACACAAAGTAACTTCCATTGCTGAAATCAACGAAATTTTACAATACAACCCAGATATCAATGCAAGAAGTCTTCGAGGCTTAACTCCAGTAGATACCTTAGTTTCACATGCGCTAAAGCACAAGCGAAGTGGTAATATAAATGGATTCAATAGATATATAGATACGGCAATGTATTTAGTTGGAAAAGGTGGCAGTACTGGACATCCATCAGTAGATGAATACCTTTTTGGCCAAATGACCTCAGACTAAAAAAGAACCTGTCCTGCAAGTAAAAAGAGAGCAAAATTCAATTGTAACGTTGAATGTTGCTCTCTTTTTTAAACGACTTCGTTATCATCCATCAATCGATTGGGTAACTGTTCAAGCTCTGAACTTATGCCATGTTTCTCAAATTTTGCCATAACAGAAAGAAACACATTCTGTAAATCTGGTGCTACGAAAAACTCAAAAATACTATTTTGTTTATCGTAACAACGATCGAATGCTAAGTGTTCTGAATAACGCAATGTTGATGTAACCATCCAACATAATTCTTTTTTTATTTTTGCTCGATAATAAAGACAATATTTCATAAATTGTACTTTTTCCAAATTTCGCTATATTTAACTAAGATTTTTTTCTATTTTATAATAACAAAAATAAGATTAATTCCTACTTTAACCATCCAAACATAAGGAAAACAATGTCTACGGAAAATTCGCAAAAAATTGGCGTCAGAACAGCTACCATTGTTGGCATGAATGCAATTATTGGTGCTGGAATATTTAGCATGACTTGTTCACTCGCATCAGGAGTTGGTCCTGCAGGAATTTTAAGCTATTTATTTGCATTTTTTACCGTATGGTTCATTGCTCAATCAATCGCTCGAGCTGCATATTTATGGCCACAAGAAGGATCATTTTATATCTATACTCGTCAGTGGGCTGGACATACTGTTGGATTACTTTCAGCCGGCGCATACATTTTTGGATTTTTAATTGCGATGGCGCTCCTCTGTAAAATTGCAGGAGTATATCTTCATAGCGTATTCCCAACATGCTCAGCTATAAACTTAGGGCTCACCGTTTTATTCATTCTTATCGGATTAAACCTGATGGGTATGGCGCTTTCAAAAATTGGACAATACATTTTAATTACTTTCACAGTGTTTTCATTAGTTATAACAACAGCTCTATGTCTAACTAAAATTAATTTAGCCAACTTAACGCCATTTATGCCACAAGGTCCTTTAAGTGTTTTACAAGGGGCTCGAATCGCAATATTTGGACTTTTTGGTTTTGAATGTGTTACATCACTTGTTAACATTGTTGAAAATCCAGAAAAAAATGTTCCTAAAGCTCTACAATATTCTCTTGTTTTTGTTGGTATTCTTTACCTCTTCTTCATCAGTTCTATTATTTTGTCTGTACCTCTTGCTATTTTCACGAGCAATGAGCATGTAACAATCTCTCAGGCGTTACACACTCTATTCCCTGAAAATAACTTCATTTTACATTTGATTACATTTTCGATTTTGTCAGCAATTATTGGAACTATTCATTCTATGATTTGGGCTGGAAGTGAGCTTGTTGTTTCATTCAGCAAAATCATTAAAAGAGAATCTCCTTCAATGCCTATTCTTAACCAAAAGTTTGGTGTTCTTTTTTGTGGATTAGTTATGCTTGTCTGCTTTACAACAATTTCCAACATCGATCTTTTCTTTACATTAACAGCAATTGGACTAATGTTTGCTTTTATTACTGCTATGATAAGCCTTTTATATCAACCAGAAGAATGGAAGTCTGGACAAAATATAAAAACTATACTTGGATTAACAACAGCATTCATCATTCTTGGTATTTCGATACAAAGATTAATTGAAGGAATTATCACGCTACTCAGCTAAAAAAAAATTATATCAAAGAGCATGATAAATGAATTATTGTGCTCTTGTTAGAATTAAAAAGAGATAATAATGATATTGAAAAACAACAAATTATTTTATAGCGCATTATTTTTATGCCTACCATCATTTTTGCCTGCAAACATAACAACGTTACAACACTGGGATCCTGCTCCATCTTATAACGCTGCAAATTTAAACATGGCACCAGATACACAATTTTGTTATGCAATCAAAAAAAGACTCCTTAATGAAGACGTCGATAAACGTCGAAGATTTGGACTTAACATTTCTCCATTTGCTCAACGAGCAATACGAGCTCAACAAGCAGATGATATATATCTTGGTATTCATGGAATAACAACCATATTACCAGGTCGAGAAATCTCTGATCTTCACGGAACGCCCTATCTTATGGGACTTTTTTTAGGTCAGGATGTTAGTGGAAATAGTATTTGGGGTGGCCCGGTTGCACTTGACACAGGAGTTGTAACGGATATCACAACTACAACCGTAGGGGATACGCTTCTTCCAACAAACGTACAGAATGCAATCAACGCTCTTAACGATAATGACACCGCAAGCAATCCGAGTGGAATGATTTTCAATACGCCGACTAATAGCGCAGGGACAGCTCCTAGCATCTTTTCACAAAGTGTTCTAGAGCAAGATAAAGCATTTTTTGGTGCATTTTCAGTACCATTGGTTTACGAGAAATCTGGATTCCGATGGGAAGTTAATTTCGACATCAGTAATAGCATTGGCGCTATAGTTCGAAGTGGTTTTTGTCAAATGACACAAAAAGCAAGTAGTGCTCAATCTTTGACAACACAATCAACACAGCCCGATGGCGCAACAAGTATTTATAATCAACTTAATAATATTGAAAATGGTGACACTTCACCCTACACAACGCTATCTCAACAAACATTTAACGAATGGGTTTCGAACAATACAAGTAAGCTTCTTGACGCTACGAATGGAGTCGACTATGACATCTCAACGTTTTCTAGCACAGGAATAGAAGATATTCAATTGCTCGCATTTATAAGACACCCTTTTCTTATACACTCAACCGATACTGAAAAATATTCTTCCATAATTGTTACTCCCTACACAATCGTAGGTTGGACAATTCCAATAACACCCGTTAGAAACTATTCTAAGCTTTACGCTCTGCCATTTGGAAACAATAGCCACACCTCTGTAGGTGGTGTTGTTGGACTAACCCTTGATTTCATGAGCAGCCTCGAATTTGGTTTTGAATTTGGAGCAACAGGATTCTTAAAGAAAACTATTTATGAACTACCATGCCCGAACCACGAGCTACAAAGAGCAATCTATCCTTACCGACAAGACGTGAGCTATAGCCCTGGATTTAATGGACAATTTGCCGCAATATTCAACGCTTATGAATTTGCACACAACACAAGTTTCTCTTTCAAATATAACTACGTACAACATAACAAAGACACAATTACACTTATAACACCTAGTCAGTATTTTTTCCCAAATATGCTTGAAGAAGAATCTGTATGGAGCTCACAAATGTTTACTGCGGCTTTAACTTTTGAAATTCAACCAAGTATTTATTTGAGTGCTGCATGGCAAGGGGCTTTATCACAAAAGAATGCCTATTGCACAAACACATTAATAGGAAGTTTAAATTTCCAATTTTAATATCTTTTAAATTTTTTTAGCAAAAATATACAAAAATGCTACTATAACATTCAATCATTTCGATAACTTTACATGTACCTTGTTATCGAAATTTTGGTGGGCGAATGCCCATAATGCTATTTTTATATAAAAAAGAAATGAAATATTTTTAGTACATAACCACATGTGATTTGTTATACCAACAATCTAATTATGTAATATGGGTAAAATAATGAGGAAGAGATAATAATGATATTAAAAAACAACAAGCTATTTTATGGATTATTTTTTTTATTATTCCCATCATTTACATCTGCAAATATCTCAACCTTACAGTATTGGGATCCTAATCCAATTTTCAATGCAGCAAACTTAAACATGCCGCCTGATACACCATTTAGTTATGGCATCAAAAAAAGAATTCTCGACGAAGATGCTGATAAATGTCGCCACTTTGGTATCAACATTTCACCTTTTGTTCAAAAAGCAATACGTGCACAACAATCAGAAACTAAATATTTTGGAGTTCATGGAGCTGCTACTATAACACCCGGTCAAGAAATGTCAGATTTTCAAGGTACTCCATATCTTATGGGACTTTTTCTAGGACAAGATGTTAGTGGAAACAGTATTTGGGGTGGACCAGTTGCAATCGACACAGGAGTCGTAACAGATATTACGACAACAACCGTAGGTGATACACTTCTTCCAACAAACGTACAAAATGCAATCAATGCTCTTAATGACAATGATAATGTAGGAAACCCAAGCGGTATCATATTTAACACTCCAATAAATACTGAGAGCACAGCTCCTAGTATATTTTCACAAAGCGTTCTAGAGCAAGATCCTACATACTTCGGTGCCTTTTCAACACCCTTAACATACCAAAAAGCTGGTTTTCGATGGGAAGTTAATTTTGACATCAGTAACAGTATTGGATTTGTGGCGAGAAGTGGATTCTGCCAAATAACACAAAGAGCAATACCAGCGCATGCTCTTTCGAGCCTTGCAGAAAACCCTCAAGATAACATTTCACCTCCTATACCGTCTCTCTACGGAGGGCTTAACACTGTTGAGAATGCTTCTGGGTCGTCAAGTCAAGTTCCAGATACTCTCGCTCAAAATACCTTTAATGAATGGGTCGTGAATAACACCAATGATCTTCTTGATGCTACCAATGGAGTAGATTACGACATTTCAACATTCTCTAGCACAGGAATAGAAGATATTCAATTCCTTTCATTCATTAGACATACATTCCCTATTCACCCTGAAGATCCAAATAAATATCTTTCTATGCTTGTAACTCCCTATGCTATCATTGGCTGGACTATCCCTATAGCTCCTGTAAGAAACTATTCTAAGCTTTATTCCCTACCGTTTGGAAACAATAGTCATACCTCTGTAGGTGGTCTTCTTGGACTAACTTTTGATTTTATCGATAGCATCGAATTTGGCTTTGAATTTGGAGCAACAGGATTCTTAAAGAAAACCATTTATGAACTTCCATGTCCAAATCATGAGCTACAAAGGGTAATTTACCCTTACCGACAAGATGTGAACTACAATCCAGGATTCAACTCTCAATTTGCAGTAATCTTTAATGCATATGAGTTTGCACAAAACACAAGTTTCTCATTCAGATATAATTATGTGCAACACAATAGAGATTCAATTACACTTATAACGCCGAGCCAATACTTCTTACCAGAAATGCTTGAAGATTTATCAGTGTGGAGTTCACAAACATTTATTGCAGCATTAACATTTGAAGTTCAGCCAAGCATTTTCCTAAGTCTCGCATGGCAAGGAGCTTTATCGCAGAAAAATGCCTACTGCTCGAATACAATTTTAGGAAGTTTAAACTTTCAATTTTAACGCATTCTAGACATTGTATTTAAAAATACGTACAATGAATAAAGATATTATAAATAATTTTGATTAATTTTTTTACAAGGTGGTTGATTTAACATGTCAAAAAAAATAGCAAACGTTAAAGTTTTCGTTACAGCAAATGTTGACAAAGCTTTGCGTCAGTTGAAAAAAAAGATTGAGCGTGAAGGCATTGTAAGAGACATGAAGCGTGTTGTTTACTTTGAATCTCCAACTCAAAAGAAAAGAAAACGTCTTATCCGTGCTATTAAAGCGAATCTTATGAGACTTGCTGCTCGTGGCGAACTTTATACTAAAGCATAATGATAAATTCTTCTGCTATCTCTGCTATTAAGCGAGCTCAAAAAGAATCTCTTTTATTGCGAGAACTTTCTAATATGTTTCACTCTCTTGTTTTAGACGAAAACCGTCTATCTGGTTTGTTTGTGAATCGCGTAGAACTTTCAAGCGATAAAGGCTGGGTGACTGTTTATTTCTATACACTTGATGGCTATGAAAAATTTAAAGAGCAACTTGAAGTTCTTAAATTATACAAGCCTTCAATAAGAAAAGGTCTTGCATCTGGAATTAAGGGACGTTATGTTCCTGATCTTAAATTTGCTTATGATGCAAAATTTGAAAAACAACAAAGCCTTGAACTTGCTATGGCACAAGCTGCCACAGAAACTGAAAATTTAGAAAATAGTGAGGATGCTGAGTGATTTCAGCAGTCCTCATTTTTCTTGCTTGGGGATCATACCTCAATTCTCTTGGCTATCGACTTCTTCATCTCGAACATTTTTTTACAGCACGGTCATTTTGTCCAAGCTGTAAAAGTGTAATTTCTTGGTACGACAACATTCCAATCATTTCATGGTTACGCCTTAAAGCACAATGTCGGTCTTGCAAACAACCAATTTCATGGTTATACCCATTTATTGAACTCATCAGCACCTGCTTCCTATTGCTTTTATGGCATACAACACCGACTCAATACTTTCCAGCTTACTTTATATTTTTTTCAGCACTCATTGTAACGATCAGAACTGACTTTGATCAAATGCTTATTTCAAGGTACATGACACTGTATCTTATCCCTGCTGGAATCATTGCAGCTTTCATTGATAAAGTTCCACTGTCACCAATACTTTCAGTTACCGGGCTATTTTTTGGCTATTTGATTTTATGGTGCGTGAAGAAAGTATCGTACTACCTCACAAAAGAAGATGGACTAGGACAAGGTGATCTTGAACTATTATCATTCATTGGGGTTTTCACGGGACCACTAGGTTGCTGGATTGCACTTCTAATTGGATCAACATTCGGATCTTTGATTACCATTGTCTACATGGCAATCTCTAAACAAAAAATAAAAAGAATTCCCTTTGGTTCTTACTTAAGTTTTGGAGCAATGATTTTTGTATTATTCCAAAGCTTTTTCATTCACTACTTCTCTATCTAAAACTTTAAAAAAAACAATAACAATCTTATACTGAATGCTATCAGTATAATTTAATAAAATGAAAGACATTCATAATGAAAATAAAACATCTTTTCATTACAGCAATTCTTGCATGCCATGTAATACCTCATCAAACTAATGCCGTAAGTTCAACGAGACTGGCTGTAGCAATTCCAACTCTATACGCAGGTGCAAAACTAATTCAATCAAATGGTGATATCGCAAGAGTTCAACGATCAGCACGTAAAGACAGAGATGTTACATGTGACCATATGATAAGAATCATAAACACCAACTGCAATCACGACCTCTGTAAAGAAATAGTATCTGCTATAAAGAAATTAAGAACAACTCCTTCTCAACAGACTCATGATGCTATTCAAGATGCATTACAAACAGCAAAAGAAACTCCAGCTGGAATAGAAATAGAAAAAGCTATAAATGAATACCACGAAGTAGCTGGAAACCTACATCAATCGGTCATTGATAAAATTAATGAAATTAACAAACCTAAGAAATAAATAATTTATCGAAAGAATTTTATGAAGAATCTACTTAAAACAATCTTTTTTAGCAGTTGTCTTATTTCAAGCCACCTAGCTATGGCATCACTATTTATGAGACCAGTAAAACATGCTGCGACAACAATTGTTGCAATAACATATACCCATAAAGTGATTTCTGGAGAAGAAAAAGATTTTACAAAATTACCTGATTTTTCACTTGCAGAAGTACGAGACTACTCTAAAAACTGTAAAACTACTTTTACCAACACTTGTGATTCGTTACAAGGCAATGTTAAATCAGCTTCAAGTTCAATTGTAGCTAAATTTAAAGCTAATCAAAATGAGTCTCAAAAATCTTTTGAAATAAAAAAAGAAGATCATCACAACATGTCTCCTGAAGAAATTCCAACTCATAATGTAATCACTACAGCAAAGCACCTTGAAGAAGACTACAGTAATCAAAAATCGCCTGAAGACGATAGTCATGATCCAGAAACTCCAAATATGGATTAGTTCAAAAAACTATAAAAAAAGCCTGCTTTTATTAAGCAGGCTTTTTTTATAAATATCATATTTTAAATAGAGACGATCTTCCCATCTTGACACAACCCTCCTTGACCAACAAAACTTTTCACATAAGGGATAATGCCCTTCTTTGATTTTTGATTGATTGTGATCTCAATAACCTGTCGCGAAAAGAGCCCTTCGGAGTAATCAACCATACAAGCATGGAAATTTTCTTGATTATCAATTCGAGCAATAGAAACATTCAGTAAATAGCCAAATACTTCTGCATGGTTATGAATCAAAGAAATGTCACCACATAACCACTGAGCAAACCAAACATCAACACCTTTTTTATATTTTTTCCCTCGACTATTTTCCCACGCATGGAATGCCTTTTTCAACTTATCTTTATCTATTTGATTATGCTTATCAAGAAATGAATACATTGTTTGATTTTTTTTATCATAAAACCCTGAAGGTCGTAATAAAAGTCCTGGTTTATCTGACCCTAGCAAAAGCTGCTGGTCAAATGCTTTGTATGGAGCAATCGTTACAACGTCACCCTTACTAACCGGTGAACAATCAGACGGGTCACTATGTCCAACAATCGTAAATTGAAATGGTGTTTTATTATCAATAGCCCGAATCATTGGCTGTGCATGTAGTTGAGATGCTATCATTGCAATAATACATATCACACTTTTTAATCTTAGTTTCATATCGCCCCCCACTTAATAAAGTTATACAAAATTTGTCTCTTGTATAACATATTACTAAATGAAGCGAAACTAATTCAATGTTTTTTGTTTTATTTTCACATTGAATTTATTTCAACAGCACCAGATCGTACAATTTCAACAGACCCAGATGATAGATCAATGATAGTTGATGCTGGTCCAGCATAAACTTTATCTGATTCACAGCAAACTGACTGTACTAGATTTAAAACTTCAGGATTAATGTTGGCATATCGATCAGGATTTTTTTCATTTGAAACATTTGCACTCGTCGTAAAAAGACCGTCAACGTCTTGTAATATTTTTTGGAGTCCATCATGACTTGGCACTCGAATTGCAATCGTCTTAGAAGAACTGGTCATCCAATCTGGTAAAATAGGCTTTGCTTTAAAAATAATAGTTAACGGCCCTGGCCAATATTTATCAATAATTTTTTGCATAGATGAATCAATTAATTGATCAGTAAAATGGTGTAATAATCCGGAAGATTTAATCAATATAATATATGGCTTGAGGCTTCGATGCTTGATGGCATCTAACTTTAGTTTTGATTTTTCTGACAATTGTGTAAATAAACCAAGAACAGTATCTGATGCTGCAAGAACAACACCATCTTTATGCAAAACGTCAACTATTAGCTTATAGCTATCTTTTCCGCTCCAATCCAACATAAAAAAACCTTTCAGGTAGAAAACATTATTCCTGATTCACATAGACAAGATTTATAAATTGACATTTTAATAGTATACATTATAATTTTTTTAAATCTGGAAAATGTTACGTATTAAGTTAAAATAATTTCATTTCAAATGACATATCTTGTTCAAATTGGAGAAGCAAATGGTTCAAGTTGATACAAAACTTCAAAATAAAAAGAATTCTCTCCTGCAACCATCACGCTCATATGATGAAGTTGTTCATTACCTAGATACGCATTGGAGCGACACAACGAGTCTCCTTGCGATTAGCCAACTTGATAAAAGTTTTGGATTCCCATCCAAAAAATTAGATATCGCAATGGTATCAGGAACGAGTGGCAAAAGCACAACAATCCATTATATTTGTAAGCTTTTAAAAGAAGAATCTTTAACAATTGGTGCTTTTTATACTCCTCATATAATTTCATACAATGAACGTTTTTCAATTAATAACGAACAAATTCCAAATAAAAAATTTACCGAGATTGCTAATCAAGTAATCCAGGCAGTAGAAGATAAAAAAATAGCTGCATCAACAAAAGACATTTTAACAATGATGGCTTTTATTTTCTTTAAAGAAAGTAATGTTAATTTGGCTGTTTTTGAGAATTCAGGAACTTACGCACTTGATCCTGTTTTATACTGTGATGTTAAAATTGCTGCAGTTACAAGAATTGTTGCAAACACAAGCCATGACGACACTCCAGCAGCATTTAGCAATATCATATCTCCTTTAACATCAAAAACGTACTTCGTATCCGCAGATCAAAATAAACAAAACTTAATCATCATGCATCAACTCGTTGAGTCAAAAGGAAGTAACTGGTCAATGCCTATACGTAAGCTTGCACCACTGTCATACCCTTTTGAGCAACTTCATGGTAGATGTGCAGCCCTTGCAGAAAGAGTTGCTCACATTTTCAATGATAATTTTTTAAACAAAAACAATTCTGACATCATTAACGTCAGCCTCCTTAACAAACCAAAAGGATTACGTGGACGTCCAACCCTAGAAGCGAAAAAAGCTTCCGAAGGTTATCCTAAGAAATCTCTTGAACAGTTTTGGAGTGAAACAACAACGACATTGGCATCTCGATTCCAATTCATAGATACCTCAAAGCCTCTTATTTTGCTTGATAATGCAGATAACATCGATGCTCTTAACAATGTCTTCCTTGGGTTTAGATTGCTTTCTTATAAGCAGCAGTTTAAAGGAATTTCATTAATCATCGGATGTCATCAAGATCAGTTCGAAAATGAAGAATTCATTAAACAAATTCGTTATTTTGTGAAAAAAACATCTGGAACAGTTTCATTTTGTCCTATAACTCCCATCATTGGTGAAAAATCTAAACCTAGTTGGGATGTACAAAAGATTGCTCTTATTGCAAAAGCATCAAAGATAAAATCTAAAACCTATCAAAACTTTTCAGAAGCATTTGCTACTGCAAAAGAAGCGAACAATGATCGTAACAGCGTTATTATCATCACTGGTAGTCAGTCGATTGTATCTGAATACCTTAACTACAAAGATGAGGTAGTTTCTGTATAATGTTGCAGGAAATTTGCATTACAATTATTTTTGGAATATTTTTTGGACTTTCTCTGTTTCTAGCACAGAAAGTCCTTTTAATCTCTAAAAAACCAATTATATCAAGTATCATTTCTGTACTAAGAATTTTAATAATTAGTAGATTCTTCTATATTATGTTGAAATCAACTCAGATACATCCTATAATTTTAGTAGCTTCATTTTTAATGGCATATTGGCTAACTATTTTAAAATTTAAAGAGTTTGTGCATGCAAGAAAATAATTTACTAACGGGCCATCAGTGGCAACCACTTACAGAATTTGGGTTTACCCATAAATTTTGGACCTTAAACACCGAGACGCTTACAAGTACTGTCATCGTAACGGCCTTGATTATAGCACTTTCACTATACGCTCATTACGCCTTACAAAAAAAACAATCAATATCAAAATTCATGATTCTAAAGTATGTAGAAAGTTTCAAAAACCTTTTACATCAAACGCTACAAAGTAGCCCGATCAACCACCTTGCATTTATAGGTTCGATCTTCACTTTCATTTTCTTCTGCAATATCATTTCATTTATCCCATTCCTAGAAGAACCAACAAAAGATTTAAATACAACTCTAGCGTTTGGCCTTATTTCTTTCTTCTATGTACAAGGTTATGCTATAAAGCATCAGGGAGTTAAAGGATATTTTGCAGAATTCTTCAAACCATTCTTCATAATGCTTCCACTTCATGTTATTGGGAAGATAACATCAGTCATTTCACTTTCATTTCGATTATTTGGTAATATTTTTGGTGGCTATGTTATTTCGAACCTTTATTTCAATACATTCCTTGCAAGCTCTGTTGTATTTCAAGTTTTAGGACTCCTAACGGGAGTAAACCTTCTTATTCAATTTGCATTCGGTTTTTTTGAAGGAACAATTCAAGCCTTCGTATTTGCAATGCTAACATTAACGTATCTATCAATGGAAATCACGCAAGAAGAGGAGCCTGAATAATCATGGTCGAAATGTTTTATACACTATCAACCGTATTTCCAATTGGCCTTGCGGCTTTAGGAAGTGGTATAGGCCAAGGACTCATTGGCCTGAAATCTTTAAAGGCTATGGATATACAACCCCAAGCTGCTGCTGAAATTAATAAAATGTCACTTGTTGGCATGACCTTAACAGAAACTTCTGCGATTCTAGGACTTGTTGTCTCGATTCTTTTAATCTTAGACACATCAGTCCCAGCTAGTTACGAATATGCGGCTCTGGGTAGAATTGGTATTGGTATTGCCGTTGGCATAACAAGCTTCGTCGCTGGCATCGCTTCCAGTTTACCTGCACAAGCTGCATGCTTATCCGTTGCACGACAACCTTTTTTTAGTAATAAAATTTTACAACTTATGCTTATCACACAAACTGTCATCATGACTCCAAATGTTTTTGGATTTTTAATTGCTCTACTGATAAATATGAAAGTTCCTCTAGCAGACAATTGGGTCAGTGGAGTTCAACTTCTAGCAGCTGGTCTTTCAATCGGTATTGGTAGTATTGGTCCATGCATAGGTTTAAGTCTTTTTGCTGAATCAGCATGTACAGCAATTGGAATCAATAGAAAATCATACGGAAAGATCATGACCTTCACTTTTATTTGTGAAGGAATTATAGAAACTCCAGTTATTTTCGCACTCCTCATTGCATTGCTCATCTTAAATGTTAAAGTTGTAGCAACGACTCCTGAAATAGGAGGTATCGCCTTTATTGCCTCAGCTATCTGTATGGGGTTAAGTACCATCGGAGCTGGAATTGCTGCAGGAAGAACAGGAGCTGCTGCGTGTAAACAAATTGGAAAATCTCCAGACGCTTACTCTGCAATATCAAAAGTTGGTTTACTAGCTCTTGCAATGATCGATACTTTCGCAATCTACGGATTCATTATCGCAATTATTTTAATATACACTATTTAAAAATACGGATTAATCATGATGTACGAATCCTTACTCCATGCAATTGGTAATACGCCTTTAGTAAAAGTCGACCTTGGAAACCCTTGTAGTATTTATGCTAAACTTGAGTACCTTAATCCAGGTGGTAGTGTTAAAGATCGATCGTCGTTATTCATGATCGAAGAAGCTGAACAACTTGGACTATTAAAACCTGGTGGAACAATCATTGACGCGTCATCAGGAAATCAAGGTATCGCAACAGCTATGATTGGTGCTGCTAAAGGTTACAAAGTAATCATTGTAGTTTCAGGAAAAATCAGCTCAGAAAAATTAGAAACATTAAAAGCTTACGATGCTAAAGTCGTAATGTGTGAGCCAACAAGTTTTTTACAAGACCCAAACAGTTATCACTCAACAGCAATGCGTATTCACAAGGAAACTCCAAACTCATTCATGCCTGACCAATATTTTAATTTATCTAACGCAATGGCACACTATAGCTCTCTCGGGCCAGAAATTTGGAAGCAGACAAAAGGTAAAGTAACTCACTTTATCGCTGCAACAGGTACTGGTGGAACAATTAGTGGTGCTGGAAGATATCTTAAAGAACAAAATCCAGACATAAAAGTAATTGGAGTTGATTCAAACAATTCATATCGATCAACAAAAGGAAACCCTAAACCTTACGTAATCGAAGGCATGGGAGTAGATTTCGAATCTCCAGTCCTTAACTTAACCGTTGTTGATGAATTCTTTCAAGCTCCAGATGCAGAATCTCTTGCAATGCTTAAAAATTTAGCACGAAATAAAGGCCTTTTAGCTGGCCCAAGTAGTGGTGCTGTTGCATACGCAGCAGAACAATATTGCAAACAATTAAAGCCAACCGACCTTGCAGTTATCATTTTTGGTGACTCAGGAAGAGCATATCTAACAAAAAACTTCTACTAGAACTTTAACTTTCAAAAAGGCGGTAAGGAACTTATAAAGTTTCTCTATCGCCTTTTTTCTTAAACAGGACACTTTTTTCTATGAATAAACCAACTTTACTCTTAACGCTCGCTATCATCTCTGCATATAGATATTCAAACCATCTATATGCAGGCCCTTCTTATCCTCATGGCTATGCTTTAATGCCTGGCCACATTGTTGTGAACTCACCAGAAAGACGAAACCAAGAATGGATTTCTGAAACCCTAGCCATAAACAACTTCATGAATGAAGGCTTAAGTTATACCCAAGCAAAGAACGCAGTAACAGACAGAAAAATGACAATGAAACAAGCTGTAGAAGCTGCACAAAAAGATGAACTTTTGACAGTCGAAAAGAAAACACAAAGAAAACTTATCCTTCCAATTTCACTAAGCACATATATTTCTATGGAAAATGACGATGCTAGAAGGACTCGTGAAATAGCAAATTATCTACATGGTGGTCTACTAAACTGGAATATAGCAGCTACTGCTCAGCACCATGGATTGAGTATAGAGCAAGCTCAACAAATACAAACAGAACTTATCAAGCGCAATAACGTAAATCATGATCTCAGCGGGATGAGTGAAATCATTACCCAGATTAAAGCAGATCAAACAAAATAAAATCAACAGAAAGATAAACTTCTATGAATAAATCAACTCTACTCTTAACGCTCGCTATCATCACAGGATTTTCTGGACTCAATGCCTCAGATCATTACTCCGAATTGGCTCAAAAGTGCCTTGGCATAAACAATCTCATGAACAAAGAATTAAGCTACACTCAAGCAGAACACGCAGTATCATTGAAAGTAACAACGGAAAAAGCTATAGAAAAAGCTAAAGAAGGTAAACTTGTAACCCTAGCAACTCAAATCCTTTACAATCCTTCAGCCGCTAACCATCTTATAAAACAAGAACAAGAAAATGCAAAATTAGTCCATGAAATGGCAATGTATTTACATGCAGGTTTAGATTGGACTACAGCAAGAGTTGCTAGAAAGCACCAAGCCTCACTAATGAAAGAAATGCTTATCAAACGCAATAATGAAAATCATGATAACAGTGGATGCGAGGAAATTATTGCTCAGATTAAAGAAAATAAAATTAACAAATTTTAAACTTTCAATTATCTACAAGGGCTCTAAACTGAGCCCTTTTTTATTTATAAAACTTTACTACGCCTTTTTGGCTTCAAACGAGATAGTGCAACAATATTCTCACGCATACATGCAACAAGCTCACCAACTTTGGCAACTTTCAATGCTTTATTATCACATTGCTTCTCATTCTTCTTCCACCAGTTCTTAAGTCTCGTCACAGGCTCCTTAAATCTGTCCATACCTAAACGAAACGTTCCCCAATGCATTGGCACAAACCAGCGAGCTTTTAACAGCAAGAATGCCCGCCCTGCTTCTTCTGCGTTGATATGAGAATGTTTCATCCACTCACGTGGTTCGCCAGGACCAATTGGCATCAGCGCAACATCAATAGATTTAAATATTTTCCCAATTATAGAAAAATGTCGACCCCATCCAGAATCACCAGCAAAATAGAATTTAAATCCATCATGCTCGATCATCCAACTTCCCCATAACGACTTGTTTTTATCAAACAAACCACGCTGAGACCAATGTTTTGCAGGTAAGAAAGTAAATTTAACACCATCTTTTTCAATTTCATCCCACCAAATATGTTCTGAACAATCTACAAATCCACGATCGTCAAACCAAGCTTTGTCGCCCATTGGAACCAAAACTTTAACATTCGGGTTATGATTCTTGATATCATTCAAAGTGTCTGTATCCATATGATCTGGGTGATTGTGAGATAGAATAACATAATCGATAGCTGGTAAATCTTTTGTTGCGATATTGAAAGGTAGGATTCGAGAGAAGATAACTGACAAGTTTCCAAAAATAGGATCAGTCAGAATATTTTTACCACCAACCTGAATCAGAAACGTTGAATGTCCTAGCCAAGTAAAATAAGGCTTATCAGAACGTTTTGGATAAGAAGGAGCTACAACCCACTTTTTCGCTTCTTTCCCAATAGGATAAACAAAATCACGATATAAAGTCTTTAAAAAGATCATGAACGTTGCTAAAGGCCAACCTTCAGGTTCTTCACCTGCCAAATAAAAACGGCCATTTTTTCTCAAAGGATAAAAACGCTTCATTAACGCCCTTGGTTATCTATAGGATAAAAAAATACCCCTATCCAGACAAAATCATAGATAGGGGAAATGGAGGTTACATTTATATTCTTTTATTCAAAATTTAAATTATATACAAAGTATACTTTATTCATGCCTAAAAATCAAATTTCAAGCTATTACCTCATGCCTTCTGATCTTAGATGCTCATTATATTCTGCCAAGCTTCGTGTAAAATCTTCATACCTTTGATTACACTTTTCATAAATCGAAGTAAAACTTACTCCATCATTAACGATGTAAAGTTGTTATGAGCTTCTAAGCACTTCATACTATCACTAAAATCTTGATTACACTTTTCACGAATAGCAATTAAAATCCCAGGAGTCCAAATCTTTTCACCATTATGTTCATAACGACTACTATTACAATCCCGCAGAAAACATCTTTTTTTTGAAAAATCATCGCCATCCAAACACAATGCATGCTCACTAACATCAGAAAATTCATGAAGTCTATTATAATCACCTACAAGCTTTTTAGCCTTATCAGACTCTTCAACTGATTGTAGAAAGTTCAACATAATGACCTTCCAAAATTCTGAACGATACTCTCTCGTAGCATCACAACCAAAACCAGACGATAAAACACTTCCGCTACAGCCTGACTTATGATAGCTCATTTGCCTTATGAGAACATCTTGTTTAGCACTAAAAATGGCATATGCCTCATGAGAACTTCTCATGTTTCTACAGCTAAATTTTTTATTGAGCTCTCGATAATATTCTCGATCACGCTCCCGTGATTCATCTTCTGAAGCAGCTATCACCTTGTAATCATCTGATATTTTTTGAAATTCTTTTCCAAACTCCATTACACCTATGTGTTTTGTTTTAGTAAAACCAACCAATACATCACCTGAAAAAGTCATCAAACTAAACATGCTCAATGCTAAAAACTTTTTATTCATACTCTTATCTTTCATTATTTATTATTTTGTGACTCAAGATCAAGCCTTAACTTTTTACAATTACGTTGCGTAAATTCTGAAACTCGACTCAACCAATTAGGGTCTATATCTTTTCTCGTCTTCATGGCTTCATTCAGATCTTTAACGGCCTTATCACACTTTCCAATAGCTTTCACCAATGAAGTTTCTTGAGCAAGTCTACGCAATGTATCTAACTGATCTTGTGCTTCTCGATCGTTCATACTCTGCATTATTCCTCCCAATTCAGAATCACGATCAACAACAAAGGTTCTTCCTACGTGTCCTGGCCGTGTAGGAACTTCTCTGACTCCGTCATCACAAGCCTGTACGAGAGATCCAAGGCTCAACAATATTAATACATTTATTTTATTCATACTTTTTATCTTTCGAAAATTATCAAAAAAAGAGAGACGTACACCTCCCTTTTTTAATTTATAGTATTCTAATCAAATAAATTTGCTTCTTTTGCTATTTCCATAGCAACGTTCACATCACTTGAACCAGCGCTCAATGTAAATGGATAAACCAATTTATTATGAGCATTTTTTGTTGGAGCATCAACCTTGTAGTTCATTAATCCAATGTTTTGATTACCAAGATCTTTTAACTTATCAAAGTGTGTTGCATAGATAAACAATGCCTGGTCGAATTCTGCGGTTCTCTTAATGAAATCGTATGCGCACTTTTCACCCTGCTCAGCAGCTGTTCCTGTGAACAACTCATCAAGAGCAAAAAATAGTTTTTGACCTGGATTAAGCGATCGTAAATTTTCTAAAAGTTCTTTTGCACGATTAACTTCTGAAACATATAATGAATAACCATTAATAAGATCATCTGAAATATTTAGGTACGACAATATCACATCAAACGGCGTATACTCAAATGATTCTGCAGCTGCAACACCATACGTTTGAGCTAAAATAATATTTTGTAAGTTTGCACGAATCGAAGTTGTTTTACCACCAGCGTTCGGTCCTGTTAAAATAACATTTTCGTCCATAGACATACTGTTAACAACAGCGTTTGGAACTAATACATTCCAAAAAGACTCTGATCTAACTTGAGGTTTAATAGAATCAATTCTTTCAGCAAAACAAAACTTGCGCTCACTTGATTGACCTTCAAGAATCTTAGTCGCTATCGCGTTATATGCATCTATTTCTGCAATAGAAGCAAAAACTTGAGCTAACTGAGTATCATTATCATATAATTTATATAAAAATGTATGAACAGCCGCAGTACTAAAGCAATAGTTTACCTCATCATTATATCGCGAGTTTTTCAAACCTTTAACCGCCAGGTTTCCTGTATCATTTGCAGTCAATCTAACTTCAAACTGGCTTTCAACATCAAACGATTCTAAAACATCTGCAATAGACTCTGCTGTACGCACCAATTGATTCAATGCACGTATCTTAATTCTTTTTTCACCTGCCTTAACACAACTATCATATAATACATAAATACCAATAGCTGAGGTAACACCTAAGTACACAGATGCTTTCGCACAAAAATCAGAACTTAAATTTAAAGGAGGGCTAAAACGTGTATTAATAATGTCCAAGCACTTAAAACGATAAGTATCATCATAAGCCATAGAGCCTAAGACAAAAGGAAGAGCAATATTCTGTGGTAAACTAACAAACTCAGAAACCATTCCACATGTTCTAAATGCTTCATTTTTAATCGAAAAGTTACACCAATTATACAACCAATGTTTCTCTTCTTTGAGTTTCTTTAATGATTCAATTTCAGGGCAATTTGAATTTTTAAAAGTATTCGACATCAACTCAGAAACAGTCTTTTCTTGCTCAATAGCCGCTTCTAATAGCTCTTCTACCTGACTCTTTAACTCAGGATTATCTACTAACTGCTTAATAGCATTTCTTCGTAATTCAACAATGCCAGTTTGATCAGTAGGTGAGACTGGTTTCTGTAAAGTTTCTACTAAAAATGAATGTCCCATCACCGTCTTACAATCAAAAAACTTAGCAACTTCTTGAAGATCAAGATCTTTACCAATATTAGCACCCTGCACACAGTCTACTGATGCAGTATTGCCAGGCACTTTATCATGATTGATATGAGACATAATAACATTTATTCTATCTTGGCCAGAAGTGTCGACTACGAAAGAAGATTGCCCACCTTGAACTTCTGCTTGAGAAAACAAAGCAGAATTCATTGAGAAAATAGACATAAAAACTAAAAAACCATAAAGTGATTTTTTCATAAAGATCCTTACAATTATTAATACGATTTCATTATTACAAACAGATAATAAAATTATACCAACAATAGTAGAATTCACAAATGGGTGGTGGGATTTTTTTAGGACTCTAAAAAACCATGTAAAGATTACATGGTTTTAAATTAGAAATTACTTATTTTCATCTTCGTATTTGATAACGAAAACAGGACATTCCTTAACTGACTCTTCAATCAAGTCACTATTTTCTTTTAAATCGCAATCAGGCTTGATGTGTGAAACATCTGTAACTTCGAAAACTTTCGGAGCTATAAATTCACACATTCCACACGTGATACAACCAGGCTCAATCCATAGTTTCTTCACAAAAACCCTTTATTCTACGTATAAATTAATACTTTTAAGAGTACAAACGAAATCCAATAAAAGCAAATAAGAACAGCGCTCAAACGCATGAGTATAATCACTTAGAATTCCTTTCTACCCATGCTGGATCTACTGCAAACAATGGGATTAATGGATTAATTCGACTACCATTTCGATACACTTCAAAATGCAGATGGGATGGATCAGATTTTGCTGTTTTTGCAACAACACGACCAGTTGCGCCAACAGTACCAATTTTTTGCCCTTGCTCGACTAAGTCACCTTTACTAACAAACAATGAATGTAAATGAGCATAACGAGTTTTATAGTCACCATCACCATGAACAATTAGAATCATGTTTCCATAACCATTCTTATCCAAACTCTTTTGAGATGCCTCTACAGCGCCATCTGCGACAGCATATACTGGCGTCCCTTGTGATGCCGCTAAATCGATTCCATTGTGATAACCAGACTTTCTTGGACCAAACAATGAACTCAACCAACATTTGCATACTTCAACAGGCCAAGATAAATCAACCTGATCGTTGATTACTTTCGCTAGTAACGCTTGAGCTTCTTTTGGAATTCTTTTTGTCTTTTGATTTTCAATCGACAAATGAGGATCACAAGATACATCCGCAGCTAAAAATATCGATTGAGTTAATAGCATTAAGCTAAAAATCAAACTTGATTTTATAATTTTCATACTCCCCCCCCCTTTTTTTAATAAAAATATCTCCTTTTTTAAACTTTATCACAAATAGAAACATTAATTCAATGGAAACAGGAAATTATTCACATTACAAAAAAGCAACAAGCAAGCCTCAACAAAACAAAAACCCAGAGAGACTTAACAAAACACATGAGACTCTATCATATAAAAAATAAATAAAGTAAGGTTTTCATATAGAAACAAGAAAAAAGAACAACCATGAAACTAATTTGAAATTAAAATCGTTTTATATTACAATTTGATATGATACAAAAATGTAAACTGATGTAAGGACATACTCTTCATGAACAAAAAAAATAAAATTTTACTGGCATGCTTTTTTGCATCAGCAACGATTCAAGCAAGCAATCGACCATCTAAAAAATCCTTTATCAAATCAATCTGTTGCTGTTACTCAACTTCTAACGCCATAGACCCGCAAGCACCTGTCCATCAGCATCAACTGACATTAGAAGATTTAAGGCAAAAAAATGAAGCCTATTTTCAACATTCCGCCCAACAGCAACATCTTGCAAATCAACAAGGAGAGGAAGCCTTATTTAGACCAAGAGTTTCTTTAACAGCAATGAAGTATAATCAAAGAGTTCAAAATGCCAATAACCAAGCATTTGTAGCTGATGCTACTCTACAACGGCATCAAGAAAGACCAAGTGATTCGTATCACCCTGAAAAACGAAATGATAGTGATGATTATCCACTCGTAACAATGAGTATGCCATATGCCCAAGAGCCTCCTAAGCGTGAACGAAGATACAGCGATGTCAGTCAAGGCTACGAAGACTTTGGATCTTATTCAAGTAGTGAAGATGATAGCCAATAAATGTCTTTAAAAAGGCTAATCAATCAAAGAAAAGTCTAGGAATCAGTTAAACCATAGAAGTTACTAAAAAAGAGATCCCCTGGTTTTTAGCCAAGGGATCTCTTTATGCTTTATAAACAACTCTTACTTTATTCCTGATGTGCTCTTTCATAGAAAAACAATGATGCTATCACAACAATTCCAATTGTAACGAGAGCATCAAATGATGCTCCTATATACGACGAACAAAGCAACTCTGGAGTAATAGTACAAACCATGATGCCTCCAAGTACTAATGGCAATAACGTCATATCATATTTTAAAAGTAGATAATAAACACCGTACAGCACGCACCCTATAACAAATCCATGCAACAACATCCATAAAACTGAATGACTAACCTGAAACGATTCCATTGATAAACCAAAAAGTATCATAGAAGAAAACTGTATCCATAGACGGTTAGGCCATAAATTCCGTAAAGTTTCAAGCACAATAAACATAGCAATAGTACATGATAAAATCATATAAAATGCTTTCAGATGACCTCCACAAAAAGCTAATAACGATGACCAATGAGCTACAGGCCCATAGTTACCGGCAACTGGCTCTAACAATGGTTGAAACCAATCCATCACTGCACTTGCTCCTGCAATCATAAAAGCTGCCGAAGCTGATAAAGCAATTGCATGTATGAAATTTATTCGTCTTCCACGAATAAAACCAACGGCACCAATCGCAAGCAATATTGAACAGAATAAAATCTGCCATGACACTTGAGTCACCATGCCTAAAGAAATACGAGTCAACTGATGATAAAATGGAGCTGCCGTGCTAAAGATTCCCACAAAGAATGGAATACTATTAATCATATAAACCAACGATACGACAGCAACAACAAGCCCTTTGTACTGCACCATCTGTAAACCAAGTCGAGATACCAGTAATCGCTTAATTCCAAACACGCAACCAAAGGCTATTAATATAAACATTAAGAACCATAAACCTGCCTTAACAAGACCTATGTTCATAACTTGAGCTTGATCTGCTCTAACCCAGTCCTCTGGTACAAAGACAAATCGTGAATACTCACTTACTTCATCACCAGAAACTGTAACTTTAATTCGTGCTTGCCCTTCAAGTGCAAAGTCAAAGACCTTAAGGTCTTGCATAACAATCGACCAATCACGACGATTATCGAATTTATCACTATTGATTGAAACCAATTTCATATCTTTTGAATCTAAACGATACTCTTTTTCAATGAATTTATTTACAACCAACTTAGCTTCATTTTCAGAAATATCTTTACCCTCAAAGTGCTCTGGAAGTTGGTGTCCACACTTTATAACATGTCCATCATAATTATGAACAGATCTGCGTGATTTATGTTTATCAAGATTGCTACTTGAAATAACAACTCCATACTCTTCGCCACGATCTTCCACATCCCCAGTAAATTGCACGAATCGCACACGCCAATTAACGCCAGAAATATATGCCCCCTGCATCAGGTTATAGGTATCTTTACCATAAACCTGCCAAACAAAACGACTTGCTGCAGAAGAGCAATCATCTTGAGTTAATGCAATTGGCGTCCAACTTTCATCAAGGGTTGCTTCAAACTGATCTTGAATCACCTTGCGAGCAACTTCAATTGCCTCTGTCTTTGTTATCTGCAAACGGTGTGTATCTGGACAAAACTTATGAACAGTCAACCATGTCACTAAACCACACAACCCAAGTGCTACTATAAAGATACGATTACGATGCGGAACTTCTTCACCAATACTACGAAGTTGCACTTTAGTTGGAATATAATCAATTTCACGAAAAGCTTTGTTGAAATATTGAGCTGGCAATTCATGTAATTTTTTATTGTAACCAAAAATGGCAATTACTATCCATAAAGGCAGTCCAGCTAAAAAGATAACTATAACCTTGGACCAAAATAGATTTGATATAAAAACTGGCATAGCAAACCACACAACATCATACACAAAATGTGTAATAACGCCCGGCAACAATCCAAAGCTAAGATACATCCATCCAAAGCAAAATGATGGAAGAATCAATTCAATTAATCGTGCATAAAATGGCTGATTTGGATAATCGGCATGACATGCTCCGAAAACCAAAGCCTGCAATAAAAAAATTCCAACAAACCAAAGGTTTTTATTTTTACTATTTCTCGTTAAAACAGCGGTCATCGCAATTGGCAATGCTCGGAAAACAACTTCCTCAAAAAAACCAGCCCGCAAAGAAATTGCCAATGGTCCAAACCACGGGAAACAAGATGCAACAACATTAGGATCAAAAAGGCTTCCTGCGGGTAACCACCAGCCAAAATAAGTCTTCATTAGGTAGCCGAAACCAACCACATAAGCAAACATAAAGGGCACCATCAAGTAACCATAAACAACTTCTTGAGCTATTTCGTAAGAACCAGCCCCGAAGAAGGTGAAGGACTTGAAAAATTGAAGATGATTCTTATAAGCAAATCGCCCTGCTGCCTCAGCAACAACTAACGTAAGGAAAAGAATTAAAAAGATGAACAAAGAATCAATGAACTGTAAGAAAAGTTTCATTAAAATAAAGGAAAATGATGATTGTACCGTGTCATAAGATGCCCACCACAAAGAGCAGCTATTCAACCCATAAAGAAAACAGCCTACTGCAATAAATAATGCCGCATTTAAAGAAGACTTCACCAAAAGGTAATTTCGACGATAGAAAAACATTAAACCAATCAAGCCTAAAAACAGAACATAGATCAACCTAAAAAAGAACCCTCCTACAGCGCCTAATAAACTATTTGCTGATCTCATTTGTTGATATCGACGAGAAAAGTTATCAGGTACTTTAACCGATGGCTCCATCTTCGCAACGACATCACCACACACGAAAATACTAAATCTATAAAATCCTTTACCAATAACAAGATCTTCACGTTCATAAGTGAGCTTGTGATCAACTCGACCAGTGTCTCTTGTTTCAGAATCATATTCTACTAATTTATAATTTTCAAAATTTTGACACCATGGAATTACTTGTTGCTCGCCAAGCTCTTGTGCTTGCTCTTTTGCAAGCGATGCTCCAGGAGATTTTTCAGATAATTTTCGTGAATATCCAAGTCTTTTGCCCTCTGGTGAGAATGAAACAACCATCTCTTCAATCTGTTTCTCTCTGAAAAATCTTACTTTCCACTGATATGGGAAATAGGCCCCAGACTGGAACATTTCAACGAAAGCATCTTTACCACCTGCCTCAAGCTCTATAAAGCATTGCAAGTCATCCTGACTATTAAATGATGTCACATTTTGATAACCATTCAAATCGAATTCTAACTCTGAAGCTAAACTCTGCGCATCTTCAAGAACTTGTTGCTTGTCTGCAGTAATTGTAAGATTAACAAGAGAGTATACATCATCTATATATTTATATGATAAAAAAGCTGCAACCAGAGATAACAAAGAAAAACTTAACCAAAAACTTTTACTGTTCATCAATTTCATCAATAGTCCTTATAAAAATCATACAATTTCACTTAATATTTTGATTAGGCTATCGTAGCAGATCTATACAGTAATTCCAATTTCAATAAAAAAAGCAGAGACTTATGCCTCTGCTTTTCAAGTTTTAATAATTAATTAAAACACGGAATTCACCTTGATTTCTATTTATTCAGCACGACCATAACCATAGAGTTTACCGGGCAAACGACCCTTATCAAAACCACGACTTTTCAATTGGTTTGAAAACCTTCTCTGAAAGCCACTTGTTATATCAACCATAATAGGATCTCCAGGATATGTATCTAATTTCATTCCATGACTGATCATTTTATTATAATCAGCTGGAGAAATTTTAGCATTCTCACGATTTAAAATATTATTATAGTCTAATGATAATTCTCCAAATGTTCCTAGAACAATATCTCCATCTATATCACGCCTTTTCGGATCTACAACTAATACAGGAAATAAAGTATCAACCCTTAAAACATGTTCATCATTTCTAAAGCTACTAATAAATGCATTATCTGCTGTACGACTTATTACAAATTGACAATCTTGTGCAACTGGGTAGCTACCTCTTAAAGTATTCAAAACAACACTCGAATTAAAGTCACGTCTTACTGTTTTGGGATAATAATTTGATCCAACAAATACTCCTAGAGTATGTTGATCTTGACCTAAAAAACATTGTGTAGAAACTTGCCCAGGAGCATAATTAGCAATCCAGTGCCCACCGCTTACTTTATTTTTTTTTATTTTTGGACGTGTAACATGTTCAGTATTAACAACAGAAATTTCACCTCTATCAGAGTCTGACAAACGCCGTGCAGCATCATTAAGTACTGTTGCTTTCCTTTTTATAGATTTGTCTGGAGATGTAAAAGAATCGTACACTTGATCATTTCTATCTACAAGACTGCCTCTCTCACCTGCCAAATCATCAATTAAATTCATAGTAAGCCCTTGGAGTACAAAGGTCATTGAACTACCGGGAGTTTCTTGAAGTCTATTCATATTATCGGTAACAAATGATGCAGCTGGAGATGATTGTATTCCAGCTGCTAATTGAACTTGAATATTCCTTGCTGGAGAATCATTGACTGATGCCACACCTTCTATAAAAACAAAACAACTCCAAAATAAAACATAAAAGCTAAAATAATTATTATTTTTCATACACACAACCCACCACTTTAATATTAATTCATAAGTTCCTTAACAGAATAATCATATATGAATCATTGAGACATTTGCAACACTTCTAAAAAATCACACAAGAAATGACAATCAATAAAAAAAGCAGAGGCTTTTAACCTCTGCTTTATCATTTTTCCAAACTAATATTTTTATTTATTTGAAGCAGAATCAATTAATTGATTCATTAACTGAGCTTTCATTGTAGATCTAGAAGAACTATCAATACCCATATTAACCAAGAAACTATCAACTTTATTATTAAACTCAGAGTTTGCTACTAAATCATTAGAGCTTGGTCCATTATATGCTCCTAAAAATTCTATTAATTCAGAACCGCCGCCCTCGTAAACTCTCAATATTTCTTGATGTAAAAGACCCACCCTATTCGATTTAACATTTTTTTTATTAGCTTTAACTGGTTTTTTATTATTAAATTCTTGAACTGAATCTTCCAGTAGGCGATCTCTTGCTTTCTCTTCTTGTCTTTTTGCGATTTGCACCTGTCTATCTAAAAACTCGTGATCAGCAGCATCTTTAGCTTTCTGCTTTGCTGTTAGAATTTTTCTCTTAGGTGATTGCTTTGTAGGCTTAACTGCATCAACTTGAGTAACTAATTTTGGTGACTTCTTTACAGGAACTTCCACATTGTGCTGCCCTGAACTTTGAGTGTACGATTGAATTTTTATAGCGTTCCACACAACTTTATGAAGCTTTCTATCAAATTTTATATCAGATAGTGATTGATAAGCAATGCTATTCAAATGACCATTAATGTTACGTCCACCGAGCCCAGTAAGATTCATTTTTTTATTGAGTTTTGATTCAAATTCTTTGAAAAACTTTTCATCACTTAAAAATGAAAGGTCTGCCCCCTGCAAACTATCTTCACTATCGCTGTCACTGTCTAAATGCATCCCATAACTTGCCAAACCAACTTGAGCCACCTGCTTCTTTTCAAGATAAGATTGTTGCTCTCTTTCATTAAGAACATCATTCATAATGCCTTGCCACAAACTGGCTGAGCGGTGCTGATTGTTCATTTCTAATGGAGGAAGAACATTACCCTGCTGAACTCTACAGCGATATTTTTCGAATTCTGGACTTGCAACAAAACTACGAACAACTTCAAGTCCATCACTTTGACAATGTGTCTTTTCATCGCTCGATGCATACACAACAAAAGAACAGAATACCAATTCTAACAAAGCTACTGATCGAAAAAATACCATACCAATATCACCTTTATACGAAAAACTAAGTTCTTTTTTTCATTCTGACTTAATTGACTCTATTAATATTATTTAACTCCATACACAGAACCAGGAAGTTTACCATTCTCAAAACCATGTTTTACAATCTCAGAATTGAAGTGGTCCTCAACTTGTTTGGTTATATCAACCATAGAACAATTTGCTTCAACAACATCCAAAGGCGTTCCTTGTCTCATCATGTCATCAAAAATTGATACAGAAACTACAAGAGGCCTACCAAAGCTTTCAACCGTTTTATAATCAGGCTTAAGTTTAGTCAGTCTAACAAGAGTAATCTTGCCAGGTAAATCCTGTTGATCCCGCTGAGCAACTAATAAAGGAAACTGAGTAGAATCAATCAACAAACTACTTTTCGAAGAATAACTACCAATAAAATCAAGACTTCTAGTTCTACTTACTTTTAAATCATCGTACAAATCATCTACAGTTTTTTTAGTTGCGAAGAGAGTGCTTGTTTGTTTATTCTCAACAACCTTCTCTGGAGACATGCCATAACTAACAGTTTTTTTATGTTTTCCAAAAGCAAGAACCCCTAAAGATTTTCCACACTGACTAACAATACAATGAGGTTGAAGAGTACCAGCAGCAAAACTTTGCATACTGTGCCTACCGGATAGTTTTCTAACGCTTGCAGTTGGAGACCTTCTTTTTTCAAACCCTACTAAGGAATGATCTACATCAACAACCGAATACTTTTTTTTAACTTTATCTGAAGCTTTTTCACTTGCAGCTTCAATTAAACTCACAGCTCGTTTTTTATCTTTATCAGGTGACTTAAAAGCATTCAAAAGGTTATTATTTAGAGATACTGGACTATTGTCAAAATCACCTAACTCTAAATGCGAACACGCATAACCAACAATCTCATCTGCCATTTGTCGGTCAGAGCGCCCTTCAGACCTCTGTAAAGACTCAAGCCTGTGGCGTATATTTGTAGCAACAGGAGACGTAATATCTTTGCTTGTCATAGCTTGCCGCAAGGCTCTAACAGGAGAACCATTAACCCCGTCATAAGGAAACTCATCAGATGCAAAGCTGCGGGAACAAGCAAACATTAACCAATAAAATACAACCTTAGAAAAATTCATATAAGCCCCAAGAATACTTTGTTAAAATTACTATTTTTTTGGCGTCAATGCGAATATAGGATGGAAGGATTTCGCACTCGGGTCATTATTTTTAACGTGCGCTAACACTGGGGCAGAAATATCAGTTAACACCAGATTACCCGAGTTCTTTTTATTCATTTTAATAGGTGTCCCACGTCTCACGATATCGTCAAAAACAGCTTGAGGTACTGAAAAGTCTTCACCGGGAATAACCGTAAAATCATCTGACAGTCGCCCGAAGGAACCAACCTTAACAGTGTCACTAGAGCTACTCGACGTAGAGTGATTTAACTGAGAAACAACCAAAAGAGGAAATATGGTATTGACAACAACTGGTATCTTGCCATGACGAAAGGCTCCGTAAAACTTCCCTTCAAAGTTTTGACGCACTTCAAAGCAATTTTTATCTTGTGTTGCTATCATTTTTGATCGTGATTTTTTTACGATATTATTCATTATCCAATCAGCAGTAAAACCCCTAGCAACTGTTTTTAAATGCCCTCCAACACTAACTCCAATCGTTTGGCTATCAGCTCCAACAAAACAATCCGGTTGCAGCTGTCCCGGTCTATAAGAGTTCAAATCATGTCCACCCAAAACCCTTTTGACAGATCCTGATGCATCAAATTCTATATTAACATTTTGACTATGATCCACATCATATACAGAATGTTCTTCTTTTAAGGGTGATGCTGTTATTATTGCATGACTCATCAAGTTAATTCTTATCATTTTATTGGCATTACCTTCAGAGTTTCTGTAGGTCCTTAAACGTTGATTATTCTCTGTCGCGCTGCGATCTACTATAGGATTCCTAGGATCAGTACTTGGTGAGGTATCTAAAGAATTCGCACAAAAATCAACAACCCCACGAGCTATCTCTTTTTTTGAGTTCCCTGGAGTATCTTTCAATTCATCTAATTGTTGTTTTACAGCTTCCGCATCACCAAATGAAACTCTTTTTCTCTTACCTTTTTTATTCGAACTTAAAGTGCTATCAATTGCCCTTAAACAATCTTTATTAGTAGAAGTCTGACTTCCTTGCACTGTGAGTGAATTTTGTAGTAATGATGTAAGAAAAGGATCAAATTGACTCGTGCTAGGGGACGAAAATGACGGATTCGATGCAGATGACCGTGGAACAACTATAGGGGAATTCGGTGCAATTTGATTGAAACGCTTACTACTATCACCAGCATGAATCAACTCTACACATGAAATGAACAAGATACCTACAAAAGCTCTTATTTTTTTTCTACTCACTATTAAAACCAATCAAAATAACGTTTTATAATATAATATTGAATATTTAATTATAATTGAATCGTTACAAAAAAAACAAACGAAACACCAACAAAGCAATAAATATCAATAAAACTACTAATTGAATTAATGCCGAGCAACACTCCTCAAAATATCTATTCCACAAAATTGTGGTTTAATCAAAAAAATCATTTCCTTTTTTTCCAAAATAAATCAAACTTAAATAGATTATTTTTTAAGGGACCTTCATGCAAAATATCGAAAATATTCTAAATTCATTATTAAAGCCAAGCGAAAGACAAGAAGCTTGGAAACTCAACTTAATCAAGAATTGGCCAACAATCATTGGCTCGTTACATGAAAAAGTTTCTCTACAAAAAATCAATGCTACCAGTGTTGTTTTAGGTGTTTACGATAGCAGCTGGATTCAAGAGCTATACTTACTATCAAAGCTAATCGTTAAAAAAATAAACAAAGGTTTAGATCGACCTAGAATTGAAACTTTACGATTTCAATGTATAGAGAAAAAAGAGCCAATCACCAAAGCAAAGCTAATTCCTTTAAAAAAGGAAGTAAAAATCAAACTCAAACCACAAGAAGCTTTTGCCTTGAGAAAAATAAATGACCCTGAACTCTCTGATGCTTTACAAGGATTTTTACAAAAATGTCTACAATAGCAACACAGGCCATGCTTATTTTATGCTTTGTTGCAGGAAAATCTGGAGGACACCTTCTTCCTTGCATTACCAAAGCAGAAAAAATTTTAAAAGCTGATAAAACAAGCCAAATTTATCTATTTTCATCTGGTAGCGATCTTGATGAAAAAATTATGAAAAAGCACACTGACATTCAACATTATGTTCCCGCAACACTTGATAGAATCCCCTACAAGAAACCATGGTTATTTCCATTGTTCTGCTATGAGTTTGGATCATACTTCTTCAATTCAATCTATAAATTATCACAAATCAATCCTGCAAAAATCATAAGTTTTGGTGGCCTTAACTCGATACCAGTTTGCCTTGCTGGAAAAGCACTCGGAATTCCTTTTGAACTCTACGAATTAAATGTAGAACCAGGACAGTCAATTAATTTTTTATCCTATTTCACCGACACAATTCACATTTGTTTTTCACAAACAGCTCAATATTTCAAAAATAAAAAATGCATCGTAACACCTTACCCGGTAAGATTCACTGATGCAGACCGAACGTACAATAAAAAAATACTTTGCGAAGAGTTTAAGCTTGATCCAACAAAAAAAACTATTCTTATCCTTGGTGGATCACAAGGATCTTTGTTTGTAAATCAAGCAATTATAAGCAGTTTGAAAGCTGATAGTGACCTTGCAAGCCAAGTTCAAATAATCCATCAAATTGGTATTAATGATCAGGATGATTACAAAGAGTTTTATCAGAGCCATAACATTCCAGCAATCGTTTTTGCTTACAATGAAAAGCTACAAAACTTTTACAATCTTGCAGATCTTATTATTTGCAGAGCTGGAGCTGGAACATTATTTGAAGTTGAGTTCTTCAAAAAGCAATGTGTTATTATTCCACTGCAAACGGATACCAACGATCACCAACTACAAAACGCCCAAGCTATGGTAGAAATGTATCCTCAACAATTTTCAATAACTCTGCAACAAGACTGTGCTGAAAATCTAACTTCAGAAATTAATACAAATCTTATGCTATAGGCTTATGAGCTTTTTGATGGACCGACCGACTTTATGGACTCCGTGTTGATTTCTTACAGGTTCTTTGATTACAGTATCTAAATGATTTAATTTTGTAATCGCTTTAGGCATTTTATTCGGTGATGATTTACCAAAATCATAGACATATTGATTTGTTACCGTCGACAACTTCATAGGCGGGTATTTAACACTCGCACTTCCAAAAACAAGCCTTTTTAGGCGATTTTTTCCAAATTTTGTTAATGTTCCACTTTTTCCATCAACAACTTTTTCATTACCATATTGTATCAAAAATTTCTCAACTTCTTTTTCCACATCCACTGTTTTTTTCACGTATGCCAGAACCCAATCTTCGACAGTGAGTATCAATGACTTTTGAATATCCGTATTTGATCCACCCAAGACCGACATTTTTGATAAATCGCAACATCCAAAAATTAATGAAACAATACCATTAACACTTACCACAGACGGAGAAAGAACATAGTAGAAATCACCTGACCCTACCCCTTTTGGAAGAAAAACATCTGTGCCAAGAAGATACCCAATCGTATCTTGCTCAACATCTTCAATTACTCCATGAGATACTGTCAACTTACCCATTAACGTTTTAACTTGCTGGCTTGCTGTTATAGCTGCTTTTTCAGGAAGCGTAGTATCTGACATATCTAGACCTTCATCAAGAGAAGTTGAAGATAATGGAACAAAAGGAACTTTTATTGCATCTTCGTACTCTTTAATTACATTTTTCCCCAGTACCTGTGATGCAACTTTTTCAACAAACTTTTGCGCTATTGCATCATCTGTTGTTACGACATACACAAAATAAACAAACTCATCGCCCTGTGAAATCAATGGTCTTGTTAATTTCCACGACACAACCTGACCTGGATCAACTTTTGACTGAATTGGATTGTCTGCACCAGCATACACAACCCAAACTTGCCCTGGCAAATCACTATACCCTGCAACTGAACCCGTTTGCTTAAATGATTGATGCCAAAAAGTACAAGTTGATGGAGTTAGCTCGCGAACTCTTTCAGTTGAAGCTATATCATAGTTACCAGGATTCAGCCCTTGAATACCAACCTCTAACGGCCTACCTTGATCTTGATATATTTCAATCGTGTAAGGGCTACCATCAAATCCCTGCGCTGGTAACATTAAAGATCTAAATTGATCGTATTGCTTTGTTGCAGCGTTATAAGCTGAAAAAGTAATAGTATTGGGACGAAGTGAAAAATCAGGAGCCATGGTACTTTCTTCTTCCTCTGTTTCACCGGTAGCAGAAACAGTATCTGATCCTGTTGATTTTTCTTTCTTTTTTTCAGTAAAAGGAACTACAAGTGTATTATAAGAACGATTTTCTACTGTGAAAGCATAAGGAACTTTTCCATACGTTAAAGAAACTTTAACATCCGTACCTGAATGATTATAAAACGAAAGTGATGGTAACTCTGATCCGAGTTTAACATTCCCCTGTTTTTCTTCATCTTCTTCAGAAGGATTTCTGAACCCCATAGATTCTAACGCTGGAACATGCACAGAGTGACCATGATGATATTTTCGAGTTGTATACACATGGTGATAAAAAATATTTGGATCATATTTTTCTAAAGGTAGCTGAGTGAATGACTGAGCATAAAAAGAATGTTTTTGTGTATTAGCAGCTGTGGCAACATACAACTTAAAATAATATTGCGCTTCTATTGACTCTGCTTTAGAAACATTACCATTTGCTTCAAAAATAGACTGCAATCTCCTCTGACCATACATTCCTCGAGCACTTGGGAAAAAGGCTCCCATGAACGAAGCTAATCCTTTTTGTTCAACAAACACAGGAACACTCGCATCACTCCAAATTGAGAAACTGGCAGTATACCCTATTGGTGATCCTCCAAATGATGTTCCCATACCTTCAAACATGGCTTTGATGTCAAAACCCAACAAAGATTGTTCTTGAGTAAATAAAAGTATCAACAATAACACAAAACTACGATTTTTCATCACCTCACCTCTCTAGCTGAAGAGCTCAAGCATTTTACTATTTCGATTCTACTCTACCACAGTAAAAAAATAACTTTATGAAATCAAGAGAGATATTCGTTCAGGATTATTTTTATCATGTGACACAGCACCTGTCTTACCATCAATAGTAATTTCTTGCAATGATGGATCATAATAAAAACGTTTGTGATCATTGGTGATTTGCTTACTCAAATTAAACCAAATTGGAAATGCTGTTTTGGATCCATACACTTTATGGCCAAGTGATTGATTCCCATCAGTTCCAGTGTAAATTGCTGTTGTTAAATCTGGTGTATACCCACAAAACCAACATGTCCGAGAATCATTTGTTGTACCTGTTTTTCCGGCAGCATCGCCACCAAACCACTTTGCACCAATAGTTCTTCTTAATCTATTCATGCCCAAGCTCAAAACCTTTAAAACTTGTCCTGAAATTTTGCTATCCATGACCTGCTCTTTAACAGGATTAGATTTGTAAATTTTAACACCCAACTTATCTTTTACCCAACGTAAATAGTGAGGCTCGACATAAACCCCATTATTTGCAAAAACATTCAGAGAGCCTAAAGCTTTATCTAACGTGATATCAAGACAGCCAAGAGAAAGGGATGGATACGGGAACATCTCTGAATCAATATGTGCCCTGCGAGCAATATCAATCACATTTTCGACGCCAACATTCAACAATGTTTTAACAGTCACAATGTTATTTGAATGTGATAAAGCTCGCGCCAATGTACAACTACCAATAAATTTCTTTGTATTATTTTGTGGTGTCCACAATTGATTACCCTGCTTAATCTCAATGGCCTCATCTATTTCAGTATCTTGAAATGATGCTCCATGTTCAAGCGCTGCTGCATACACAAACGGTTTAAAAATTGAACCCATTTGCCGCTTTGCCTGCATTGCTCGATTAAATTTTGATTGCTGGAAATCATACCCACCAATAATTGCTTTAATTTCACCTGTCGTTGTCGCCATTGATATCAAAGCTCCATCAATCTTTTCAGACAGTTTTCCTTTAAGCGTCGTAACGTGATCATGGAAACTTTTTTGAGCTATTTTTTGTATTTCATAGTTGATCGTTGTCTGAATCGTTAAACCACCTGAATAAAGTTGCTGTTTACCAACAAGATCTTCTAAGAAGATTCGAATAGTCTCTTTTAAATGAGGTGCGAGAAGATCAAATTCATAATTTTCAACATGCAACACCACCGACTGTGCCTGCAATTTCATATCCTTATCGATATAGCCACGACGAAACATGAGACCTAAAACTGTGTTTCTACGATTCTGAGCCTTTTGTGGAGATGAAATCGGAGAATAGTTCATGGGAGATCGAACCATACCCGCAAGAACTGCTGCCTCTTCTAATGCTAAATCTTGAACATCTTTATTCCAAAATCGCTTTGAAGCTGCCTGAACACCGTAAATTCCATGCCCAAAATAAACGTGATTAAGATACGTTTCTAAAATCTGATCTTTTGTGAATTGAAACTCAACAAGTAGCGAAAACACCTGTTCTTTTACTTTTCGTATAAATGTTTTTTTTGCATCAAAAAATAAAAGACGAACGAGTTGTTGAGTAATGGTACTCGCACCCTGCACTTTTCTTCCATGATATACATTAACAAAAACAGAACGACAAATACCCCGGAATGATAAACCATAATGATCATAAAATTTATGGTCTTCTGTTGCTAGAAAAGCATTGATTAATGATTGCGGCATAGTATGAAGTGAAACAAATTTTCGACGATCTAACTGAAAACGTCCCCACTCTTTTCCATTATCATCAAATAAAATTGATGGCTGCCCCGGATTGTAATTTTCAAGCACAGTAAAATCAACCGATCGACTATGCATGACAAAAACAAATGCACCTGCAAAGCAGGCTAAAAATAAAAAACCACTAAATAATATTTTTTTTGTTACACTTTGTAGATGCAAGAAATATAATCCTAAAATAATCTCATTATTGTTATTCGATTAAAAAATTATGACACAATCACAAATAAAAAACATCTTTTTTGTTCTTCTTTCATGCCTACTTTTTTTCTTCGACATTATACTATTCTCACTCATGCAATGTCACGACACCTACCTACTCCTGTGCATGTTTATTACACTCATCATACAGCAACCACAAAATCGCACACTGGTCATACCTCTATTCTTGCTGAGCATGATGTCATATCTTGAAATAAATATCTTTGGATGGTGCCTTGTTTATATTATGCCAATAATGGCACTTGCACATTACCTTGACCAACATTTACGTATTAAATCAATCATACCTTACATTTTACTCATATCAACATTGTTTATAAAAATAAACCTTAATGCATACATCCATGGAATCACGCCAACATACTGGCATATGATACACATTTTCATCTATAACATTGCTATTCTTGCACTGTTTTTAACTACTGCTTCGCACCTTGCGAAAAGATTCAAAGATAACGAAGCAATATAAAATTACAAAAAGAAGCTCAAATGTAGTATAATTAATAAAACTAAAAACAAGAAGATTATATGACTCAATTCAAACAACTACTTTTAATGGCAACTCTATCTGTAAATTTCATACATATTTATGCAAACGATCAAGCAAGCCAGGATGAAAATAAAATCCCAGTACAGATTAAAGGAACTTTCCTTTATAACGGTGTACCACTCGATGAAACAAAACAACAAAACGAAGAAACAAGCCAAAGCCAGGATGAAAAAGATCTTACTCAGTTTATAGAAACTACAGAGATACATCCAGAATTTGAAAATGGTTTAGCATTTTTACATGAACAAAACTCTAAAGCTTTAAATCAATTATCTCAACAAGCACAAATCATGCGACATGAGCGAAAATGCATTGAAAATACTCATAGCTTCCTACAAGAACTCAAATCTAATGATTCCGATGCAATTAAGTCTTTTGCACAGAAATACGAAACCTGTAAACATTTATTCAAAATGAACGAAGAATTCAAAGAATTAGCAGAAGCTCAGGATGCTCCAGCTCCAACAATAAAAAATTTAGGTGATTTACTAAGAAGTAGCTCTTTTTATCGCAACCATTAGTACTTTTATTCGTTATAAACAAACACTTCGGTACTTAATTAAAAGAATCACTAAGCATAAAGCTTGGTGATTCTTTTTTGTAATTTTACATCTTCTTCCATAATTACCCCAATTATTATTTTCTGTTATACTAATAAAGAGCAGAGTAACCTAGACAATCGCTGATCATGAAAATGATGAGAGGAAAGTCCGGACTCCTAGCAAAAAGGTGCCTTACGAGAATTCAACTTCAAGTATGGGGGATGCGAGTCCACGGAAAGTGCCACAGAAAATAACCGCTCTGTTTACAGAGTAAGGGTGAAAATGTGCGGTAAGAGCGCACGGGCAGTAATAGTAATATTATTGCGGGGTAAACCCCACCTGGAGCAAGGCAAAGAATGAGACTGGTCCTTTGCTACCTATAGTCTCAGGGTATGCCGCATAGATAAATGGTTGTCACTGTAGTACACTACAGAACAGAATCCGGCTTATTGTTTACTCTGCTCGCTTTATTATTGAAAGAAAAAATGAAGTTTAATATACAAAAAATATCCATAACCCTTTCTCAAGCTTTATGGACGTTGCCATTCATAGCCTTTTTCATCGGCTATTTTTCACTTCAATTTTTTATTATCGAAAAAATTGTACAAGCTCCAAATCTTGTAGGAAAAGATCTTTTACAAGCAACCAAAATTGCGTCGAGTAAGAAATTAAATTTACGAATTATTGCTGAAAAAGAAATTGCTGACACTCTACCTGGCACCATCATCAAGCAAAATCCTTTACCCAATACATCAATCAAATCTCATCAATCGATTTTCATTACGATTACAAAATCACCTGAAACAGTTGTAGCTCCAGCATTTATCACAAAAAGCCACGAACAAATAGAGCAAACCTGTAAAGACAAAAAGATTAAAAATCGACCTTACTTCTTATCTTCAAATTACCCAAAAGGTGAATGCATTGGTCAATTACCACTGCAAAACAAACCTCTTGAATCAAAGAAAATGAGTACTTATATCTCGACAGGAAACCAAAATCAATACCTATTTCCTGACCTCACAAGCTCTACACTCGAAGAAGCATCTCAACTATTGAGCCAACACAACATTTCATTTGATGTTTATTATAGAGATCAAAAAATAAATGCTCCCTACAACAGAAACTTCGTAGTATCCTACCAAAAGCCTCTTGCTGGAACATTTATCACACTCAACGAAAAGCTCTATGTCCAGCTAAAAGTGACTTAACATCATCGTACAAATGAATATAACTATTTTCTATTCTTCTTTATCAATATCAAAGGCATAACCAGCATCTTGAAATTTTTTAATGACCGTAGGATCAGTTTCTAAGCTCACATGATTATCTTCATGAATAACAACTAAAATAGTATCTGGTCGACTTACTCGCAACTCTTCCCATTGATATAAAATTTCTGCAAAGTTTTTTCGACTCATTTCAAATCGTTTTGCAGGATCAGGATCAATAGAAATATAAACTTCTTCATCAAGACCATCTGAAATATCATAAAGAGCGATAGCCCCTTTTTCCTTACGTATATCTACGCATTCATTACCATCAATAGTTTCTTCTTCATTACTAAACCATTCAATAAGCTCTCCCGATATTATGAATGGACTGAACAATTGATTAATCGAAGCAAATTTAAAATTCATAGGTTCAAGAATTTTAAATTTAGAATAATTTTCTATTTTCTCATCGTAATAAATTGCTTCATAAACTTATTAATTTATTATTGGAGTATGATTTTCTACAAATTGATCCATTTCTTCTTTTGATTGAAACGGCAAAATATCAAACCAATCATTTTCATCTTGGTATAACAGTAAAAATGGAGGTTTCTCTTCTAGGTATTTGTTCCATGTTCGTAAAATATGAAAAAAGTTATCTTTAGTTAGATTCACGCTCTCCAATAACCCTTCTTGGAAATGCTCTAAAGGTGTTTTCCCACTGATGAAAGGGTAATCTTCATCTTCATAATCACAAGGATCTGGCATTTCACCGATATAAACAAGGTTGTTTTTATTATCAACGCTAACTTCTGTTGTTGGAAAACCTGTACCTTCATTATCTATAAAATAATATTTAATTTCATACTCAAGATTTTGTCTTATGTGCCCAAAATCTAACATTAAAAAATATGATAAAAAAGATATATTACATTTAAATATGGGATTAATAGGATAAAAATCTTCAGATTTATATTTAAGTTGCTTATGTTGTTGAATGTACATAATTATTTTTCCATTATTTTAAAAAAAGTTGCTATATTATCTTTTATACAAATTTTAAATTTTTGATTTTTTTGATTTGTTACTCTAAGAACTTTATTATTTTGAGTTAACTTAATTAATATGGTTTCTTTAGGATTTTTAATAGCATCAATAATTATTTGAGCGCATTCTAAAGGTGTCGCTCCAAGTGGAAAAAATGTTTTTGGATCACCAACCCCATTGTCTTTAATATGCTTTACATCCAGTGAGAAAAATCCATTATCTAATTCTTTAAAATTATCAAGTGCATGAGTTTGTAATTTTAACTCTGGGAAAAAGATATGTCCTCCTCTACGAGAAGTTTCTAACTTTCCAGGCTTCATATCGCCAAGCAACGAATGATATAATCCAAAACTATCGATTTTTATATCTTGTCCATCAACGGTGATACAAAGATGTTCTTTTTTTACAAGTTCGTTAATGCTCGTAAAATGAGGATAAAACCAGTTACAAGCATTAAGATATAAAACTTCATATGGTGCAAGTTGTGAAATATCAGTAAAGTTTTTAGTAATGGTTCTAAAGTCATTAATTTGCCGAACACCTTGAATACTTGCAAGACCATCAATCAGTCGATCTGTAACTAAATATTCTTGTAGAGAATTAAAAATTTTGACAGTCTTATCTGATAGTACAGTATTTTCAATCATGCTATTAACAGCGAGTATAGTATCCTGTGAACAGTTGGTTGTAATAAATGAAGCAACTTTTTTCCCGGCTAATTTAGTTCCATGACCACGAGTTGTTGATCCTGTTCTTTTCATAACGTTCGATAACATTGCTTTATCTGCAGGGTCAATAAATCCGTGCATACCCGCAGGGACAAATCCTGGTTGATTTTTTGGTACAAAATCGAAAATATGTTCATTAAATATTTTTTTATATAAAATATCAAAGTGCTGTAATTCACTATTTTTAACATATTCCAATGCATGATGTAGTTGATTTTGTGTTACTTTT